>Ga0316577_10001051_pt1 | contig 12476 bp, 15 predicted proteins | sample S5NA_FD_203073 | JGI IMG/M metagenome (GOLD analysis project Ga0316577, IMG submission 203073) | Rhizosphere microbial communities from salt marsh grasses in Alabama, United States - S5-7_050615r2r1 | ecosystem: Host-associated > Plants > Roots > Rhizosphere | place: USA: Alabama | collected... | reverse complement strand
CCGGTTGGACGATGGTCAGTGGCGAAGCGCCAGTGATCCGTCTTCATCAAATAGGTGACCGAATCGCAAAGGCGGACAGGGCGCGCAGGTTTCGCAGGACTTGGCCCGGCGCCAGCGCTCATTGCCGCGGTGAATCGTGAGCCGATCGCGACCCATCGTTAGTCGTCTTGCGCCTTCGCGGTTGAAGATCGTCGAACCCCGGTCAAGCCGCTGGTTTGACCAGCATGGCCGCCGTGATGTCGTCCTCGGCAAGGTCCCTGAGCTCGGGCCCCGCCTCGCCGGGCGTCACCATGATGTCGATCAGGTTGGCCAGATTGCGGGCATAGAAGGCGCTCGCATCCGCCGGCACGAGCGCCGGATAGTTGGTCAGTCCGACGATGGTGACACCATGCCGCTCCACGATCTCGCCGGCAACCGTGAGTGGGCAGTTGCCGCCGCTGGCGGCGGCCAAATCGACGATCACCGAGCCGGGACGCAGGCGCCGGACGACCTCCTCGGTGACCAGAACCGGCGCCGGTCGACAGGGGATCAGGGCGGTCGTGATGATGACATGGGCCTTGGCGAGCTGATCGCCCAGGGCCGCCTGCTGGCGTGCCTTGGCCGCCTCGGAGAGCTCCTTGGCGTAGCCGCCCTCCCCGGCCCCGCTCTCGCCCAGGTCCAGCTCGATCGGTTTGGCACCCAGCGAGCGGATCTGCTCATGCGTCTCGGGGCGCACGTCGTAGGCGTGGACGTCGGCGCCGAGCCGCCGCGCGGTGGCGATCGCCTGGAGTCCAGCCACCCCGGCGCCCAGGACAACCACCCGCGCCGGCTTCGCCGACCCCGCGGAGGTCATCATCATGGGCAGGAAACGGCCGTAGCGGGCCGCGGCCTCGATGGTCGCGCGATAGCCGGCGATGTTGCTCTGAGACGAGAGCGCGTCCATGGACTGGGCGCGCGAGGTGCGCGGCATCCGCTCCATGCCGAGGACTCGCATCTCTTTCGCAAGCATCGCCGAGACGATGGCGTCCTCCCCGCAGCTCTCCAGCAGACCGACATAGAGTCCGCCGGGTCGCATCGCCGCGACATCGTCGGCATCGGGCCGACGCACCTTGAGCAACAGATCGACATCGAAGGCGCCGGCGCGGTCGGTCAGGCGGGCACCGGCGGCCTCGAAGCCGGCATCGGGATACCCGGCACGCGCACCCGCCCCGCTCTCGATCAGGACCTCGAATCCCTTGCGAGCCAGTTTCGCGACCACATCCGGGACCGAGGCCACGCGTGTCTCGCCCGGGCAGGTCTCCAATGGGATTCCGATCTTCATCTTCTGGTTATCCTATCCGCCGAGCCACCGCCGACAGGCGGCAAAAAACCGCCGCATTATGGTTGCGTGAATCACTCACCGCAAGCTCCGGCCCGGTGCGGCCGGGCGAGAGGCAGCGCTCGCGGGTGCGTCGTGACGCTCAAGCGTGCTCGCCGGTTCCGCGCAACGCTCTGATGATGTGAGAAGCGATCTCCTCGATCGACTGACTGGTGGTGTTGAGCACCGGGATCTGCAGCCGCTTGTAGATCTGGGCGGCCATGCGGATGTCGTCCTGACAGCGGGCCAGGGAGGCGTAGGTGCTGCGGGGGCGGCGCTCTTCGCGGATCAATTGGAGACGCTGCGGGTCGATGGTCAGTGCAAAGAGCTTCTGACGGCAGTCCCACACCAATTGCGGGACATCACCCCGGTCGAAGTCCTCCTCGGTGAGGGGGTAGTTGGCGGATCGCAGTCCATAGTGCATCGCCAGATAGAGGCAGGTCGGTGTCTTGCCGGAGCGAGAGACACCGATCAAGACCACGTCTGCACGGTGAAAATTGTCCGGGCGTACCCCGTCGTCATTGGCCATGGCGAAGTTGATCGCCTCGATCCGCTTGGTGTAGGAGCTCGGCTTGGTGATGGCGTGGCTGCGCCCGGCCTTGCGGCTTGGCGGCGCGCCGAGCTCGGCGGAGAGCGGCTCGACGAAACCCTCGAAGAGCTCCATGTAGAAACAGTTGCCGCCCTTGAGGATCTCGCGGATCTCGTTGTTCAGCATGGTCGCGAATACGATCGGACGGACCCCGTCGCGATCCGCGGCCTCCTGCATCCGCTGCGTCAAGGCCTTCGCGCGCAGATCGGTGTTGATGTAGGGCATGTAGACCTGCTCGAAGTCGATGGTATCGAACTGCGACAGCAGGCTGTGGCCGAGCGTCTCGGCCGTGATGCCGGTGCTCTCGGAGACGAAAAAGACGGTGCGCTTCATCGATTCTGGGGGGCTCTCGTAGGGTTTGCCTGCACGCCTGCACACGCCTCGCCGCAGCGGATCAGACGAGGGCCGGCCGTCGGCCGGCACCCCGGGCGCGGACAGGTCCGGTGTGATACACGTCAATGTGATCTATATTGGAGTTTGTTGATATAGGGAAGCGCTGTAGCATTCAGCGCTTCCCGCGCGGGGCAGGATGCCCCGCCGTATTCGGCCGCCTCAGCGGCTGAAAATGAAGGAAAGCGGAAACCGCGTTTTCGCTTGTCGTGCTGATTGTTGGCCAGGATGGCCAATCAGTCAGCATCTCCATAGATAGACGCTGACCAAGGTACGATCCCCGCATCGCGCAGAGGCGGGTGCGCTGAGCAACCGACGTGGATAAGCGCCGGGTCAGCACGTCGAACGACCCTCGCCGCGCCGGCAAACCATCCGGCAGGCTCACTCACAAGCTGAGGAGCTCCGCATATGCCCACGATCAACAACGACCACGCGCTGCGTGAAGCACTCAATGCACTGACCTCCGAGCAACAGCGCATCCTCGGGTCGCGCTTCGCGCAGCATGTGGTGCAGCTGAGCAAGGACGAACGGGTGAGCCGCGCCATCGCAACCGGCTTGCGCGAGGAGGTCGGCCCGGGTGAGCTGGAAGATGCCTACAAGGCCGCCAAGGCCTATGCGGCCAAGACCTACACCGACTGCGGCAAGGATACGGATTGGCTGGCGCAGGCCGACCACTTCGTCGCCGCCGCTGCGGCGGCCGCGCTGACCCCCGACGCGCTGCTCGCCGAAAAACAGAATCGCGCCTGGAAGGCGGCCATGCAGGCCCGCATGGCCGTCAACTGCACCATGATGGAGGGCGAGGATGCGCCCGAGACCTCCGAGGCGGAGCATCAGTATGCGCTCGCAAGCGCCTTCATGGGCTGAGTCCCGGACGGCCGTGCCGCCGAGCCGGCGGGACCGCGATTGAAGAGATGAGACGCGGGATACGGGACCGGGATCCGGTCTGGTCGATGAGCCGGACCGACGCCGGCCGATCTCGCGCTGCCGCACCCTTATCCGGTTGTCGCCGGCCCCGGTCGCACCGGAATCGCCTCGCCTCCCTCTGCCGCAAGCATCGCGTCGTAGATCTCCCAGGCGGCCGCGGCCTCTTCGGGCGTCATCCGGCTGATCGCGTATCCCAGATGAACGACGACATAGTCGCCGACAGCGATTCCCTCGTCCTGGAGCATAAAGAGATTCACCTGGCGTTCGGCACCCTTCGCCGCGCAACGGGCGAAGAAGCCGTCGATGGACTGGATCTGCATCGGGATGCCGAGACACATGGGCAAGACCCCCAGGGACGTATCATGCTAAGCGCCTGTCGGACTCAAGTCAGACAGGTTCCTGGCGTGCGAAGTATCATTGAGGAGGCTAAGCGGCGGCGGCGCCATGTGCAAGCACTCAGATCAGACGATCGCGACGTCACCGCACCTCTTTTCCGTGACGACATTGCAGACAGGTCGGTCCCCGCGTCACGGCATGGCGACCTTGGCCGGCTGCGGCATCGCATGCCGACGCGCCCCGCTCGGCCGATCAGCGAAGCATCCGCGATTCCCAAGCCACCTTTCGGAGTCCGCCGCCGTGCAACCAACAACCCTCATCCTCGGACTCGGCAACGTCCTCATGACCGACGAGGCGGTTGGGGCCACGGTGGTCCGCCGACTCGCGCTTCAGAGTGATCCGGATGGCCCGCTTCGCTTCATCGACGGCGGGACCCTGAGCTTCACCCTGGCCGCACCGATCGGCGACTGCCCCCGGCTCGTCGTCGTCGATGCCGCCGTGATGGGGGATGCGCCCGGAAGCGTGCGCGTCTTCGAGGGCGAGGCGATGGACCGGCAGCTGAGAGCCCACGCCAAGAGCGTCCACGAGGTCAGCCTCTCCGACCTGATGGACATCGCGCGGCTCACCGAGACGCTGCCGGCCCAGCGCGCCCTCGTCGGCATCGAGCCCGCGTACGTCGGTTGGGGCGATCGGCTCACCGCCGACGTCGAGGCAGCGGTCCCGGCAGCCATTGCGGCGATCCGCGAGCTGCTGGCCCGGTGGGGGTGACGCGTGGCCGGATCCCGCGATTGCGTCGCACGGAGCCGGGCCATGGGGCTCTTGCGTGAAGCCGGCCCCCTGATCTCGAGCAGCTGGAATCTGACGGCTGGCGGCGCGACGCTGCGCCGCAACTCCATTCGAGCTCGCTAACGTTCTAATTGGCTGCGCTGAATCAAACCCGGGGCCTCAGAAAAGGCCTAGAATGTTGAATGTATAGGCGGAGGTCAGTCGCATGTCGTCCCTGGACGAGATCCCAGTCGTCAGCGGAGCCGGCGCGCCCGCGTCGCGCGAGCTGCCCTTGAACGGCGCGCTCGAGTCCGTCCTGCACGAGGTCCGCCATGCCCTCGCCCGCCTGGTCGGCACCGGCGAGACCACCAAGATCGATCTGAAGTCCATGCCATTCGGGCCGGGCGATCTGGATCGCCTCATCGCGTTTCTCGGGAAGGGCGAGGTCCAGGCGAGCATCGAAGCCCTCGGCCCGACGCGCGTTCAAGAGACCGCCACCGCAGGGGTCTGGCTGGTGGATTATCTGAATTCCGAGGCGCAGCGCCTCGCCCTGCATCTTGAGATCGCGCACGTTCCCGAGATCCTGCGTCCGCAGCCGCAAGACCTCGATGATGCGATCGCCGCGCTCGACGCCCGCCTGAATCGCGTCGGGGGCGACCCGCCTCCAACGTCCTGACACTGGTAAGGAGGGACTATGGCTGCCCGCAACGCCACTGAGAAGACCCTGGGCGAGAGCCTGCGCGAGCGCGGCGTGTCGCGCCGCGGATTCCTCAAGTTCTGCGCCGCCACCGCTTCGATGATGGCGTTGCCGCCGAGCATGACCTCGACGATCGCCGCGGCGCTCGAGCAGGCCCGGCGGCCCTCCGTGATCTGGCTGTCCTTTCAGGAATGCACGGGCTGCACCGAGTCGCTGACCCGCAGCCATGCGCCGACGGTCGAGGATCTTATCCTCGATGTGATCTCGCTGGACTATCACCATACCCTGCAGGCGGCGGCCGGCGAGGCCGCAGAGCTTGCGCGCGTTCAGGCGATGAAGGCGCATGCAGGCGACTATCTGGTGGTCGTGGATGGCTCGCTGCCCGGCCCCGACTCCAATCCCGGCTATTCGACCGTCGCCGGCCACAGCAATTACGACATGCTCATGGAGACCGTCGAGCATGCCGCCGCGGTCGTCGCGGTGGGCTCGTGCGCCGCCTTCGGCGGCCTGCCCCATGCCAGTCCCAACCCCACCGGGGCCGTGTCGGTGTTGGATGTGGTCAAGCACAAGCCGGTCGTCAATGTCTCCGGTTGTCCGCCGATCCCGATGGTGATCACGGGCGTGCTCGCCCATTACCTGATCTTCGGGCGTCTCCCCGAGCTGGACGCCTACCATCGCCCGCTGGCCTTCTTCGGTCAATCCATTCACGACCGCTGCTATCGCCGTCCCTTCTACGACAAGGGCCTGTTCGCCAAGAGCTTCGACGACGAGGGCGCCAGGCTTGGGTGGTGTCTCTATCAGCTCGGCTGCAAGGGCCCGAGCACCTACAACGCCTGCGCCACCATGCGCTGGAACGACGGCACCAGTTGGCCGGTAGAGGCGGGGCACCCCTGTCTGGGTTGCGCGGAGCCGAGCTTCTGGGACGCCGGCGGCTTCTACCAAGCGCTCTCCGTGCCGACCTCCGCGTCCGGCATGACGGTCTTGGGCGCCGGCGCGGCCGGTGCCCTGGTGGGCGGCGCGGTGGCGGCCCTCGCCAAGAGACGGACCAAGGCGGAAGAGGCCAGGCGCCAACCCGTCACGGTCGATGAACTGGAGCAGAAACTATGAGCGGCTCGATGGAATTTCTGCTTTGGACCAAGGGTCCGATGTTCAATGTCGCGATCGCCATCTTCGCGATCGGTCTGCTGGTGCGCATCGCCGAGATCTTCGTCCTCGGCCGCGAGCGCAACTATGCCGAGCCCCGTGCCAGCGAATGGCTGCCGGGCCTTCGAACCGTCTTCACCCGCACGGTGGCGGACCCGGGGACCTTCAAGCGTGCCCCCTTCAACGTGGTGGTCGGCTGGGTCTGGCACATCGGCTTCCTGATCGCGCTGCTGCTCTTTGTTCCCCACATCAAGCTGATCGAGAGCCTGACGGGCCTCTCCTGGCCGGCATTGCCCAACCCGATCATCAGCATGGTTACCGCGGTGACCCTGGTTGCCCTGATCGCCACCCTGATCCACCGGATGACCCATCCGGTCAAGCGGCGCATCAGCACCATTGAGGACTATCTGGTCTGGACGGTGGTCTTCGCGGTGGTGCTGACGGGTTTCCTGGCCTTCAACCGGATGATCAACCCCTATCCGCTGGTGCTGGGCATGCACATCCTCTCCGCGGAGATCATGCTGATCCTGCTGCCATTCACCAAGCTCACGCATATCTTCACCCTGTTCATCGCGCGCTGGTACAACGGCGCGGCATTCGGCCGCAAGGGGGTTCAGTCATGAGCGAGCTGACACTCGAACGGGGTCTGGCGGCCTTTCGTGCCGAGGTCGACGGCCCCGTCGCCGCCTTCTTCTCGAGCTGCGTGCACTGCGGCATCTGCGCCCAGGCCTGCCCCTTCTATGTCGAGACCGGCGATCCCAAGTACACGCCGATCCTCAAGCTGGAGCCCCTGCGGCGGGTCTGGGAGAACGACTTCACGCTCTGGGGTAGGATCAAGGGCCTGATCGGCCTGCAGCAGAAGGTCACCGACCAGATGCTCGCCGAATGGGAGGAGCTGCTCTACGACTCCTGCACCATGTGCGGTCGCTGCTCGATGGTCTGTCCGGTCGGCAACGACCTGGCGCTGATGATCCGCAAATCGCGCGAGGGCATGGTCCAGTCCGGACATGCACCCGAGGGCCTGATCGCCGCCTCGGTGCGGGCGATCCAGACCGGCAGTCCGATGGGCCTTCAGTGGAAGACGCTCGCGGTGCAGATCAAGCACGTGGAGGACAGCAGCGGGCTCGCGATCCCGGTGGACAAGGACGGTGCCGAGTACCTGGTGCTGCTCTCCTCGATGGAGGTCATCAACTTCCCCGAGTATCTCGAGGCCATCACCCGGATCTTCGCCCATGCCGGGGTGAGCTGGACGCTGTCGACGGACTGCTTCGAGGCGACCAACGCCGGCATCCAGATCGGCAACAAGGACGTCGCCGCCGAGCTGGTCGAGCGCGTCGTGGCCGCCGCGGAGAAGCTCAGGGTTTCCAAGGTCATCAGTCCCGAGTGTGGGCACGCCTTCACGGCGATCCGCTGGGAGGGTCCGAACCTGATTGGCCGGTCTTACCCCTTCAAGGTCTTCCACATCATCGAGGTGCTCGACGAGCTGCGTGCCGCGGGCCGTATCCAGACCGAAGGCATGGAGACTGATCGTCTCTCGATGCACGACCCCTGCAACCTCGCCCGCAAGAGCGGCGTGATCCAGCAGCAACGCAACCTGATGAACCTGGTGGCCGAGAACTTCGTTGACCTGAAGGAGCACGGCAAGCTCCAGTGGTGCTGTGGCGCGGGTGGCGGGGTGAGCTCGAATGAGCGCGCCGAGCCGCTGAAGATGGCCGCCTTCAAACACAAGAAGGCGCAGATCGAGGAGGTCAATGCGGAGCGGATGGTGACCATGTGCGCCACTTGCCGGACCCAGCTCGAGGAGGGTCTCGAGGAGTTCAACATGGATATCCCGGTGGTGGGTCTCACCGAGATGATCGCCGAGCACCTGGTCGAGAAACCGCGGCCCGCGTCGCCAGCCGACGCCCAGGCCTGAATGCGCGGCCGTCACCCGGTTGAAGCGGGCCGGCGCGCCGGCCCCTCACAGGAGACACACGAAGATGAGTGAACGTATCGTCGTCGATCCCGTCACCCGCATCGAGGGCCACTTGCGCATCGAGGCCCAGATGGACGGTGACACGATCGCGCAGGCCTACAGCTCCGGAACCGCGGTCCGCGGGCTCGAGATCATCCTCAAGGGCCGCGACCCTCGCGACGCCTGGGCCTTCGCGCAACGCATCTGCGGCGTCTGCACGCTGGTGCACGGCATCGCCTCGGTGCGCGCCGTCGAGGATGCCCTCGGCATCGAGCTTCCGGACAATGCGCAGTTGATCCGCAACCTCATGATCAGCGCACAGCACGTGCACGATCATGTGATGCACTTCTATCACCTGCATGCGCTCGATTGGGTGGACGTGGTCAGCGCCCTGAGCGCCGATCCCAAGGCAACCTCTGCCTTGGCGCAGTCCATCAGCAGCTGGCCCAAGTCCTCGCCCGGCTATTTCGCCGATACCCAGAAGCGCATCAAGACCTTCGTCGAATCCGGCCAGCTCGGCATCTTCGCCAATGGCTATTGGGGTCACCCGGCCTACAAGCTTCCGCCCGAAGCCAACCTGTTGGCTGTCTCGCATTATCTGGAGGCGCTGGCCTGGCAGCGCGACGTCGCGCGCCTGCACGCGATCTTCGGCGGCAAGAACCCGCACCCGAATTTCGTCGTCGGTGGCGTTCCCTCGCCGATCGACCTCAACTCGGATTCGGCCATCAACGCCAAGCGCCTCGCCGAGGTCCAGTCCATCCTCCGGACCATGCAGACCTTCGTCGATCAGGTCTATGTGCCGGATACCCTGGCCATCGCCAGCTTCTACAAGGACTGGGGCGAGCGTGGCGAGGGCCTGGGCAACTTCATGAGCTACGGCGACCTGCCCGCCGCCGGCGTCATGGACCCTGCGCAGTTTCTCTTTCCGCGCGGGATCATCCTGAACCGGGATCTCAGCACCGTCCATGAGGTCGATCTCCACGACGACGGACAGATCCAGGAGTACGTGGCCCATTCCTGGTACGAATACGCCGGCGGCAAGGACCAGGGCCTGCATCCCTATGCGGGGGAGACCAAGCTCGAGTATGACGGGCGCGGCGGCGTCAAACCGCCGTACACCCAGCTGGACGTGAGCGATGGTTATTCCTGGATGAAGGCGCCCCGCTGGAAGGGCCAGGCGATGGAGGTTGGCCCGCTCGCACGGGTCCTCGTCCTCTATGCCAGCGGCCACGACCAGACGCGTGAGCTGGTCGAGATGACCCTGTCCCGGTTGGAGCTTCCGGTGCGCGCGCTCTTCTCGACACTCGGACGCACGGCCGCCCGGACACTCGAGACCAAGGTCGTGGCCGATGCCGCCCAAGGCTGGTACGGCGAGCTGATCGCGAACATCAAGGCGGGCGACACCCGGACCTTCAACGAGGCCCTCTGGGAACCCTCGAGCTGGCCGCGCGAGGCGCGCGGCGCCGGGTATACGGAGGCCCCGCGGGGCTCACTCGGGCACTGGATCGTCATCAAGGACCGCAAGATCGCCAACTACCAGGCGGTGGTCCCATCCACCTGGAACGCCGGACCGCGCGACCCCAGCAGCCGGCCGGGCGCCTACGAGGCGGCGCTGCAGGACAACCACCAGTTGGCCGACGCGAGGCAGCCGGTCGAGATCCTGCGCACCATCCACTCCTTCGACCCCTGCATCGCCTGCGCGGTCCACCTCACTGATCCCGGGACCGGCGAGCAGTTGGAGATCAAGATCGCTTGAGCAAGGGAACACTGGAACGCAGACGAGGCCGCGCAAGCGGCCTGTGACGGCACGCGGCGGCTACAGACTGGGTTCCCAGATGGAGCTGAGAGACAGCGACAATCCCGGCAAACGCTCGCCATCGCCGGGTGCCCGCAGGTCTCCCAGGCAAACCGGCTCCGAGGCTTGCAGGATCGGCCAGCCAAGGGTAACGCCATCGTCGCTCAGCCGCCGATCAATGTCGGGCCGGCAGCGGCAACCACCAGGGTGATCAGCCCCAGGGTCAGGTCGATCGCCATCAGGGCGCGGATCCACCCGAACGTGGACGCGGCTCGGGACCAGTCGGCGGCGGCGACACCCCGTTGCATGCGGCGGAACGGGATCAGGTTGATCCCCCGGCCGACTCGGGATCCAGCAAGACATCCGTTGGCCCCAGAGCGGCGACCCGCGAGATCGGCAGATCCGCACCGCGACGCCAGGCGGCCAGGGCCTCGCGCTTTTCGGCACCCGTGACCAGGATCAGGCGCTGGGCGGAAGCCGCGATGGCCATTGGGGTCAGGGTCACCCGATCGTGCGGTGGCTTCGGCGCCCCGTGCACGGGCGCCACATAGACATCCGGGGGGACCGCATGACCCGGGAAGAGACTCGCCGTGTGGCCGTCCTCGCCCATTCCGAGCAGGACGAGATCAAAGGGCAGCCACATCCGGATCGACTCCTCGTAACGTCGTGCGGCCTCCTGGGCCCCCAGCTCCGCGGGTATCCAGTGGACATTGTCCCGCGGGATGGCGACCCGCTCGGCCAGGGCCAGCTCGATCGCGCGGCTGTTGCGCTCGATATCATCGGGAGGCAGACAGCGCTCGTCGCCGAGAAACAGGTGCCAGTGCGACCACTCCTCGGGCTGATCGGCCAGCCGTCGGTAGGCCGCCAATGGGGTGCGTCCCCCCGCCAGCACGCAGCGGAATCGCCCGCTCAGAGCGATCGCGCGGCGCGCGGCCGCGGCCATCCGACGGGCCGTCTCCTCGGCAACGGCAGCGGCGGACCGGAGACGAACGAAGCGGATGGACGGCTCTGCCATGGCGCTCTACCCCCTCTGACCAGTACACTGCCGGCGGTCCAAACGCGAAGCCCCCGCCTTTCAAAACGATATGAAGATCCTTCTGGTCGACGACTCCAAGACCACGCGGTACGCATTGCGCATCACACTGCAACACCAGGGCGTCGAGGTCGACACGGCCGATTCCGCTGAATCCGCCTTCGAGACGCTCAAGAGCCGGGTGCCGGACGCCGTCCTCATGGACCATATCATGCCTGGACTGAACGGCCTGGAGGCCCTCGAGATCATCCATGCCGATCCGCGAACCGCGCACCTCCCGGTGGTCCTCTGCACGTCGCAAGAGGACGGCGACCTGACCGCGACAGCGATGCGGAAAGGCGTCCTCGCCGTCCTGCCGAAATCACGCGCGGACGAGTGCCTCCCGGAGATTCTCGGGCGCATCCGCGCCGCCGTCCAGGATGGCGCCCCGCCGCCCGCGCACCCCGCCAACCCGAAGGTGCCGGGCGCCGCTGACCACTCACCCGTCTCACCCGGCGTCCTGAGCCGCCCGGAGCTCCTGGCCTTGATCGACGAACGGCTGGAGGCCGCGCTGAACAGGCGCCTGACCGCCCTCATCGAAGACCTGCGCCGCGATCTCACCGAGGTCCTGCTTGTCGAGGCACGCCATCTCGTGGATACACGACTCGCCGATGAGCCGGGGGCACGTGCCGCCACCCCGCCACACGCGGCCCTGGAGGACCTGCAAGGGCTCGAGAGTCGGCTGATCCGCGAGACCCTGCCGGGGCTTGTCGAGCACCGCGTCGCCGCTGAGCGCGCCGGCCCCGGATCGGAGACATGGGACTCGGCCAAGACTCCCGCGACTGGCGAAGCCGAACCGGGCGATCGCGTGAAAACCAACCGGACTCGCCCCGGACACCCGGCAGCCGCCTCTCTGAGCCCTTGGGCACGGGAGGCGGGAATCTCCGCGATGCTCGACACCCTCAGGCAGATCCCGTCAGCCTCGGCACGGTCGCTGCGCGCCGCGCTCAAGCGTCTCGAGCGCTGAACCCGATCATCTTCAAGCGGGGGTATCCGTCTCATCGCGCGAGGCATCTTCGCCCGCCTCGGAGTCGCTTCCGTGCTGGCGGGCATGGTCACGTCGCGACGCGACGAGCTGGCTGTATACGAGCCACCCGGCCAGCGCCATAAAACCGAAGAATTCGATCGCCTTGAGTGGATTCTGATCCATGGTCCTCACTCCTCTGCCGGAGACCGTGCAATCGCCGAGTCGTCTCCAACCGAACGCGAATGGCCTGGCCATGCGGATTGAGCAAACGGCGGGGAACCGGACGAAGCGGTTTCCCGCCTACTCCGTTTTTTCGCCTAAGCGCCCGAAACTGGAGGAGCGTCCGTTCCATCCGAGGCGGAACGCATCCGGGGCAATGGTACGCCTCGACGTAACAGCACCTTCATCGAACGATCCTAGTATCGAGCCGACTTCCCCAAAGGCAACAGAGGAGACGGTCATGAACGACGCAGTCCGCACACTCGAGAGCAACGCAACTCCCCTCTCA
>Ga0316577_10001050_pt1 | contig 12486 bp, 8 predicted proteins | sample S5NA_FD_203073 | JGI IMG/M metagenome (GOLD analysis project Ga0316577, IMG submission 203073) | Rhizosphere microbial communities from salt marsh grasses in Alabama, United States - S5-7_050615r2r1 | ecosystem: Host-associated > Plants > Roots > Rhizosphere | place: USA: Alabama | collected... | reverse complement strand
TGCCGTTTCGGTAGCCGATGAGGACCAGGAACAACTGCCAGGCCTGCAGGGATCCGATGATGTTCAGGACCAGGTTCGTGTTCACCGATGGCGTGAGCAAGGGCCAGGTGACGTTCCTGAAGACGCTCCAAGAACTGGCGCCATCGATTTTGGCCGCCTCATACAACTCTTCCGGAATGGTCTGAAGGCCAGCGACAAAGATCATCATCGTGATGCCCATGTTGGCCCAGATTTGCACGATCATGACCCAGGCGAATGCCTCAGGAGGCGGTCCCCCCAAGAACTCGGATTGGATGCCGAGCGCATTCGTAATCTGCGCCATGGGTCCGCCTAGGGGATAGAGGAAGAGCGTCCAGATCAGACCCTGGATCACGGCCCCCAGGATCACAGGCATGAAGTAGAGGGTACGGAAAAAGTTAACACCTCTAAGCTTCTGGTTCACGACCACGGCCATGATCAGGCCGAGGGTGAACTGGATGGTGGTCACAAAGAAGCAGAAGATCAAAGTCCGCCCGAGCGCTCCGTAGTTGTCCACAGACGCCTGGCCCATAAAGAGAAACTCTTTGTAGTTTTCCAGCCCAACCCAGTTGACGGGCGCCCCTCTGATGCCGGTAGCATCTGTGAAGGAGTACACGCTGGTGGCCACCGATGGCCCGAACATGATGATCAGGTAGAAGAGAAACCCGGGCAGGAGCAAGAGGTAGGGCGCCAGCCGGGCCCAGCCGCGACCGAAATGATAGCGTACCATAGCATACCTCCGTCTTGAGCCTCAGGGTAGGCTTCTCGCCCCGAGGACGAGAAGCCTACCGCGATTACCGATGGGTGCTTACTGATTGGCGTCCAGCCCCGATTGGAGGTCGGCCTGAACCTTGTCTGCAAGTTCTTGAGGATCGTCAAAGGTGCCGAACGGTTTGTAGTACGAGGCGTAGGGATTCGCGTACTGGCCGGCACCCTTGGGCGCGACCCAGTACTGCTCATAGCCCACACGGAAGTTCTCCAGATAGGGCGCGACCTCTGTACCGATCTGCGTGTCCAGTGTGGCGCCCGGCTGAGTGGGAATGAAGCCCACGGCATTGGCGAACGCCTGGTAGTTGGCCGGGTCCGAGAACTCGGTCAAGTACTGGACGGCTGCATCCTTGTGGGGCGTGTTGGCGGCAATGACCCAGCCCTGGTCGTACTTGCCGAACAGGTACTTGTTGTCTTCAGGGTTGTCGCTGCCCGGCCAGGGGATGAAACCCCACTCAAAACCAGGCTCAGCTGCTTCGATAGCGGAGGCGTACCAGGTGCCGCCAGGGAACATGGCAACCGCGCCAGAGGCAAAGCGCCCAGGCGCCGCATCACCGGCGATACCGCTGGCGCCGGACTCCATCATTTCCTGGGCATAGACCTTCATCTTTTCCCACATTTCCATTGATTTCGCATCGTTCCACTTGATATCGCCCGTCCACAGGCCCTCGACCAAGGCTGCCTGATCAGGGTAGATGGACCCGATGAGGCCGTAGGCCCCAACAAAGATCGGCCAGCCATCTTTGCCGCCGGCGGTCATGCAGGGAATGTCCGCTGCGTTGAACGTTTCGCAAGCTGCGACAAGCTCGTCCCAGGTGGTGGGCACTTTGACATTGTTGGCGGCGAACAGGTCTTTGTTGTAAAAGATGCCGCTGTAGGAGACACGGCCGAGGTTGATCTGGTAGACTTTGCCGTTGTAGGTGCCGGCATCCTGGATTGTGGCATCGTCGTAGTTCTGGATAAATGGCTGATCGGAAATGTCCATGATCAGGCCGGCGTCAATCAGGGTCTGCCAGTTGGGCGGGGTCACATTCTTCATGTAGGGCTGGGCCGCATTGGCAAAACCAAACATGTCGACGACGTCCACATCGTTGGCGTTCAGGCGGGTCTGGGTGACCGTGCTCAGATCATTGGCGTTCACCACCGACATATCTACGGTGATATTCGGGTACTTCTCCTGGAAGGACTCATTGAAGCTCTCCACGAACTCCACCATCGGCGGGTTCTGGTGAACCAGAACTGTAAGGGTCACTTCCTCAGCCCCAGCAGCAGGGGCCTCCGTCGGCTGAGCGGCCTCACCGCCACTTTCGGGTGCCTCGGTCGGCTGGACAGCCGGCTCTTCTGTTGCACCGCAGGCAGAGATCACCAGGATCACTACCAACAGCAGACTTGCTAGACTAAACCACTTGCTCTTCATTGTACTTCCCTCCCTAGTAGATAGAGTCGATCTTTGGCCTTTGGCCAGAAAACCCTACGAAACATGCCTACCTGTCCTAACTGATTGTAGTCACCTCCTTCCAGGTCTACCGAGCGGTGTCCTTGGGACCGATCCCACAGGCAACCGCAAAAGAACCTCGCCATCGATGAGTCGAATTCATGCATTCTCTCGCCGTCCCAATGCAGCACATCAGCCAACCATCCGGGAGCCACAGGAAGCTCGGATCACGAGTTCTGTAGGTAGGATAATGCGCCGGGGAGGTTCTGGCCCATTTTCCAGGATGTCGTTGAGCGTCTCAACGGCCAACACACCGGCTCGCCCAATCGGTTGCCGGATGGTAGTGAGGGGCGGGTCAGCCGTTGCAGCTCGGGGCATGTCGTCAAAACCCACCACGGCTATCTCTTCCGGCACACGCTTGCCAACTTCGCGCAGGGCCCGCAATGCACCTAGGGCCATGCCGTCTGAAGTCACAAAGACCGCGTCCGGATTGTGGGGCAGCAGGCGCTGCATCGCCTCATAGCTACTCGTTTCGGTAAAGTCCCCGTGGATGATCAGGGATTCGTCGACTGGAACCCTTCGGTCCTGGAGGGCATTCAGATAGCCGCGCTTTCGATCCTCAGCAGCCAGGCTGGTCGAAGGACCGGTGATGAGGGCGATGCGGCGACGGCCCAGGCGCACCAGGTGGGTCACTGCCCTGTAGGCCCCTGCAGAATTGTCCACATCCACAAAGCTGACCCGAGGATCCTCGTGCCGGCCATGCACGACAAACGGGATCTGGTTGCTGATAAGCTGTGGGATCAAGGGATCGCCATCGCGCGTGGCAGTGACAATGAAGCCATCCAGGAACTGGCGGCGTGACACTCTGGTGTGGAGCTTTGCTTCCTCCTCCAGGCTGTGAAGCAAGAACAGGGTCAACGTATAGTCATGGGTATTGCAGCCCCTGGAGATGCCTTGCACCAGACGGGGGAAGAACGGATCCTCGAACAGGCTCTGGATGGCGAGGGGGATGACCAGACCAATGATACCCGCCCTGCGGCTGGACAACGAGCGGGCGACGGGGTCGGGGCGGAAGCCGGTTTCGGCGACGACTCTTGACACGATCTCGCGGGTCTCGGGACTGACATTGGGGTGGTCGTTGATGACTCGGGAGACGGTGGAACGCGAGACGCCAGCCAGTTTCGCGATTTGCCTGATGGTCAGTTTCTCCTCTGCCATGATTCCCGTCCAGAAATCTTTCGCTCTTGCGTGGGACCGGTCCCATACCCTTGCTGCCCATTATAGGCACTGACTTCGGTGGCGGCTAGGAGAAAACCGAGATGGAGATGGACAATTCATAGAGGAAGGTCCGAGGGACTGGGGATGCTGCGAAGTAAGGGCGCAGCAGTGCTGCGCCCCTACAGCCTTCGGGAACGGAATATTCTGTGGGTGGTTGTCGAAGGAAAGGATCAAGCCTGCCGGTAGGCTTCGGGGGAGAGCCCGACCTCGCGCCGGAAGACACGGCTGAAGTAGCTACTGTCGGAGAAGCCAACGCTCAATGCAATCTCGGTAACCGTCTTGCCCGTGTCAGTCAGAAGCTGCCTTGCCTGATGTACCCGGTAGCGATTCAGGTAGGCGATGGGCGTCACCCCCAGCTCCTTGCGGAAGCAAGCCGTCAGGTAGTCCTCGCTGAGGGCAACATGTTGCGCGAGGTCTGCCCGGGATATGGGATCGGCATAGTGTTCGTGGATGTAGGCCATCGCCTGCCGCACCAGGCGCTGGGCCTGGACGCTCAAATCACGCGTGCGCTCCAGTGCGGCATCGACGCGGGACAAGGTCTCTTCAAAGCTGAACAGGCCTTTGCTCAATACCGTCGCCACCCCCCGGTTCAGGCGGGATATCTCCCCTTCCGTCAGCACCTTGCCGGTCACCACGATCACGGGTATGTTGCGTGTGGCTGCCTTCTCCCGCATGGCTTCCAGCACCTCGAAGCCGTCCAGTTCAGGCATCATCAGATCCAGCATCACCAGATCGACTTGCTCCCGCTGCAGACGTTCCAGCGCTTCGAGACCATTCCGCGCCGCCAACACTTGGTGGGATGGCGAGTGGGCCTGCACGATCCGCGTGTGCATCTCCAGGGTATCCGGATCGTCATCGACCACCAAGATCTTTTTCACGCCGTGCGCCGCCCCAGGCACCAGCCACTGCTGATCGAGAGCCCGTGTCAAATCGGCAATCTCTACGGGTTTGGTTAGGTAGTCAATCTCCAGCACCGACCCCCCATCTGGGGACAGCCTGCAGAAGAGCACGGGCAGATCTTGCGTCTTTGGATGGCCTTTGATCGACTCAAGAATGCTCCAGCCCCGAACCGGTTCGGCAGCCACATCCACCACGATGGCGCCTGGTGGAGACATCACGACCTGCGATCGCCAATCAGGGGTTTCTTCCAGAAAGGCCGTCTTGGCCTCAAAGCCACGCTCATCCAGGTATTCCTGCAGTCGCTGGCCACAGCCCATCCGGTTGGTCAGCACCAGGATGCTTTTCTCAGTGAGGGTGGGGAAAGTAGACGACTGAACTTGGGTTGCCGGTGATTGCACGGTTGGCAGCGTGAAGTAAAAGGTCGAGCCGGTGCCCTCCACGCCTGAGGAGTGCACACCGATGGTCCCACCGTGCAGCTCGACCAGCCGCTGGCAGATGGCCAGCCCCAGCCCCAGGCCGCCGTGACCGCCTGCCCTGCTCCGCTCCGAGCGGCGGAACTCGTCAAAGACCAGGGCCTGCTCCTCCGGCGGAATGCCCATGCCAGTATCGTGCACTGCCACCGTGACCGACTCGGCGCAGGCCTGGAGCTCCAGCCACACCTCACCCTGATCCGTGAACTTGACCGCGTTGTTGACCAGGTTGAGCACGATCTGCCGCAATCGTGTACGGTCGCCCCACACCCACGGCCCCGATTCAGGCAGCACCTCGCGCCAGCCCAGCCCCTTGTCGTGGGCCAACCTGCGGCCGGTTTCTGCCACCAGACGCAAGGCTTCACTCAGATCGACTAATTCGTTCGCCAGGTGCAGGGCTCCGGCATCGCTGCTGGCCAGATCGAGTACGTCTCCGATGAGCCCGCCGAGATGCTGAGCATTGGAATAGATCTGCTCTACATCCCTTCGGTATAGCTCGGGCAGCGTAACATCGCCTTCGTCGCTCTCCTGCAGAAGCATGCCACTCAGACCTACGACGAGATTGAGCGGTGTGCGTAGCTCGTGGCTGACCGTCGAAAGGAAGCGACTCTTGAGCTCATTCGCCTCTTCAGCCAGACGCCGTCCCTCGGTGGCCTGCTGGTACAGCTGCGCACTGTTGAGTGCCGTCGCCAGTTGTTGCGTGATCGCACCATACAGATCGAGGTGCTCCGTGTCAAAGACGACATAGCCCAGTTGGCCGTGCGGGCCGGTCAGCGGAAACAACGCCAGGCTGAAAGGCTGGTCTGCGGACACCAAGCCATCGGGAGGGAACTCGCGACTGGGGAAACGAACGGTGTTCCGCTCGCGGTCCTCCCCCAATGATGTTATGTCCTGCAACGTGGTCCAAGCCAACGGATCGTCGCCTTCCGCGCCAAATCGCGTGATCCACACGGTATGGATGCCCATCGCTGGCAGATGCTGAGCCAGGACCTCATAGACCTGTTCCTCGTCGATAGCGGCCAGAAGCCGGGCCGTCAACACGCTCAAGCGGTTTAGCATCCATTTCTGATCGACTCCCCGCTGGCGAAACTGTCGCTGTATACTGGTGCTGATGATGATGCGGGCCCGATCCACCAACTGTAGCGCCAGGCTCAAGGAACCCGCCGATAGACCGTCGAGGCCATCACGTAGGCTCGAAAGGGCCGCTTGCCAGATATGCACCTCATCCCCACTGGCGGCCACTTGGCGGAGAACGGCATGGAGGACATTCTCAAACGCTGACCCTTCGCCTTGGTCCAGGCTGGCATAGAACGCTTCGACCAGACGCCGGCACAATCCCTCCGTCTCGTCACTGGGCGAGCCCTGAGTCCCGGCCAGAACCCGTGTGGCCATGGTTTGCACCAATTGTGTGCGGCTGCCAGCACGCTGCGGAGACGCAGCCTGCGCTGTGACGGCATCCCGCGCAGGAGTACGCAAGCTGAGCTGGCCGCAGCCGCAGGAGGCGCGAGCCACCAGTCGGGTTTCGATCCTCGCGGGCTCGACGGTCTGGGACTCCCCCATGAGGTAGCGAAAGAGCGATTCGACGGCGCGATACCCCATCTGGCGCAGAGGAACGCGCACGCTGCTCAGTGCTGGCTCCTGGACGGCGCTCTCGGGACGGTCATCAAAGCCGACAATGGCCACATCTTGGGGAATTCTGTGCCCCGCCTCTCGGAGGGCCTGCATCGCGCCCAGGGCCGACTCGTCGTTACTGGCCTGAACCGCAGTAAAGGATACACCAGACGCCAGGACCTGGCGCATAGCGCGATAACCACCGTCGTACCGATGCTGTCCCCAAGCCACCAGGTCGGGATCGGCTGGCAAATCGTGCACCTCGACTGCTTCGTGATAGGCACGCAGTCGCTCGCCGGTGTCGCCCTCCATGTCCTCCGGGCTGCCGGCAATGAAAGCAATGCGTTGGTGACCATGTTCGACCAGATGTCGCATTGCTTCGAGCAGACCGCTGCGATTGTCGGCGACGATCGTAGGCCCACGTTCTCCCGCGGCAACAAAGACGACGGGGTAGCCCGCAGCGATCAAGTCCTGCAGGTAGTTGGATCGCGCCTGGGAGTGCAGTGGACTGACAGCAATGAGGCCATCGGTGTTCCACGGGCCTATGGGCACAAAATCGGACTCGGGGGAAGAGAGAGGCCACGCTGCGCGCAGGGACTCGCCTTGTCCGGTCCAGGGTCCCATGCCGCAGCCGAGGAGCAGGTTGCAGCTCAGGTCCTGCGACGCCAGGCACGCCCCCTGAAAGATTGGCTCCAAGTAGCTGAGGGGCGTCGCCGTCCAGGCAAACTGCCAGCCAGCCAACACGCCGATCGTCGGTCGCCCATGTCTGTATTCGCGTGACATGCACTGCTCGCTTTCGTTCTGGCCTCAAGCCCACTCACGCATAGGATACCCCGGACAACCCGAAAAGTCAAACAAGGTGCCATTTCCCCTTCGGCTGCCGTCTAGCAACACAAATGACAGCCCAAAGATCACATCCGTTGATGGAACGGTCAGAGAGGTCTTATGTGCAGCATCCCCAAGAAGCCAGAGCAGCCAATGGGGTGGAACCACATATTGGTTTGCACGCCGAGCGGCGTGCCAGTCTCGCGATCTCAGCCCCGGGGTCCCAGCAGTCTGCCGACTGCGCAGGCCAGGATCCGTGCATGATCGAAGGCGAGGTCCGGGGGGTGCTCCAGGTCGAACCAGCCCACGGCCCCGGCATCGCTCCCGGCCTGGGGCCGCCAAACGGCAGCCTGCTCCGCGCTCAGCAGGGCCAGGTGGGCGACGCTGATGGTCCACCCCCGGGGGTCACGGCCGGGTGCGCCAAAGGTATGGAGCTGCTCCAGGCGCTCGGGCTCGAGCCCCGTCTCCTCCCGCAGCTCGCGGCGCGCCGCCTGCGCCAGGGTCTCGTCCGGCTCGACAAAGCCACCCGGTATCGCCCACTGTCCCTCAAAGGGCGCCCTCTTGCGCTGAACCAGCAGGACCCAGAGGCGTCCCGAGAGCAGTCCGTACGCCGGCTCGGGCCGTGCTGCAGCCGGAGCCACCACCACAATGTCCACGGTCACCGAGGGGCGTTCGCGTTGCTTAGCGTCTACCATGCTCAACTCCGTGGGCCACGCCTGGCTCGCCTTCATCCAGGTTCCTCGCTGCCTGCCAGGCGCGCAACACTTCGGCCACGCTCCATGCCTGGGCAATGCAGCCGCGGGGCGCAAAGGGCGTATCCCCATCAAAGATCTCGCTGATGCTGCCCAGGCCGTGCGCAGCCAGGTGCTGGAGCAACGGGTCGAGGAAGGAACGGGCTGTGGCGGGGTCGCGATAGACGCGCAGGTGGGCCTGGACAAAGGGGCCGATCAGCCAGCCCCAGACGGTGCCCTGGTGGTATGCTGCGTCGCGCGTCTGGCGCTCCCCTCCGTAGTGCCCTACGAATGCCGGATGATCCGCTGCCAAGCTTCGCAGCCCGTGCGAGGTCAGCAGCTGCCGGGCACAGGCATCGACCACTGCCCGTTGCCACTGCTGGGCCAGCGGGCTGTGGGCCAGGGAGACGGCAAAGACCTGATTGGGCCGCAGGGCCGGATCGTGGCCCTTGGGCCCGTCGAGGACGTCGTAGAGGTAGCCACGCTCTTCATTCCAGAAGCGACCAAACCCCTCGCCTGCACGCCGAGCCAATAACTCGTAGTCCTCCGCTGGTCTGCCCAGCCGCTGCGCAAGGCCGACCATCACCTGCAGGGCATTGTACCACAGGGCATTCACCTCGACCGGCTTGCCGATCCGAGGCGTGACCACCCAGTCGCCGACCTTGGCATCCATCCAGGTCAGCTGGACCCCCGCTTCACCAGCATAGAGCAGCCCATCCGCGGGATCGAGGTGGATGCCGTAGCGCGTGCCGCGGCGATGCCAGGCCACAATCCCTTCGAGCACCGGAAACAGTTCGGCGATCAAATCGTCATCCTCTGTGGCAGCATGGTAGGCACGGATCGCCTCGAAATACCACAGCGTGGCATCGACGGTGTTGTATTCGGGTGGCCGGCCCTCGTCGGGGAAGCGGTTGGGCAGCATCCCACGGTCAGCATAGCGCGCAAACGTGCGCAGGATGCGTGCCGCCACGTCGGACCGGCCGGTGGTCAAGGCCAGGCCGGGCAGACTGATCATCGTATCGCGGCCCCAATCACTGAACCAGGGGTAGCCGGCCACGATGGTCCGGCCCTCCTGCGCTTTCTCCCCTTCCTTGCCGGCGGGCAGGCTTCGCTGGACGACGAACTGATCGGCGGCCAGCACCAAGTGCTCGATGGCCGGTGGGACCGTGCCCAGCCGAGGCCGGGCCCGCCCCAGCAGCGACGATTCGTAGGCCCGCCGTCCGGCCAGGGCCACCTCCCCATTGAGAGGAGCCTGGTCCTCCGTGCTGGCAACCAGCGTCAGCGTCTGGCCGGGTGCCAGCGCCGCCTCAAAGCGGCCGGCGAAGCAGTTGTCGTCCAGGGGGTCCAGCCCGCGATAGTCCTCGACGGCCAGGTAATAGTCGCGATACCAGGCCCCTTCTAGCCAGGCACGGGCGCCATCACACAGCAAGTACAGCAGTGTCTCCCCACCGGCCCGGGAGATCCGCAGGCCATGATCCAGCGCAGTGACCTGGAAGGACGGTCCGTCCCCATCCGCATGTGTGTTACCGTGGTGGTCCCGGTCGTTGACGATGGCCTTGAGCTGCAGATGCAGGGGGCTACTCCCGCGCCGAAGCTCGTATCGGATGTAGGTCGTGTTCGAGCCCGGCTGCATCCAGGCGCGTTTCTCCAGCAGGGCGTCGGCCAGGGCATAGGTCCACACCGGTATGGTGCCGTCCAGCCGAAAGCGCTCCAGGTGGTGAAACCCCAGCGGCTCGACCTCGCCGCCCGCCCAGCGGTTAGCGAACAGCGGGTAGGAGTAGCCATCGTAGCGCACCGTCTCATCCAACTTGGTCAGCAGCAGCATGCGGCGCACCGGCGGTTCCAGGGCCGCCACCAGTAGGCCGTGGTAGCGCCGTGTGAGCACGCCCGCCACCGTGCCCGAGGCATAGCCACCGATGCCATTGGTCACGAGCCACTCCCGCTCCGTCGAGAAACGGACGTCCCCGCACAGGTCCCGTCCAAAGTCGAGCATCGGTTGTCCTCCTCGCCCTACAGGGCCTGTACCACCATTCGATCCTCACCAGCCGCGGCATACTGCATTGGCCCCTGTGGGATCCGCTTGGCTACCTCCAGGTGGCCAGCATCCATGTACTCCCAGATGACCTGGAACGGCGCCTTGTCGCGCACCCATTTCTCCACGATGACGACGCCGTGCCCCGGCAGGACGGTGAACACCACCTGGCGCGGATCGTCCGGATCTTGCAATGCTCCAGAACGGGCAAAGGCATCCTTGATAGCTCGCGCTTGCGCGTCGGTGGCGCAGGACACGGGGTAGTGATAGTAGGGTGGGTCGAGGACTGCGTGCTCTACATAGCGCGGATCGTAGGCCGCGACGCCACGGTGTCCGTGCAGCTTGGAGCGCACGACCGGTACCTCCACGCCTCCAGCCCTTTCCTGCCCGAGCCTGACGGTCGGCAAGGCAGCGTCCATTTCCATCATCTCTACCGACTCTGAGGAAGGCGGATCGTTGCGTCCTCCCTCGACATGGCGAACCAGTGCACCCCGACCATCAGGCCTGACGCCGGTAATCACCGCCAGCTCGTCGTCGGTGATGTTGCCCTTGTCCACAGGCCGGGCACTGCCCGTGACAGTGGCGACCAACGCCCCGAGGTCTGGATCCCATGTCGCGAAGCAGCCTTCGCTGTATTGGTCGGCCACGGCCTCTCCGATGGCCGGCACCTTCACCAGGTTGGCGATGCGCACCATCTCTGTGAAAAAGCTTCGTTCTCCCAGCTGCCGGCCGGCCAGGCGCATGGCGGCAGGTGTGTCCAGGCTCTGCCAGACGGCGCGCGGGATCGGCGCCTCGGCCACCTGGTGCTGGTTGACCTCGCTCGTACTTGCAGCCGTGACGATGCGCAGGGCCATATCCTCGTAGAAGGCCTCGGAACATTCCGCCTCGATCCGGGGATGCGCGCCGGCCAGGTCAAAGTGGTAAGCCGCCAGCGGGCAGCCATCTCCCACTACCAGGATGACCCGGATGCTCTTGGCCTGGGCCTGAACCAAGCGCTCCAGCGCCATGATGGCGCCACCTCGCCGGCCCTGCTCGATCAGCACCCGGGAGGCATTCCGTGCCAGGCCGCGGAAGGCCAAGTCGGTCGGCTCCGGTGGATCCTTTCTCAGTGCCGTCTCGAATCTGTCGAGTACGCCTTGAAAAGCCGATGGCGTCGCATGGACCAACGTGTAGACCGTGGGGAGGTGGTCCAAATCGAAGCGCCGGCGCGCCGTAAAGAGTGGGGCACGACGCCAACCCAGGGGTTCCCCGAACCGAGCGGTGGTGAGCAGGATGTCGGTCCGATTATCCGGGTTGAGCTGAACATCGTGGCCCAGGCTCCGAAACTGGCTGAGTAGATCCTGCGCCACTTCCTCCAGCAACGGCGTCATCGGGCCCGGCACCAGGGCCACCGAAATCTTGTGCAGCCACGAATGCGGTCGGCTTGTCATTGTCTCTCCTCAGGAACCCTCACTCACAAGCATCCCTCCTTGTCAAGATCGTGATCGCACTCCCGCATGTCTGCCACAAACGCCTGCACCAGAAGAACCGGTCCCCACAGATGGACGGGATAGCTGTCACTCCAGTCATCGCAATCGACCGTCGAGACGCCCCCCATGGTGCAATGGCAGCATGATTGATGATAGTATCTACTTGGACCAGTTTGCCGCCCTGCCCCGGGCCTGCGCCAAGGGCTCAGTTTTGACGACTCCTTTGCCCTTCCATCCAGGCTAGAAAGCCGCCAGCGGTCTGGTGAAAACGATCCGGACGGGACCACATCAGAGGGTGATCCCCACCGTTGAAGAGCACAAGCTGGCTCTCGGGGATCTGAGAGGCCATCTCCAGCATCTGAGCAGCCCCGTCGAATAGCTTCGTATCCTGCAGGCTGCCGGTCAACAATACTGGGCAGTGAATCTCGGATAGGCTGCGCTCAAACCATTGGCCGTCGTGCTCTGCCAGCTTGAGCAGGATCTCGTTGTCTGCCTCGACGACCTGTTCCCAGTCATCGCCGTGGGCCCGGCGCCAAAACGCCTCTGCTGCAGGCTGCCGCTGTCGCCGCACAGCCACCTCCGCCCTCAATACCTCGGGTGGTTGGCGGATCACACAGCTGTCGGCGAGCACGGCACGCACCCGGCCGGGCGCGTGCTGGGCCATCAACAACGCGACTACCGCACCGCCACTGGTCCCCACCACGATCGCCTGTGACTCTGATAGATGATCCATCAAGGCAACAGCTGTCCATGCGCCCTCCAGCCACCAATCGTCAGGCCACACTTCAACCCGCTCCGATCGACCTGTACCGAGGAAATCCAGGGCCACGGCATGGTAACGCTCGCCAAAGTGGGCCAGCTCTCCCAGGTGCAAGGCCGACGAGGCGGTATTGCCAGGGAGGATGAACAACAGCGGGCCGCTGCCTTCCTCCCGATAGATTAGGCGGTG
>Ga0316577_10001048_pt1 | contig 12496 bp, 2 predicted proteins | sample S5NA_FD_203073 | JGI IMG/M metagenome (GOLD analysis project Ga0316577, IMG submission 203073) | Rhizosphere microbial communities from salt marsh grasses in Alabama, United States - S5-7_050615r2r1 | ecosystem: Host-associated > Plants > Roots > Rhizosphere | place: USA: Alabama | collected... | reverse complement strand
TACCGCGTCTGGCACATGGGCATGTCACCCAGCAACCCGAACCTGCTCGCTGTCTGCACCGACGGCGTGGCGCCGTATCGCTCGACGGACGGCGGCAAGAGCTTCTCGAAGATCCCCGAGCCCCGGCGCTCCGGCGACGAACAGTATCGCTACAACATCCGCGGCAAGTCAGGCGGCCCGCACGCCGGGTTCCACTGGTGCCCGAGCGACGAGGACATCGTGCTGATCCTCACGGCCCAGACCATGGAACGGTCCATCGATGGGCTCAACACCATCGACCCCAAGGGGTGCGTGTTCTTCGACGGCATGCACGACAAGGGGTGGGGGTTCGGGCAATCGGACTGGAAGCAGACGCTCAGGGTCGTGCAGGACTCGTGGGTGAACACCGGGCTCGACGGACCGAACTGGTCCCACGCGAACGGCATCGGCAGCACCGGCAACGATGCGTTCAAGACCGCGATCGCCCAAGCCGGTGGCGGCGACAAGCCCTATGCGAGCGGCGCCTGCGGCCTGATCACCCCCAATAACCGCGTCATCGCCACGTGCAACCGCAACTCGGGCGGCCAGAGCAACGTCATGGTCATTCTGAGCGGCCGGGACGCGAAGACGGGCAAGTACGGCTCGTATCTGATCCGCCAGAGCGGAGTGAAGACGCGCGGCACCAACTCCAAGTGGTCGCCGAAGGGGGGCGGCGTCGGCTTCGTCGGCCGGTGGGCGGTCAGCAACGCCGACGCGGCGTCGGCTGCGGACGTCGTGTTCACGGACCACTCCGGGCACGAGTTCATCGACTGCGCGCTCGGCGGCCAGGCGCTGGTGTCCTTCTGGGGCGACTTTGCCCCGGGCAAGGAAAACGGCGGCGCCTTCTACCGCTCCACCCACGACCTCGGCAGCAACAACCAGGGGAGCGCCTGGTACACCCTGCCCGGCAGCAGCTACGACTGCCGCGCGGTCTGCGTGGATCCCCACCACCCGACGCTCGAGCGGCTGCTCTACGTCAGGAACAGCAACAGGGACGAGATCCGCGAGGTGAAGCAGGTCAACGGCGGCTTCGTGGACAAGGTGCTGGTGAACCTGCGCACCATGCCGGGCGGCGTCAAGGACACGCTCGAGGCGGTGCTTGGCTCGGGTGCCTATATCCCGAGCAGCGGGAGCGTTCAGTACTACAGTGGGGTCGTTCAGTTGATCGCCGATCCCCACAAGCCAGGCTTGTTCTACGCCATCTACGGCCGACATGGCACGCCGAACTGGTGGATGACCTCCAATGACGGCGCGACCTGGGCCAACATCTCCGGCAACCTGCCGCGGACGATCTGGTTCGGTGTCGTTCATCCATACACGGGTGACGTGCTGGCGCTCAGCTCCATGGGCCAGCACTGCCTGCCGCCGCCCAAGGGCTATCCGGCGATCGCCAACCGGGCTGCGTTCAGCGGCCAGCTCAAGGCCTTCTACGGCAAAACCTCGGTACCGGACCCTCCCGTGTTCTGACGCGGAGGGGCGTGATCAGCTGGGGCGTCTCGACTCCGCGGGTCGACGACCAGCCAAACCAACCATCAGGCCGGGATCAATGAGGTAATTGAGGCGCCCCCGCGGCCGAGCTTGAGCTTTGACCCGCCGTCCCGGTTTCTGCTACCGTGATCCGCCGTTTCACCGAAGCCCGAATCACCCCACAAGCTTGACCCCTGGAAGAGGCCCCATGGCTGATCGTGAACTCACCTACAGTGACATCCTGCGGGCCGCCGAGGAGCGGGATCCACAGCTCAGCGACATGGTGGTCGCCTACCTGCAGCAGCCCGACCCGGCGGAGAACGCGCCGGAGGAACCGCCCGAGACCGAGGAGGATGGGGCGGAGCTCTCCGAGCCGCCGCCGCTCCCCGAGGGGACCTGGACCATGGACCGGCTGCGCTCGGCCCTCTCGCAGTATAACCTGGGCTACAAGTCGGCCAGCGAGCGCAAGGCGATCCGCGCCGAGGCCTGGGAGGGGATCCTGGGCGCGCCCCATCCGCCGCCGCGCCTCCGGCTGGGGCAGCTCCTGCTCTCCCTGTACGACGACGGCGACGAGCGCGCCCGGGCGGCGCTGATGGAGATCCTCCGCCGGGCGCCGGTGGGCTGGGGCCTGTGGCAGGGGTTCAAGCGGATCTACAAGCTCGCCGAGGAGCGGCACGACGCGCCGATGTTCGGCGTCCTGGCGTGGCGGCTGGACGCCATGGGGCAGACCCCGCTCAACCAGGGCGAGGTCTCCCCGGGCACGTTCGTCTACATGCGACGGCGGGCGTGGCGCTACCTGCGCCAGCTGGGGCAGGCGGTGCCCGAGGTCTACCCCCAGTTCGCGGCCGAGGTGCTGCGTAACTACCCGCGCGGCGCGAACTTCTACAGCTCGTGGGTCGCGAGCCAGATCTGGGCTCACCAGGACCTCAAGTACTGCGACTCGGCCTACCTCGGCGGCCCGCCCAAGGACCTCAAGAAGCGCGCCTTCGACGAGGCGTGGAAGGCGAGCGCGGAGCCGCTCCTGCGCCTGCTGGAGGACGCCCAGTGCGACCAGGTGTGCGACTTCGCCATCCGCAGCCTGCAGCGCGACTTCCCCGCCGCGCTGCGGGAGGTGGACGCCCGCTGGCTCGCTCGCATCGGGAGGAAACCGCTCGCGTCGGTCCACGAATTCATCGTCAAGGTCCTGTCCGACAGCCCCGAGTTCCACCAGTCGAAGCTCAAGGGCCTCGGCCTGCACGAGATGGTGATCGCCCTGCTGCGCAGCGAGAGCGCCAACGCGCGCAAGTATGCCGTGGAGTACGCCCGGGCCCACGCGCCCGACATCGACGTCGAGGAGCTGGTGGGCCTCGTGGCGGACGGGGCCAAGGAGGTGCGCAAGTTCGCGGCGGCGCGGCTGGAGCAGAAGTCGCCGGCCGAGATCGGGCTGCCGGCCCTGGTCCGGCTGCTCGGGGTGTCGGACGCCGAGAAGCTCGCCGAGGAGAAGATCAAGCAAGGGTTCAAGCCCGGGGATCTGGACGCCGAGCTGTTCATCGTGCTGGCCACGGGCGCCAAGGCGCAGTCCAAGTTCCTCGAGAGCTGGTTCAAGGACGCCAAGCTCAAGATCCCGGCGCGGTTCTACTGCGCGCTGCTCGACGATCCGCGCGGTGGCGGCTACTACGTCCGGCGCCAGGCGCTCACCGCCCTGGGCAAGCGGCCGGGCGAGGAGATCGGGCTCGACTGGATCAAGAAGGCGCTGCTCGACAGCGACCTCTCCGGCACGGTGGGGGGCTGGCTGCGCGGCGGGATGTTCAAGGGCGAGGCGCTGGACGTCGACTGGCTCAAGGGACTGGTGATGCGGCCCAGCCTGCGCGGGCTCGCGCTCGAGGTGCTGGGCAACCCCAAGCTCGTGGCGCCGGCACGCCTCGGGCTGGGCTGGCTCCTGGCGCTGGCCCGGCAGGCCGACGAGGCCCAGAGCCGGTTCGCGCACGACTACCTGCTCGAGCACTTCGCCCCCGAGGACTTCGCGCGCCGAAGCGACGCCGCGCGCGGGAGCGGAGCGACAGATATCACCGCGCGCGAGGCGGGCGCGGGCCTCGAGGCAGGCGTGGACCGGCTGTGGTCCCTCGCCGCGGGGGCTGGCGAGCCCGAGTCGGTGCGCAGCTTCGCGGCGACCTACCTCAGGGTGCACCACCCGGAGCTCGGGCCGACGATGTCCGAGGCCCGCTCCCTCGGCATCAAGCCCCGGCTGAAGCGGGACGCCTACGGCCTGGCCCGGGTCCGGCCGCTGTTCTTCGACTCCCGCGCCGACGTGCGCCGGCTGGCGGCGGCCATCGGGCGCCTCGAGCTCGTTCACTGGGGGGAGCGCTCGCTGCCCTTCGAGCTCGCCGACAGCGCCCACCGCGAGGCCCGGGCGCTGGCGGCCGAGGTCCTGCTGGCCGTGGGCCAGCCCGACGCCGACCCCAAGGTGGTGCCGCCCGAGGACTGGCTCTCCGCGGCGCGGGTGTTCGCCCTGGCTGAGAGCCCGGTCAAGGCCACCCGCGAGATCGCGCTGACCTTGATCCGTCGCCACTACCAGCGGCTCGGCGGTGCCCGGCGGCTGGCCTGGCTGATGGAGAGCCCGGACCGCGAGGTCCGGCTGTTTGCGGTGCGCCTGCTGTGGGAGAAGCACCGCCCACGCGAGTATCCGGAGACGTGGAAGCCGGCAAGGCCGTCGCAGTCTCGCGGGGCGGGCGAGGAGCCGCCGGGATCGACCGAGCGCTTCGAGTCCACCGATGCGCTGCGCCAGTTCCTGCGCACGATCATGTTCGGCCTCCCCCCCGGCCGCATGGAGCGACGCGAGCTCGGTCCGGGCGCCAAGGGCGTGCTGCCCGACCGGCCCCTGCCCGCCAGCGTGGCCAAGAAACGGCTGGTGGAGGTGGTCCGGGACATGTCGGTGGAGGAGGAGGGCTTCGCGCGGGTCGCGCTGCCGGTGCTGCAGGAGTTCAGTCACTCCCAGGCCAAGGGGGAGTGGCAGAGCTGCGTCGCCGCGCTGGCGCGGATCCACAGCGCTCACCCCGAGCTGCCGGTCGAGCTGTTCGACAACGAAAACGCCACTGCCTGATCTAATAAGAGGAGAGACATGGCTGCCAAGTATGGACCTCACCTGGAGCGCCTCGCCGCGGTGGCCGGCTCCCTTTCGGGCCGGCTGGTCGCCATCGCCGGCGAGCGCGAGGCCGGTCCCGACGCGCCGTCGAGCGTGCACGTGCTGGAGGCCGCCAAGCTGAAGCCGGTGCTCTCGGGCGCCGCCGACGCCGCCGTCCGTTCGCTGTGCTTCCTGGCCGACGATCTGGTCGTGGGCGGGACGGCCGGGGGCGCGCTCCGCGGCTGGGACGCCACCTCGGACAGCGCCGAGCCGGTGCTCGGGGTCGAGGTCGGGGCCGAGCTCTGTGCCCTGGCCAGCGACACCGCCGGCAAGCTGCTCGCCGCCGGGGGCGTCGACGGGACGCTCCGGCTGTTCGAGCTCGAGGTCAAGGGGGGCAGGCCTTCGCTCAGGGCAGGGGCGACCCGCGCGCTCTCGGGGCGCGCGATCCGCGCGGTGGGCATCGACCCCAAGGGGGAGGTCGTGGCCGCGGCGGGCGACGACGGCGTGATCCGCACCGTGGCGCTGGACAGGCTGGGCGAGGGAGACCTGCGCGAGATGCCCTGCGGCGAGGGCGGCATCTTCGCCCTGGCGTTCTCCGGAGACGGCCGCATCGTGGCCGGCTGCGGCGACGGGTCGATCCGGGTCTGCTTCCTCGAGGGCGCGGCCGACGAGGAGGACCGGTCCAGGGACGCGGCTCACGCGGCGCCGGTGCGGGGGCTGGCGTTCGGGCCCCAGCTCTACGACGAGGCCGACCGCGAGCTGCCGCGGCGGGTGTTCTCCGTCGGCGAGGACGGGGTGCTCAAGGCCTGGCTGCTCGACAGCAGGCGCAAGCCGCGCACGCTCGAGCTCTCGACCGCGCCGCTCTACGGGCTGGCCTGGCTGCCGGCGTCGCCGCGGGTCAAGGCCGACAGGCGCGGCGGCACGCTGGGGGTGATCAACAGGAACCGTCAGCTGCTCCTGACCACGGTAAACGACCGCTCCGAGCCGTCGGAGCAGCCGGAGCGCCTTTCCTCCGAGCTCGACCGCCTCAGGGAGGACCTGGGCGCCAAGAGCCAGCAGGTGCGCGAGGCCGCAGTCACCGCGCTCTCGGAGATCCCCGAGGACGACGCCCGCAGGCTCCTCGACCGGACCCTCGCCGGCGACAAGCAGGCCGACGTCCGGCGGCTGGCCGCCGACGTGATGGGCCTGGGCGGAAGGCGCCGGAGCCGCCCGGCGCTGCGCCAGGCGCTCCACGACACCGACAAGAAGGTCAGGGCCGCGGCCCTCGAGGCGCTGCAGCTGATCGAGAAGGACGCGCCGCTCTCGCCGCTGCGCGCGGCGCTGGGATCCAAGCACGCCGACATCCGCAAGCGGGCGGTGGCCGGCCTCCCCGCGCTGCGCAGCGTCTCGCCGCTTGTGCCGTCGCTGTGCGCCGGCGCGCTGCGCGACGCGGCTCCCGAGGTGCGGACGCAGGCGCTGGACGCGCTCTACGAGCTTTCGGGCGCCGACTCGCTCGAGCCGGTGCGGGTGGCGCAGGAGCGCGGTCCGGCGGACATGCGGCAGCAGGCCCTGATCCGCATGGGACGGGCGAGGATGGCCCGGGGCGCCGAGGGCGCCGAGCTGCTCGACCGGGCTCTCGATGACCCGGACGGGGCGGTGCGCGGCACCGCGTTTCTGATCGCCGTCGCCTGCCGCGGGAGGCTGGCCGCGCGGGTGGCCGAGGCCGATCCCCACACGCAGAAGGCGCTGGCCGAGCTCACCAAGGAGGGCAGCTTCGCAGACGGGCCCACCGCGGAGGGTGTTGTTTCTGGGGGCGAGCTCGAGGGCGGGGACCTGGAGCCGCTCTTCGCTGCCATCGCCTGCCGGCACGCCGACTCGGCCCTGCGCGGCGCGCGGTGCCTGGCGCTGCTCGGGGACTCGAGGGCCACCGGCGCCCTGCTCCAGCTCAGCCGCGAGGCGGACGTCGAGATCCGCCGCCACACGGTGGAGGCGCTGGCGGTGGCCGCCGCGGCCATGCCGGGCGACGACCGCCTGGTGGCCCGACTGCAGTGGCTGCTCGACGACGAGGACGCCACGGTGCGCTCCTGGTCGTTCGACGCGCTGAAGAAGCTCGCCGAGCCTGACGGCGCTCCAGGCGAGCTGGAGCTGGCCGCCCTGACGATGCGCTGCGCCCACGAGGACGTGCGCGTGCGGGCGCTGCAGAGCCTGGTTCAGTTCGGTCCCGGGGGCGAGCACGCGCAGCTGACGGAGCGGGCCGACGCGATCCTCGGGCACGCCCTCGACGACGAGGCGGACAAGGTGCGCGCCGAGGCGTTCAGGACGCTCTGGGCCTGGCACAGCAAGACCCCCAAGGTGGTGCTCGAGCGCGGGGTGGCCTCGCGCCACGCCGACATCCGGGTCAAGGTGGTGGCGGAGCTCGAGCGGCAGGAGGACGGCTGGGCCGGGGACCTGCTGCTCAGGCTGATCTCCGACTCGTCGGCCCAGGTCGGCCTCGCCGCGCACAAGGCGCTCACCGAGGGCACCGATCGATCCAAGAAGCGGGCGGAGAGCTTCCGCTCGCGCAAGGAGGTGCACCTGGCAGCGCTCGGCTCGCCGCGGCCCAAGGTGCGCGTGGCGGGTTGCAAGGCGGCGGCCCGCTGGGCCAAGGCCGAGGACATGCGGCTCAAGCTGCGCGAGCTGATCAAGGACGAGCAGCCCGAGGTGCACATCGCCGCCATCGAGGCGGTGGACAGGCTGATGCCCGACGATCAGGAGGCCTTCGCCCTGGCCTTCGGCAGCATCTTCTACGTCCTGCGCGTGCGCGCCGGGGAGCTGTGCGGCAAGCGGCGCGACAAGCGCGCCGTGGAGCCGATGAAGGACCTGCTCACCATCCCCAAGACCCACATCAACCGGCCGAGCGACGAGATCCGCGGCCGCGCAGCCCGCGCCCTGGCCGACGTGGGGGATCCAGACACCATCCCGTTCTACGTCTCGATGCTCGACGACGAGGACGGCAACGTGCGCGAGATGGGAGGCCGCGGGCTGGCCACGGCCTGCCGCCCCGGAGAGGAGAAGCCGCTGCTCGACGCGCTGGCCCACGCGGACCTCGCGGTGCGCAGCTGGGCGGCCGAGGGGCTCGCCCGGCTCGGGGACGACCGCGGGGTGCCGGTGCTCGCCGGCACGCTCAAGCACGAGCACCGGCCGATCCGCGTCGGCTCGATCCTCAGCTTCGTCGCCCTGGGGCCCGACGGCGTCCGGGGCATCCTGCAGGGGCTCGAGGACGGCGACCGCACGGTCCAGGACCTGGTGTTCGCCATCATCGTCGCCCGCGACGTGGCGCTGTGCCGGGCCGGGCTGCCGCCGGACCTGCTGCTCTCGGCGCTCTCGTCGGTGCACCCGGAGATCCGCTTCGCCGCGGCGCGGGTGCTCGAGGCGCGCAGTGTCCTTGGTCGCTCCGCTCCAGCGCGCGGCGGGGCTTCGCCCCTTCCTCCCGCGCGCGAAGGGGCGGACGATCTCCTTGCAGTAGCCGCGGAGCTCGTGGGGCCGCGCAAGCCCGAGAAGGCCGGCGACATGAAGGACTGGCCGGGCGAGAGCGAGCGTCAGGCGCTGCTCAACGTCCTTATCAACGCCCTGGCCAGCGATCACCCGGGGCTGCGCTACGCGTCGGCCCAGGTCCTGGCGCTGCAACCGCAGCCGCTCGGGTTCTGGCGCGAGGCCAAGCAGCTGGCCGGTCCCACCGCCAGCGGCAAACCCAAGATCCCCCACACCAACTGGGAGGACGAGGAGCGCCAGCCGCGCAAGAAGGGCTGGGTCCGGCGGCTGTTCGGCCGCGGGCCGAGCACCGCGGCGGAGGCGGGCGTCTCCGCCACCGAGCGGCTTTTGACGGTGATCAAGTTCGCCGGGGGGCCGGATCCGCGGCCGGTGCCGCCGGTGGGGGGCGGGCTTGACGACGACGAGATCCGCAGGCTGGTCTTCGGCACCTACGCCGGGCTGGTCCGCCAGGCGCCGCCCTCCGGGGAGGCCGACGAGACCCACCGCGTGCGACGGGACAGCATCGAGCGGCTGGCGCAGCTGGCTGGCTCGGAGACGGTGGGGCGGGGCGCGGTGCTGCCGGTGCTGCGTCGGGCGATCAGCGATCCGCACCACCTGGTGCGCAAGGCGGCGGTGGCGGCGCTGGGCACGCTCTACCCCGAGGGGGCCAAGGAGCCGCTCGGGCTGGCGCTGCGCTCGTCCGCGGCCGACGTCGGGCGCGCCGCGGTGCAGGAGCTGGTGGCGGCGGCGCCAAACGACGAGGATGCCGCCGCCCTGGCTCGGGAGGCGATCAACGCCCCCAACCCGGAGGTCCGGGCCTTCGCCCTGGCGCAGCTGCCCAAGCTCTACCAGGAGGGCAGCATCGAGCCGTTCCTGCTCGCGCTCTCGGGCCAGTATCCGGACGTGCGGCTCTCGGTCGTCGACCGCCTGATCGAGATGCGGGCCACGCAGGACCCACGGGTCGACGAGGCGCTGGGCCGCGCCATGGAGAGCGATCACGAGGATCTGCGCCTCAAGGCCGCCGTGGCGCTGGCCCGGCGGGGCGACCGCCGCACCGTCGACGTGCTGGCGGCGCTCCTGCGCTCCGAGGAGGGTCGCGTGGTCTCGACGACGCGCGAGGCGCTGGTGGCGCTCAGCAACGCCAACCCCGAGGCCGCCCCGGCCGCGGCCGAGGCGGTGGCACGGCGCCTGGAGGACGACCCGGACAAGACCGCCCCGCGCCCGGCGCTGATCGACACGCTGGCCACGATCGGGAGCACGGCGGCCGACGGGCTGCTGCTCTCGATGCTCGCCCCAGAAAAAGACACCTCCCTGGCAGCAGGGCGTTCGTTCGCCGACGAGGACACGAGCATGCGCGGGCGGGCGCTGACCGCTCTCGTCGCCATCGCCCGCGACCGGAGCGCCGGCGCGCGGGTCTACCCCGACGGCACGCGCCGGGAGCGCTACGACGAGCCGCTGCTGCTCCGCTACCTCGGAGAGGCGGCGGCGAGCGGGGACCGGGAGCTGAGGCTGAAGGCGGTGGAGAGCCTGCGCGCCGTGGACGACAACGGCGCCGAGGAGATCCTCGCCCGGCTGGTGGCCGACCGTGACGAGGGCGTCCGGGTGGCGGCGTGCGAGGCCCAGGCCTTCAGGGCCAGGTACGTCGAGACCGCGACCCTCAACCCGCTGACCGAGGCGTTGCGCTCGGGCCGGCGCGAGCTGGTGCTGCCCGCCGCCGCCGGCATGGCGTCGCGCAGGCGGCCGGAGGCGTTCCAGGCGCTGATGCTGGTCTTCAAGGCCGGCGAGGCCCCGGAGCGCGAGCGCGCCACGCTGGGGCTGGGGATGCTCGGGGACCGGCGGGCGCTGGAGGAGCTCGAGCCCCTCGTGGACCCGCGCTCCGAGATCCCCGACGAGGACCGCGCGCTCGCCCCCGCCGCCGCCATGGCGCTGGGCTGCATGCTGTCGGATCTCGAGCAGGAGGAGGAGCGCAAGCGGGTGCGTGAGACGGTGGAGCGGCTGGTGCGGGAGGGGAGCCCGGCGATCCGGATCAAGGCGCTCAGCGGCTTGCGCCTCGCCGGCGACGACCGTAGCCGTTCGGTGCTGGAGGGGGTGGTCGGGGACCGCTACGACGAATCGTCGGTGCGCCGCCACACGGTGAACGAGCTCGGGTTGCTGGCCAACCAGGCCTCCGAGCCGGTGCTGGCGGAGGCGCTGGACGACAGGGACCGCGGGGTGCGCCGGGCGGCGCTCGAGGCGCTTCGTCGCATCTTCCCCGGCGAGCGCACGCGCGTCAGCCTGCTGGCGCTGCGCAGCAGCCACTACGACACCAGCGGACCTGCCGCGGGGTTCCTGGCGCGACGGGGAGACGCCGAGACCCTGATCTCGCGCCTGGCCGAGGTCAAGGAGCACGAGGTTCGTCGGCGGCTGCGCCGGGGGCTCGTGCGCCGGGGCGCCTGCCCGGTGCCCGCGCTGACGCAGCTCCTCGTGGGGGAGCACGCGGCAGCCCGGGCCGAGGCAGCCTGGATCGCCGGCGCCGCCGGCGCCGCCGGGCGGGAGCTTCGAGACGCCGTGACGCAGGCGGTGCAGCTCTCGCGGAGCGGCTGGAGCGACGCACGCAAGCAGGCCGGCGGACGTCCCGATGCGGTGACCCGCGACCGGATCCAGGCGCACGAGGAGGCCTGGCGCGCCGGGCTGTGGGCGGCGACGCGCCTGGGGGCGCCGGCCGGCGACGAGGTGCGCGGCGTGGTGGGGGACGGGGAGGCGCCGATCGGCGTCAGGCGCGAGGCGCTGCGCTTCCTGGCGGCCCACGGCGGCGCGAACGACCTCTCCGCGATCCAGCCGTGCCTGTCCGACCCCGACTCCGGGATCCGCACCGCGGCGGCGGCGGCGGTGGCGATGCTGGCGCCGGAGCGGACCAGCGACGTGATCGGCGATCTCACGGTTGCTGACGGGGCGGCGTTGATGCCGATCGTGATGGCGGCGATTCCGGCCGCCGGACGACAGCTGCTCGAGTCCGACGTCGGGCGTCGCGTGACTCTGCCGGTGGTGCTGGGGAGCCGCAGGGTCGAGGAGCTCGTGGCCATCGCCACGGCCGGGGGCAAGGACCCGGCGCGGCTGGCGGCCATCGCCTCGCTGGGGCGTATCGGCGGCGAGGAGGCCGAGGCGGCGCTCAGGCAGGTGCTGGAGCAGGAGAAGAAGGAAGACACCGTCCGCGCGGCGGCGTTCCGCGCCCTCCGGCGGTTGCAGCGCGCGGCCGAGGCGGCCACGCGCTACGAGGAGGGGCAGGACAAGGAGAAGGGCGGGTGGGCCGGTGGCGGCGGGGGGCATGACGACTACGACGACTACGACGACGACGAGGACTTCGACGAGGACGACGAAGAAGAAGACTACGACGACGAGGACGACGGGGACGACGACGGCGAGGACGACGAGGACTGGGAAGACGAGTATTAGGAAACAACCATGACCACAGAAGCGTCTCAGGTTGCAGAAGTCCGGGTGCGCTACGAGGCGACGCCCGAGCCGGTGTTCGAGGAGGACAGCTTTCGGCTGGTGGTGCCCACCGACGGGGTGAGATCGGCCGGGTTCCTGGCCGAGGTGGAACGGCCGGGGGTGGTGCGGGACGCCCTGCTCACCATGGGCGAGATCCTGGCCAGCGATCTGCGCTACAAGCCGCAGGACCGGGCCGACTACCTCGCCTACCTGCTTTCCAAGGGCAAGCGCGCGACCCAGGAGGTGTGGAACGCCCAGAAGGCGTTCCTCGAGACCAAGTACGGCGAGGCCACGCGGGAGGAGGCGCCGCTCGACCCGATCCTCACGGTGGACCAGGACGGCGTGGCGCTGGAGGTCTTCTCGGCCGACGAGTCGGCCTACGCCCGGCTCCAGCTCAAGGCCGGACAGGCCTACCGGGCCTCCGACGCCACGCTGGGCTCGACCCACGTCGAGCTGTCGCCCACGCTGCTCAAGGCCATCGGGCGGATGCGCTCCTACCGCAGGACCACGCTCGAGCTCCGGCCCTCCGCGGGGGGCGACGAGCGCGCGGTGCGGGTGCCCTACCGCTGGATCCGCGCCTTCGGCCAGGTGCAGGCCGCGTCGACGCTCCCGTCGCAGAGCTTCGAGATCGCGCCGGTGGACCTCTACAACGTGCTCCTGACCCTGAGGATGCGGCGGGCCAAGAAGCCGCCCCGGGCGCTGCGCTACGAGCTCGTCCCGGGCGAGGTCCCGCGGCTCGTGCTCGAGCCCTGGGACCTCGTGCTCGAGGGCACCGGCGGCCCGTTCAACGGGACCATCCCGCAGGTGGTGCGCACCTGGGGCCGCAAGCGGCTCACCGTGCTCTCGCGTCTCCTGCCTCACGCCGAGAGCGTGAGGGTGTTCCTGGTCGGCGCGGGTCTCCCGGCGTACTACGTCGTCGACCTCGGTGACGCCACGCTGACGCTCGCGCTC
>Ga0316577_10001047_pt1 | contig 12501 bp, 8 predicted proteins | sample S5NA_FD_203073 | JGI IMG/M metagenome (GOLD analysis project Ga0316577, IMG submission 203073) | Rhizosphere microbial communities from salt marsh grasses in Alabama, United States - S5-7_050615r2r1 | ecosystem: Host-associated > Plants > Roots > Rhizosphere | place: USA: Alabama | collected... | reverse complement strand
TATGCAGAGGCCGAATCTCTTTTAAAACAGGTGCTGACTATACAGGAAAAAGTTTATGGGTCAAATCATCCATACGTCGCGAGATCTTTAAACGAATTGGCCTTCCTATACATATCTCAGAAAAAATATCCTAAGGCAGAGCCCATATTAAAACGAGCAATACTCATAGAGGAGAATACCCTTGGTAAAACCCACCCCGGCCTGGCTGCATCACTCAGCAATCTGGCAAAAGTATACAAAGCCCAAGGGAATTTTTCCGAAGCCGAATCCAAATTCAAGCAGGCACTTATGATATTTAAGCAATCATTCGGAGAAAAAAATGTTTATGTCGCAAAATCATTAAATTATTTAGGAGACCTTTACATTGATGAAGGGAAATATACTGAGGCCTTGCCGTTGTTTAAACAATCCCTTGAAATATATAAAGCTACGATAGGGTTGGAACACCCGGATGCTCTGGAAGTCATGAAAAATATGAAAAGACTCCAATCTTCCGGGAGAAGTAATAAATAAATTTGGATGGTTATTACAAACCATAAAAGAAATCATGAGACGGCTGAGCATATGCTTCGTTCATATGTATAAAATTCTATAATGTCAATAGGTTCTGGATCGTTACGGACGCTTTTATCGCTTCAGAAATCCGGCAAACAACTTTCGCTGTGGCCACTGCAACTTGGCAAGATGCTTATGCGCACCAGCCCAATTCACTGCCAGGGGAAGCGCAATCATACGCATGGGTTGATTCAGAAGGTCTGCGGCCACCCTATCCAGCAGATCGGCAACGTTAAAAGCCAGGCTCACTCTTCGCACGTTTTTCTCAAAAGGATTAATGCACTGGATCGCAGGAGAAGTTACATAATATTGTCGGCAAGTTATCGGTCGCCACGAGTAGATTGAACAGGTTTTCTCCTCCAAGAACGGACACGTTATTCGTAAAGCAAGGTATCGGCGCGAAAGTAGGTGAAGTCGATAATCATAGAAAACATCTCCCGGTTTGCGAATAAGATCGCGATTGATCTTTTCATCAAGCCCATTCTCTTTTAACATCTCCCTAGCCTTATGGAATTGCCCTAGGATTTTATCCCGCCGGTGTTTTTCACATTCAAATATGCGTTCATAGAGATAAAGCGCTTCTGGAATCGAAACGCGAACCAGCCAACTGCAACATGCGGCACATCCCTTGGTGCAGGAAACCTTTGAACCGAGCTTGGCTTCTCGCTCCACTCCGATGCGCGCAATCCGATCCGCAAGCTTGAAAGCTTCCGGCACCAGTGATGTAAGACCCACTTCTTTAGAGTTGTAATTGGTTATGGTCATGAAATTATAAAAATCAATCAATCTATGCTTGTGCTCGATGTTCGTTTTCCGTGGCAATCTGCGAAACATAAAAAAGGAGCGTCTTCAGCATATCATGTCCATCGGCAGCGATTCCTCTTTGGGATTTATGTTCTGCAGACCACTTCAAGGCAAGTATCAAAGGAATAAGCTGTGGGGGATTTTGAGTCGCTTCGGCCCACATCCGGGACAATGCCTCGCTGAGCCGTATTGAAACAGGCAACCGATCAATACGTTGTGTATAAGGATCATGGCAGTGCTTTGGGGGTGAAATGACCAGATACTCCCGACATCTCGACGGTCGGAATTCATATATACTGCAACATTCGTTCTCGAGAAAAGGGCATGGGATTTGCTCCAAAAAATATTCTTTGGTGAGTGCTTTCATGTCCTCATCGCTGAGCGAAGACGGTTCCTGCAACCGTGCCAATTTTTCTAAGAACACCGAGCGCTCGAGTTGTCTCACTGCTGTAGCAAAACGGTTTTGGATGAGTGCTCTGATATCTTTGGGCATAGATATCACCAACTCCACAAGCATGATGGCCTCAGGAGGCGAAAGTGGAACCAGTTGTCTGCAGCACACGCCGCATCCCTTACTGCATGAAACCTTACGGCCAAGATTAGCAGTGATGCGTGCACCCATGTCAGCCACCGTGCTGCTCAGCCCCAATGTAGTGAACGCAAAATCAACCAGACGCATGGGGCCATGAGGCAATTTGATTTCCGCTTCAATGCACCCCTCGGGAAGGTCCAATCGGATCGGAAGGCTACGAGTGTGTTGATGGGAAAAATCCATTGCAGCCAGTGAAACGTTTTGTTTGGAGCAGACTCTCCGTGCCGGATAATTTTCACGGAAGCATAGAAAGCCACTGCCAGGATAGGGCAATCAATATCTGCTGATCATCGTTGGACAGCAATCGATATATTCCTCAGAGACAATCTGGGCTAGTGTAGTTTTTGCGGTCTGCCCCGGCCCGGCCATAAACACCATCGGTTTTTCAGCAGCAAGTTCACGCCAAATTTTCATATAAAGCAATCGCGGTTTTATACTGGCAATATTTCATACCCTTGAAAAATAGTCAACATACTTACTAAGGTGTATTCCAAAAAGGTTAAAGTTACCAGCAGTTGACCTAATTTGTACTATTTTTAGATCTGCGATTATCTGTGTGAATTTGCGTCCTAACTTCTAAAAACTGATGATCAGACACCTTCTATTTTGGAATTGGGGCTGAGTCCGAAGGAATTTCGAAAAAGCTGGACGCGGTTTATCCGCCTCTGGAGGGCTGATTCAAAAAATATATGAGTCCAACCCACTTACATGTTCAAAGTGCAAGGGATCGATGCGATTCATCGCTTTTATTAAAGAGGAAGATATTACCAAGAGATCAACGGGAGAGTTTTGCCTAAAATACCTGTGATTTTATTAGGTTGGACAAAAATTGGTAAAAAAATAGCGATTGACAACCGGTCTCACCTTTACTATAAATAAATGTTGAGTATCACCGCAAACACTGGGCCTCCAAATGCTGAGGTTTGTATGAGTTCCATACAAAATCATAATTTTTCAATCTACTTCAATTTACCTACTCTCAAAAAGCGAGTTTTCGACCGCAAGCATAGCACGGCTATTTCGAGGATTGAAAACGAGCGAGAACGCCGCTGGGGGTCGAAAAATGCTGTTTATGGATGGACACTAACTAACACATTCGTGTGTTTGAGAAAACACCTTGCAAAGTAAAGCAAGGCGATAGCACGAAAAGCATCGTTGGACACTATAGCGATTAACATGCCTGAACACAGAGTCAGACAGGGTGAATGCCTGGCGAGCATCGCAAAAACATACGGTTTTGCTGATTGGCAAACTATTTACGATCACCCGAACAACGAAAATTTAAGGCACAGGCGCCCAAACCCAAACGTTATTTATCCTGGCGACCGCCTTTTTATCCCTGATAAGCAACAAAAGGAGGAGGCGGGCGAGACGGAACAGCGGCATCGATTTCGGATAAGAGGGGCGCGTATCACCCTGCGTATCTTCCTGCGAGATATGGACGAAAATCCCCACGCCAACAAGCGCTACGGCCTTCAGGTGGAAGGGCAAACATATGAAGGCCGGACCGACTCGGAAGGGCTGATCCAGCAGGTAGTCCCCGCCGATGCCGAGGAGGGCGAGCTTCGGGTTTGGTTCAGCGACGAACCAGGTTCCGAGCCGATGATCTGGCCGGTCGGCATCGGTCATCTAAATCCAGTAGAGTTCGTCAGCGGGGTAAAGCAGCGCCTTGAGAACCTGGGATACATGACGGGCAGCGACGACGAACATCTCGATCCGATAACGAGAGAGTCGCTGCTTCGGTTCCAAAAGGACCACGGCCTGCTGGTGACCGGCGAACCCGACGAGGCGACACGGAACCGGCTGGTCGAGAAGCACGCCGGGACATGAAAGGACAGGACCGATGAGCGAATCAATGCCAGGAAGGCCAGTGTCGGGTCGCAGGTATCAGAGAGAAACTGAGGCCCGACTGGAAATACACCGGCGAACGCTGCGACGGACGCGCGGATTCGCTGCCTTGCGTCGAAGGGATTCTGTGATCACAACACAAAGGTGTTTCTTGTTATTCCGGCCATTGTACAACAAAGCCGGCCAGGCTGGCGATCCCCCCCACCCAGCAAGGGATGTGACGGGTGAGTTTGGCCCCATGGCGTGTAACTTCGCGGCAACGCACAATATCCCTGCGGACAACATTTTCATCATTGACAATGGGGATGAAGACAGCCGGGACCCACCAGGCGGTGTTTCACACCGTGAACGGGCCCGGCAGGTCGAGCACGTGCTTGATGACTGGAACGGAGCTATGATTCGATGCTTTGTGTTCTTTTGCCACGGCTCTTGGAACTGGATACAGCTGGGGTTCTGGACTCCCCCCCGTGGCGGGCAGAGAACCACAGAGCATCTGGCCGGCAAGATCCAGCGTGTGGCCGAAAGAGATGGGCGTATCTCTGTCGTGTTATTCTGTTGCCTCACCGGATCTAACTCGGAGGAGGGCAATTGGGTTACACGCCGAACCCGGGTCGTTCCACCGGAGGCGCGACGAAACGGTGTGGATTCCTTTGCCTTCCAACTGAGAGACGCTCTGATATCGGCCGGCGTATCGCGGGTCTGGGTTGATGCCCACACCACCGTTGGACCTTCCGTTGAGAACCCTTGGGTACGGCGGTTTAGCGAACCGAGCGGTTCGCACGGGCAGTGGCTGGTAACGCCGCCCAACCCCGGAAACGGCACCCTCAGCTACTACGGAGAGGGATCGATGGATGAGGGTCAGAGAGAACTTTTCGAGGAATGGAGTAGGAAACTCAGTGATCCGCACCACTCGATGCTGCTTTACATGTACTGGCATTTAGGCCAGAGAGATATACACCATTACTTGGAGGTGACACGGTAGCCGCGTCCGGAAAGATAATCCCAAAAATGTGGGCCGAACAAATGAGGACACCCGTAATATCTTGAGATTTGAATAAGCATACACGAGAAGGGGGGAAACAAGGAAATCTGGCGCATGCCTGAATACAGAGTAAAACAGGGCGAGTCAATTCTCAGTCTCAGCAGGCGCTATGGCGTTCCGGCGGACAGCATTTTGAACCACCCAGACAACGCAGAGCTTCGGAACAGGAATAGAGATCTTGGGATACTCTATCCTGGGGATCGGATTACAATACCCGATGTGGAGATTAAGGAAGTGACAGGCGCTACGGATCAACACCACCGGTTTCGTTGCACAAACCGAAACTCGTGGCTTCGTGTCCAATTTTTCATCAGAGATGAACCTCGTGCAAATGAACCATATGTGGTCAGAATCGGGACCCAAGAAATTCGGGGAGAGCTGAACGCAGAAGGATGGCTGGAAGTCAGAGTGCCCGCTGACACGCAAGAGGCAATTCTTTTGTTGGGCGACGAGATCAATCCAGAACAGATCGATCTGCGAATCGGTAATCTTGACCCTGTTGATGAAGTGACAGGACTCCAACAACGGCTGAACAATCTTGGGTTTTTCTGCGGAGAAGAAAACGGTGAGCAGAATCCAGACATGCTGGAGGCCCTGCGAATGTTTCAGGCAAAGCATGGCTTGGAGCAATCTGGCGAACTAGACGATGCGACAAGAAACCGGCTCAGACAAATCCATGGGTGCTGAACAAGGAGTTGACCATGCACCACGTCATCGCTACCGTAACCGGAGATCAGGTTAGCGTTAGAATACTCGATCAGCCTAGTCTGACCACCGTATCTTTGGATCACCACAATACGGTAGTTCGAGGTGACGATTTTGTTTATCTGGACGTCGGTCGCTGGGGGGGAAACGCACGGAATTTCGGGGTCATCTACGGCGGACAAACGGAAAGCTACGTAGCAGTCTGTGAATATACGGGCCAACCAGGAGGTGCCCGAAGGCTTCCGGGTCAAGCAGGTGATACCCGAACCATCCGGGTGGTGAGGAATTTCCTTAATACCTGCCTGAGCCGAATTGTCTACGGAGGACGTTTCGCCGGAACACACGGCCAAAGCGTGAACACGGACGGAAAGTTATATCTCCTTCTGGGCGATCTGCACCTCCCGTTGGTTAACCACTTGTGCAGCATCTGGCAGAACCGACAAAGCGGCGTTCCCGAGATCCCATGCAGGGTGGATAAACGTTACATGGAAGCCCTTGCACCGACTTCACTATTGGATTTTTTCAATTTGCGAGGACTTGCCAATTTGGGGCTTCTTTCTCCTTCAGCCGGGGTCGATCGCCTTCGGATTGATGCCATTGGCCAATGGTATCAGCAGTATTTGAGCAACGATATCTTCACCGATGCGAGTTCTAACGCCGCAGCTCAAGACCTGCATCACTTCGTCGAGTTGGCACAGGGCTGGGAGCCAGCGAGCCCGAGAGACGGCCAAGAACATGACAGTACGTCTATTCATTTCGTCCAACTCGGTGATATGTATGAACTCTGGGTCGGATTGAAATGTCTCTTTCGAGCCACGCCCGAGAGCCGCAGGGTGGTGCAGCTGCAAGATCCCCCTTGCAGACGACAAGGCGGATCAACCGATCAGTGTGCTACCCATTCCAGTGGGTCGTGTACCCGGACACCACCCCGTTCGGATGCCATTGTGGGAGAATGGGTCGACATGGTGAATGAAAATACAACCATCACCATTATTCAAGGAAATCCGCCTGTGAGTCTGGCCCAGTATCTCCACAACGCCACGACTTTCTCCCATAAGGATTGGCTAATTGGAAACCATGACAACTATCTGTACCTCCAGCAACTCAGTCGGTCTTGTCGTGTGCCGCAACGTTCTGAATACTTGCACGAAAATCAGATTCTCATGGAACACGGCCACAATGGGGATGTGTACAACCGATTCGGTGCCACAAGCGGGCATGATATCACACAGGGAGGCGCTTTTGTCTGGAACTTGAGACCCTTTACAGCACTCGGCATGGATGAAATTCGTCGTGGTTTCCTTAAATATGCGGTCAAAAAATACGTGGGCACGCAATTTGATTTCAAAGCCTTTGTCATGGCACATACGCATCTGCCTTTTCTGGGTGTCGTCACGATAGGACAGATGAGTTGACAACCGACGAAACAGGAGACAATGGAAACGAAAAATGGTTGCTGAGAGGAGACTATGTTTGTAGTCCGTTTAGCTCGCTTTACTTATCCGCCTGGATGGCCCTATCCATCGATGTGTTTCCTTCACACAAAGAACAACCGAGCCCCAGTGTCGATGATTGCATAAAAGACCCGTCTACCCTGCAAAGGCCTATTGTTAAAAACCACACTTGTGCAGTCAGACTTCTTGTCCCCAAAATCCTCTATTTTCAGACGATTTGGAACTAAAGGGGATTTCAGAAATCTGATTATGGCAAATAGAAGACCTGAAGTACATATGCGCTCACTGAAAAATGAGTTTACATAGTTTTAGAGAAAAATACCATGTAGAACTGTTATTGCATGTAGTTACTTTGACATCCATGGTTTTTGCCGTAACCATGCTGTGCTGAATAGATATGGATAGGTTATAAGACATCTGGCTCATTCGCATATAAGCAGAATTAGCCTGGGAGGTGTTTGTGGGGATATGATCAAAGGCAAAACTGGTTTTTAGGATCCCAATTTTTATTATCGGTCTCAACTGCTGAATATTCGTAACCGCCGTTGTTTGGTGAAAACAATTTTAACTGGTAATGTTTTTTGGGACAAGATATCTTCTTACGCGAAATGATCACGTAATGTTCGTGATCAATGGAATCGATCGGCTGTTTTACCCAAAAATAGCCTCACTTGTTATTGATATTAAACCATCTTTGACGCTGCTGTGCCGCAGTCTTGAGATAGAGCAATTTCCAAAAGGGTGCTTTGATGGCGAATCCAGCTTGTTTTTTTATCAGATAGTTATTGCCTTAATGGAGCTATCGAAAGCTATCGGACAGATTTATGACAAACTAAATCGGATTGAACAATTGGTCAAATCCTCCGGTCAAGCTGGAATCAGACGACCAAAGATGTGAGGTCATGGCCATGCTAACACAACCTGGTATTGTAAATTGGTGATATAAGTTCCGAAAAACCTTTCATGGGAAAAGGAATTTGAAAAAATCTGGGCGCAGCCGATTCAAAAACTATTTGAGGTCGACCCGATGACGTGCCCAAAGTGCCAGGGGTCCATGCGGCATTGCCTTCATAGAATATGAGGATGTTATCAAAAATATCCTCCAGAGGCGGACAAGTCCTCAAGCATTTGGGCTTGTGGGAGGTGAAGCGGAACCCCATCAAATCGAGCAAATGCGCCAGCCTTGATTACGGATTTATATCCGATTTCCTCTGTTGATCATTACGCGATTGATTCCGACTACCGGTTCGAAGCCTACTTTTATCAGCAACCCGTGGAGAGATTAACGGGAAAGCTTTACCTAAAAATACTTATAATTTTCTGAGGTTAGGTAAAAATTGGTAACAAATAGCGATTGACAACCGGTCTCATCTTTACTATAAATAAATCTTAAGTATCACCGCAAAAAATGAGCCTTCATATGCTAAGGTTTGTATGAGTTCCATACACAATCATAATGTTTCAATCTACTTCACCTTACCCGCTTTTAAAAAGCGAATCTAAATATGCCACAACATAAGGTCAAACAAGGCGATTGCATCACAAGTATAGCGCATCGATACGGATTCTACTGGGAAACGATATGGAATCATACCAATAACGCGCAACTGAAATCTCTGCGCGAAGACCCTGACGTGCTGTTCCCTGGAGATGTAGTTTTTATCCCTGAGAAGGAAGAAAAGCAGGAATCAGGAGCGACAGAAGCGCGTCACCGATTCCGCGTAAAGGGTAATCTGGCATATTTCCGAATGATTGTGGAGCATGATGGTAAACCGATTAAAAATGCCGATTATACTTTGCAGATTGGCAGCGATACGCATACAGGCACTACCAACAACATGGGACTTATAGAAACTTACATCAGCCCCACAGCCAGAAGCGGCAAGCTGACCGTCGCCGATCTGGAGATCGACCTGGAGCTTGGCTCGATTGATCCGGTTGATGAAGACGTGGGGATACAGGAGCGGCTGCAAAATCTGGGATTCTACGAAGGCGAAATTAACGGCGAAATCAATGATGAAATGGAAAGGGCTTTGACCATGTTTCAGCAGGCCACAGGATTGGAGGTTACTGGTCAGCTTGACGATGAAACGCGTCAGAAACTTATAGAATGGCAGGATGAGGAACATGAGAAAATGACCTCTGAGGACTCTGAGCGATCTGATAATGGTTCGGAAGATGGTCTCGACGAAGAGACAGGCGAGCCGGATGATGAAGATCAACAGGAGGAATCCTGATGGGTGGCACAGGCACAAGACGCCGCTCCATGCGACGCAGAGCAAGGCGATCTTCATATAATAAAAAATCTGTGACAACGATCAACGTGCGGGGCTATCGTGTCGCAGGCCAGGTATTTTCACGTCTGTTGTATCCCAAAGTTGATGAGGAAGGGCCGTTTAGCGTGGAGATAAAGGATCTGATCCCGCCGGTAGACCCTAATAAGATACCAGAAACGGCGTTTAAGCCGCCGGATGCTGTAGCCGCTGCCGTCGTAAAGTCAGATCCAGAGCCTTTTTATAACAAAAGCTCATCACAGAATGACATGAAGGACTACGCCATAAAGGGCGCTTATATTGAGATATTCGGCCCCATAAGCGGAAAGCGAAAAGGATCATTAGTAGCGGAGATGAAAGCAGATTCATCAGGCAGCTTCAAATTTTCTTCGATCATGCTCGAGCTTGACAAAACCTACCGGCTGATTGCCACCTGGAAAGATGATAATAAAAAAATTGCTGAAAGAGTCTGGATTACATTTCAAGTGAGGAGAAGAGATGTTCGATCAAGCGCCTACCAGAGCGCTGAAATAATGGATATTAAGACTAAGGTTAAGCATGAATATTTCTATAATGACCGCCATCCAGATATTGGTCCGTTTACCTATACTGAACGCTACCCAAAAGACGCCCATTTCAAGCAGCAGACGTGGCAGGGCGCGTTTGGTAATTCATACGATCTACAAGCCAAGCTTGCCAAGCCGACTGTCGGGCCTGATATACTATGGTTTGGCGGCCCCAGTGCCATACTTTTCGACACCTTTATGCTAAAAGTTCCGTACCTCCATCAGGGGGCGGACGCCCCGAGTGGTGCTGATGGAAAAGTAATTGATAATATAGATATTCGCATCGGCTCTGACACCTGGAAACTGCCAGTAAAGCCCAGCCATATGTGCTTTGTAACCTGCCTTACAATGGTGCTGAATTATTACGGTCTGAAAATCAAGATCAAAGATGTGATGAAAAATGCTGCTATAGAGTTTATGCAAATGAACAGGACGGTCAAGAATTTTGGGCTGTCTCAAAAAGATTTTGATGATAAGATATTGCGGTTTAGCCCGAAAAATGGAACTTATCCATATTGCAGGATTGACATTCTGGTGAAAGTGGCGGATCGTCTGTTCAGCAAGATCACCAAAGCACAGCGCACAAATCCAAATACTCCCTGGTTTGGCAAGGATATTTTTGCGACATGGCGGAGAGGTGCGCCGCTGGATAAGGATACCTACAAGAAATGCCTCGCCCTCGTGGGGGCGGGATTTCCTATACCAGTAGTTGAGAGGGGTTTGTTTGATGAGCAATGGTATTCTGATCTCGGATTTACAGTTCCGAGTAGCGCTGCCGACGTTGTTGCTCATGGGGTGGTCATAACTGGTGTTATCCTGTATACGGATGGTGCTCCAGTTATAATACTAATGAACGATCCAAACGATCCGCGAAATATGGCAAGACTTACTGGCTTTGTAGATCAGGCCAGATACAGCGGCTATATGATTATCGGAAGGAAGCAGAAGCAGAAAGAGGTCAATCAAAAATTGCTGACTGGTGGTGGTCAAATACCGCCGCCCAGGCGTGAACGCCTGCCCAGTTAACTATAAAATGAGATGAGAGGTTTTCGGAGTAAACGCCAGCGCCGCAAGCTGATATGTTTTGCCAAATGACCAAGATGCTCTTTTTTATCCAAGGCCAACCCGTTGCCTATGGACTGTTCTCAACCGAGGGATCAGTATCCGGATGCCTTCAAGCCTGATGAGAGGATGGTTGCGCCCAATTCTCCTATCCTGGATTCCCATATACACAAACTGTCCTAACAGGCGATCTATTTCAAGCCGCTGTTTTCGCAGTTATTGCCCTTTCAAATTGAGATGTCTAAAAACCTGTGCATGGGTGCACAGGCTGTTGTGCAACTTCACCGGCCAGCACAAAGGGGATTGATGCCGCCGATGTGACAATTAGTATCCGATCGATCATCATCTGACATATGGGTATTGCGATGACATAACGCTTTGTGCATTATTTCAGAAAAGCGGCGATATTCATGCTGGCACCTGTTTACCAGCAACGCGATCCCCAGAGCACTACATATTATGGATGCATTGAGGACCATTTTGAGATCTTCGAGCAGGTCTAAGAAGACCGGTTTGAGCCGTAGTATGGCTTTTATCACCCTTATGTCAGGCAAGTGATTTACCGTCTAATGGCAAATAAAAGACCTAACGTACATATAATACTCTTATTAATAGCAAGTGTTACCAAATCTTTATTTCTTTGACCTCCAAAGCACTTAAGTCATGAATCGGGCAAAGACCGCGCCAGACCATGTAAAAGCGTTTCTCATCCGGAATCAGACACAGCGTGTCTATATTCAAGCTCACTTCTTTAAAGTCCTTAACCTCCTCGTCTTGCTTTTCTGGTTCAGGTAACGACTCTGACTCTAAAAGATCAAAGGACTTGCTGACGATACAGCTTATGCTAATTCCAGGCAACTGAAAGCGAACTATTCCTCCAGGGGTGAGATACACCAGTTCGACGTCTTCGTTGCCCGTTAAATAGCCCTCAAACTGTAAGTCGGGATGTGCACTGTTATAGTAGTCAAACCGGAAATCTTCTGGAGGGTCGGGAGAGCGCTCTTTTCTCCATCTCTCATCGTAGGTTCCCAGAAAACCTCTCCGCGGCATCCATGCCCTACCATAAAAACCAAAACCCACGGGTTTGGGATGGTCTTTCCATGATCTTATGAGATTATTCGGGTCTTCAAGATTCGGTAAAGGAGCCCTATCAATGGCCTTGATAGATTTCTTTTTAAAAAAACCACGACCAATGAGATTCTGTTCGCAAAAACCCCCTCCTTCTTTATCAATTCCGCCGAAGGCCCGCTCATAAACAAGGTCCATGGCAGAAAATGGCTGAGGTTTTGATATGGAATGCGGCAGCAACCGGCTCGAACATTGCCATTGCCGGTCACCGTAAACACGGATTGTTTTTTTCACCGGTCCGACACGAAGGAATACGTCAAGGGCTCCCACGAGTGCTCCTTTAGGTGCGTGTGCACGACCCACCAAAACAATGTCAGTTCGTGGTTTAAAAGGGGCCACGTCCGATTCGAACTTGACGCTACCCCCATCTTTTTTATTATAATATTCATCTCCAAAAGCCACCGGTATTTGCTCTGAAGCCACCTGACCGGGTTGTTCAGAAATAATATCAAACGTTCCTTTGACGATAATA
>Ga0316577_10001046_pt1 | contig 12502 bp, 14 predicted proteins | sample S5NA_FD_203073 | JGI IMG/M metagenome (GOLD analysis project Ga0316577, IMG submission 203073) | Rhizosphere microbial communities from salt marsh grasses in Alabama, United States - S5-7_050615r2r1 | ecosystem: Host-associated > Plants > Roots > Rhizosphere | place: USA: Alabama | collected... | reverse complement strand
TGAATCGCTCAGTTTAGGTGGAAATCAGGGATCATTCCTGTTGGACGGCGGAAAGCTGCGGTGGGATCCGCTCGGGATTCCTTGGCCCCATGCCGGAGACGCTCTGGGGGAGGTCGGAGGCGCGACCGCGTCGGGGAAGGCAACCTCCCTCGCCACCGGAGACTCTCTCATTCTCCTCGATTCAGATGGGATCGTCCTCCCCATGCCTTTTGGACGCTTCTTCGAGGAGCTCGTGTTCGACTGGCCCGAAATCATGCCTTGCCGGAGAAGCCACTGTTGATTCATACACGCTCGTCTCTGGCCGGAGCACTCGTTCTTCTGTGCGCCTGTGGTGACCCTGAGTCCCCAGCCATTCCCGGGCTCGAAGTTGAAGAATGGGAAGCCCACTCCATCGCGAGCGACGCTCGGTTCGTGGACGTGAGGGATATGACCCTCATTGACCATTCCCTGTGGGTCCTCGACGGCGCCCCTCCTTTCCTCACCCGCATCTCGCTGGAAACGGGAAAGGCCATCCACCTCGGCCAGGAGGGTGAAGGACCCGGTGAGTTCCTGGCCCCGTGGGCCATTCAACCGAAGACGGATTCCTCGGGCATTCTGGTGTGGGACTTCGGAGTCTACAGGGTGAACGAGTTCGACCTGGACGGCACGTATCAGGGTTCCACGACCATGAGTCAGACCGGTCGGATTCTCGCTCGATCGGACTTCAGAAAGGTCTCCTACGCGGACCCATTCAGGGTCCGGTCCACTCCTGAGGGATATCTCGCGGGCTCCTTCGACCGCAGGCTCGACCATACAGCAGACTTCTCCCTGGGGGTGATCCGACTCTCAGGTCCCAGCCTCGATCCCGGTCAATTGGTGGTCAACATGGGTGCCCTGATGGTCCCTGGTGTCGAGAGCATGACAGAGTGGGCTCCCGTGCCCTTCTGGGATGCCTGTGCCGGATATCTCACAGTCTGGAATCCGGCCTCCAGGGTCGTCACTTGGATTGGCCCGAACCGGAGCCCTCAAGCCCAGGTTCCGTTTGACCTCCCTACAGGGGAACTCCAGACCGAGGACAATGAGAGGTATCTGGAACAGATGGCCCGCCTGGAGCTCGGTCCCCAGTATCGCAATCACGGAATTGACTTCTCCACCATGGCGCCACAAGTCCAGGGCCGGTTTTCTGCCCACCGGCCGCTGGTGACGGACCTCAGATGCCAGGATGCGGACGCGGTCTGGCTCCGGCTCTTCAGCACGCGTGATGACCCACTTGGGAGGGCTTCAGAGTGGATCCGCTTGGGGAGAAATGGCTCAAAACGTCATGTCAGGACTCCGAGTGGATTCTCGCCCCTTGTCTTTACCTCCGAAGGACACTTCGGACCCCTTGAGCTCGTTGAAGGCGATCAGGCCATCGCCCGACTCACTCCTCCCGCTACTCGATTCTCGGACCCCGGTTAAGAGGAGACCCACCATGCGTCGCAAGCTCCTGTTTGCCCTGATTCCCTTGAATTGCCTTCTGGCAATTGCGCTCCTCGCCCGGGTGGCCGACACTCAGGTGATCCCCCGAGGCCTTTTCGATTGCTGCAAGGACGTCGGCGAAGCGGGTTATTGTTGTGACAACTGCTGCTGGTTCATTCATAGCTGCCGCAGTGATGATGACTGCCAGGGAGTGGTGAGATGACGAGCGGCCGGTGTACGCGGGAGCAACTCCGGTGAGGGCACCCAGGCGCCGAGGCTTCTTCTGGGAGGTCTCACGCTGGACCATCATCCTCCTGATTGTACCGGCGTGCGCTCAGATCCTTGGAGGACCCCCGCCGGGCGAGAAGTGGTCCCTGTGGGAGGGAGTCTACCTCTTCACTTCATGGGTCGGACTCTTTCTCCCCTTTGCGGCGTTCGCCGGGGGGATCGTCGGGTCTGCCCGGCTGAGTCCGCTCCGTTTAGCCGCCTCTGGACTTGCCGTCTCCTTCGTTTCGTTTCTGCTTCTCGGGTTCGCGTCCCCTTACTCCGAGTACAAGTCAGTCCAGGAAGCCGGGCGGGACACCGCGATGCGGTTTCCGACCGGACCCACCACAATCGGGGGTCTCCGGGAGCTGCGGGTCGAGGTCCTGGAGTACCCCGCGGAGGAGTTCGGGTACTCGGCTGAAGATCCATTGGATTCACCTCCCAATTGGATCGACTTTCGAATCCATACGTCCTTTGTCCTTTCCCTGTTCGCGATCCTGGCCGTCTTCCTTGGCGCAGTCACTGCTGGTCTCACATCTGGACTGTCCCCTCCTGCCCGCCGAAACGCTCGCTGGGCCATCGGTCTCGCCTCCGGCGTCCTCTTCTTTGTGGTGGAGGCGATTGGAGGGGAATGGGTCCGAGCCGATCCCCTGAACTCAGGCCTCTTCGCGGCCTGGGGACCTCTGCTCCTGCCGGCCCTGGAGTTTGGGGCTCTCTACCTCCTCCTCCTCAAACGATCCCGGACGGATCCCACGCTTTTCAAGGGATTTCCGTCTAATGGTTGACCGTGAGCGTTTCCGGGAAGGCAATCACCAGTACTTCGCCGAGGTCATCCGAGACTACGGGAGAGTGGTCAAGGCGGTTTGTCTTTCCTACGCGGAGTCAGAAGACGACGTGAGTGATCTGATCCAGGAATGCTGGACACTCGCTTACGAGAAGCGCCACAGCTTCCGAGCAGAAGGATCCTTTGCTGCCTGGCTTCACCGGCTCACACGGAACCACTGCACCGACGCCTACCGGAGCAGGACATCTCGGAGGCAAGGGCTCGAGAAGTTCGCGGCGATGGGGGCTATCCAGGACCTCCATCGGAGAACACCGAGTCCAGCTGAAGAACTGGAAAGGAAAGAGAGTGAGAGGACGCTCTGGAACGCCTTGGACGCTCTCCCAGAGAAGGAGAGGGATGCCATTATCTTGAGGCTGATCCAACGAAGGACTCCAGGGGAGGTTGCTGAAGAAATGAAGATCGAAAAGGCCTCGGTGCGATCGAACATCAGCCGGGGAATCAAGCGCCTGAGGGGACTCATTGGAGGAGCAGACAAGTGACCTGCCCTGACGTCGAACGCCTGGTAGAGGTCGCGCTGGGCCAATCAGCCGATCCCGAATTGGAGGCACACGTCCAACGCTGTGAGGACTGCCGAGCTGACCTGCTCACGATCGAAGCCTTGGCCGGCGTGGGAGGACCGGACAGAGAGATTTCGGAGGGGTTGGTATCCCGGATCGTCGCAGGACTTCCCAAGCCGGAGCCGAGAGTGAGAAGGACTTGGGGCGGTGGGGGCCAGCTCTTGTTGACCTGGGGGCTCGGGTTCCTCACAGCCCTCGTGTCCGCCGGGGTGACCGGATCCATCGGTGCCCTCGACCCGGGAACGGTCCTGATGCTAGCCACTGCCTTTGGCGCCGCCTCTGTTCTCTTCACGCGGCTCAATAGACGGGATCGAGCACCAGCCACCGGAGAACCGTCCCGGCCCAGACCCGACTAGCAGTCTGGCAGGTTCGCCAGGTGGTTCGGTGAAAGCACGTCCTTGGTGCTCACCAGCTTGAACAGCCCGTCGTCCTCCACTACCCGGACATCCGCCTCCCAAGATCCCTCCCGGACATAAAACCGAGTGGAACCGGTCCGGATCTGGCTGATCACTTCCTCTGATGTCTGATACCCCATGGACGGGCCATAGAGGCCCACGATCTGCGTGCCACCTCTTGCCTTCCTGCTTCCCGTCACCTTCACCCTGGGCATCGGCTACGCCTCCGCTCTGCCATCCATTCTCATTGAGACGGAGTCGGGCGCCAAAGCGTGGAGTTGGGGAACCGGAGTGGAGGGGGACACGGTCGTGGCATGCCACGGTTTTCGGTTCGATTCCGTCTACGAGATAGCGAATCAGAAGAGGGGACGCCGGAACGGGCGGAAGCCCTCGAATCTGCCCGCTGACTCTAAGGAGGACAGTCTCCGATGAACCCGCCAGGATTCATGGGTAGGCTGAGCCCGGGATTTCAGCGAGGAAGAGAGGAATCCATGGCCCAATCCAGAACATCCTGCCTGCGAGTGAATGACGTGGCTCCTCCGCGGTCTGTGTCCAACGAGAATCAGCTGTACGGGAAGTGGAGCGGCAGGCGGCTCTTCGGTGTGCTCATCATCCTGCTCCCCATCTTCCGCCCCCAAACAAGCTCCCCCCAAGAGACGCTCAGCTTGAAAGGACCCCCATCGTGCAGTTCCTGCCAGATAGTGGTTGAGAGGGAACTCTCCATGGGGGGCGTGGAAGGGCCCGGTATCGGTCAGTTCTTTCATGTTGCACGAGATTCTCTGGGCAGGTTCTTCGTTTCTAATGAGGACGTTCCCGATGAAATAGGGGTTTACGATTCCACGGGGACGTATTTGCAGACTCTTGGCCGGCAAGGAGAGGGGCCAGGAGAGTGGCTGTTGGTTAGAGACATTTCTGCAGTGGGAGGATTCTTGATAGTCTCTGATCTGATGAACGCAAGGGAGACGGTTCTTGATCTGCACTTGAATGTGATCAGAACGGCGCCGTTGGTTGGTGACCCATTGAGTCTCGCGTTTCTGTCGGACTCCACAAAGGTTGCCAACATATTGATCTACTCTCCGGAGCGGGTGGGTTATCCCCTGCACACCATAGACGCAGGCGGCAGAATAACGGCTTCCTTCGGCTATGGGGGCGGGGTATTCCGGCGAGACTCCGAGTCGACAGCGTGGAGGAGACTCTCGACCTCCTCGGACGGAACCGTTTGGTCTGGACATGCGAGACAATATGTCATTGAGAAATGGACGATCACTGGAGAGAGGATCCAGACCGTGGAACGATCAGTGGACTGGTTCCCCCCCCTTACGGGGGTGGATTCTTGGAGTCCTGACGTTCCCCCGGATCCCCAGATGGCTGGAATCTGGGAAGACCCTGATCGCCATCTCTGGGTGGTTGTCTATGTGCCGGACCCCGAGTGGAGGGAGGCAATGAGCCCAGCACAGGGGGGAGGGTACATTTCGCTGGCCAGTGACTACTTGGACATGATGGTTGAAGTGATAGATCCGGGGTCGGGAGAAGTGCTCGTCCGTCATCGATTCGATCTTGCTGGGAAACTCATCGGTGGCGGACGGATGGCAGCATATCGGGAGGACGAAGACGGACTCCCCTATCTGGACGTCTATAAGATCCGCGTCGATCGCGGAGAAAGGCGCTGACAACGCCCAAGATGACTCTGTTACCCTCAATCGTGAGTTTGGCGGTCCTTTTCTCGGGGGCGACATGGACGCCCGGTCCGGTCTCTCCTGATCCGGGCCTTGAGGCTCCGTTCGAGGACGGCTGCACCGGATGCAGAACCTGCTACGGCGTGAGTTATTGGCACAACACAAACTACGCGCCACCCTTGGCGGATTACAGCGGCCCTCAACATTTGTGCCAAATGGGGAACTGTGGAGACCATGGGATCTGTGGAGGGGAGGAAGAAACCCAAAACGAAGTTGCCCTGGTCGACGAGCTGGAAGCGATCCGAAGAGCCTTTCAATACGAGGGGCCCCAAGGCCTAAGGAAAGTCCTCGAAGAGTCATCCTCAAGGGTGGCGGTCAACAGGACTCGGATGGCTGTTCAGGTGACGGGTTGTTCAGGCGGAATCGTAGCCCACTTCCCACTCACAGAGCGTTACTTGGCTGCCGTTACCAACTAGGAAGTCCAAGACCTTCCGACCCAGACGAGGGTTCGACCCGAGATCACGATCGTCTCGGGGGACTCTCCCGCCCCATCCACGTATCCCCGGAATCGATGGCCACCCCTATCATGGGGGTGGCCAGTACAGATCTGACCGGGGGGCCCAGAGGTGACCCTCCAAGAGGCGGTGGAACTCCGGAATGAGGCGCAGGAAATCCTTAGGACGCAAATCGAGCGTCGAGCCAATGACGAATACCCCTGCCACGTTTATCTCACCCAGTCTGAACCCCTCCGGTGCAGAGGCCAGCCGTCAGGATCTTGCTGATGGCAGTTTCCGTCTCCCGTGGGGCTGGTGGCTCACCCCCCACGAGGTACCCCGTGGCTTTGTTTCGAAAGGCAGGGGCTTTGCGTCTGGTCCGTGATGGGTCCGTGTAACCTCATCAGCCTTCCCAGCGATTTCGGCTGACGTTCAAGAGTTGCCGTCCCAACGGAGAAGGTGAAGAACGCCTGCCATCGCGACACATGCCCCGGAGGTTACCAGAGTAGCGAGTAGGCCGGTGGGCCCTGGGAGGCCGCCCGCCAACGCCACGGCAACGAAGACCCCTCCACCCACCAGGGCGGCAAAGCCAGCCCGCGGGAGAGCACCCCGGGGATGCTTCCCCAAAGGGCTGTCCACCCGGGCTACCGCCGCCAGAATCTCGGCAGTGACGATGACGGTGCCCACCAGCAGCGCCGCGATGAGGATTCCAGGCCCCTCGTGCCTCAGGAGGAGGGCTCCCACCAGGACCTGCCCGCTCAGCACTTGGGCGGCGATGGCCGCGGGGGACAACAGTGCGAGGGCGGCAATGGAGACGTACGCCCCGGCTCCGCAGACGTAGACGCCAGTTGCCCCCAAGGTCACGACGACGGCGCTCGTCACCGTGGCCATGAGGACCGCCAGAATCGCCAGGCCCAGGCGGGCCAGCCACCACGGGTTCATAGGGCCCCGGCTCCGGTTGGGATGTTCCTCCGGGCGGTGTCCAACCTGCGGCGAAGGCTCAGGATTGCCGGACCGGCACCCCCCGTCGCCGTGACCACCGCCGTGGACACACCACCTCGCTCGAGGGCCTGCCGCTCCGCCTCCCGTTGCGCCAACCAGATCCGGCGGGCCGCCGCCCCCACCGGGGAGCCTGCCTCCGGAAGGAGGTCCGCCGTATCGATGATCAGGGCCACAGTGGTGTGGCCGGCCCGGCGGTAGTGAAGGAGCTCCGGCGCGAACACCTGGGAACGTAGGGTCGATACTCCCACCACCAGGGCATCTGCAGGAACGAACATGCGGCCGGGAGATCGTCTCCGCCGCATCTGGTCCTCCGCGGCGCGCCCCACGCTCAGGAGCTCCGCCATGAGCAACCACCGGGCCCGGGGACCCCCCTTGGGGGGAAGCCAGGCGGCGGTCCGGCCCCGGGCCAGGAACCCTACCCGGTCCTGGGATCTCAGGTGGACCGACGCCACCGTCCACGCCGCCCGCGCCGCCCGGGCCAACGCCTCCTGGCTCCTCTCGTCCTCGCTGAAGACCGCGTCCAGGAGGAGGAGCACTGTACCGGTCTTCTCCGGGTGGTTCACCCGCACCCATGGCTCCCCGAGCCGGGCCGAGGTTCCCCAGGAGAGGTCCCGCAGCCGATCGCCGGGCTGGTAGGGCCTGAGCTCGGCGAAGTCGGTCCCGTGACCCCGCAGGCGGGCCAGATGCATCCCCGCGATGGCTCGGGGCTCGGCGGGCTTCAGCATCCGGCTCAGTCGCAGAGTGGTGGGAAGGACCCGGAGGGTAGGTGCCGGAGCCAGCTTCTGCTCCCTCCACGCGAAGCTCCCGGGCCTTCGCGCCCGGACCCAAAGGGCACCGAGGTCGTGAACCCCCCAGGACCGTGCCTGGAGCCTGAAGGGGAGCGTCACCGGGCCCTTTCCCGGGGGAAGCGACCATCCCACGACGGGAGCGGGATCCACCGGGGTAACGCCCCGCCAGCCAGCCAGGATCACATCCACCTCCGCCACCTCCTCCCACTCGACGGAGACCTCCCCCTCCACCACGTCCCCCTCCGTGGCCAGACTCTCCTGCAACCGCACCTCTCCCCGGATCCCTCCGGGCTCCCGGGGAAAGAGCCCCAGGGCCGCCAGCGCGAGGAAGGGCGCCCCCAGCGCCGCCAACTCACGCTGGCCGGTGGCGATCGCCAGGATCAACCCCCCGAACCCCGCCACCACATACGCCGGCAGCCGGGGATCGGCCCGCCGACGCATCCTGTCCAGGGTGCTCCGGGCCTCCGGTATGGTCTCGGCCGAGGCCGGGCGGAGGAACGGAAGGGTGGGGGGAAACCTCATGTGACCTGCGGCACCGGGACCCGGTTCACGGCTCTCCGGACCACCGTCTCGGGATTCACGCGGCGGGCCCAGGCGTCGTCGCTCAACACCACCCGGTGCGCCAGCGCGGGCACCACCATGGAGCGGATGTCGTCGGGGCTCACGTACTCCCTCCCGTCCAGGAGGGCAGCCGCCCGCGTCATCTTCACCAGCGCCAGGGTCCCCCGGGGGCTGGAGCCGACGGCTAGCTGGGGCTCTGAGCGGGTCGCGCGCACCAACGCCACAGAGTAGGCCAGCAGCCGCTCGTCCAGGTGGATGTTCTCCACCGACCGCTGGAGGGCGAGAAAGGTCTCCGCGTCGCACACCGGGCTCAGGCTCACCTCGTCCCTGCGCCGCTGGAGCCGATCCACCACCATCTCCACCTCGTTGCTCCCCGAGGGGTACCCCATGGTGGTCCTGATCAGGAACCGGTCGAGCTGGGCCTCGGGCAGGGGATAGGTCCCCTCCGATTCGATGGGGTTCTGGGTGGCGATAACAAGGAACGGTCTCGGCAACCTGTGCGTGGTCCGGTCTGCAGTGACCTGACGCTCCTGCATGGCCTCCAGCAGGGCCGCCTGGGTCTTGGCCGGAGCCCGGTTCACTTCATCCGCCAGGAGGATGTTCGTGAAGACCGGACCGGGCCGGAACTCGGGACGGCGTGTGGTCAGGTCCAGGACCAGGGACCCGGTGATGTCGGCGGGGAGCACGTCGGGGGTGAACTGGACCCGGGAGAACGTCAGCCCGGCAGCCGTGGCCACGGAGCGGGCCGTCAGGGTCTTGGCCACGCCGGGAACGTCGTCCAGAAGGACATGGCCGTCGGCGACCAGGCCCGCAAGGATCAGCCGGATCTCCTCCCTCTTCCCCACCACGGCGCGGCACACCTCGTCCAGAATGCCTTCGGCGACCCGGAACGCCTCTTCGAAGGGGAGGGCTGCCGGATCGTCCCGGGTGGGTTGGCCGGCGGCGGAAACCGTGCTTCCTGCCTGGGGATCTTGCGGCGTCGACGAGGTCGTCATGTCATTCCTCGTTGGGTGGGGTCGGTTGCGAGGCGCTCGAGCTCGTCCAGCACGTGGTTCACCACCTCGGTCACCTGCCGAGGGTGAGGGGGGTGGGGGAGGTACCACCGGGGCCCCCCCGGCCCATCGCTCGCCAGAACGGCCAGGGTGAGGGGGGAGAGGCGCTGACATGGACTCTTGAGGGAGGGATCCTCCTCGAGATCCGGTTCGGGGGGAGTCGGAAGAGGGACCCCGGGCGCCAAACCTTGCGGGGAACCCAGGTCCAGCGCCGTCCGGATCAGCGGCCGCAAGAGCCGCAAGACGGCGGAGGGCATGGGGGGCCCGGAGGGGATGGGCCGACGCCAACCCGAGATCTTCGAGGCGATGAGATCGATCTCCCCGAGTCCAGTCCGTCTCCGGCGCTGGGGCGGAAGCCAGACGAAGGGCGACAGCCACTTGAAGGGGGACATCCAACCCGAGGGCGGGACGTGGACCGTCAGGACATGGAGGCCCGCCACGACCGCCACCGTGACCATCACGACCTGGACAATGCTCAGGGCGAAGCGGGGGAAGAGAAGGAGAAGGAGGCCGCCGATGATCACCGCGCCGGCAGCGACGCTCCGGGGCCGGAATCCTGATTCGTTCATGGCCGTGGCTCCGCGACGGCGAGAGGGGCATCGTCGGAGAGAGCGACGGCGCGAAGGGCCTTCAGGCCCTCCAGACTCGCCCGCAGCGCCTCCACGGCCGTGGCCCGGTGGCGGTCCGTGACCGCTCGCTCGCTGAACGCGGCCATCACGTAAAGCGCCGCCAGCTGGTGGAGAGGCTCGGGGTTCGCCCCCAAAGGCCCCAGCACTCGATAGAGGTGCTCGTGGGGAGCCTCCGGGGTCAGTCGGGGTGCCCCCGCCGCGGTCAGAGAGGCCAACAGGCGCTGATAAGCGGCGGTGACCTGCCGCCGGGGATCACCCCCCGGGGCTGCCACCAGGTCCAGGGATGCCTCCAGTCCCGCCTCCATCTCCTCGGCCGGCGGCGGAAGGTCCGCCCCCCACGCCAGGTAGCGGCGGTTCAAGTGGCGCCGGAGCATGAGGGCGCTCACCAGAACCACGGCAAGGATGGCGAAAAGGGGGAGGTTCCGGGCCATGCGCCGCAATAGGGGCTCGTGCTGGCGGTCGTTGGAGACGCCCGACACTTGCGGATCGATGCCGCCGCCGCTGGACGCCCTCGCTCCTCCGCCCTCCCCGCTCAGACCGGAAGTGCTACCGCGGTCGTCTCCCGGCCCGCCACGCCGGTCCCGGTCGCTCCGGTCCACGTTTGCCCTGGGCCGGACGAGGTCCCGGAGAGTCAGGGGAGGGGCGACGAGCAACGCGATGGCAGTGACCAGGCCCATGATCATGGCGGCGTTGCGCACGGGGTTCGCCACGGGGCCCCGGCCTGGAGCCCGACCGGGCGCCCCGGCGCCGACAGCGTCTGTCCGGTCTCCGAGGAGGACCGCCGCACCGGCCAACACCGCCACCCCTCCGGCGATCCGGATCACCAGCGCCCACGTCCCCCCGAGATCCGCCGCAGGATGGAGCAATCGCAGCCCTTCCACGGAGGCCGCCACAACGACGCTCCCCAAGATGATCAGGAGGAGGAGAGCCAGGAGGGGCCAGGCGGCCGAGGGGCCACCCTCTTCTTGGCCGTGGGTGCTCATGGGAAAAGGAGCCCGGGGAGACGGGGTCGTGGCAGTCGGCGGATACAAAACAAGATACGATCGGGCAGGAGAAGATTACACGCGCTTATCTCGAGAAGCCAGGCGGGGACACGGACGCTCCTTGGCACACCGCTCACAATGTAGAGTTGGGACGCAGCCGACCCTTCGATGGTCGGCGGCTGCCGGCGCGGCCTCCGTGCCGCTCTCTCTGAAGCGAACGAGGTGAGCGGCAACTCTTCTTATCAGATGTCCCGCGGTCGGACCTCATCCACTCGCCCACCAAACCGATCCCGCCAACTCTCCTTCATTCTGTGCCCTGGCCCGTGCGCCTGGTCTCCAACTGGGGCGGAGTCAGAGAAGCCCAGGCCAAATAGTGCGTTGGAAGATGTACGGATTCTCTTCAGATTCACGGTGTAGCGCGAGGATCCGTCGCCGACGCGCCAAGCAGGTTCCTGAGCCTTTCGTTCAGGCTCCTCCGCTTCCTATGCAATGGAAAGAGGGCTTGAGGCACCATGAGAACTCCGAGGAATCCAAGTGGGTCAACAAACAGGCCTACCCCCAGCGAAAAAGCGATGGCCGCCCAGGCGCCCGCCAAGTGAATCGTGTTGCGTTTGATTCCTGCCTCGACGACAGAGAGAGGCGGTCGGCGTCGTCCGCCTGGCGCAGACGCTCGGTCACACGAGCTTCCGCGTCTCCACTTGGCTTAGGAACATCCGGATCCATCCACTCACTCCTGTCCAATGAGGAATGTCCGACCTGAGTGATTTCGATCCTCATCGGATTGTCTCCGAGTATCGAAGCACAGGAGAGATGCGAAATCTGCACCATCGTCGGGATGTGTTACACCCTCCAACTTCCAGGGTATCAGACTTGCCTTGAGCAGGGTATGCGGGGGTCCGGCTTGAGGGACTGACCGATGCTCTGCCCCTGACTGGAACCGAACGTGATAGTCTGGGCGACGGCGTGCCGGATCCCGTGGAAAAGGAGTTCCGGAGCTAGCGCAAGTGCGACATCCTGGCCAACGGGTCCGCTCGGGCCCGATGCGCCAACTGCGGCGCCGTCCTCCATTTCCTGCTTCGAGCCGCCCGGGCCACCCTGAGGGAGGCCTGTCCCACCGTTCCAGTCGCCGTCACCCTCGGTGCTGTGAGCTTCCTCAATCGCTTCGGCTCCAGCCTCAACTCCCATTTCCATTTTGATGTGCGTCGTGGACGGGCTCGTCGAAGGGATCGAGGATGATCGGTTCGGAACCAAACGAGGCCGTTCAGGAAGCCTTCCCCGACCACCTCGACCAACCGCCCCCGTTCGATCCTGCCGAGCCGGAGCCCATTCCTGAAAACGACTTCGAAATGCCTGTCCTTTCCTTCCCCCCCTCCGCACCCGAAGTTCCCCCTGGTTCCAACCCGTACCCGATCCGCCGAGGAAAGGCTCCATGATACGTCCAGCCGTTCGCCTCACGCCCTCTTCCCTCCTCCCCCTGGCCCTTGCTCTCACCCTCTCCCTGGGCGCCCCCGGGAAAGGGTTGGCTCAGGAGCCTGTGGACCGGGAGGTCACCCGCAGGATTCTGGCGGAGGGGTTGGAGCGCTCCCAGATCCTGGGCCTCTACACCTACCTCACCGACCTCGTTGGGCCGCGGCTGACCGCCACCCCGGCCTTCAAGGCCGCGGCCGACTGGGCCGTGGAGACGCTGGAAGGGTGGGGGGCCTCCGACGTCCATCTGGAGGCCTGGGACTTCGGCCGAGGCTGGACGCTGGAGGGGCTCACCCTGGAGATGACCTCCCCGCGCTACTTCCCCCTGGTGGGGTATCCGGACGCATGGTCAC
>Ga0316577_10001044_pt1 | contig 12516 bp, 5 predicted proteins | sample S5NA_FD_203073 | JGI IMG/M metagenome (GOLD analysis project Ga0316577, IMG submission 203073) | Rhizosphere microbial communities from salt marsh grasses in Alabama, United States - S5-7_050615r2r1 | ecosystem: Host-associated > Plants > Roots > Rhizosphere | place: USA: Alabama | collected... | reverse complement strand
CTGGTACTATGACGGAGACAAATATCACACCGTCACGCCCGCCGATCTGAGTGGCCGGCAATGGGTGTTTGACCAACCCTTCTTCATCATTCTGAACCTGGCCATGGGTGGCACGCTGGGGGGGGCCATAGGTCTTGACACCGTCTTCCCGGCGCAGTACGCGGTGGACTATGTCCGGGTCTACCAGGCGGCCGACTCATAGGCAGAACAATATCTCTGTTCGTTTCGAGATTCAAAGGAGGATCACGATGGCAAGCATAACCTATGATCACGTATGGAAACGCTTCGGCGACGTCGTCGCCGTCCAGGACCTTGACATCTTTATCGAAGATCAGGAGTTCCTGGTCTTTGTCGGACCCTCGGGATGTGGCAAGTCCACCAGTCTGCGCATGCTCGCCGGCCTGGAGGAGATCACCGAGGGCACCATCTCCATCGGTGACCGCGTCGTCAACGACGTCCCGCCCAAAGACCGGAACATCGCCATGGTGTTCCAGAGCTACGCTCTCTATCCCCACATGTCGGTCTATGACAACATGGCCTTCGGCCTGAAGTTGCGCAAGACGCCCAAGCAGGATATCGACCGGCGGGTCAAGGAAGCGGGCCAGATCCTGGGCATCGAGAACCTGCTGGATCGCAAGCCCAAGCAGCTATCGGGCGGCCAGCGGCAGCGCGTGGCGCTGGGACGGGCCATCGTCCGCGAGCCGGCCGTCTTCCTGATGGACGAGCCACTTTCCAACCTAGACGCCAAGCTGCGCGTTCAGACGCGCTCTGAAATCTCCAAGCTGCACCAGCGACTAGCGACGACGTTCATCTATGTCACCCACGACCAGACCGAGGCCATGACCATGGGCAGCCGCATCTGCGTGCTCAAGGATGGCTTGATGATGCAGATCGACACGCCGCAGAACCTGTACGATAGCCCCGACAACATCTTTGTTGCGGGCTTTATCGGCAGCCCGGCTATGAACTTCTTCGATGTGACCCTTGAGCAGCAGGATGGTGACCTGTACGTGGATGGCGGCACCTTCCGGCTCAAGCTCCCGCCAGAGAAGGCGCAGGCCGCCCGGGAGCATGCTGGCCAGCAGGTCATCTTTGGCACCCGCCCCGAGGACATCCACGACCGGGAGTTCATCCCGCCCGGCATCCGTGCCGAGCCGATGACGGCCAAGGTAGACGTGACCGAGCTGATGGGCAACGAGATCTTTGTCTACCTGCTCACCGGCCAGAAGCAGTTCATCGGCCGTATGGATCCGCGGACGAGTGCCCGGGTTGGCCAGGAGATGGACGTCGTCGTCAATATGGACAACATCCACCTCTTTGACCGGGATACCGAGCAAGCGATCCGCTAGGTGTGAGGCTGAGCTAGACCAGCCTGACGGCGCGTCTTGAAGCCAACGGCCGCGGAAATCGCGCAGGGTCCGCAGGTCTGCCTTGGATCCTTCAAATACGTGCCCTAACATAGGATGATCGACCAAGATCCGGCGATGCCTTGGCCTGGACCGCAGACGGCGGGATGGCAGGAGGTCGACAGTGACCCCCTGCTATCCCGCTTGGTGTGGGCATCCTGGGCGCATCGTGCTGGGTCATGGGACGACCAATGATAGGTCGTGGTCTCCTGGCCCGGGCCAAACACGCCAGACACTCAGGATTGTCCCGTGATCCATAAGATGGTACAATCCTGGGCAGGGGACACCTGATGAAAAAGATCTTGATGGTTGCTGTTGAAGCCAAGCCCTATGCCACGGCAGGTGGAACCAGCGATGTCGTTGGTGCACTCACCAGGGTGTTGCGGGAAAAAGGCTACGACGTTCGCCTTGTGCTGCCTTGCTACAGCGCCATCCTCCACGCATCTAGACACCAGATCGAGTATGTGGCTGACCTCGATGTTCCTGTCGGCAGTGAACCAGTACACGCATCCATCCATAGGTCCGACCAGGGCACATATCTAGTTGCGGGCGACCCTTTTGGCTACTTTGCGCAGGTAGGGCGAGACGACGTGCCCGTGTACCCTATGCTTGAGGATAGTTCCGTAGACGCGGGTGAACTGTATGCTTTCTTTTGCCGGGCCGTGCTGGAGCTGGTAAAGAAGTTTTGTGAGGACGGCTGGCAGCCTGACATTGTTCACTGTCATGACTGGCCCACAGGCCTCGTCCCTGTCTACCTGAAACGGGAGTTTCCTGGTGTCACGGATCGCGGGAATATGCGGGTCGTCTATACGATTCACAACATGAGCGATGTCGTTTATCAGGGAGGGTGGTTTGCTCCAGACCTTCTAGAGTATGTGCGCCTTCCCAGGCGGCTGTTCCATGGCGGCCAAGTGCGGCACAAGGGGCACGTCAACTTCATGAAGGCTGGAGTTGTGTTTTCCGATCGGGTGAACACCGTCAGCGAAGGGTACGCACGGGAGATCAGCAATGGCCGGACAGAGAGCTTTGTCGCCATGGATGGCACGCGCAAGCGCTTCAAAGCCAGTGGCGGCCTGGATGGCGTGTGGTCCAAGTACCAAGTGAGCCCAATCGGGATCAGGAATGGCATTGACGACCTGTATGATCCACTGCGGATCGGAGAGGCTGACGATTGGGAGTGGGTTGATGAGGACTGGCGGGCGAGCTATGCGCCGGCAGCCGGTCAAAGCATCGCGAATTGGGCATACAGCAGCGGGGATCCCGAACGCCGCCGGAAGAAACAGGACCTCAAGCGCTATCTGCAAGAGCGATGCAACCGCATACTGAAGACACGCTTCGAGGTGAGTGCCGACATCCCGGTCATAGCGGTACGATCCCGGCTGACGGAGCAAAAGGGGTTCGATCTAATCCTCGAGGGATTGCGACAATGGACCCATGATTGGCCGGTGCAACTGATCATCGTTGCCTGGGGCGAGAAGCGCTATGGCAAACCACTGAAGAAGCTGGCCGCCGCACATCCCGAGTGGATTGCTTTCTCCGAGTCGTGGAAGATTGCGCCGGAGAACCTGCATTACGCCGGTGCCGACATGCTCCTTATGCCCTCCCTCTTTGAACCCTGCGGGCTGCCCCACATGATGGCCCTGCGCTACGGGACGATCCCCATTGTCCGCAACACCGGAGGGCTGGCAGACGTCGTTCAGGACTATGATCCCTCGTCCAAGACGGGAAATGGCTTTGTTTTCGGGGCGCCCGATGTCGAGAGGATGCTCCAGGCGGTCCGACGGTCAGTCGAAACCTACCAACAGTACCCTGACCGTTGGCAGGAACTGATGACCACGGCGATGCAGGCCAGGGACCGTTCTGGGCATGACTTCACCTGGGACACGGCAGCGAACCGCTACCTAACAGAGGTGTATGGGATGGATGACCGGCCAGAGACCGGCAGATAGCCAACAGGCTGTGATCTGAAGGCAGAGGGCAGGCATGATGGATTTCGCATTCGATGAGCGGGGTCGCTTTGTGATCCAGGACTATGCGAGCAGGTGTCCGTTCGCCAGCTTTCTGCCTGGCATCGCTGGGCCACTGGGTATTCCAATGTGGGTGTTCTATGTCAATCGTGGCCAGGCCATCGCCAGTTTCGGAGTGGAGAACAAGGACAACCCCATCCTGGAGTTCGAGCCAGCCAACAAGGCGTACCAGACCACACCGTACACCGGCTTTCGCACCTTTCTGAAACTCAAGCACGACGGGGACGAGCTACTCTACGAGCCATTCGCTCCGTGGAGCGATGGCGACAACCTGCAGATGCGCATCGGCATGAATGAGCTGGAGCTGCAGGCCAACAACCAAAGGCACGGCATTCAGAGCCAAGTTCTCTATTTCACCCTCCCTGGCGAACCGTTTGCCGGGCTGGTGCGCCAGGTGACGGTGACCAACCTGGGTATAGAGCCGCTGGCCCTCGAGATCCTGGATGGCATGGCCCGGGTCATGCCCTTCGGCGTCAACAATAGGGACCTAAAGGAGATAGGTCGCACCTCCGAGGCCTTGATGGCGGTCTTTGACCTGGAGGACGGTCTGCCCTTCTATCGTCTGCAGGCCAGTGCTGGCGATTCACCCGAGGTCAGCCTGATCCACGCAGGCCACTTCTACCTGGCTTTTGACAGCTCGGGACAGAAACTGCTGCCCTTTGTCGATCCGGTTGTCCTCTTTGGTCAGAATACCTCCCTCAGCACACCGGACGGCTTCATCGCTCAGCCCCTAGCCGACCTAAGGCAGAGACGCCAGATCACGACGGGCCGGACGCCGTGCGGCCTTTTCGGCGCGAGCTCTGTGTTGGCGCCCGGGGAGAACACGAGTCTGTATTCGATCGTCGGTCACACCGGAAACATCGAACATGCCCGCTCCGCTCAAGCGCGCCTGGCGCGGCCCGAGTATGTACGGCGGAAGAGGGAAGAAGGCACGCAACTGGTCGACCAGTTGACCGCCGCCGTGGCCGCCCACACCTCATCGCGCCAGTTCGACGCTTACACGCGACAGACCTTCTTCGACAACGTGCTACGCGGTGGTTGGCCCGTGCTCCTTGGCAACCAGCAGGCACCCGCCGTCTACCATATCTACTCACGGAAACACGGTGACCTGGAGCGGGACTATAACTACTTTTACCTGGCCGCCGAACCCTATTCACAAGGCAACGCCAACTACCGCGACGTGAACCAGAACCGGCGCAGCGACGTTCTGTTCAAGCCGGCGACGGGGGCCTTCAATGTCCTATCTTTCCTTGGCTTGATCCAGGCCGACGGCTACAACCCCCTGGTGGTAGAAGGAAGTCGCTTCACGCTGCCGGCATCGCACCGCGCGGCGGTGCTGGACCTAGTGGAGCGACCGGATGGACTGGAGCCGATGCTGGCCCAGCCGTTTACCCCTGGCCACCTCCTGCGGACCATCGCCGATGGTGATATGGGGCTGAAGGTTAGCCCAGACAAACTGATTGCCGAGGCCCTGAGCCACGCCGAGCAGCATTTCCAAGCGTCTCCGGACGAGGGCTGCTGGATCGACCACTGGACCTATAACCTGGATCTGATCGAGACTTATCTGGCTGTCTACCCCGACCGGAAGGAGGCGCTGCTATTCGACCATCCAGTTGTACCCTCCTTCGATAGCCCCCTCGTTGTCCAGCCTCGTACCCGCAAGCATGTGCTGACCGCTGAGGGCCTTGTGCGCCAATATGGAGCGGTGGTGGAGGATGAGGAGAAGGCAGCCCTGATCGCCAGTCGCACCGAGGCCCTTAACCTGGTCCGGACCGCACACGGCCGGGGCGAGGTGTACCGCACGACGGTCTTTGCCAAGCTGGTGGGCTTGGCCGTGCTCAAGTTCGCCACCCTCGACCCGCTGGGCATGGGGGTGGAGATGGAAGCGGGCAAGCCGGGTTGGTGCGACGCGCTCAATGGCCTGCCGGGGCTGTTCGGGTCGTCCCTGAGCGAGACGTATGAGCTGGAACGCCTACTGTCCTTCCTTCTAGAGGTTATGGCGGAGAAGGGCGAAGCGCGGTTCGACCTGCCTCTGGAGCAGGTGAAGCTCATGGAGCAGGTCGTCGAGGCACTGCAATCGTGGTGTGAATCGGACGATCCGGCCCGGGATTTCCATTTCTGGGACATGAGTGCCACCGCCCGCGAGACCTACCGTGACCGAGTGCGCCTGGGCTTTGACGGGGAGACCGCAGCCCTCTCCGGTCAGGACCTTGAGCCGATCCTGGCTGCCTTTCGGGCCAAGGTGCGGGCAGGCATTCAGCGCGCCGTAGAGATGAACGCAGGCGCGTCGCCTGGCATCCCGCCGACCTACTTCTCCTACACCATCACTGACTATGACCTTATCAGCGACGCCGATGGAGAGCCCCTTGGCGACGGGCAGTGCCGGCCCTACGTGAAAGCGAAACGGTTTGAGCCAGCAGTGCTGCCCCTGTTCCTCGAAGGTCCGGTCCATGCCCTGAAGGTGCAGCCGGACGTGGCCTCGGCCAGGCAGCTGTTTGCCAGGGTCAAAGCCAGCGACCTGTATGACCGTAATTTGGGCATGTACAAAGCCAACGCCCCGCTGAAAGACCAGCCGCTCGAGATCGGCCGTATCCGGGCCTTTACCCCGGGCTGGCTGGAAAACGAGTCCGTCTTCCTGCATATGGAGTACAAGTATCTGCTCGAGATATTGCGGGCTGGACTCTACGAGGAGTTTGACGAGGCTTTTCGTCGCGCTGTGATCTGCTTCCAGGATCCGGAGGTGTATGGACGTAGCCCGCTGGAGAACTCGACCTTTCTCGTCAGCAGCGCTCATCCCGACGAATCTCTCCATGGCACAGGCTTTGTGGCCCGCCTCACCGGCGCAACGGCCGAGTTCCTGAGCATGTGGACCACCATGACGGCTGGCCAGAGGCCTTTTACCCTCGAGGACGGCATACTGTGCCTGGCGTTCAGACCCGCGCTACCAGGCTGGCTGTTCGACAAGGGCGGCGAGCTTACCTTTACCTTCTTGGGCCAAGTGCCTGTCACCTACCACAACCCGGATCGGCGGGATATCTATCCCAACAGCGGCCTCAGGGCCGGGCACCTGGTCCTGCAGCTGCGCGATGAGAGACAGGTCGAGTTTGCCGAGGGCATCATTCGCGAGCCTTATGCTCAGATGGTGCGTTCGGGTGAGGCGACCCAGATCGATGTGCTTTTCGACGATAAGTGAACTGGCCACTGGCAACTGGTATTGTCCTTGAAGGGATAGAAGAATGGATGAGACAGATTGGCACTTTGTTGATCATAACGGCACCTTTGCGCTGCCCGGCCCGGATCGCCACAGCTACCTCTATTTTCCGCTGGTGAATGAAGCAGGGCTTGTCGCGGCTGTCACACCCACGCTGCACGGCGACATCAAGGCGGGACAGCCTGAGTTCCTGACCCTACCGGTCTCGGTCGAAGACCTGCATATTTCGCGCGCTGCCCGCAATTTCTGGGTCAACGTGGCGGGCTATGGAGCCTGGTCAGCCACGGGCAACTCGGCACGCCAGAGCGCCCAGAAGTTCGTGACGGAGGGCGCTGAGCGGGTGGAGATGCAGGCTGGTTTCCTCTGGCACCAAGTGACCCGCAGCAACCCTGAGCTTGGCCTGCAAGCCGAGATCACGAATTTCATGCCCGCGGGTGAAGGCCTTCCGGCAGAGGCCAGTCTGGTGGAGCTGATGCGGGTGGTCCTGACGAACGTGGGCACGGAGCTCCTGACTTTGATACCCACGGCTGCCATCCCCATCTACGGCCGCTCAGCCGACCGGGTGCGTGATCATCGCCACGTGACCTCCTTACTGCACCGAATCTACACTCACCGGTATGGCATCCTCGTCCGCCCCACTCTCGCCTTTGACGAACGTGGACACCGTCCAAACACTGTGACCTACGCTGTCCTCGGAGCTGAAGGAGATGGCGTGGCCCCTGTTGCGTTCTTCCCCAGGTTGGAGACGTTCGTTGGCCCGGGTGGCAGCCTTGACTGGCCGCAGGCAGTGGTGGAGCCTGGTCTTGCAGGCCTTGAGGCTGGGCAGAGCTTGGCCGGCTATGAGGCGATGGGTGGGTTGCGCTTCCGCCGGACTACGTTGGGACCGGGCCAGCAGCGGACCTACGTGTTGGTGCTGGCCATCTTGGAGGAGGATACCGATCCAGAGGGACTCATGGACAGCTATGGGAACTCGGGCCGATTCGACGGCTGGCTTGCCCGTACGAAAAGCCACTGGGAGCAGAAGCTGGCGCAGCTTCAGATGGATCTAGGCCAGACTCGCTTCAATGGCTGGCTCAAGTGGGTCACTCTTCAGCCGATCCTGCGCCGAATCTGCGGCAACTCGTTCCTGCCTTACCACGACTACGGTCGCGGCGGTCGCGGCTGGCGCGACCTGTGGCAGGATCAGCTGGCCTTGCTCCTCATGGAGCCGGGCGAGGTCCGAGACCACTTGCTCAGCAACTTTGCCGGGATCCGCCTCGATGGCAGCAATGCGACCATCATCGGCGACGAGCCCGGCGAGTTCCGGGCCGACCGCAACAACATACCCCGGGTGTGGATGGACCATGGTGCCTGGCCCCTGCTCACTACCCAGCTCTACTTGGATCGCAGCGGGGATCTGGCCTTTCTGCTGGAGGAGCAGGCCTACTTCAAGGACCCCTGGATCCAGCGAGCCCAGGCTGTGGACGAACGCTGGAGTCCTGGGGATGGCACCGAACTGCGAACCAGCACGGGGCGCACCTATCGCGGCAGCATCCTCGAGCACCTACTGGTCCAACATCTGACTGCCTTCTTTAACGTCGGGGAGCACAATGTCATCCGTCTGGAGGGGGCTGACTGGAACGATGGCCTGGATATGGCCCGCCAGCGCGGCGAGAGCGTGGCCTTCACGGCCCTCTATGGCAGCAACCTCAGGACGCTCAGCCAGCTGGTACTGGCCCTTAACCGGCTGGGCCTGACCCAAGTGAGTCTCTTTGCTGAACTGCTGCCGCTGCTGGACCGGCTGAACGATCCTGTAGACTATGACTCGGTCGCCGACAAGCAGTCGCGCCTGGCCCGCTATTTTGCCGGAACGCAGCACACCATTTCGGGAGAACAGGTGGTGGTCTCTCTGGATGATCTCGCCGCCGACCTGGCAGCCAAGGCGGATTGGCTCTACCCTCACCTCCGGCACCAGGAATGGTTGCAGCAGAGCCAAGACGTCGGCTGGTTCAATGGCTACTACGATGAGGACGGCCAACGGCTGGAGGGTGATTTCCCCGAGGGAGTGAGGATGACGCTGACGGGCCAGGTGTTCGCCCTGATGGGCGGCATCGCCACGGATGCCCAGGCCCAGCAGATCGCCCGAGCCGCCGATCGGTATCTCTACGATGCCAGCGTGGGGGGCTACCGGCTGAACACCGATTTTGGCCCTGCCGCCGAAAGGCTGAGTATGAAGCTCGGCCGCTGCTTCGGCTTTGCCTTCGGTCACAAAGAGAATGGCGCAATGTTCAGCCACATGGCCGTCATGTATGCCAACGCCCTCTACGAGCGCGGCCTAGTGGACGAGGGCTTTGCCGTGCTGGACGGCATCTATCGCCACTGCCAGGACCTGAGCCTGAGCGAGATCTATCCCGGCATCCCCGAGTATGTCGAGCCAGGGGGACGGGGCATGTATCCCTACCTCACGGGCTCGGCGAGTTGGTACCTGCTGACCATGCTCACCGAGGTCTTGGGGGTGAAGGGGCGGCTCGGCGATCTTGTGCTGGAGCCCAAGCTGGTGCCCGAGCAGTTCGGCGCCGATGGCCGGGCTTCGGTCATGACGCTGTTCGCTGGCCGCAAGCTCAGGGTTACCTACCACAATGTGGACCGCTTACCCTGGGGGGCGTACACCATCGCCGGAATACAACTCGACGGCAGAGAAGTGCCGTATGAGCATCAGGGTCGGGGAGCTGTCCTGTCCCGGGGCACGCTCACGGCTCTCAGCAAAGACAAGGTCCACAGCCTGGATTTGCTGCTGGCGACTAGGGCCCCAGATCTATAGAACGGCGGCTTCAGGCCCGCGCCCGCTGCTCCTTCTCGCTCATCCGGCGCAGGACCCACTTGTTGGCCTCGGCGGCGATGGAGGGCATAAGTATGAGGGGTAACATCACCAGCCAGTCCTCCAGCGTCAGGAATGTGGTCTCAAAGATCGGGTCCAGGAACGGTACATAGATGATGGCCATCAGGATGACCAGCGAGAGCAGCACGGCCCACTGCATCCACTTGTTGGAAAACACGCCAATGGCCCACAGCGAGTATCGCTCCGACCGGGAGGTATAGGCCCGCAGTAGCTCCGAGATGGACAACGTGGCAAAGGCCATGGTTCGGGCATGGGTTTCGCCGGCCTGCAGGCCGATGCGGAAGGCAATGAGCACGGCAGTTGTGATGGCCACCGTCTGTACGGCGATGCCGACAACCATTTCGCGGTTAATGATCGGCTCGTTGACCGGCCGCGGTTTCTGGTCCATGATGTCCGGATCGCCCTTCTCCATGCCCAGGGCCAGGGCGGGGGCGCCGTCGGTGATGAGGTTGAGCACCAACAGCTGGATGGCCACAAGGGGCAAGGGCCAGCCAGCGATCATGGCGACGAACAGGATCATGATCTCGGCCATGTTACATGAGAGCAGGTAGTAGACAAACTTGCGGATGTTGGAATAGATGACGCGCCCCTGCTCGATGGCCGAGACGATGCTGGCATAGTTGTCGTCGGTCAGCACCATGTCGGCGGTCTCTTTGGAGACGTCGGTGCCGGTGATGCCCATGGCCACGCCGATGCTGGCCCGCTTGAGGGCGGGCGCATCGTTGACGCCGTCGCCGGTCATGGCCACCACGTGGCCGCGGCTCTTGAGCCCGTCGACGATCTTGACCTTGTGCTGGGGCGAAACCCGGGCATACACGGCCACCTTCTCGACCATCGACTCAAACTGGCTTTCCGGGATCCGGTCAAGCTCGGAACCGGTGAGCGAGCGGTCGCCTTCTCGCACAAGGTCGATCTCTTTGCCGATGGCAACCGCCGTGTTCAAATAGTCCCCGGTGATCATCACCGTCTCAATGCCCGCCTTGCGCGCCGTCCGGATGGCGGCCTTGACCTCGGGGCGGGCCGGATCGATCATGCCCAGCAACCCGATGAAGGTAAAGTCTTGTTCAGCCTTGTCCGGCTGCGGATCGTCTGGTACTTCCTTGAGCGGACGGAAGGCTACACCCAGGACGCGCAGGGCATTGGCGGCCAGGGCCTCATTCTCGTCGAGGATGTTGTTCCGCCGCTCTGCCGTCAGCGGCCGCATGGCGCCATCCTCCAAGACCTGGTGGCACAGACCGAGGACCACGTCCGGCGCCCCCTTCATGTAGGCCACGTAATCCCCATAGCGCGGGTCCGGATGGAAGGTGGTCATTCGCTTCCGTTCCGAATCAAAGGGGATCTCGGCGACACGTGGATACTCTCTCCCCAGCTCATCCTGCCAATAGCCAGCCTTGGCCGCTGCCACGACGAATGCGCCCTCGGTGGGATCGCCTGCGATTCGCCAGTGGTTGTTACCGTTCTCTTCGATGCGCTCCAGGCGGGCATCGTTGCACAACAGACCCGCCCTCAGGAGCAGGCGCATTCCCGGATAGCCCATCAAGCCCACAGGTTGGCCCTCGTCCAGGAACTCCCCCTCGGGCCGATACCCCTCGCCCGTAATCGAAAGCAGGCTGCGATCGACGTACATCTGTACGGCCGTCATTTCGTTCTGGGTCAGCGTACCTGTCTTGTCCGAGCAGATGGCGGTAGCAGACCCCAGGGTTTCGACGGCAGGCAGCTTGCGGATCAGGGCGTGGCGCCGCACCATCTCCTGCATGCCCAGGGCCAGCGAGATGGTGACCACGGCGGGCAGGCCCTCCGGCACGGCGGCGATGGCCAGGCTGACAGCGACCATGAACATCTCCACCAGCTTGGGCACGGTTTCTTCCAGGCCAAAGTAGGCACCGAATCCCTGGGAGACCAAGACCCCTAGTTGGGTATCCCGCACAATACCGATCACACCCACCAGGCCACAGATGACGAGGGTGGCCATACCCAGCGTCCGCCCGAGCTGGTCGAGCTTGACCTGCAGGGGGGTCGGTTCCTCCTCGTAGGCCTGGATCATCTCGGCGATCTTGCCTATCTCGGTACCCATGCCCGTGGCGATCACCAGACCACGACCACGGCCGTAAGTGATCACGGTGCTCATGAAGGCCATATTGCGCCGGTCGCCGAGGGAGGCGTCCTCGGGCAGGCTGGCCTCAGCATCCTTGCCAACCGGCACCGATTCGCCCGTGAGTGAAGCTTCCTCGATGCGCAAGTTTACGCTCTCCACAAGGCGCACGTCTGCTGGAACATAGTTGCCCGTTTCCAGGATCACAATGTCCCCGGGTACGAGGTCTCGGGAAGGGATGGTCAAGATGTGGCCGTCGCGCAGCACGCGGGCGTTGGGGGCTGCCATTCTCTTGAGGGCGGCTAGGGCCTCCTCCGCCCGCCCCTCCTGCACCACGCCGAGGATGGCATTGAGGATGACGATGGCCATGATGGCCGCAGCGTCGACGAATTCGGTAGTCTCGCCGGTCCGATTGAACTCAGTCCAGCCGATCACAGCTGAGACAATGGCGGCGGCAATGAGGATCAGGACGAGGAACTGGTTGAACTGATCCAGAAGCATCTGCCAGAAGGTACGCCCGGGACGCTCCTGGAGCTGGTTAGGGCCAAACTGCTCTTGCCGCTGGGCCACCTGTGCCTGCGTCAAGCCCCGCTCGAAGTCACTATCCAGGACAGTGGCGGCCTCTGCTGCGCCCATCGTGTGCCAGATCTGCTTCTCTGCGTCCATTGCTTGTGGTGCGCTCCTTAGGTGGGATCCAAAGACCTTGTACGGAAACCGCGGATCTCTGCCCTCGGTCCAGGATTATACCAGGTTTCACAAACGCGGCCAACTTCCGAAGGTTTCCGGGAGCCGACCTCGGCGTTCCCTATAGCGCCCGGCGCATCTCCCACGAGTCCCGGCAAAAGCCCAGGGCCTCGTAGAATGCCAAGGCCGCCTCATTCTCCGGATCCACGAGCAGGTGG
>Ga0316577_10001043_pt1 | contig 12518 bp, 11 predicted proteins | sample S5NA_FD_203073 | JGI IMG/M metagenome (GOLD analysis project Ga0316577, IMG submission 203073) | Rhizosphere microbial communities from salt marsh grasses in Alabama, United States - S5-7_050615r2r1 | ecosystem: Host-associated > Plants > Roots > Rhizosphere | place: USA: Alabama | collected... | reverse complement strand
CAATCGAACCCATGGGTGTTCCCAAGAGGAAGGTTTCACACGCCCGGCAGGGCGATCGCCGCGCCCACCTGGCGGCGGCGCTGCCCCACCTGGAGCCGTGCGAGCACTGCCATCAGCCCAAGCAGGTTCATCATGCCTGCCCCAACTGCGGCTACTACGCCGGCCGGCCCACGGTGGAGCTCAAGCAGGAAAAGCCTCAGCAGCCCGCCCAGTAAGCGGTGGACCTGAGCACGATCCGAGCGGTGGAAGGGGGCCCCGTACGCGTCGTCGTTGACGCGATGGGCGGTGACCACGCTCCACTCGAGATCGTGGCCGGGACCCTCTCCTGGGCCCGCAAGCATCCGTCCGACACGGCGCTGCTGGTCGGCATTCCGTCCGAGATCGAGCGCTGCGCCGAGGGGCCGCTGCCGGCCAACGTCGAGATCGTCCCCGCCAGCGAAGTGGTGGGCATGGACGAGTCGCCTTCCCAGGCCCTCAAGAGCAAGAAGGACAGCTCGATCGTGGTCGCCATGGACCTGATCAAGCAGGGCCGGGGCGATGCGCTGGTGACGGCCGGGCATTCGGGCGCGGGCATGGCCGCCGCCGTGCTGAAGCTGGGTCGGCTGCCCGGGGTGGATCGGCCGGCTCTGGCTGTGCAGCTCATCACCGACAGCGGGCCCTTCCTGTTCCTGGACATCGGGGCCAACGTCGACGCCACCGGCCACAACCTCTACCAGTACGCGCATATGGGCTCGCTCTACGCCGAGCGCGTGCTGGGGGTCGCCAACCCGAGGATCGCGCTTCTCTCCATCGGCGAGGAGAAGGGCAAGGGCGACCTGGCCATCATGCAGGCCACTGAGCTGCTCGACGCCGATGGCAGCCTCAACTTCATCGGCAACGTCGAGGGGCGGGATCTGACCAAGCATCTGGCGGACGTGGTCGTCTGCGACGCCGTGGTCGGCAACGTAACGATGAAGTTCTTCGAGGGCCTGGCCAGCTTCATCTTCGATCTGTGGCGCAGGGAGTTCAAGCGCGGCATCCGCGGCCCGCTCGGCTACCTCTTCATGCGGCCCGCCGTGACCCGGATCCGCGACATCTTCGACTACGAGAAGATGGGCGCCTCGCCGCTGTTGGGGGTGAAGGGCATGGTCCTGATCACCCACGGCAGCGCCAGCCGGCGCATGATCGAGTTCGGCGTGGAGGCCGGGGCGGCGGCTGCCCGGGCCCGCATCCCGGAGTCGATCGCGGGCGCCTTCCGCGACCAGGAGCGACGGCCGAAAGCCCGACCGGAGGCGAGATGAGCAAGCAGCGCCCTGCCACCGATCCGCTGGCGGTCAGCCACGGGGTAATCGTCGAGATGGTCCGCGAGGCGGCCCTGGAAGTGCCCGGGGTGCTCAAGGTCGCCCGAGGCGGCCCGCTCTCCAGGCTGGCCGGATCACCGGTGCGGGTGCGGACTTCGGACGGCGAGGTGACCGTGCGGGTCTGGATCGTGGCCCGGCCCGGGCATCCTTTGCCCGCTTTGGCGGCGCAGGTCAGGCAGGCCGTAGGCAAGACCATCGAGCGGCTGCTCGGCCTGCATCCGGGCGAGGTGACCGTCGTCATCGACGGCGTGGGGGGCTGGGGCTCGTGACCCCGTCCACGACCGAGGCGATCTGGGTCGGGGAGGGCAACAGGTGAAGCGGGGCGGAGGGGCCGCGGCGCGCCGGGCCGGGAGGCGCGTGGCCCTGACCGCGCTCTTCGAGGCCGAGTTCGGGCAGCGCACGGCGGAGGCTATCCTGGAGCGCCATCTGGGCGAAGGCGCCATCGACGACGAGGCGGCAGCCTTCGCCCGCACGCTCGTGGACGGCGTGGTCGGGCACCGCGATCGCATAGACGCCTTGATAGAGGCGGCTGCCCCGGCATACCCTGTGGTCCAACTCGCAAGAATGGACCGCACACTGCTGCGTAGCGGCATCTGCGAGGTGCTACACTCCGGCACGCCGTCCCGGGTGGCGATTGCCGAGTGGGTCGAGCTGGCTCGCACCTACAGCGGCGAGCCCGCCCGGCGCCTGGTGAATGGAGTACTCGGGAAGATAGCTCGCGACTCCGTCGCCGGTGCGCTGAACGCCCCGGAGACGGGGCCGGAGTAACCGTCAAGGAAAGCTCAGGAACCCAGGAGGGCGCAGTGGCCACAACCTACGAGCGACTCAAGAAGATCGTCGTCGAGCAGCTCGGCGTCGACGAGGATGAGGTCAAGCCCGAGGCCTCGTTTGTCGACGATCTCAACGCCGATTCGCTCGACCTCGTCGAGCTCATCATGAGCCTCGAAGAGGAGTTCGGCGCGGAGATCTCCGACGAAGACGCCGAGAAGCTCCGGACCGTGCAGGACGCCGTCGACTACATCGACGAGCACGCGGCCTAACCGCAGTAGCTGATGCGCCCCGCGGCCGCTCTGGTCGAGCGGCTGGGGCTCCCGGTCCGTGACCTCGACCTGCTTCAGCAGGCCCTGATCCACAGCAGCTACCTGCACGAGCATCGGGACCTGGCCGTCGGCCACAACGAGCGCCTGGAGTTCCTGGGCGACTCCGTCGTAAGCGTGGCCATATCGGACGCCCTTTATCGCCGCCACCCCGACGACGACGAGGGCGTTCTCTCCGCCCGACGGGCTGCGATCGTCAGCACCACCGGGCTGGCCAGGCTGGCAAACCGCCTCGATCTCGGCCAGTACCTGCTCCTCGGAGAAGGCGAATCCCAGCGCGGAGGACGCCGTCGGCCAGGCCTCCTGGCGTCGGCCTTCGAAGCCGTGGTGGGAGCCATCTACCTGGATCTCGGGTACGAGGCAGCCGCCGGATTCGTGGTGTCCCTGGCCTCTCCGGAGCTCACATCCGGCCGGCCTCTCGGTTCTCTCAAGAGCCCCAAGAGCAGACTCCAGGAGTTCACTCAGCGGCTCTCGGGAGAGAGGCCTCAATATCGGCTCGTCGGCGCCACCGGGCCCGATCACGACAAGACGTTCCGCGTGGAGGTCGCCGTGTCCGGGCGGGTGATCGGCGTCGGGGAGGGTTCCTCGCGCCGCCTGGCCGAAACCGCCGCGGCGGCGCGGGCGATCGAGGCCCTGCGCAGCGACCCGGGCGAGCTTTCGCCGGGGTCCGACGGCGCGCCTGAGCTGGAGTACTTTGGAATTGACGAACCGGGCGATCCGGCCGAGTCGGGCTCGTGGAGCGGCAATGGGGACGCAATGGCGGCTGCCCGCCGTCCCTGGGACGAGATCGACATGAGCCTTCTGCCCGGGTTTGCTTCTGAGGGCGAAGGGGGACGCGACCCGAACCGGGGCACCCGATGACGGCTCCGGCCCGGCTCCTCGCCTTGCGCCTGCAGGGCTTCAAGTCGTTTGGCGAGCGGACCCTGGTCGAGTTCGGCCCTGGTATCAGCGCCGTCGTAGGGCCCAATGGGTCGGGCAAGAGCAACCTGGCCGACGCGCTGCGCTGGGCTCTGGGCGAGCAGGGTCGAGCTCTGCGCCTTCGCAAGTCGGAGGACGTGATCTTCGCCGGCTCCGAGCGCCGGTCCGCGTTGGGAATGGCCGACGTGACGCTCGTCCTGGACAACGCCGACAGGCTGCTGCCCATCGATTTCGAGACCGTCGAGCTGGGGCGGCGGCTGTTCCGCTCCGGGGAGAGCGACTACCTGCTCAACAGGCAGCGGGTCCGGCTGCGTGACCTGGTCGATCTGCTCGACTCGGCCCACCTCGCCGACAACGCCTTCCTGTTCATCGGCCAGGGCATGGTGGACCAGGCGCTGGCCCTGCGGCCCGAGGAAAGACGGCCGCTGTTCGAGGAAGTGGCCGGGGTGCGGCGCCACGAGAGGCGCAAGCGGAAGGCCGAAGATCAGCTCGAGGAGGCCGAGGCGAATCTGTCCCGGGTGGAGGACGTGCTGGCCGAGTTGCGGCCTCAGGCACGCCGGCTGGCGGCCCAGGCGGAGCAGCAGGCTACGCGGCAGAGCGCCGGACGGGAGTACGGCCGGGCAGTGGTGGCCATGGCGCGCTCGCGCTGGTTCGAGACCGCGGCGCGCCTGGCCGAGGCCAGGCGGGGGCTCAGGACGGGCCAGAGCGAATCGGACGCCGCCCTGGCGGCGCTGCGCGAGGCTGAGGATCGGGCCACCGAGATCGCCCGCGAGCTGGCCAGCCGATCGGACACGGAGTCGGAGCGCCTGACGGCCCATGAGGCCGCCCGAAGCTTGCTGACAGAGCTGCAGTTGAGGGACGCGCGGCTGGCCAGCGAGGCCGAGGCCGCCGGGCGCGACCGCGGTCGCCTGGTAGCTGAACGGGCGGCCGTAGAGGCGGACCTGGAGCATCAGCGGCGCGACCTGGCGGCCCCGGTGCCGGCCCCGGACCTGGCTCTGGCCGCGGCCGTGGCCGAGGCGGAGCGAGCCCTGGCCGAGGCCCTGGAGGAGCTGGGCGCGATGCGGGCTGCCGGCCAGGCCCGGGACGATGAGGCAGCCGCCCTGCGGCGCGTGCAGGCAGCTCGGGCTGCCGAGCTGGAAACGGCCCGCCGCCGGCTGGCGGAGGCGGAGAGAGCGGCCGAGGCCGAGGCGGCGGCTCTGAGCGAGGCACAGCGCCGCCTAGCTGAGGCCGATGCCGCGCACGCCGGGCCGCGGGACGCGCTGATGACGTCCACGGAGCGCGAGAAGAAGGCCGCCGCCGCCCGCGAGACGGCGCGCGCGGAGCTCGATCAGCGGGAAGGGGCGCGCGCTGCCGCGGCCGAAGCGGCCGCCGCGCTGGCCGCCGGTGCTGCCGGGGCGCGAGGCAGGTATTCCGCGCTGGCGGCGAGGCTGGCCGAAGAGGAAACCCGGGCCATCGCCAGGGCCGCCCGGAAGCTGGGCGGATTGCCGATCGCCGATGGGCTGCAGGTCGAGGGAGGCTTCCGGGTCGCCGTTGAAGCGGCACTGGGCGAGGCCGTGCGGGGCTACGTCGTCGAGCGCGACGCGGCCCTGGGGCTGGAGAGCCAGAGAGGGACCCTGGTGTTGGGCGGCGGCGGGGCGGGCTCAGGCCCCGGCGGCGACGCCTCGAGGGCCGCGGGGCGTGAGGCCGCCAGGGCGGCCGAGCGAGAGGCCGAGGCGGCCTCTCGGGCCGTCGAGGCGGCACTCGAGCGTGGCGGGGGCAGGCTCGCCGAGGCCGTCCGCGTGGACCCGACGGGGGTGGTCGGCAGGCTCCTGAGCCGGGCGCTGTGGGTGCCTGACCTCAAGGGAGGGCTGGCGGTTCAGCCGCACCTGCCCCAGGGCTGGATCGTCGTGACCAGAGAAGGGGCTGTAGCCACGGCGAATGGCGTCGTGGCCGTGGGCCGCCGCGAGTCGCAGCTGGAACGGCGGGCCGAACTGGAGCGGATGAGCGGGGAGGCCGACCGCCTGGAGAAGGAGGCCGGCGTTGCCGCGGAGGCTGCCCGGAAGGCCACCCAGGAGGTGGAAGCGGCGCGCCAGGCGCTGGCCCGGGCCCTGGAAGAGGAGCGGCAGGCGACGGCGGCGCGACGAGAAGCGGAAGAAGGGGAGAGGCTCGCGGCGCGAGCCGTGGAGACGGCTGCTCGAGAAGCGGCCTGGAGATCGGCTCAGGCAGAGCGCGCCGGTGCCGAACGGGACCGCCTGTCGGCCGCTGCCCGGGCGTCAGAGGCGGCCGCGAGGGGCGACGCCGGCGGGACGGCGGATGGCGACACAGGCGATCAGGAAGCCCAGCCCGGTGCGATGCGGGAGTGGGAGGCCCGGGCCGCAGCGCTGCGGGCCCGTCGCGACCAGCTGGCGGCCGAGGAGGCCGGGCTGGATGTCGCCCGGCGGGAGGCCGAAGCGCGCCAGGCCAGGGCCGGGGCTGCGGCCGAGATGGACCAGCTGCGTCTCGCCGAGTTGGATCGCCAGGCCAGCGAGCTGGGCGAGCGGGAGCGGACGCTGGCGGCAGACAGGGAAGGCCTGGGCGAGTCGCTGGCCGCGGCCCGCATCAGAGAAGCCGGCGTGAGGGGTGAGCTGGAGGAGATCAGGCGTGCCGAGGCCGCCCTGCGTGGCCAGCTAACAGAGGCCGAGACCGCGGCCGGCAAAGCTCGGGAGCGGTTGCGTGTCTGCCAGGAGCGAATCCGTAACGCCGAGGTGGCCGAGCTGGAATCCAGGATGGCGCTGGACGCGATCCGGGAGCAGGTGCTGGTCGAGCTTGCCGGGCTCGGTGAGCTGGGCCTGCGCCTCCTTTCGACCGAAGGCGAGATCGACGACGAGCCGCAGGGGGAGGAGCAGCAGAGGGCCGAGAGGGACGCCTCTGAGGGCGACGACGACGAGTACGCCCTGGCGCTGGAAGCGGCCCTGACGTCGGCCGGAACTCGCTGGGCCGCCGGCCCCCAGATAGAGCCCCCGCCCGCCAGTCGCCTGGCGACGATGCGGCGACGCTTCCATGAGCTGGGCGCGCCCAACCCGTTTGCCGCCGAGGAGCACCAGGCCCTCAAGACCCGCCTGGACGGGCTGGAGGCGCAGCGGGCGGACCTGATCGAGGCGATCTCCAAGACTCGGGCCATCATCGAGCAGCTCAACACCATGATCGCCACCCAGTTCCGGACCACGTTCGCCGCGCTGGAGACTGCCTTCGACGCCCGCTTCCGGCAGCTCTTCGACGGCGGCTACGCGAAGCTGAGCTTGACCGATCCGGAGGATTTGGCCGCGACGGGCGTCGAGATCGTGGCCCGGCCGCCGGGCAAGAAAGCGCAGCCCTTGAGCATGCTCTCCGGCGGAGAGCGGGCCCTGACTGCCGTCGCCCTGCTGTTCGCGATGCTGGAGATCCATCCCGTGCCGTTTTGCGTCCTCGACGAGGTGGATGCCGCGCTGGACGAAGCCAACGTCGGCCGGTTCGTTGATGCGCTGCGGGGCCTGGCGGACCAGACGCAGTTCATCGTCATCACCCACAACCGCGGCACGATCGAGACCGCCGACGCGCTGTACGGGGTTACCGTCGGCGACGACGCGATCAGCCGGGTCATCAGTCTGCGTCTCGAGGAGGCTCAGGAGGTGGCCGAGCAGGTTGCCCGCTCGAAGGCTTCGACCGCGGGCTGATCGGAGGTTCCGTGTTCTTCCGTCGCAAGCCGAACGAGCCGCAGGACGAAGTCCCGGCGGAGCTGCCGGCAGAAAGCCCAGTCGAGCCGGCTGCGCCTGCCTCCGCAGCCGAGCCGGGGCCTGCCGCTGCCTCTGACGAGGCTCCCGGCGATCTGGCCGCGGGCCTGGAGAAGAGCCGAGGGGGTTTCATGGCCCGCCTGCGCGGCGTCCTGAAGTCCGGTCCGTCGGATGAGGAGTGGGAGGAGGTCGAGGAGATCCTGATCGCGGGCGATGTCGGCGGTGCGCTGGCGGCGGCCGTGGTGGAGCAGGCCAGGACCCGCCGCGACACCTCCGACGCCCAGGCTGCCGTCCGGGCGGAGCTGGCGGGCCGTCTCGTCGCCGGCGACTCCGACTGGCGACCCGCCAGGCCCAGGCCCGATCAGCCGGCCGTCGTCCTGGTGGTGGGTGTGAACGGGACGGGTAAGACGACGACCATCGGCAAGCTGGCACATCGCTATCGGGCCGACGGCGCCACCGTGCTGCTGGCCGCCGCCGATACCTTCCGGGCAGCGGCCATCGACCAGCTCCGGATATGGGCCGACCGAGCGGGTTGCCAGTTCGTCTCCCATGCCCCGGGGGCCGATCCCTCGGCCGTCGTCTACGACGCCCTGGACGCGGCCGTGGCCCGGAGCGTGGATCTGGTCATCGCCGACACCGCCGGCCGGCTCCACACCAAGTTGAACCTGATGGATGAGCTGGCGAAGATGCGGCGGGTGATCGATCGCCGTCTGCCGGGCGCCAGACCGGAGGTCCTGTTCGTCCTCGACGCGACGACGGGCCAGAACGGGCTGGCCCAGGCGAAGGTCTTCCACGAGACGATCGGTCTGACCGGGATTGTGTTGACCAAGCTCGATTCGACGGCCAAGGGCGGCATCGTTTTCGCCATCGAGGACACCCTGAAGCTCCCGGTTCGCTACGTCGGGGTGGGGGAGCGCCTGGGCGATCTGCTGCCCTTCGACCCGGGGGCTTTCGTGGACGCCCTCTTCGCCTAGCCACGGCGCTGGGCTAGTAGCCCCGCTCCTTCCTGATCCGGGCTTCGATCCTCTCGTCCTCGATGCGGGCTGCTTCGCGAGCCGCTCGCCGGGCCCGCCGCTGGGGCGCGTTCTGGAAGAAGAGGGCCAGCTGGCTGACAAGGCTGCCGTACACCGCCAGCGGGATCAGGGCGAAGCCATTGATCTCCCACGGCGGCGCGAATCGAACGACAAGGGCCAGCGCCACCACGGGCGCGAAACCCACCACGGCCAGGAGCCAGGCCCAGCCGCGGGTGCGCATGACCCCGGTCAGCGAGGAGGCGATGGCCAGGCCCAGGATGAGATCGATCAGGACCGCCATCTCCCCCGGGGCGATCGCCTCCTTGCGCTCGTTGATTAGCGTCGTGAAGGGCTCGATCCAGTCGAAGGAGACGAGAAGGCGGGCCGCAATCGGGATGACGGGGATCCAGGCCATGGCTGAGGCGTACCGCTCGTCGGCGTACTCGGGTACGCCCTGGCTTCTTAGCCACTTCATGCCACCCTGGGGGGCCCAGAGGCGAAGCAATTGGGCCCCGAAGAACCAGAGGGGGAACCACAAGATGCCGCCCAGGGCCGCCGCGCCGGCGATGGAGAGGATCACTGGGCCGCCCTGGTAGTCGGCTGGCAGGGGCCGGGCGGCGGTCGCTTGGCTGTCGGTCATCGCGCCTTCCTGTGGGCTTGGCTGGGCCGACAGGACTGTACCGCAGGCCGGTCCTCGGGGCTTGCCGGAAGAGCCGGTTGGGCCCGGCCCTATCGGGCAGGTAACGGATGCGGTACACTCCGGCCGCCTTCGGTGCCGCCAGAACTCGCGGCCCAACGTCGGGCCAGTCTGCCGGCCCGGCGGGACGAAACAGGAGTCCTATCCACCGGTGTTCGATGCGCTGAGCGACAGGCTGCGCCAGACCCTGGCCTCCCTCACGGGGCGAGGGCGGGTGAGCGCGGCCGACGTCGACGCCGCCATGCGCGAAGTGCGCCTGGCCCTGCTCGAGGCGGACGTCAACTTCAAGGTGGTCAAGGATTTCGTGGCCCGCGTCCGCGAACGGGCAACCGGGGCGGAGGTCCTGGAAAGCCTGACCGCCGGCCAGCAGGTGGTCAAGATCGTCCACGAGGAGCTGGTGGCCCTGCTTTCCGCGGGCGACAGGACGTTCCATCTGACGGGCAACCCGGCGGTCATCGTCCTCGTCGGCCTGCAGGGTTCGGGCAAGACGACAAGCGCCGCCAAGCTGGCTCGCCACCTGGTGCGTTCGGGGCGCCGGCCGCTGATGGTTGCCGCCGACCCGTACCGCCCCGCCGCCGTCGACCAGTTGGAGACGTTGGGCAAGGCGCTGGACGTGCCGGTCCATCGCGCTGCGGCGGGCACCAAGGTCGTCGACATCGCCAAGGGCGGCCTGAGTGCCGCCCGCAAGCTCGTCCGAGACACCGTCATCCTCGACACCGCGGGGCGCCTCACCGTCGATGCCGAGCTGATGAAGGAGATCGCCGACCTGACGAAAGCCGTCAAGCCGTCGGAGACGTTGCTGGTCGTGGACGCCATGACCGGCCAGGAGTCGGTCAACGTGGCCCAGGCCTTCGCCGACGCGGTGCCGGTCACCGGGCTCATCCTCACCAAGATCGACGGCGACGCCCGCGGCGGGGCCGCCCTGTCGATCTCGGCCGTCACCGGGCTGCCGGTCAAGTTCCTGGGCACAGGCGAGAAGACCGACGCCATGGAGCCCTTCCATCCGGACCGGCTGGCCGGCCGCATCCTGGGCATGGGCGACGTCCTGACCCTCGTCGAGCGGGCCCAGGAGGCGTACGACGAGAAGCAGGCCGAGAAGATGGCCGAGAAGCTGCGCAAGAGCAGCTTCACCCTGGAGGACATGCTCGAGCAGATGGAGCAGATCCAGAAGATGGGTCCGCTTGGGTCGCTGATCGAGATGATCCCGGGCATGGGGGGCATGGCCAAGCAGGCCCAGGCTTCGGTCGAACGGGGCGACTTGAAGCGCGTTCAGGCGATCATCCGCTCTATGACGCCCGACGAGAGGCGCGATCCCTCGATCCTGAACGGCTCGCGACGGCGCAGAATCGCCCACGGGTCGGGGACCCGGCTGCAGGACGTCAACCAGCTGATGAAGCAGTTTGCCGAGCTGCAGAAGCTCATGAAGCAGATGTCCGCCGGCAAGATGGCCCGGCGCCTGCCGGGCATGTTCGGGCAGGGCTGAGCGATGGAGACGCGACCGCAGACTGCCCGGGGACGAAGGTTGCGCTGGATGGTGGCCGTCGCCGTCGTGGCGGTCGTCACCGTGGTCAGCGCGGCCGGGGTGTTCTTCCTCTCTGGCGCCGGCGGCGCCGCCAAGTCGCTGACGGCCGGCAGCGCGCCGCAGGAGACGCTGGTCTTCGTCGACTTCCGCACCGACCTGCCCGGCGATCAGCACCAGAAGCTGGCCGACTTCATGACCCATTTCCCCGGCTTCAAGGATCGAGCCCAGTTCGAGAACGCGTTCGACGAGCTCCTCAATCGCGTCACGAGCCAGATCTCGCCCGAGCTGACCTACAGCTCGGCCTTCAAGGCCTGGACCAGCGGCGAGATCTCGATCGCGGTGACCGATCTGGGGTTGACCACGGGGTTGGTATCCGGAGCGGCTCCCCAGGGTGCCCTCATCGTTTCGCTCAAGGACCGCGACGCGGCCGAGGCCTGGGTGGCCTCCGAGGCGACCCGGAGAGGCCTGACCTTCACGGCTTCGACATACGCCGGCACGACTCTCCACCAGGCAGGCTCGGGCGCAGATGGCGTGGCCTATGCCCTGACGGACCGGGTCCTGCTCGCCGGCAACATCGATGCCGTCAAGGCCGGCCTCGACGCTCCCGTCAAGGGGTCGCTGGCAGACAGCGAGACGTATCAGACCGCCATGGACTCGCTTTCGGGCGACCGCGTGGCCGCGTTCTACCTGGATCCGCGGGCTATCCTCCGATCGGAGGCCGAAACGCTGGTCGGGAGCCTGGGGCCCATCGGGGAGCTGGTGGACGTGTCCAGCCTTGACTTCGCCTCCGTACCGGCCTGGGCGGCGGGCTCAGTGCGAGCCGAGCCCGACCGGATGACGGCGGAGGTCAAAGTCCCCAAGCCCGCGGAGGCGCCCCTGTCCGGCAGTCGCGAGAGCGTGCTGACCAGGTATCTGCCCGGCTCGACGGTGGCCATGATCGAAATCCGCTCGCTGAGCGAGATCTCCACGCAATTGATCGACGGCCTGGTAGGGCAGAGCTCCACCGACGAGCAGCGGCAGCTGATCGACCAGGTAGTCGAGGCGGTGGGGACGATCGGCGGGGTCGATTGGATCGGAGACATGGCTCTGCTGGCCACAGCGGACGGCCCGGGCTACGGCGGCGGGCTGGTCGTCAAGACCCCCGACGCCGACACGGCTGCCGCCAAGAAGGCCCTGTTCTCGAACCTGGGGGTCCTGGTCAACGCCACCGAGCTGCTGACCGGCGTGTCGGTGTCGCAGTCCGAGTGGGAATACAAGGGGACCAGCATCTCCCGGCTCACCATTACGGGCCTGGCGGAGGAACCGGTCATGCTTGACCTCGCGTCTCGCGACGATCTGCTGATCGCGGGCTACGGCGAGGAGTTCATGAAGCAGATGCTGGACACGACCGAGAACACATCCCTGGCGGCTCAGGACGAGTACCGCCGGGCAATGGGCTACGCGGGCCTGTCCAACTCGGGCATGGCCTACGCGGACCTGGCAGCCGTCGTGGACGGTGTGGGGCGAGCGGTCTTCGGCTCCGACCCGGCGTCCTACGATCTCAACATCGCGCCTTATCTCGAGAACCTGAGCGGGGCAGCTTGCTCGGCTATCGACGGTCAGACGGTCACTTTGCGAATCGTGGTCACGGCCAAATAGGCCGGGATCGACCAACCAACACTGGAGGAGCGCACCCGCACATGGCAGTTCGAATCAGGCTCACTCGCGTTGGGGCCACCAAGCAGCCCGCCTACCGTGTCGTCGTCACCGACGGCCGCAGTCCCCGGGACAGCCGCGCCATCGAAACCCTCGGCCACTACAACCCGCGAACCGACCCTGTCGAGTTCGTGGTCGACGCCGAGAAGACGAAGAGCTGGCTGGCCAAGGGAGCCCAGCCGTCCGACACGGTCGCCCGCCTCCTGCGGGGCGCCGGCGTGATCCCCAAGGCTGCTTCAAAGGCCACCAAGTAGTCCGGTCCGACATCGAGAGGTAGGCAATGTCAGCCCAGGAACTGGTCGAGTACGTCGCCCGCAACCTGGTGGACGACCCCGACGCGGTGCAGGTCGAGGTCCACTCCGGGCCCGACGGCACTGTCATTGAGCTTCACGTGGCCGAAGACGACATGGGCAAGGTCATCGGCCGCAACGGCAGCGTCGCCAAGGCCCTGCGGACCCTGCTCAAGGTGATGTCCGCCCGCGAGGGTGAAAGCGTCTCGCTGGAGATC
>Ga0316577_10001042_pt1 | contig 12523 bp, 13 predicted proteins | sample S5NA_FD_203073 | JGI IMG/M metagenome (GOLD analysis project Ga0316577, IMG submission 203073) | Rhizosphere microbial communities from salt marsh grasses in Alabama, United States - S5-7_050615r2r1 | ecosystem: Host-associated > Plants > Roots > Rhizosphere | place: USA: Alabama | collected... | reverse complement strand
GCCGTCCTGGTTCTGGAATCGGGCGAGTTCGGCCCGCAGCGTCGCCGGGTTGCCGCAGCCGAATCGAACGGTGAGGCGGCCGCGGTCGATGCCCCGTTCGACGGAGCGGATCGCCTGCTCGAATCGTTCCGGCGTCAGGACCCGCACGGCCCCAGTGTGGCCGATCTGCGGGTTGCGTGTCGGGGGCGCATATGCTCCGCCCCCGGATGAGCGGGGGACACACGCCGGGGACGCTGCGCCGGGAACTGGGAGTCGGCGGGGCGACGCTGATGGGGCTCGGGTCGATACTCGGAACGGGGGTCTTCGTCTCGATCGGGATCGCCGCCGGGATCACGGGGCCCTCGGTGGTGCTGGCGGTGGCGTTGGCGGCGGTGGTGGCGACCCTCAACGGCCTCAACAGCGCCCAACTGGCCGCCGCCCATCCGGTGAGCGGCGGCACCTACGAGTACGGCTACCGCTTCCTGGGGCCGCGTCTCGGCTTCACCGCGGGATGGGTGTTCCTCCTGGCGAAGTCGGCGTCGGCGGCGACCGCCGCCCTCGGGTTCGCCGGCTACGTCATGGTCCTGCTCGGCCTCGACCGGGGGCGCGGGCTGCTGATCCTCCTCGGCCTGGCGGCACTCGTGGCGCTGACCGGCCTGGTCCTCGCCGGTCTCCGCAATTCCAACGTCGCCAACGCCGTCGTGGTCGCCGTCGCGGTCGGGTCGCTGCTGGTGTTCGTGGCGTTCTCGGCCCCGCAGTGGGACGCCGGGAGGTTCGGCGGGTTCTTCGCCGCAGGCGGCCCGGGTCTCCTCGAGGCGGCCGCCCTGATGTTCGTCGCCTACACGGGATACGGCAGGATCGCCACGATGGGGGAGGAGGTCCACCATCCCCGGGTGACGATCCCCCGGGCCATCATCACCACCCTGGTCGTCACGATGGTGCTTTACACGGCGGTGGCGGGGGCCGGGGTGGCGGCGGCCGGGGCCGATGCGATGGCGGCCGCCACGGAGGAACGGGCGGCGCCCCTCGAGGTGATCGCCCGCGGATTCGCGACGCCGGGCATCGGGACGGTGGTCGCCGTCGGGGCGGTCGCCGCCATGCTCGGGGTGCTGCTCAACCTGATCCTCGGACTCTCCCGGGTGCTGCTGGCGATGGGCCGGCGGCGTGACGTTCCGGGGTTCTTCGCCCACATCGATCGCTCCGGGCGAACCCCGACCTGGGCGGTGCTCGGGGTGGCGGTGATCGTGGCGGCCCTCGTGGCGGTCGGCGACGTACGGACGACGTGGTCGTTCAGCGCCTTCACGGTGCTGCTCTACTACTCGATCACCAACCTCGCCGCGCTGCGGATCTCGGACGACGACCGGCTGTTCCCGAGGTCGGTCGCCTGGGCGGGACTTGCCGGGTGCCTCGGTCTGGCGTTCTGGGTCGATCCGGGGGTGTGGATCGCCGGCCTGGCCCTCGTCGCCGCCGGCCTCCTGTGGCAGGAGGTGGCCCGGCGGCTGCGGTCCCGCAGCGAACCGGCATCCGGCTCCTGAGTCACCCCTGATCGGAGGACGGCGAAGGCCGGCGCGGCCTCGGGTCCGGGTGGGGCTGCGGCGCCAGGTCGCGTGTTTCGGGAGGGTGCATCGACAGGTCGATCGCCACCCACAGGGTCTTCGACCACGGGTAGAAGACGATGGGGAACAGCAGGTTGACGGCGACGGTCACCACGAGCAATCCGTTCCAGGGCACATCCGGCCAGGTCGTCACCATCCCGGCGACGAAGACGGCGAAGAACACGGCGATCGTCGCTCCGGTGTTGATGGCGACCGCCCCCAGCCAGTAGCCCTCGTGGCGCTCGAAGCGCAGCCCGCAGCCGGGGCACCGGTCGGTCAGCGTGAGTACTCGAAGCACCACGCCCCGCTGCCCGCAATTGGGGCAGCGACGCAGCAGGGCCCGGCCGAAGCGGCGCAGCATGGGCGCATTGTCGCGCCGCCGCGGGTTCCGCTTGAGGCGGAGGCTCGCCACAATCGCCCCATGGACCTCGACGGACGTTCCGTACTCGTCTTCGGAGGAGCCGGTGCCCTGGGCTCCCGGATCGCCGCCCGGCTGCACGAACGCGGCGCCCGGTTGGCGCTGGCCGGGCGTGATGCGGCCCGTCTCGAGGAGGTCCCGGTCCCCGGCGTCCGCATCCGTGCCGACCTGCGGGTGGCCGCCGACTGCCGGCGGTCGGTGCGGGAGGCCCACGGCGCCCTCGGCCGACTCGACGGCGTCGTCCACGCCGCCGGGGTGGTCGCCTTCGGTGCGCTCTCCGATCTCGACGACGTGACGCTCGCCGATCTCCTCGAGACCAACGCCGCCGGACCGCTGCGGGTGACCCGGGCCGCCTTGCCTCACCTCACCGAGTCCGGCGGGTTCTCCGTCTTCATCACCGGGGTCGTCGCCGCCCAGCCGGTCGCCGGGATGGCGGCCTACTCGGCCTCCAAGGCGGCGCTGTCGGCGGCTGCGGCCGCCCTGGGGCGGGAGGTGCGGCGCTCCGGCGTGTCGGTCGTCGAGGTGATGCCGCCGCACACCGAGACCGGCCTCGCCGGTCGGCCGATCGCCGGGACCGCTCCCCGGATGCCGGGCGGCCTCGACCCCGACCGGGTTGCCGACCGGATCGTCGCCGCGATCGAGGCGGGGGAGCGGAGGGTCGAGGCACCGGCGTTCGGTGGGTGAGTGATTCCCCGCCTCTCCCGATAGGCTCGCGCCGGTGGACGCAGCCCTCTCGCGACGCCTGCTCACCGCCGGAGTCGATCCCGCCGATCCCGGAGATCCCGCCGATGCGTGGCAGCGGCTGTTCGCCGCCGAGGGTCTCCGGGCGACCCTGATCGACCGGTACGAGATCGAGGCCGCGGCTCGCGCCGTCGCCGTCGGCGACCTGCCGGACGGCGAACGCCGCCTCCTCGCCGCCGAGGTCCTGGCGATCCGATACCCGGGGATAGAACTGCACGGACGCAGTGGCGGCGACCCCGTCGACGTCGTGCCGTACGACGGGTCCTGGGCCGCAGTCTTCGAGGAATGGCGCTCCCGGCTCGCCGGGGCGCTCGACGCGACGGCGCTGCTGATCGAGCACATCGGCTCCACGGCCGTGCCCGGGCTTCCCTCCAAGCCGGTCGTGGACGTCCAGGTGAGCGTGGGCGACACCGCAGACGAGACTGCCTACCGGGACGCGATCGAAGGTCTCGGCTTGCCCCTTCGCAGCAGGGAGCCCGGCCACCGCTACTTCCGTCCTTCGGCCGGGGCGGCCCGGGAGGTCCAGGTACACGTGTGCGACGCCGGCGGCACCTGGGAACGGGCCCACCTGTTGTTCCGCGACTACCTGCGGGCCGATGCCGCCACCCGGGATGCCTACGGGGACCTCAAGCGGTCGCTGGCCGTCCGGTACCGGGACGACCGGGTGGCGTACAACGAGGCCAAGACGGCTTTCATCCTCGATGCGCTGGAACGAGCAGAGGAGTGGGCGAGGCGAACCGGATGGTGCGGACGATGAGGGTGTCGCGGGGCGGCGTCCGCCCGTGGTGGGTGGCCGGCGCCGTCGCTTCCTTGGTCATCTCGGCATGCTCCGCCACGGCCGCGACGACCACCACGGCGTCCACGACGACCACCGCCGCCTCGACGACGACCACCACGATCGTCGAGGCCGACGCACTCGTCGTGGACGGGCCGGGGAGCTACGACGCCGAGGTGCTCTCCGGAGGGGTGATTCGTCGTTTCACCCTGGACGTCCCCGAGGGCATCCCCTCGCCGGCGCCGCTGGTGATGGTCTTCCACGGCTTCACCTCGAACCCGGACCGGGTTGCGGAGTTGTCGGGCATGTCGGCCGTCGCCGACCGGGAGGGTTTCATCGTGGCCTATCCGGCCGCCAGGGGGATTCCCTCGGCCTGGCGGGCCGACACCGGACGGCAGGGGGACGCCGACGTGGCGTTCGTGCGCGACATGGTGGCCGTGATCGGCGCGGCGCTCCCGGTCGACGCCACCCGGGTCTACGCCGCCGGGATGTCGAACGGCGGCGGGATGGCGGTGCGGCTCGGGTGTGAGGCCGCCGACCTGGTCGCCGCCGTGGCTCCGGTGGCCGGGGCGATGCTGGTCCCGGTCTGCGATCCCTCGCGCCCCGTCCCTCTCATCGCCTTCCACGGGACCGACGACCGGGTGGTCCCGTACGAGGGCCTCGGATTGCTGAACCTCCCCGATGTCGAGGACCTACTGTCCACCTGGGCGGCCGGCAACGGATGCGGTCCGGAACCGGAGGCGGAGCGGGTGGCCGAGGACGTCGTCCGGCACACCTGGGGTGGCTGCGACGCCGATGTCGTGCTCTACACGGTCGAGGGGGGCCGGCACGGCTGGCCCGGCTCCGAGCGAGCGATCCGGGAACTCGATTCGACCCGGTCCATCGACGCCTCGAGCCTCATCTGGGAGTTCTTCGCCGCTCACCCGATGGGCTGACGACGCGATCGATCTCCGGTCCCTCGACCGGAGATCGATCCCATCGATGTTCGGTCAATCCTCGAATCGGACCTTGGTGACCGCCATCCCCGTGCAGTTCCAGGTGTCGTAGTCGTTGGTGAATCCGATGAACACGATGATCTGCCCGCTGCCGATTTCGGTGCCCGGATCCTTGATCACGTGGCGGAATCGCAGGATGTCGTCCACCTTGGCGTCGTTCATCTGGTCGATCGGGTTGCTGGTGATCCAGACCCGCCACGCCTCGAAGTCGCCGGCGAAGTCCTTGGCCGTGACGGTGCCCGACCCGATGGCGCCGGCGGAAAGCACACACTCCCCGCCCGTCACCAGTTCGCCCACGTATTGGGCGTTCCCGAAGTGGGTGACCTTCTCCCCGGCCCCCCAGATGTTCTGGGGATCGAAGACCGCAGCCGACGACTGCATCCCGTTCCACTCGTAGCCGACCAGGACGAACACGTGGCCGTTGATCACGTTGCGCGTCGTGTCCCAGGGCGCCATGTCGACCTGCAGGTAGGTCGGGCTGTCCGGGCCCACCGACAGGTTCGGCCTCACCCGGAGCCCCACGATGCTCCAGCACGAACTGAACAGGAGCCCGAAGGCGACGAGGACGACTGCCACGAACTTGAATTGCGACCGCTTCATGGTTCCCCCGATCTCGAGCGGCTTCCCGACAACCCTACGCGCGGGGGTCGCCGGGCGCAGTCGGGGCTGCCGGCTACCAGCCGGCGGTACCCGGCCCGCCCTTGAAGGGCCCGGTGATGTCGGCGGTCACCCACCCGCCGTAGAACCCGCCGGCCTGCGGCGAGACCTGCTCCTCATCGAGGTAGCAGGTATCCATCATGCTCGGGTAGAAGGAGAAGTAGTCGCGGATCTCCTCGTAACCGGGAGCCGGGTCCGGATAGGACCACACCGCCCGCCTGCCGACGCTCCCCCCGACGGCGACGTCCCAGTACGAGGCCCACCCCTTGAATTCGCAGAAGGTGCGGTGGGTGCTCGCCCGCAGCAAGTCGGTGCGGACGTCGTCCGGGGGGAGGTAGATCGCCGGCGGATGGCTGGTCTCGAGCACCCGCAGGGCGGCACTGGAGTCGGCGATCACCACGCCCCGGTGGACGACCCGGGCCCGCCGGGTGCACGGCTCCACCCGGGGCGGCCTGGGGTAGTCCCACACGGATTCGATCCGGCGTTCCATGACGCCCGGACCGTATCGAGTGGTCCCGTCTATCCGAACCCGGTCACGCCGGCACCCGGCGGCGAACCGGGAGATCCGGGGCGGTGGTGGCCTCGATCGTCACGAAGGCTTCCGGGTTCGCTTCCCGGACCATCCGGAGGACCTCGGTGGTGCGCCGCCGGGGGATGACGGCGAAGGCGATCCGGACCGGGCCCTGGAGGCCCTCGGCGTTGAGGACGGTGACCCCGAAGCCGGCGGCCCGCAGCGTGCCGGCCACCTGCGGGGTGTCGAACGGGGCGATGACCCGCACGATGGCGTGGCCCATCCCGATCCACCGCTCGATCGACGACCCGAGGACCGTCCCGGCGGCGAAGCCGGAGGCGTAGCCGACCATGCGGAGCGGTTCGTCGAGGTTCTGGAACACCTGGGCGACGGCGAAGATGAACACGAAGGACTGCACCAGGCCGAGCGCCCCGGCCAGCCAGCGGCGGCTCTGGATGAGGAACACGATGCGGATCGTGTCCAGCGAGACGTCCACGATGCGCAGGCCGAAGATGAGGAGGGAGGAAAGGAAGAGATCCATGACCGGCCGAGTGTAGGAATCGCCCGGTGGGTCCGGAGCGCCCCTTTCCTACACTCCCCGCCATGCGTCTCAGGGTCCTCGGTTCGAACGGCACCTACCCGACGCCGGGGCATCCCGCGTCCGGCTATCTGGTCGATCACGACGGCACCGTGGTCATGCTCGATTGCGGTCCGGCGACCCTCGGGGCCCTCCAGGCGCTGATGCCGCCGGCCCGCCTCTCGGCCATCGTGATCAGCCACGGGCACGGCGACCATTGCATCGACCTCTTCCCCCTGTTCAGCGTGCTGCGCTTCGGCCCCGAAACGGTGACCGGGCTGCCGGTGTTCGCCCCGGCGGGGTTCGCCGAACGATTCGGGGGCTTCCTCGGCGCCGGCCCGGACCACGACCTGTATCGGATCCTCGAATTCCGCACTGCCGCCCCGGGCATCACGGCACGGGTGGGCTCGCTGTCGCTGGCCTTCGAAGAAGCGGTGCACCCGGTGCCGGCGGTGGTGACCGGCGTCGAGGCCGGCGGCCGGCGCCTCGTCTACTCGGGCGACACCGGCCCCGGGGGCGGCCTCGCCCGTCTCGCCGCAGGCGCCGACGTGCTGCTCTGTGAGGCGACCACCCAGGGGGAGCCGGGCGGCTACCCCTACCATCTCGCCGCCGTCGACGCGGGAGCGGCGGCCGCAGCCGCCGGGGTCGGCCGCCTGCTGGTCACCCACGTGGCGCCGCTCCTCGACCCGGAGGTCTCGGTGCGCGAGGCGGCGTCGGTTTTCGACGGCCCGGTTTCGTGGGCCGCTCCCGGCTTGGAGGTGCAGATATGAGGAAGGACCGAGGCTCCGGCGACCTGCGGACGGTTCGTATCCGGCGGGGCTACACCGAGATGACCCCGGGGTCGGTGCTCATCGAGATGGGGCGCACCCGGGTGCTGTGCACCGCCTCGATCGACCCGGAGACGCCCCGGTGGATGCGCGACCAGGAGCGCGGCTGGGTGACCGCCGAGTACGCGATGCTTCCCGGTTCGAGTGCCGAGCGGGTGTCCCGGTCGTCGATCTCGGGCGGCCGCACGAAGGAGATCCAGCGGCTCATCGGGCGGGCGCTGCGCTCCGTCGTCGACCTCGACGCGATGGGCCGGGTGATGATCCGGGTCGATTGCGACGTGCTGCAGGCCGACGGCGGCACCCGGACGGCGGCGATCACCGGCGCCTGGGTGGCGCTGCGGGATGCCGTCGATGCCGCCCTGGCGGACGGCCTGATCGCCACCGACCCGATCGTCGATCACTGTGCCGCAGTGAGCGTCGGGATCGTCGGCGGCGAGGTGCTCCTCGACCTCGCCTACGAGGAGGACGCCGGCGCCGACGTCGACATGAACGTCGTCATGACCGGGTCGGGAGGCCTGGTCGAGGTGCAGGGCACCGCCGAGGGGGCCGCCTTCTCGCGGGCCCAACTGGACGAGATGCTCGATCTCGCCGCCTCCGGCATCGGCGGTCTGGTGGCCGCCCAGCGGGCCGCTTTCGAGGACTGAGGTGATGGGCGTCCCGAACCGGGTGGTGATCGCCACCAAGAACCCCGACAAGCTGCGGGAGGTGCGGGCGGTGCTGGCCGAGACGGCCCCGGGAGTGGAGGTGGTCGAGGGCCTCGACTGGCCCGACGTCGAGGAGACCGGTGGCACGCTCGCCGCGAACGCCCTGCTGAAGGCGGAGGCGGTGGCGGCGGCCACCGGGTTGGCGGCGATCGCCGACGACACCGGCCTCGAAGTCGATGCCCTCGGCGGTGCGCCCGGCGTCCACACCGCCCGCTACGCCGGGCCCGACGCCGGCTACGCCGAGAACCGGCGGGCACTGCTCGAGGCGATGGACGGGGTGCTCCGGCGGAGTGCCCGCTTCCGGACGGTGGTCGTCCTGGCGACCCCGGAAGGAGTGACGGCCGCCGTCGAGGGGATCCTCGAGGGAGCGATCACCGAGTCCGAGCGCGGTGCCGGAGGGTTCGGCTACGACCCGGTGTTCGAGGTGGACGGCCGTACGCTCGCCGAGATCCCGGAAGACGAGAAGAACCGCATCAGCCACCGCGGCCGGGCGCTGCGATCGCTCGCCGACCTGCTGCACGGCGCAAATCGCGACCGGGGGTAACCTGAGGCCCCCATGCCGACCCCACGTCCGAGTCCGGTTGCTCGCCGCGTCCTGCCGGTGGTCCTCGGGCTGCTGCTCGCCCTCCTCACTCCGATCCCGGCCGGCGCAGAGGTGTACCGGGAGGGCGTGACGCTGACCGCCTCCCCCGGCCCCTGGATCGAGGGGGCCCCGATCGAGGTCACCGCCGCCTACGACGGCCGCGGAGCGGAGCCGGTGCGGTACGTGTTCAACTGGGATGACGGCTCGGAGTTCGGGGACGCGGTATCGGCGTCGGCCGCCGCCCCGTTCGAGGCGGCCCTGAGCCACGCCTACGCCGACGACGGGACCTTCAGCGTGGTCGTTCGGGTATTCGACGCCGTCGGCGACGTCTACCGCGCCGATCTGGACCTGTCGGTGGCCAACGCGGCTCCATCGGTCGGGACACTGCCCGACGTCCTTGCGCCGCTCGGCGAGGTATTCGAACTCGAGGTGCCCTTCGGGGACTCGGGCATCGGCGACGGGCACGAGTTGCGGGTCGACTGGGGTGACGGGACGGTGGACGATTTCGCACCGGTAGGACAGCCGGCGACGGCGGTCCACACCTACGCCGCCCTCGGCCCGGTGACGGCCACGGTCACCATCCGGGACGACGACGGCGGCGAGGGTTCGGCGACGTTCACCGTGGACGTGGTCGCCACCTGTCTCGGGCGGCCGGTGACGATCGACGTCGCCGCCCTCGGTGTCGCCCCCGGTGAGGAAGTCCGCGGGACGACCGGCGACGACGTGATCCTCGGCACCGACGGTGCCGACCTCATCAAGGCCAAGGGCGGCGACGACGTCGTCTGCGGCGGAGGCGGCGACGACACGATCCTCGGTGGTGGCGGTGCGGACGTCGTCGACGCCGGGGACGGCGACGACACGGTGCGCTCCGGCCCCGGCGACGACGAGATCACCGGAGGTCCCGGCGCCGACCGCCTGGTCGGTGCGGGCGGCGACGACGTCATCGACGCCGGCGAGGGCAACGACACGGTGTTCGCCCTCCACGGCGTCGATACGGTCGAGGGCGGCCCCGGCGACGATCGCCTGCTCGGCGGGCCGGGTGACGACACGGTGTACGGCGGCGTCGGGACCGACGAGATCGACGGCCAGGGCGGCCGCGACCACCTGCTCGGCGGCGAGGGCAACGACACGATCACCGGTGGGCCGGGCGGCGACCTCCTCGAAGGCGAGGCCGGCGACGACAAGATCCAGGGCGGCGGCGGCGACGACACCGCCTTCGGCGGGGAGGGCGCCGACATCGTGCGAGGTGCCAACGGCAAGGACGTGCTCTCCGGCGGGCCGGGCGACGACCTGGTCGACGGCGGCGTCAACGACGACGAGGTGGCCGGCGACGAGGGTCGGGACCGGGTGTACGGGCGCGAGGGGCGCGATCTGCTGCGGGGAGGAGAGGGCCTCGACTTCCTCTACGGTGGTGAAGGGCCCGACACCCTCCGGGGCGATGACGGCAACGACCGGATCTTCGGGCAGGGCGGCGACGACGCGCTCGGCGGCGGCAGCGGGGCCGACCGTCTCGAGGGCGGCGAGGGCAGCGATGTGCTCCACGGCGGGCCCGGCGGCGACATCCTGCTCGGCAACGCCGGGAGCGATTTCCTGTTCCACAGCGAGGCGCCCAACCTCGACACCCTGTTCGGCGGCATCGGCGAGGACGTCGTCGGCGTCGGCAAGCGAGGCACCGACGCCACCGGGCTCCGTCGCTGGGTCACCGAGGAGCAGGCCCTGGCGTTCCAGGGGGCGTCGCTGCTCAGCAACTTCGCCACACCGCACGATCCCGCCGCCAACCGGGTGATCAACATCCAGAGGATGGCCGACACCGTCGACGGCTACCTCGTGATGCCCGGTGAGGTCTTCAGCATCAACACCGTCGTCGGCCGGCGCACCGAGGCGAAGGGGTACGTGCGGGCCGGGGCGATCATCGCCGGCTCGGTGCGGTGCTGCGACGACCCGGCGAACGTCGGCGGCGGCACAAGCCAATTCGGGACGACCTTCTACAACGCGATCTTCTTCTCCGGCCTCCAGGAGGTCGACCACACGCCGCACACCCTGTACTTCTCGCGGTATCCGGCCGGTCGCGAGGCCACCATGGGGTACCCGGGCCTCGACGTGGCGTTCCGCAACGACAGCGAAAAGCCGGTGCTGATCACCACCCATCACGCCGATTGGCGCACCGCCACCGAGATCAGGGTCAAGTTCTGGGGCGACACCGGAGGACGGCAGGCGACCGCCCGTCACTCGTGCCGGCCTCCCTACTCGCTGTACCGCTATCCCGAGGTGGACGCTCCGGCGACGCCCTGTGCCACGTTCTCGACCGACAAGCGGGTCTGGGAGGCCGACGACTCGATGGACCCGGACGACGAGCGGGTCGTCCAGGGGCTTCCGGGATTCGCGATCACCGTGTGGCGGGACATCCGCTCCCCGGACGGCTCGGTGAAGACGTCGAGTTTCCGCTGGACCTACTCGGCTCAGCCCAACGTCGTGTACACCCACTCCTGCAACATCCCCCCGGTGGACGACTACGGGTTCCAGGACTTCGACTACACCGGCGAGCCCTGCCCCGGCGAGGGTGGCGGCGGCGGCGATCCGATCCCGTCTCCCGATCCGCTCTGACGCCCATCTGCCGTCGCCGAGGCGTAGCGTGGGGGTTGAACCGCAGGGGAGGTCTGTGCAATGGCCGAGTGGAGCCCGAAGGTCGTGGTCGTCGGCGTCGACGGATCCGAGCAGAGCGCCCGGGCGGCCCAGGTGGCCGCCGACCTGTGCCGCTGCCATGGCGCCCTACTCCACCTGGTGACCGTCGTGAGGCCCCCGGAGGGGTGGTGGGGGATCGTCGGGTCGCCCCCGCCCGCCGACGCGCTGGCGTCTTCGATGAGCCAGGCCCAGCAGAGCATCCTCGACGTGTCGGTGCGCGGGCTGAACCTCGAGGGCGTCGAGTGGGACGCCTCTGAGGAGATCGGCGAGCCGGCGAGTGCCCTGGCCGACGTGTGCCGCGATCGCGAGGCCGACGTGCTCGTCGTCGGGCGCCGGGGGGCCGGGGTCGTGGAGCGCCTGGTGATCGGGTCGGTCGCCGACCGGTTGGCGCACTTCGCCCCGTGCCCGGTCCTCATCGTGCCGTAGCCTCCTGCCGCTGCTTCCCTCAAGGCCCCGCCCCCGGATCCGATACCTGAGGTGATGTCCGGCTCGTTGCAGCACGCGTCCGCAGACGACCGCCTGCTCCCGGGGCATCCCCTCCCCAGCCGGAGTGCCCTCCGGGATCTGGCGGTGGTGGTCCTGGTGGCCTGGGCGGCGGCCCTGGCGATCTACGCCCTCGACATCTCGACCGCTCTCGCCGAGTGGAACCGGACCCACGAGCAGTGGGCGATCGACGACGTCACCCTCATCTCGCTGGTCGTGATGGCGGCGCTCGGTGTGTTCTCGTGGCGGCGATGGCGGGAGTCGCAGGTGACGATCGCCCGCCATCGGACGACCCTCGAGCGGCTCCGGACCACGGAGGGAGAGATCGCGTCGAAGGATCAGTTGATCCGCTCGGTCTCCCACGAGTTGCGGACCCCACTCACCGCCATCCTGGGCTACGCCTCACTTCTCAACGACGACGAGATCCCTGCCGAGGAGCGGGCGGCGATGGTCGGCACGATCGTTCGCCAGGGGAGGGATCTCGCCGACATCGTCGAGGACCTGCTGACCCGGGCCCAATCCGAGTCGAACACCCTTCAAGTGGCGGCCGTCCCGGTCGATCTCGCCGCCCAGGCGGCTCAGGTCCTCGAGGGGTGGAACCCGGAGGACCGAGCGCGCATCGAGTTCTCCCCGAGGGGGACCGTGCGGGCCGTCGGCGACCCTGCCCGGGTGCGTCAAGTCGTGCGGAATCTCGTCTCGAACGCGCTTCGCTACGGGAGCGACCGGGTCCGGGTCGAGACCGGCGTCGAGGGTGAGGCCGCCTGGGTGACGGTCTCCGACGATGGGCCCGGGATCCCGCCCGAGGAGCGGGAACGGATCTTCGACCCGTATCACCGGGCGGCGGCGGGCCGCACCGTGCCCGGCGGTGTCGGCCTCGGGTTGGCGATCTCCCGCCACCTGGCGGTGCTGATGGGCGGCAGCCTCACCTGCCGGCGCGACGACGGCGACACCGTCTTCGAACTGGCCCTGCCCACCCGGGCGGACCGGGTCTCGGCC
>Ga0316577_10001041_pt1 | contig 12525 bp, 11 predicted proteins | sample S5NA_FD_203073 | JGI IMG/M metagenome (GOLD analysis project Ga0316577, IMG submission 203073) | Rhizosphere microbial communities from salt marsh grasses in Alabama, United States - S5-7_050615r2r1 | ecosystem: Host-associated > Plants > Roots > Rhizosphere | place: USA: Alabama | collected... | reverse complement strand
CATTTAATAAAATTCTTGCTTCTAAAGAATACAATAAACCTTACAAACAATTGCGATAGTATAATCCCTTCTGTTTATCAAACATAATTATTATTGAGCGGAGATAAATGAGAATCTATAATTTTGGTGAACCGCCGAATCGCCTGGGCAGCGATTGTCTGAAATGGGATGTGTACGGTCCGGCAGTTATCCCTTTGTGGGTTGCGGACATGGACTTCGTGTCACCCGAGCCGGTAATTAAGGCTTTAACAGAAAAGGTTGAACACGGCGTGTTTGGGTATCCTTCCGGGATAATGGGGGAGCCCAGTGAATTGCCAGAGCTTCGCAGTGCAATTATTGGCAGGATGGCTGACCGTTACAATTGGGAAATCAAACCTGAAGATATTCTCTTCATTCCTGGGGTGGTTACAGGATTTAACCTGGCAAACCATGCATTCGTCCCCGATGGACATGGAGTTCTAATACAAACTCCGGTTTACCCTCCCATATTAAAGTCTGCAGAGACAACCGGGAAATTGTATCAGGCAATGGAGCTGGATAGAAATGAGGATGGTTTATATGGGGTTGATTGGGGTGCAATGGAGGAGAGCATAACCGCAAATACAAGGGTTTTTATTCTGTGCAATCCACATAATCCAGTTGGAAAAGTATTTTCAAGGGCGGAGCTGGAACGCACAGCGGAATTATGTTTGAGGAAGGGTGTGTTAATCTGTTCAGATGAAATCCACTGCGACCTTATTTTTGAAGGATATAAACATATCCCAATCGCTTCTATTGACAGGGAGGTTGCTCAATCCACAATCACTCTCATGGCGCCAAGTAAAACATATAATATTGCAGGGTTGCAATGCTCCTTTGCCATTATTCAGAACGAAAATTTACGAAAGTGCTTCACAGAGGCACGCAGAGGAATCGTGCCCTGGGTTAATATGATGGGACTGGTAGCTGCAGAAGCTGCTTATATCGATGGAGAGGAGTGGTTTCAACAGGTGATGGATTATCTCTCCGCTAACAGGGATTACCTTTTAGATTTCTTTAAATCCGAATTACCCGGCGTTTCTATGGCAGAACCCCAGGGGACTTACCTGGGGTGGTTGGATTGCAGGTATGCTGGTTTACCTGAAAATCCTTATGAATTTTTTCTCAAAAAAGCGCGCGTCGCCTTTAATAATGGAGTTTCTTTTGGGAAAGGTGGGGAAGGATTCCTGAGGATAAATTTTGCCTGTTCAAGATACTTGCTCGAAAAGGCAATGGGCAGGATGAAAAGAGCCTTCGAGCGGATTTCTTGAATAGTATATATCAAAATTCCTGCTGTTCTTCCATTTATACCCGAACCTAACCGGAATTCCAGTCTGGATTCTGGTATAAAGATTGCATCCAATTCGCACAAGGAGCAAGATATGGTCAAGAAACGAGTATTGATGATTTTACTGGTTGGTATCTTAGTATTTGGTACAGCAGCCTGTACACGCTCACTCAGAAAACCAGTTCAGCAGGAGCCCTCTGCAACCCAAGCAGTGGAAACAAACCCGCAGGGCGAATCGGATGTTATGGAGCAGATCTATCTCTTTGCCACCCAAACTGCAATGGTAGAACAGGGGGTGACGTTAGTCAACGAAACCCTCGATGAAATTCCCGCTGGCACTCCCATCCCTGAAACTACGGACTTGGTGGAAAGCCAGGAACCTGAATTGGAGGAATCCCAGGAACTGGATCAGACCAGACAAGATGTTCCAACCGCAACTCCAGGCAAACCGGATTCTTACACACTCCAGAAGGGAGAATTTCCGTATTGTATCGCCAGGCGTTTTAATGTAAATCCCAATGAGCTTCTGCGGGTCAATAATCTGGCGAAGGATGTCACAATCCAACCCGGGACTACTTTGAGACTCCCCAGCAGTGACCGCGGGTATCCCGGCAGCCGGGAATTGCGGGACCATCCCACAACTTATACGGTCAAAGACGGAGATACGATTTTCTCAATTGCATGCATTTTCGGTGATGCCGATCCCAATGCGATCGCCTATGCTAACAATCTGGTAGAACCCTATAAGCTTTCAGTTGGTCAAGAGTTGTATATCCCCTGAACTGGGATTAACAATTAATCATTCAAGGAGCAGCTGTGGTTATATTAGCTGCTCTTTATTGTTTACATGGAGGTTAGAATGCCTTTTGAAGTGATTGAAACTCAAAATTTGTTTTCGGGCAAAGTTTTTAATGTTCGCCGGGATAAAGTGCGCAAAAAGGATGGAGGTGTTATGGAACTGGATGTTGTCGAACACCATGATTCAGTTACCATCCTGCCTCTAGATGATGATGGGAATATCTGGTTTGTCAGCCAGTACCGCCATCCTGCTGGTGAATTTCTGCTGGAATTGCCCGCAGGAGTGATTGAAGTTGGTGAATCACAGGCAGAATGTGCAAATCGCGAAATCCAAGAAGAGATAGGTATGCGTGCAGGGAGGTTGGAGGAGGTGGGTGGATTTTACCTGGTGCCCGGTTATTCCACAGAGTTTATGCACATATTTTTGGCTCGCGATCTACATCCCAGCTCTCTGGAGGGGGATGAAGATGAAATTATTTTGGTTGAAAAAATATCCTTGGATAAGGCTTACAGTATGGCAGAAACTGGGCTGATTAAAGATGTAAAATCTTTGGGAGCCTTGCTGCTTCTCAAACCGGTTTTATATAATTAAGTTTGAACCTGGTTAGTCTGAGTTTGACTGTTGCCCAGTGGAATTGAATTTTGAACAGAAGTGGGATTAAGGATTGAATTCAGCCATAAGATGGCTTTACGGTCGTATTCTAGCCGTCCGCATACATCGCATACATAAGCAGGGAAATTGGGGACCGTGATCAAATCGTCATCCAGCCAGGCGAAAAAGGTTATGTACTGAAGCTGGTGCACTCCTGTCTGGCATTCAATACATAAACCCTTTTTTCTTGTTGAAACTTGGCTGAATTGAGGGAACATAATGTGATTTGCTACCCGTTCGTGATCTCTTTTATAATATTAATCCCGGCGCTGGTGCCTAATCGGGTTGCCCCGGCTTTGACCATTGCTGCTGCGGTAGAGTAATCGCGAATACCGACTGCAGCCTTCACTCCGATTTTCGCTCCCACAACCCTGTACATCAGGTCTATATCCTCAACAGTCGCTCCGCCGCCCGCAAAACCGGAGGCGGTTTTCACAAAATCCGCTCCTGCATACATTGAAATCAAACAGGCGAGGATTTTTTCATCACGTGAGAGAAATGGTGTCTCTATTATAACTTTTAAAGCCGCTTTTTGGATGTGGGTGGTTTGGGCTACTGTGGCGATATCGTTGAAAACCAAACCATACGCTTTGCTTTTTACTGCTCCAATGTTTAAGACCATATCTATTTCTGATGCCCCAGCGGTAATATTCGAGAGCGCTTCGAAGGACTTTTGGGTTGGCATTGAAGCACCGAGTGGAAAACCAGCGACTGATCCAACCAAAATCTGTGAATTGGCCAGAAGTCCTGCTGCAAGGGGAATATAGGCGGGGTTGACAACTACACTGAAGAAGTTGTAACGAACAGCTTCCTCGCAGAGCTGTTTGATCTCAGTTGAAGTTGCATCCGCTTTTATCAGTGTGAGGTCGATTATGCCGGCAATTTTTTCGCCTTCTGGAAGCGCCGGGGGGGGTGGCGGTTGTGGGAGTTCACGGCTGTACGATTCAGCCAGTTCTAATATTTGTGCGATCGAGTCCATTGATTACGGAGCTGCTTTGGCGCTTGAAGGAAGCTGAATCAGCCCCCATTTTTCGGGCGGCCAGTAAACCACCAGAGCTTTGCCAATTACATATTCCATTGGAACTGGCCCCCAGTTGTGGGAATCAGAAGAGTTGTTCCTGTTGTCACCCAGCACAAACAGGGAGTTAGTAGGAACATCCCAATCGCTTTGATAGTTGGGTGGGGCGGCAATATATGGCTCTTGAATTGGTTGTTCGTTCAAGTATACTGTCCCATTGCTGATTTTCACTTCATCTCCAGGCAAGCCAATAATCCGTTTAATATATTCCTGGTTTGGATCGCGTGGGTAATGGAACACAATAACGTCTCCACTTTCGGGTGTGCCAAATTTATAAGCGAGCTTGTTTACAATGACAAATTCCCCACTCTGTAAAGTCGGTTCCATGCTGTGGCCATCTACACGTATTCGGGCAGATATGGCATTGATGCCGACAAAGAGTAATATCGAGAGAATCAGGGTTTCAGCGACATCTATAATGAATCGAACAACTCTCGATCGACCTTTTTTGGAAACAGCCTGATCGGGAATTGGATCTGTGCGGTAACCTTCCAAATTGTTTTCCTCCATAAAATTCAGGTGGATTATAAAGCCGCTTTAAAGTGGGGGCAAGGGTTTATATAATGAGAGACCCTTCATGATAATCCCAGTATCATTTAATATTCCCGACTTGGCGACTGAGCGAACTGTGGGTTAGATTGATTCAAACTCGTTTCTTAAGCAGCAGTTTGATGGGGGTGCCCAGAAATGGGTGGAATTCTCTTAATCTATTTTCAAGAAAGCGCATGTAGCTGAAATGCGACAACTTCGGATCATTGACATACAGGATGAATGTGGGCGGGTCGCTCCTCACCTGGGTGCAGTAATATATTCTCAGCTGTCTTCCAGAATGAGTGGGTGCCGGGTGCTGGTCTTGTGCTTGCTGAAAAATCCTGTTTAATTGCGCTGTAGGCAGTTTGATTAATCTCTCTTCCTGGACCTTTAATGCCAGCGGCAGGACTTTGTGTACCCGTTGACCGGTTTTGGCCGATATGAAAAGAAGCGGAACATAGTCCAGGAATTTCAATTCGGATCGGATTTTGTTGGTGAACTCCTGCATAGTGTATGTATCTTTTTTAATAAGATCCCATTTGTTCACGACAACCACGACACTTTTCCATTCATCAAGGATATAACCTGCTATATGGGCGTCTTGAGTCGTAACGCCACTGGAGGCATCGATCAGAATTAATGATACATCTGCGCGCTTTATTGCTCCAATTGCCCTGATAACGCTGTATTTTTCAACTCCAGGGGTTACTTTACCGCTTCTGCGGATTCCAGCGGTATCAATTAGTGTTATTGGAATATCTTCAAAATTTATGTAAGTATCTACCGCATCTCGGGTTGTACCGGGAATTGGACTTACGATTGCCCGGTCTTCTCCCAGGATTTTATTTAATAGGCTGGATTTACCCGCATTGGGTTTTCCAACAATCGCTATCTTAACAGATTCATCTTCCTCTCTTTTTTCAAATTCGATGCCCGGTCCCAGATTTTGGACCAGAACATCAAGCAAATCGCCTGTTCCGGTCCCGTGTAGCGCGGAAACCGGGTGAGGTTCTCCCATCCCTAATTCGTAGAACTGAACGGCAGATTCACGGCGTTGCAGGTTGTCAGCTTTATTCGCAACCAGCAGGACCGGCGGGGTTAGGATCTTATCCCGAATCTTCTGGCGTTTGCGCAATATGTCCGCAATCTCATGGTCTGCTGGTGTAAGTCCACCTTCCACATCTGTTACAAATAAGATCGCGTCAGCTTGATCTATCGCGATTTCAGCCTGAGCACGGATTTGTCGCAAATAATCCTTTGAACCTATCGAAAGGGGTTCGCCCTGTTTTCCAGGGCTGGTGAATGTTGGATCCAACCCGCCTGTGTCAATTATGTCAAAAGTAACTCCGTTCCATTCCGCTTCCGTGATCAGCCTGTCCCGGGTCGTCCCCGGAATATCATCGACCACTGCCAATCTTCTTCCAGCCAGTCGATTGAAAAGAGTGCTTTTACCTACATTTGGACGTCCAATAAGGACAACTGTGGGTTTGCGCATTTCACTTAATAAGATTGAAAAAGGTTGACTCTCAGGGTGAGGGTGTGATTGTTACAGTCGCTGTCAGCTCTGGGGTTGGGGCTGTTTCGATAATTACTTCGACTGTCTCAGGAATCGTAGTAGAAGCGCGTACCAGATCTGAGATGATCTCAACTTTTGGCGCCCTCTGGTATTCGCCTGGGGGTTGTCCTTCAAGGTCAAGCACCACCTTGATATCATCTGCGGTCAGAGTCTCGAGAATATTTAACGGCCCAGCAACAATTACTTCGACCAATTCTGGTGAAAATGTAGCAGATAGCTCGGGAGAGAGACCTCTGATTTCGATTGGTACCGAGAAGGTCTCACTTCCTTCCATTGCAGCGATGCTAACCTGCACCAGAACTTTAGGATCACGAACGGGGGTTATGCCTTCAGGGAGCCTTAATCCAATGCTGAATTCACTATCGTCAATCAATCCGGATAAATCCACAGGCTGTGTGTCCACAAAACCGGGCAAATCCTCAACCATCCGGGGATCCTCAGAAAAAACTGTTATTGTCGGTGGCGTTACAGAGACATTGGTCAGGCGGTAACCTTCTGCGATCTGACCAGTAGTATTGACTTTGACAACCACATTTTTAAATCCTCCCAGCAGTGATATTGGAAGAATTGCTGTTGTCTCAGGAGGTGACAAAGAGATTTCATCCACATTCCCCCCCTCAGGATTGAGCACATTTAGCGGGAGCGATGAATTGATATTCTCTGTCCTACCGGATATGTCGAGGTTAACTTGAACCCGGTCGATCTGATTTAATGCCGACTTGGGACCGGATATTGTCACTACTTCAGGTTCGAGTGTTAATTCGCCTTTTTCATAACCCAGTGGAAGTTCTCCGGAAACAATGGCTTCAATCGGAAATTGTTCTTTAATGGATTCATCAAGTACTATCTCAACATTTTCGGGGTCTATCTTGACAACCTTTATTACCGATTCAATATCTTCGTCAATTGTCAAATCGACTTTTATGTTTTTATTTATCCCTTCTTTCGCTGTGGAAAGGTCTATAAAAGGTTGCAGCAGTTTCGGGTCGTTTTCAATTTGTTCCCATATTGAACTGGGTGCGCGAAGTGTGATGCGGGCATCCTGTGAGTAATCATTGGTGATAATGTAACCCGGGGCGAGACCTGTTTTTTCCAGTTTTAAAGGTCTGGTTGTTCGTTCTTCGTTCGGGTCATTTGTATACTGAGCGGTTATCCAGATAATCAGGGCAAGGAAGATTGCCAGGACTAACAATCCGATATTATTCAGCAGCCAGTTCAGTGTTTTCATGGTTGGCTTATTCGTTCTTGAGGTCTTTCTCTTCTCTGGCGGGCATTAACCTGGAGAATAATTTTTCAAATCGGCTGGTTTGTTGAGGCATAAAGTAAGCTTCCAGGTTGCTCCTGAGTTGTTTTGAGTTTATCCGGCGGATCATTTTCCCTGAATTCGCGATGGTTATCGAACCTGTCTCCTCGGAAATGACAACTGCGATTGCGTCCGTCACTTCTGAAATTCCCAATGCTGCACGGTGGCGAAGACCCATCTGGCGTTCTGGGGATTCTGTGAGCACTCCGCTGGCAGAAAGCGGCATCACGCAGGAAGCAGCCAGCAGCTTGGAGTTGGAGATAATTACTGCTCCATCGTGCAAGGGTGTGTTCGGGTAAAAAATCTGCAAAAGCAATTCCGGAGTCACAACAGCATCCAGGATTGCTCCGGTCTTGATGTATTCGTCAAGCACATCCCGCCTTTTCAGAATGATAAGCGCTCCATGTTTCCGGTTTGACAGTCGGATCGCAGAATAGACTATTGCATTGATGGTTGATTCTACATCTCTGACAGATTTGTCGACTGTAGAAATAGCAATTGCACGGCCTAAACGCTCGAGAGCCTGGCGTATTTCTGGAGCGAAAATGACCAGACTTATGATCAGAATTGCAGGAAGTATTGTTTCAATCAACCACGAAAACGCTGGTAAATCACTTGAAAATGTAGACAGCCCAATCAGGGCGACAAGCAGCAGTAGGGCGCCGCGCAGTAACACCATTGCCTGGGTTCCTCTCAGTAAGAGCAGCACTATGAAAAAGAAGGAGGCTACAAGCAGGACGTCGATATAGCTCTCTGGCCAGGTAAAACGCTGGAATAAAAATGCCAGATTGTCGAGATAATTCTCAATATTTTCTAGTATGTTATTAAACTCCTGTTTTTTTCCTAAAGAGGGGTACTCATCATGTCCAGCTTCTTCGACAGGATAAAAATATTATTGTTACAATCAGCGATCGAAAAGCTTTCTCCATTGCCAAGAACTTCATCTCCAGGGTAAAACTTTTCATACCCGAGCAGTTGCAACCTGCGGGTATTCTCGATAAATTTTATTGGAATAAAAATTAAAATCCTTTCCGGTCTGTACTGCAGCCAGAATCGGTCAAGTTCCTTTATTATATTGTAAAGTACTCCGGATGTAGGTTTTGCAGCATTTAGATAAAAATCGGTTGCACAGATTGTGAAATTATCGATGTACCAAGCGATTAGAGCCTTTTCAGAGTTGTGTTCTGAGACGACAAGGTATTGATTTTTAGATAGAGTATCACTAAAATCAGAGGCAGATCTTCCTTCTATTCCGTTGTTGAAGCGGGACATCAACTTTTTGATCCTGTCCATATCATCGGGATTGCAGCGATAAATTTCGATGCCATTGAAATCAGCTGGATTGGTTGGAGACAATTGTATCCTGCTCTCCAGTAAAATTTCACTCCAGGCTTGCCGGACCTGCTTCCATGTTTGCAGGTATGTGCCGTCATTTTTAATTACTCGATCAGCCATTTTGTTTTTCTGTGATTGAGGGGATTGGGCATGTATTCTTGCCAGCGCGGATGATCTGTCTAGGCCGCGCTGGCTTATCAGCCTTTCGATTTGTTGTTCTTCAGAAGAGTCAGATACCCAGATGGTATTGCATTCTGAAGACAGCCCTGATTCAAACAATTTTATCGCCTCAATTACAATATGTGAAAAAGGTGTCGCCTTAATTAATTCATGAATTTTTTCCCTTACAAGAGGGTGGATGACTTTTTCCAATTTCTTTAAGGACTGTGGTTCACTGAATACAATACCACCAAGCTTTGCGCGATCAATTTCGCCTCTGGAAGTTAAAATTCGATCTCCGAATTCCTCTACAACGGACTTATAACCGGAAGAGCCTTGTTTTATCGCATAATGTGCAAGTGAGTCCGCATCAATACCAAAAGCGCCGGTCTGTTCAAGCATTTTTCTGATCAAACTTTTTCCGGTCGCGATATTGCCGGTTAAACCGATAATATATTTCCCCGGTTTGGGAGCCATGGAAAATCTCGCTTTTATGTGAATTACTTGTCGTTTATTAAATTGTATTCGCCGGGGGATGGAATGTCAAAGGAATGGGTAAATTAGCCGGCTGTCAAAAAGTCGCGCGATTGAACTTATAGATTCCCGTTTCCAACCGGATTGTATTTGAAATCGGTGCGATTATTTGAATTAAAGAAAACGGTCCGAAAAATGGCAGGCAGCCCAATGACCGGGTCTCTTCTCCAGGTATTCCGGATCTTCTTTAAAACAAATTTCTTCAGCGATTGGGCAGCGAGTATTAAAATTGCAACCAATGGGCGGGTGAGATGGACTGGGTATATCGCCTTCAAGGATAATTCTCTTGCGTGTTTTGACAATGTCAGGGTCAGGGACAGGAACAGCCGACATTAATGCCTGCGTGTAGGGGTGGAGGGGATTTAAATAGAGATCGTCCCTGTTAGATAGTTCGACGATTTTACCAAGATACATGACTGCCATTCTGTTGCTTATATGTCGGACCATGCTGAGGTCGTGGGCGATAAAAAGGTATGTCAGCCCGAGCTTTTCCTGAAGATCTTCAAGCAAGTTGACAACCTGAGCTTGGATGGACACATCAAGGGAGGAGATTGGCTCATCGCATATGATCAAATCCGGATTGAGCGCCAGCGCACGTGCGATCCCGATCCGCTGTCTCTGCCCGCCGGAAAATTCATGCGGGTAGCGGTTAACAAAATCCGGATTGAGACCAACCATTTTTAATAATTCTTGAATCCGATCCCTTTTCTCTTTACCGCTGGCGTAATTATGTACCTCAAGTGGTGATGAAATTATCGAACCAACAGTCATGCGTGGATTCAATGAGGCGTATGGATCTTGAAAGATCATTTGCATCCGGCTCCTCATTTTACGCATTTCGGATTCGTTTAAGGTAGTTAAATCGATGCCCTCAAAAATTATCTGTCCGGCGGTGGGTTCATAAAGGTATAAAATTGTCCTCCCAACAGTTGTTTTTCCACAGCCTGTCTCCCCAACCAGTCCAAGTGTTTCTCCTTCATATATGTCGAAGCTCACATCATCTACAGCCTTAATATCCCCGACGTGTCGTTGAATAATTGTCCCCTCAGTGATGGGAAAATATTTCTTCAGGTTTCTGACTTTAACCAATGGTCGTTGTTCGTTCATCATAAGGATTTGTCGCTGAGAATGTCTTTCCATTTCCAGCAGGCGACCCTGTGCTCATAATCGCCTGCAAGTTCCAGCCTGGGCATTTCTTCAAAACATTGATCAACTCTGAAAGTACAGCGGGCATAAAAAGGGCATCCCTTGGGGAGCGCAATTAAATCTGGAGGCAGACCGGGAATCGATATGAGTTTTGTTCCGGGCGCGGCATCCAGGCGCGGCAGAGATCCGAGCAGGCCCATTGTGTATGGATGGCGGGTTTCTTTGTAAATGTCCCTGACATTGCCTCTTTCAATAATATAACCTGCGTACATCACATTTATCTTCTCTACCAGCTCGGCAACTATCCCCAGGTCATGTGTTATCCACATTACTGCCATTCCCAGGTTTTCCTGAAGCCTTCTGACAAGATCGATGATCTGTGCTTGAATAGTTACATCTAAAGCAGTTGTTGGTTCATCTGCAATCAGCAGGCTGGGATTGCAGGACAGCGCCATGGCAATCATTGCTCTCTGACGCATCCCGCCAGAGAACTGGTGGGGGTAATTATCCAGCCTTTCGACCGCGTCAGGTATGCCAACCATATGCAGCAATTCGCCCGATCTTTCCCAGGCTTGTTTCTTATCCATTCCCTGGTGCAGCATAAGCGCTTCTGAGATCTGGTCTCCAACTTTGTATACCGGGTTTAAAGAAGTCATTGGATCCTGGAATACCATTGCGATTTGTGAACCGCGGATCAGGCGCATCTCATTTTCGCTAATATTCAGTAAATCACGACCGTTAAGGTAAATTTCACCATTCTCGATTTTTCCAGGGGGATCCGGGATCAATCTCATAATCGACAGCGCGTGCACGCTTTTACCGCAGCCGCTTTCCCCAACAACTCCCAGGATTTCTCCCTCAGCCATATCATAAGAAATCCCGTTGACTGCTTTTACAACCCCATCCTCAGTATAAAAACGGGTTTTGAGGTTTTTTATCTTGATTAAAGTCGAGTCTGTTTTGAAGGAGTTAGTAGTAGGGTTATTTAATTCGCTATAAGATTGCATCATCTGATTTAATTATTTCTAAATGCGTAATTTTGGATCCAATGCATCCCTCAAACCGTCCCCTAAGAGGTTGAACCCCAGAACACTTAACATAATTGCCAGTCCCGGGAATACAACTGCCCACCAGGCGCCGCTGGCCAAAAACCGGTAGCTGTCACCTAGCATCGCGCCCCATTCCGGCTCGGGGGGAATTGCGCCAAGACCCAGGAACCCAAGAGCGGCAGCCGAAAGAATCGCGCCTGCAAGACCCATGGTGCTTTGCACAATTACAGGGGAGAGGATATTTGGAAATATCCCTCTGAAGAGAATCCGCCCATGACTTTCGCCGATTGATTGGGCAGCCAGGATGTATTCCTTCTGAATAACGGAAAGTACTGCACTGCGTACCAGACGTGCATAAACTGGGATGCCCACAACGCCGATCGCGATCATGCCCTTTTCGAGACCAGGACCCAGGAATGCGACAATTGCGATTGCCAGAAGATAACTGGGGAATGAAAGCAACACATCCATCGCCCTCATTACAGTATCCGAGAAGAATTTACCTCCCAATGGCAGAGCCAATATCCCGCCTATAATTAAACCCAGGGCGCCGCAAACAAGTCCAGTTGCAGGGTTTTTTAACGAACCTAACCCAACGCCTATCAACGTACCCAGTACCCCCCAAAGAACAACCCGCCATACTTTGCCTGCTAGAAAATTATCATAATAAGCTGAAGCAGCACCGAGCAAAGCAAAAAGCAGCACCTGAATTGGTTGCATTGCAATCCAAGCAGATAGCGCTCCGAGGAGCAATCCGATCAGCGCCAGCAGCAGTATTCTTTCGGCAGGCGTTATAAGCATGCTTTCATAAAAACCAGCCAGCAGTCCTAATATTCCCCCAAACAAAAGAGAGATTCCTACTGCCACTAGGCCGACCCTCAGGGAGTTCCAGCCCCCATGCACAACCCGCCGGAATATATCCCGTCCAAGTTTATCAGTGCCAAATAGATGGATCGACTGCACATCCTCATTGGGGAATAAGTTGGGTGGCTTTAATTTTAAACTGTAGTCAAGGTCAGTTTTTGGGTCGTAATCCCAGAAATAGTGCGCCAGGACAG
>Ga0316577_10001040_pt1 | contig 12528 bp, 11 predicted proteins | sample S5NA_FD_203073 | JGI IMG/M metagenome (GOLD analysis project Ga0316577, IMG submission 203073) | Rhizosphere microbial communities from salt marsh grasses in Alabama, United States - S5-7_050615r2r1 | ecosystem: Host-associated > Plants > Roots > Rhizosphere | place: USA: Alabama | collected... | reverse complement strand
TCGTCGTGCCCTACGGCGAACCGTACGACCTGGGCAGTATCAGCGGTCTCTCGGCCCTGAGCAGGGAGAAGGACAAACCGATAGAACCCTAGGACGGCCCACTCTGAAAGGCACGAGTCTCCGTCCAGAAACCAACGGATGGGGCTTCCAATCCTCGATCGGGCACAACGGTCGAGACTCATGGCCACCAACGGCACCCCTGCGCCTTCCCGGCGTGGGGGTGCCCGGATTTTCGTCAGAACTGAATTGCCACAGGCAATCTCCCTCTTGACAAGGGATCACAACTAGTGTATAATTGCTATAGTTCTAGTTCGCTATAACTTTGGACCTTTTTGCGGAGATGCAAGGAGAGGTCATGACACAAAGACGATTCTCAAGACGCGAGTTTCTACGTTCAGCTTTGGGCTCAGGCACGGCCGCCATCCTGGGAAGTGCTGGATTGGGTGCAGGCCGCCTTGCTCTGGCCGCACCCAACCGGGCCGAGGCCGCGCCCTCACCATACGCCCTCATCATCGATACAACCAAGTGTGTCGGCTGCGGCGCCTGCCGTGCAGCTTGTAACCTGCGCAACGAACTCCCAGAGGATACCAGCTACATCCACATCCTGTCCTACGGCGAAGGCGAGGACCGCACCTTCCTGACTGTCCAATGCCAGCACTGCGCCGACGCTCCCTGTGCCGAGGTTTGTCCCACCCGAGCCACCTATCGTCGCGAAGACGGTTTGGTGATGATCAACGAAAAGCTGTGTGTAGGCTGCAAGTATTGCGAGGTCGCTTGTCCCTACCAGGCTCGCACGTTCGATGAGGAGCGCGGCGTCGTGGACAAGTGTTGGCTCTGCCTGGACTGGGTCCAGGATGGCAGAAACCCGGCCTGCGTGGACGCCTGTGTGCTCGGAGCACGACTGTTTGGGCGCCAGGATGACCCCGATAGCGAGGTGGCGAAACTGATTGCTTCCGGCCGGGCCAAGCCACTGCATCCAGAATTCGGCACTCATCCCAGCGTGCTGTACTACATCATGTGAGGTGAACAAGTGACACAGACAGCATGGGGTTGGCTGGTCGTTATCTATCTGTTCCTGGGAGGGCTGGGGGCTGGCGCTGTCTTGACCGCCGCCTTCATTGAACTGAGCGGTTGGCGCTACCAGCGTGACTACTGTCCCACGGCCCTGGCGGGGGCCGTCATCGCCGGGCCCATCGTTGCCATCGGCTCCGTGCTCTTGATCTTCGATCTTGGAGCCGGCCGGATGGAACCGTGGCGCATCGTCTACCTCTTCACCAACTTTACCTCCGTCATGACCTGGGGCATCTGGATCTTGACCCTGTTCATACCGGTCGCTCTGGTCTACGGCCTGCTGGAGCTCGTCGAAGTCGAGCCGTATCTCAAGGGCCTTGTGTGGTCCCGCTTTCCCAGGCTGCTGGAGAACTTCCCGCGCTACCGCCGTTGGGTGGCCATCGTATCCGCCATTCTCGCCGTCGGCGTAGCCGTGTACACCGGCGTCCTGATCAGCGCCGTTGGACCGGCTGTGCCCTTCTGGAGCCAACCGGTGCTCCCCTTCCTCCCGATTCCCATGATGCCGCTGCTGTTCTTGGTCTCGGCGGTCTCGACCGGGATGGCTCTGACGTTCGACTTGGTGGCCACGATTGCCATGCCTGAGATCCATCACGAAATGACCGTCATGCCCCTGGTTCACATCGTGTTGATCGGCCTTGAGAACGTCCTGATCGGCCTGTTGTTGCTGTCGGCGCTCAACGCGGGGGGTGCAGCAGCCGAGTCTGCGCGGCTGATCATGTATGGTCCGCTGAGCGTTCTGTTCTGGGTGGGCGTAGTGTTGGTCGGTCTGATCTATCCATTCGTCGTCCACGCCTATGCCATCGGTGCCGGACGCCACTCGCTGTGGTCAGGTATTGGATCCGGAGCAGGCATCCTGATTGCAGGCCTGTTCCTGCGCTACCTGATCGTCATCGCAGGCATCCCGGCTCAACTGTAGCCGATCGGGGGGAGAGACACCTATGCTTCCATCAAATTGGCCCAAATGGATCGTCGTCGTATTGGCCTTTGGGCTCATCGTCGTGGCCATTATCGTGGCCGCACTTGCCGTCCCTTTGACCCGTGCCCTGTCCCCGGCGTCCACGCCGACAGCAGAACTCCCGATGATCAACTATGCACAGCCCCTATCCGGCGAATGCACGCGGTGCCACACCGACGACCAGCTCCTGCTGGCCAGCGCCGACCCGGGGGAGGATGTCGAAGAGTTTTACATTGACCCGGCCTCTCTGGAAGGGCCGCACGGCAGCCTGGGTTGCATCACCTGCCACGACGGCACCGGAAACGAAGCCGACAAAACGATAGCTCATGAAGGTCTCATCGATGACCTCAGTGAGACCCATCCTGAAGACTGCCTGCTCTGCCACCGCAATCTCCCGGATCAACTCCCTGAGGATAATCTGCGGACCCCCCACGGGCTGATCGAGGACGCCGTTTGGTCGGGCTCTGCCTGTGGAGTATTGTGCAGTGACTGCCACGGCCAGGTGGGACACGGCTTTGATCCGACCACGGGCGGCATCATCTGCTCCATGAAGGTCTGTCTGGATTGCCACATCGAGCGCGGCCTGGAGGCCACTCTCAACGACTGCAACACCTGCCACGTCGGCCCTCACGATCTTGCAGCCGTCATGTCCTGCAAGGACTGCCACGTGTCGAGCGACAACTGGACGGATACGCAACTCGCCGTACACCCGGTCGAGCTCGAGGGCTATCACGCCGAGGCCGATTGTTTCGACTGCCACCGCTGGCCCAACTTCAAGGGCCTCGACTATGTCTGCAGCGACTGCCACAAGCGGCCCCATGATCTCGGCAACGACAACTGTGCCCTGTGCCACACGCCAGAGGGTTGGGCCGCGTCGGCCGATGCTCTGGTGGCCGGAGCCACGGCCTTCCCCCACCCGGTGGAGGGCCGGGAGGACTGCCGTTCTTGCCACTGGGTGGAGGACGAAGAGGCGGTGCCCGAGGATCACAAGGGGCGCACCAACGACACCTGCCTGGTCTGCCACAAGGCAGCACCCGCTGTGGCCATCATGCACCTGGTAGAAGGCCACGAAGACTGCCTCAGTTGCCATGGGGACGGCCAGGTTGCCCAGTTCACGGTTCAGATCCACCAGGGTCGAGACAATGACAGCTGCCGTACTTGCCATGAACCGGCCGGTGTGGCCCCACGGCCCATCACCCACTCTATGGAAGGGCGGGCCGACTGCCTGATGTGCCACGCCGCTGGCGGTGTCGTACCCAACCCGCCGAGCCATGAAGGGTGGGGCAACGACCTGTGCCTGCTCTGTCACGAGGCAACAGAAGAGCCCACAACCACCGAGCATCGCTTCCCGCAGGATCACAGCATGGCCGCCGGCAATTGCGTGCTATGCCATCCGGGGAACGACTATGAGACCTATCACTGCGAGACCTGCCACGCCCTGCAAGGGATGAGCCAAGTGCACGAAGCGCTGGGCATCAAAGAAATCGAGGGCATGTGTGTACTCTGTCACCCAGACGGCGAAAAGCCATAGCAAGCGCTGGAGGCCGGCCAGGGTAGCGGCGCAGGCACAGCAAAATCAAGCACCCAGAAAGGGGAACGTACAATGAACAAGAAAGCCATCGTCTTGAGCCTGATCACACTGGTGAGCCTCAGCATCGCCCTGCCGGCCTTGGCCTCCGCCCAGGAGTTCTTGGTCAGCCCGGACATGGTACCCCCGGTCGCCATGATGGCCTTCGGCTTCGTGGGCCTGGTGGGCGGCACGGTAGGCTACTTCTGGCGCCGGAACAGGGACTAGAATTAGACCCTGAACGCTTGGGGAGAGGGCCAGTCCGGCTTGCTAACGGTTGGACCAGGACCTTCAGGTCAGCCGGGGTTCCTTGCTGCAGCAGGGTACCCAGGGTGCGCTTACTCTTGGATCCCTGACACCGTCCCGGCTTCCGAACCGGGCGCGGTGACAGAAATCTAAAGCCAAAGTGAAATCCATTTGAGGCAAATGGATTTCACTTTGGCTTTGCGCTAGATCGGTCAAGGTGTTTCGTCCGGGCGTCTGCTGATTTGTCACCTGTCCGGATTGTTGCTGACCGTCACCGGCTCGCCGTCCTTGAGACCGATGTAGTACGGCCTGGTCAAATAGTCCACATACTTGGTCAGATCGTCGGTCGTGGCGGCATAGGAATAGTCGTCCCCCCGGAAGGTGACCTGCCCCGTGAACGCCCGCTCCACGCGCCCTCCGGCCGGCACGTCGGGAGTGGGCCAGTCGATGTCCATGCCGGTGCCCTGCTCGCTCTGCTGCCCGATCTCGATGAGCGTCGTCACCTCACATTGGCACCACAGTTTCTGGTCGTACACCCGTTCCTCCACGACGACGTGATCCCACACCTCACACTCGGCCAGGTACACCTCGATCTCCTGGGATCGATTCTGGGGATCGTCCACCCAAAGGGTATAGGGACTATACTCGCAGGCGCTTTTGTCCAGCTCCTCCTCGCGGGTGTAGTGGAGATTTCCCTCCCACCAGTCGTCGCTACCCAGGGTGGTGACCACAAACTCGGTACCGCGGGGCTCGTAGGTCTTGTCCCACGTCTCGTCGTAGTAGATGTCGTAGGCATACTCCTCATAGTCATCCACGACGGTATCGCGGTAGGTATCGCCATCTTTCTCGACGCAGGAGCCAGGCCGGACCGTGGCGTTGGCATCGCTCCTGCAGTCGACCTCCCACCGCTCGTCGATCTGGACCTGGGGACCCAGCACCGTTGCCGTAGTCGTCCACGAACCGTTTGTGCGGGTGACCTCGACCCAATCCTCGGCCCGGCCCCGCCGCGCCATGATGATGACAAAGACCAGGAAGAAAACGAAACCGGCACCGAGGATCCCAAATAGCCAGTAGGGTGATGATAGTTTACTGGGTGGCGTCCTGCCCGATCCCTTTACGGTCCTCCCGGAGGAGCCTTTGGGCCGGTACGATCTTTTGGACGGTTTCTTCGCCGGCTTTTCCGGCGCCGGGGGTTTCTCCGGCGCCTCCTCCGGGGGCCTTGGCCGGGCCCTCCTCCGCACACGTCCTGTTTTCATCCCCTCCCCCCGTCGATCTCTAGTCCCGTGTCGAGCTGGGGCGCCGTCGCGCCCGCCTCCTTCGCTCCCGGATGCGCGGCCGCTTCAGCGCCTCCTCCGGTTGCAATGTCTCCAGCCACTCCTGGACGTAGGGCAGGGCGTTCGCTCTACGGGCCACCCACATCGCCTCCCGGATCTTGTGAGGCAGCATCGTGCCCGGCAGTTGAGTCGCGTCGCTCATACCGATCTGTTGGGCCAGGCTCTGGAGCTGGTCCAGCTTCTTGACGTTCTGACAGGCATAGACGTAGGTCAGCCACAAGTTATCGGCCGGTGGCCGGGGCAACGGCGGGTAGCCTTGGGGAAAACGAAAATCTCTCAGAAACCGCTGCACCTCGTCGATGCGCCCCCGGTCCTCCAGTTGGCGGACCAGCATCTCGATCTTGCCCGCCTCGTCGCTCATATCAGCCAGGGAGTGCCAGTCCACATCCAGGGCAAAGCAGATGGTGTTGAAATCTTCGACGCCCAGGCTGATGCCCAGCAACTGATCCCGGAGTTCCACTGCAGCGCCGGAAAGCTCGGGACGAACCAGGTCGGTCGCACAGAACTGGCACTCGCGAGCATAATCAGGGTTTTTTGCACCACAACTTGGACACTGGATCACTGCCTCCCTGCCTTCCTTCCCTTAACTGCTAAAATACCCATGCCGCGCCTAATAGGCCCAAGCCGCGCCTAATAGGCGCGGGCCCAGTAGGCCCACTTCTGGGCCAGCTCGCCGCAGACGATGCAGGAACCCGGCCCGGCGCCCTCCTGATCCAGGGGGATGTTCCGGCTGGTGGCCTTGGTATCCTCCTTGATGCGAGCCTCACAGGCTACGTCGCCGCACCAGTAGGCCCGGGCCCAGCCACGGCCCACGATCTCTTTCAACTCCTCATAATCCTTCGGCACGTGGATGTTGGCATCGCGAAAGGCCGTCGCCGCGGCCAGCATGTCGGTCTGGATGGTATCCAGCATGTCACCGGTGGCGTTGGCTAGGCCTGCCATGGGTACAAAGCTCTTGCCCGCCTTACCGGACACGTCTCGCCGGGCAAAGACGACGTTACCCTTCTCTACGTCGCGAGGCCCAATCTCGATGCGCAGTGGCACCCCGCGCAGTTCCCACTCGTTGAATTTCCAGCCGGGCGTAAACTCTTCCCGGGCGTCGACCTTGACCCGGAAGCGACCCGACAGCTCGGCCTGAATGCGGTCCACCGCCTCCAGCACCGCCGCCTTCTGCTCCTCCTGACGCCAGATGGGCACGATGACCACCTGGGTGGGCGCCAGCTTGGGCGGCAGCTTGAGCCCCTGGTCGTCGCCGTGGGCCATGATGATGGCCCCAACCATGCGCGTGCTCAGGCCCCAGCTCGTGGTCCAGCAGTACTGCAGCTCGTTGTTCTGGTCCAGGTACTCGATGTCAAACGCTTTGGCAAAGTTCTGGCCCAGCATGTGGCTGGTGCCCGCCTGGAGGGCCCAGGTGTTGCCCATCATCGCCTCGATGCTGTAGCTGGCATCGGCCCCGGCGAACTTTTCGGTCTCGCTCTTCAGACCCTCCACCACGGGGATGGCCGCGTCGTTGATGGCAAAATCGGCATAGACGCCCAGCATGCGCAGCGTCTCCTCCTGGGCCTCCTCGTAGGTGGCATGCGCCGTGTGGCCCTCCTGCCAGTAGAACTCGGCCGTACGCAGAAACAGGCGGGTGCGCATCTCCCAGCGCACGACGTTGCCCCACTGGTTGATCAGGATGGGCAGGTCGCGGTAGGAGCGCACCCACTTGCTGTACATGTAGCCGATGACCGTCTCGGACGTGGGGCGCACCACCAGCGGCTCCTCCAACTCCTTGCCGCCGCCGTGCGTCACCACCGCCAACTCGGGTGAAAAGCCCTCGACGTGCTGGGCCTCCTTGTGCAGGAACGACATCGGGATCAGCAGCGGGAACAGCGCATTCTCGTGTCCCGTCTCTTTGAAGCGGCGATCGAGCCCCTGTTGCACATTCTCCCACAGGGCCGTGCCATAGGGCCGCACCACCATGCAACCGCGCACTGGCGCATAGTCGGCCAGCTCGGCGCGCACGACGACTTCGTTATACCACGCGGAAAAATCCTTGCTCTGGGCTGTCAGCTTCTTTTCGTCAGCCACGATCCTCCTCCTGAAGTAAGTCTACTGGGAATCTGGTCCGGGCGCGGGCTGGGCCGGCCCGCGATCGCTTGCCGTCGCTCCCCCCTCTCCGGCCCGGGCGAAGAGGGGCTTCAAGGGGTAGGCGCCAGGGCGTCCTTCAAGACGGCGAGGGCCTGGTCCACATCGTCAACCACTGTGACCAGGGCCAGATCGCGCTCGGTGACAAAGGTCTCAGCGCGAAAGGCCTCGAGCAGGTGTCGCCAGCTCTCACCGACCAGGATCAGGGGCCGGGCCGAGATCTGGCCCGTCTGGAGCAGGCTCCAGGTCAGGGTCAGCTCGGTCAGAGTACCGACGCCCCCCCGCAGCACGACAAAGGCATCGGCCGCGGTGAGCTCCTTCAGTCGCGGAAAAAAGTCCTTGACCCGCTCCTCTCTGGTCAGCCACGGATTGGGCTGCAAGCGCGGCCAGAAAAGGTCCATGGTCACACCAATGGCCTGCCCGCCCGCCTGCTGTGCCCCCCGGCTGGCCGCTTCCATAGTGCCGCCATACCCCCCGCAGAGTAGGACAAAGCCCGCGTCGGCCAGGAGCTGGCCCAACCGCTCGGCCTCGGCCAGCACCGGATGGTTCGCCTGGGCACTGCCGCTGCCAAAAACGGCCACCGTCCCGGCGCTGCGGCCCTTTTTCTTGGCCGAGCCCTTGGCCTTCTTGACGTCCGCCTCGAGCTGCTTCTTGCCGGCCCCCCGGCTGAACTCCCGACTAAAGTCCGCCGCCGCCTCTTCGACCGGCACCTCCTGGCCATCCTGCTCCTGGAGGTAATAGCGGTGCTCCAGGGTCCACAGGTAGAGATCCGCCTCGGTCCGGCCCGGGAACTCCTCCAGCACCCCCTCCTCGAGAATGGCCTGAACGGCCGGGGCATAGACCTCGTCGAACCAGCGCACCACCGCTTCCGGATAGGGAATCTCGCGCCGCTCGGCTAGGCCCAGATAGTGGCGGTGCACGGCAATGTGCTCCAAAAGTTTCTGGTACTGGCCGGGCAGGGTGAACTCGATGGCCTGCCCGGGGCGCAGGTTGTCCAGACCGGTTTGTTCCAGAAAGGCGGCGTACTCGCTCTTCAGGTCCAGCTCCTCGTCGACCACGTCGGCCGACAGGGGAATGGGGGTCTCGAGCTCGGTGACCGTGGCCTCGATCGTTGTGGCGCCCAGCTCTTTGAGCACCGAGACCCGGTGGTGCCCGTCGCGCACGAAATACACCTCGCCGATCTTGTAGACGTCAATGGGCGGAAAGCCGGCCGGGCTATGGGCCACCTCGTAGACGCGCATCCAGCGCTCGCGGATGAACTCCTGGGTCGGTAAAAAGGCCCGGTTGAATTCCTGGTAGCGCCCCACAGTGCCGGCAATGGCCGCCAGAGGGATGGTCTGCACGCCGGCATAGTGCTGCCCGTGGATCTTGAGCCTGTGCCGCACCTCGTCGAATGACAGCAGGCCGGCCGGCCGCTGGCCGGTGAAAAAACTCAGGATCTTTCGAAACAAGACCCGCCGCCGCGCCTGGCTGAAGGCATCCCCTGCCCTGGCTCGAACCGCCACTTCTGAGCTCACCGCAGCCCCCTCTCATCGAACTCCAGGGTGCGGTAGCCGTAGGCGTTCAGCACCGTGGTCTCGCCGTAGACCGTTTCGGTGATGTCGGCCGGGCTGTAGACGTGGACGTGGCCGTGAATCAGGTAGCGGGGCCGGAAGCGCTCCATCAGGGTGACAAAAGCGGGAAAACCCCGGTGGCAGGCGTCGGGCCGGTCGTGGATGCCCTGGGGCGGGGCGTGGGTGATCAGGATGTCCAGGTAGCGCCCGTAGCGCAGCCGGTTGTAGAGCAGGTCGGGCACCAGCTTCCAGACCTTGGCCGCCATCTCCCGCTCGGTGTACTGAAAATAGGGACTGTTGTTGTAGCGCATCGATCCTTCCAGACCGGCGATCAACAGGTTCCGGTAGCGCAAGACACGCCCATCAATATTCTCGCAGCCGCCGGGATACCTCCACATTTCCCGCGATTGGTGCTGCTCCTGGACCGCGTTGCCGTGATTGCCGATCACGTAAAAGAGCGGCCCGCCCAGCATGGTCACGATGAACTCCAGGTAGTACAGGGGGAGGTCGCCGCAGCCCAGCACCATGTCCACGTCGCGGAAGAGGTGCTTGATGGCCGGACTATAGATCAGTTCGTCCACTCGGTCGCTAACAGCCAGAATCTTCATCTATCGCGAATGCCGTCTCCGGTTCGTCCCAACCCTTTCACGCGTCCTGTTCGAAATAGCGACTTTGGTCGCCCTTCCTCCGCACAACAAAAAAACCAGCTCCCCCTCCTCGATGGGACCCTGCCTGGAGAGCTGGCCTGAATACAATACGTTGGATGCGCAAGCAAGCTAGCCAGACGCCGGGCCTGGAGGTACGGAAGGGCGGCCATCCTGGCCGCCGGCTGGCGATGGGACGCACTGCTGCGCGTTCAAAGCTCGAACCCTCGCTGCGAATTGCCGCTGGCGCCGGCGACAACACCGGCTACCCATAGTACGTACCGGATTATACACGAAAATGGGGAATTTGGAAAATTCGGGGATTCAGGGATCCGGGATCATGCGACCCTTCACAAACCATCCAGGGTCAATGTCTGGGTGGCTCCTTCACACCTTTGGACGTTGGAACGTGGGCAGGCTGCTCTACCCCACCAGGACGCAGCCTTCGCCGCCTGTGACCCCCTGAGGTGACCTTTGGCCCTGGACAACGTGACCCCTTGTGCGGTATCCTGGAAAGCGTGGACACAAGAATCCAAACGGGATCTGCCCGGCAGGGGCCTCTCTGCGGGGCCTGACAGAGGAGAGGAGGCAAAATCCCGTGACCGAGCAACCAACGAACGCGAACCGTGTGTATCAGCTTTCTCTGGCGCGACCGATCCTGGTCCCACTGGTGCTCTTGATGATCGCCGTGCTCCTGCGCGTGGTGGACATCTTTTTGCTGCCTCTGGCCGAGGCATGGGGTGAGGCATTCCTGCACAAGGCGCTGGGCTTTGTGATGGTGCTGATCTACCTGTGGGCCGCGGGCCAGACGCTGGCCGCCATCGGCCTGCACGGGCGGCGGCTGGGCCCGGCCCTATTCATCGGCGCGTCTACCATGATCCTGGCCCTGGTCATTGCCTTTGGGGTGCAGTTGGGGGCGTTGCGCCTGGCCGGCGAGCAAGCCGTCCTGGCCCTGGCCGCCATCGACCCCAAGACCGGGCTGGCGGGTGCGGGCTGGGGCTTTGCCCTGTGGCTCTTTGTGGGAAACCTGGTCAACTCCTTCATGGAAGAGGGCTTGTTCCGCGGCGTCATGCTGACCCACTTTCGCCTGCGCCTGTCGCCCTGGCGGGCGAACCTGCTCCAAGGGATCATCTTTGGCCTCTGGCACCTGGCCTGGCCCATCTGGCGTCTGGTCTACGGGCACGCCGACCTGGCCGCGGTGGTTTCTGAATCGGCCTTTATCCTGGCCGGTTCGACCGTCAGCGGGCTACTCTATGGCTACCTCTACCTCAAGACGGACAGCCTCTGGACCGGCTGGATCGCGCACACCATCAACAACACGACCCTCAACCTGCTCCATATCCGCACCGCTGGCGGGCTGGATGCCGGGACCCCGCTACTGTACCCTGTGCTGGCCGTAGCCTGTCTCGGCATGCTGCTTTGGATCAAGGGCTGGGCCCGGTGGCTGCGCATGCCGGAGCTGACGCCCTGGGGGACCTCCAGCGCATAGAGCCCACAGGATGGTTCACTGCTGCTTTTGCCGCGGGCCGGATATGGGGCCTGACAGGGTGATGATTGAATGGGAGGGGTGCTCCTGGAATCCAATCACCCTGTTGACAGCCGGCTGGCCCTATGATACACTGGGGCTGCCGGCCACCGAACCTGACTCTGCCGCACTGCTCCGAAGGACCCTACCAGCCGGCGAGGGAGAGAGCAGCATGAAAGGCACAGTGGTCCTGCTTTTCGCCGTGGCCCTACTCGCCGCCTGTGGCGGCCCGCCGCCCGCGAACCCTGCCCGTATCGCCTTCGTCTCCAACCGCGACGGCAACTACGACATCTATGCCATCAACGACGACGGCTCCGGGCTGGCTCGCCTCAGCGACGGCCTGGCCTCGGAGCATCACCCTGCCTGCTCGCCCGACGGGAGCCGCATCGCCTTCGAATCCACCCGTGACGGCAACGTCGAGATCTACCTCATGAATGCCGATGGCACCGGCCTAGCCCGCCTGACCCGAGACCCGGCCCCGGACTTTGAGCCCACCTGGTCGCCCGACGGCAGCCGTATCGCCTACACCTCCTTCCGCAGTGGCAACGGTGACCTATTTGGCGAGATCTACCTCATGAACGCCGATGGCTCCGGCCTGACCCGCCTCACCGACAACCCGACCACCGATGCGTGGCCCGCTTGGTCGCCCGACGGCCGCCGCCTCGCCTTTGTTTCGGACCGTGACGGCGAACTCGAGATCTATGTCATGAACACCGACGGCTCAAACCTGGCCCGCCTTACCAACGACCCGGCCGGCAACCGCTCACCCGCCGGGTCACCCGCTTGGTCCCCCGACGGTCGCCGCATCGCCTTCGTCTCCAGCCGCGACGGTACCGGCCAGATCTATGTCGTGAACGCCGACGGCTCCGCCCAGACCAACCTCACCAACAACCCGGAAACCTCGAACTGCTGTCCCGCCTGGTCCCCCGACGGCACCCGCATTGCCTTCCTCTCCCGGCCCTACGAGTACCAACCAGGAGGGAGCTCGCGTGGCAAGAGTGCGCTCCATATCATGGATCCTGATGGCGGCGACCAGACCCGCATCACCGACCACGATGTATGGGAACGCAAGCTTGTCTGGTCGCCCGACAGCCGCCGCATCGCCTTCGAATCCACCCGCGACGGCAACCTGGAGATCTATGTCATCAACGCCGACGGCTCAAGCCTGACCCGCCTCACCAACGACCCGGCCGATGACGGGTGGCCCGCCGGTTGCGGTAGCGGCGCGCCGGCCTCGCCTTGAAAAGGATGGTCCCTTGACCGTCATTGCGAACGACATCCTCTTTGCCTTTTCCGGCTTGTGTGCTATAATGATAGACAGCACGGGCCGCAACGCCTCGTGACCTGAGCCCGGGGCAGGGCCATGCCGAATTGAATCGCGACGGCGCCTGCCGCACGCCCATCGTCGCACCAGCGCCACACTCTGGCTCTTCGCCGGGCCAATCTTCCGGAGGGAGTCCTATGGAGAACAGTCCACCAACGGGTGAGCGCCGCTCCCGGCGC
>Ga0316577_10001039_pt1 | contig 12534 bp, 10 predicted proteins | sample S5NA_FD_203073 | JGI IMG/M metagenome (GOLD analysis project Ga0316577, IMG submission 203073) | Rhizosphere microbial communities from salt marsh grasses in Alabama, United States - S5-7_050615r2r1 | ecosystem: Host-associated > Plants > Roots > Rhizosphere | place: USA: Alabama | collected... | reverse complement strand
TGCGGATGGACCGGTTGTATTAGGCGCTCTTGATTCCGTTCGTTTGTTACAGGAGTGGGAGGTTCAACCGCTAAGAATAAAAAAACTCATATCCAATTTGATACAAAATCTTGAGGAAACAACGCAAAAGGCAGCCGATATGATTGTCGCATCAAAATAATTTATTTCCGCCGTTACCCCCAATATTCCAGCATTCCATGGAAGTGGCATAAATCAAGACCTATCAAAAGATCTTTAGTTTCATCAAATTGTAGAATTTCAGAGACATATATTTATCGGCGTTGCAATGTAGCCTGGGATTTTAATTTTATTATCTTCGAAAATATCCGACAGTTTTTTATCGAAAAGGATATTCATCCATTCTCTGGAGGTCCATATACTGTCAAATCGGAAGTAAGTATTCTTATGGTCTGCTACAATGCTGTAATTTGTAAAAGCGATGTTAAGAACCTCATTTTCACCTTTTAGTGAAACTTTAAGAAATATTGTTTTGTCTTTTGAATTTATATCGAAATTGATTAATTTTCCGTAGTCGGTGATTACAAGATTTACAAATGATTGTAATGCTTTTGATATAACCTTATCTTTTTGTTTTTTTAAAATTGATACCATAACTAAACACCTCAGAATTCCTATCTCGCCAGGGTCGGGAAACATGTCCACAGTGTGAGACCTTTGCAGAACGCTCCCTTTTGCCCAATTCCGGCGTCAGGCTCAAATTTTAATCCTCAAAATACTCAATGTATTCATGTGGTTAAAATTTTCGCCTTCCTTGGCCTTGAACCCCGGTTAAATATGAAAAACGGATTTAACTGGGCAGGCAAAATTGAACATTTTTCAAAGGTCTCAGTGTGTTGGGATCAAGCACAGGGACCAAATTATATTTTCTTTGTTTATTATAAAGTCGCTAATACTAATTTGATCAAAAGAAAAATTAAGATAACATGTTATCGAATTTTGTCAAACATATCATGGAAACGACACAGGGCAGACCCATTTGAATCCCAGTACAGGGAAAACACTCCACGACGGGGTGTTTCTCTTTACAACCCACTGAAACTTGTGCTTAAGTACCCGTAAGCCCGAGCCGTGCCAGAGGTGTTTAGAACAATTCGTCGCTAAATTATCCCATTGGTTTTTTTATTCATAATGTCATTCGGCTCGGACAAACGCGTACTAAAGCCCTTCAAACAGTCAGTGGATTTCCAAGAGAAACACCCCGTCGTTACGCTGCAAAAATATCAAATGCGTTTACCTTGGGAAACGGCAACGAATTATTGAAATAAAACCGAATAAAGTCCTTGACAATATGGATTGAAATACTTAGTTTTTAAATTTTGAGTATATACTCATAAAGGATAGTTATGGTAAGACCAAAAAAACATCGCATGGTGGCGTTTAATCCTGAAATCAGCTACTTCAAGCCAAGAGGGATTCCCATGCACGACCTTTCCGAAGTGCGGCTTACGGTGGATGAACGTGAAGCCATAAGGCTTGCTGATCTTCAGGGAATGTCCCATGAAGAGGCGGGGCAGCAGATGCATATTTCAAGAGCTACTTTTGGACGGATTATTCAGCAGGCCAGAAAAATCGTCGCAGATGCTTTGATTAACGGAAAGGCCATAAATATTGAAGGCGGAAACTACAAAATGGCAGATCAAGTGCGAACGTTCACGTGTGGCAAATGCACCCACAAATGGGTTGAACCTTTGGGTACGGGAAGACCTGAAAGCTGCCCAATATGCAAATATGAGATCGTTTATCGTTGTGAAATGTAACTTTCTGTAATGCCAGGATAGATTTATATTAACTTAATTAGGAGATAAGGATTATGGTACAAATTCATAAAAATGTTGATGATGCCCAAAAACAGAAAAAAGCGCAGGCGGAACAGGATGCTTCCGTGCATAGCTCTTTGAAAAAAATAAAGAAAAAATTCGTTGTATTGAGCGGCAAAGGCGGGGTGGGCAAAACCAGCACTTCCGTTAACCTGGCCATGGCGCTTGCCAAAAAAAAATTCGACGTGGGAATTATGGATGTTGATTTACATGGACCGGACGTACCGAGAATGCTCGGGTTGAAAGGCATGCTGGGCCTGAGTAAGAGTAACAAACTGGATCCCATGAGGTATTCGGATAACTTGAAAGCAATTTCAATAGAATCGTTGATTGCAAGTAAAGACGATGCCGTTATATGGAGAGGTCCGCTTAAATATTCTGCCATTCGGCAATTTATCGGTGAAGTCGAATGGGGAGAGCTGGATTTTCTGATCATTGATTCCCCGCCGGGCACCGGTGATGAGCCGTTGACCGTTGCACAAACAATTTCCGATGCCCAAGCAATCATCGTTACCACCCCTCAGGAGGTGGCGCTGGCGGACGTTAGAAAATCCATCAGTTTCTGCAGAACCTTAAAAATGGAGATTTTTGGTCTTATTGAAAATATGAGCGGATTTACCTGTCCTCACTGCAATAAAATGGTCGAGTTGTTCGGAGCCGGCGGAGGAGAAAAAACCGCTCGGGACATGGGCATTCAGTTTCTGGGAAGAATTCCGTTCGATCCGAATTTTGTTTCATGCGGAGATAACGGCATCTCTTTTCAGGAAAAATATACAGATTCTCCGGTAACCAAGGTGTTTGCCGAGATAGCTGAGAAATTATCCAAATGATCTTAAGTGAGTGTCCATCCATATTTAACTGGGCAGACAAAAAGATCATTTATGGGTGGACAACACTGCCTCCCCTCGGTCCAACACAGAGATTGGGCCTGAGGGGAGGTTTTGAAACCACTTCTAGGGTTTGATCCAGCTTCCATGCCTATAAGACACGGTAATTTCCTTCAAAGCTTTTTTTTGTCGAACAAAGCGTGATTTCATATCGAGCAGCCATTCCCTGTGTTTTATCGCTTCTTCCTTGCTGAGAAAAAGTTCGTGATCACTTTTTTTAATTTCAAATACCGGTGCACCATTCTGCAGGGTCATGATTCCCTCATTGCTGCATAGCATGCACCGCACCCTGTTGTTTTTGATAAACCGGAATGTATCCCCGCCGCATAGAGGGCAGCATGCTCCTTTTTTTTCAACCCTCGGTTCAAACAGGGCCCAGGCCAATTCAGCGGCTGTCTGTTTATTTTCCGGGTTCATAAAAATTTCTCCCGGAAGGGCGCCATAAACGATTCTGCAGCCCTTATTTTCTGCCAAAATCAGTTTAAAAAAACTTTGAATACCAAGTAAACTATAGCCTTCCTTGCCCTCAATACCTGCTATTACAACACCCACAGCCGGTTTAAGCCATAGTTTTTCAATGTGGGCCAACACGGACAGCCCTCTGTCAAGAAACTGTTTGATGCACGAATTGATTCCCAGAAAATAAGTGGGTACGGATACGATCAATGCATCAGCATCAAGCATGGCGTTTATCACCGGAGCCAGGTCATCTTCAAGCACGCATTGTTCGGTGTTGTAAAGGCACTTGTAGCATCCTCTGCAAGGGAGGATCTTAAAATCCTGGAGACGCAACAGCTTCAATTCATGAGGTATTGAAATTTGCCGGCCAATCTCTTTTACCATAATTTCGCAATTTCCCAATTTGCGCGGAGAACCGATAATCCCTAAAATTTTTTTCAACCCATCACCTCAACGTTTATTTCTGATTGGGGCGAAGCCCCTAAGTTCTTGAAAGGTTACACGGAGACTTGCTATCTATCAATAATTATTTTATAAAAGATTTTAAATTGTTTTAAGAGCGGTTTGATAACGGATACGTCGAGGTTAGGCATTTAATTAAATGGATTTGTTGATATGAACAAAAAAAAGTCTGATATGCGGGTAACTCTTGGGGAAATAATATTAAAAAATCCTGTCCTAACGGCATCCGGAACCTTCGGATATGCCGGCGAGTTTGAAAAACTTATAGACTTAAACCGTCTGGGCGGAATTATTGTAAAGGGGTTGTCCCTTGAAGCGTCCAAAGGGAACCCCCCCCCGAGAATCGTTGAAACACCTTGCGGCATGCTCAATGCCATTGGTCTTGAAAACGTGGGTCTGGAAGCATTTGTGAAGGAAAAATTGCCGGTTTTAAAAAAGATTGATACGCCGGTATTTGTAAACATCTATGGAAAAACTATCGAAGAATATGCTGAACTGGCCTCGCGCCTTGAAGATATTGAAGAAGTATCCGGAATTGAGGTAAATATTTCATGTCCCAATGTTGCGTGCGGCGGCATGGCCTTTGGGGCTTATCCGGAATCCGCGGCCCAGGTTGTCAATGCGGTTAGAAAGCGTACGACCCGGCATATGATGGTCAAACTTTCGCCCAATGTAACTGATATCACTGAAATCGCTCGCAGTGCAGAAGGAGAAGGCGCCGATTCCATTTCTCTGATCAATACCATAACGGGGATGGTCATAGATATTGAAACCCGGCGACCAAAGCTTGCCAATATCACCGGAGGGCTTTCCGGACCGGCAATCCGGCCCGTTGCCCTCCGAATGGTCTGGCAGGCGGCTCAAGCGGTCAATGTCCCGGTAATCGGGGTTGGCGGAATCATGACGGCAAAAGATGCGCTGGAGTTTTTGATCGCAGGGGCTGCAGCGGTTCAGGTGGGTACGGCCAATTTTATAAACCCCCATGCCACCATAGATATCATCGAAGGGATTGAAGCATTTTTAGAGGAAAGAAATATTGCTGAGGTGGGGGATATCATCGGTACTCTGAACGTATAACCTAACTCTTGCATAAAAATGTTAAATCCGATGATGATCTTTTTTTCTCATCAAATTTCATGCAAGGTATAAAATATTGCCCAAGGGGCCTTGCAGCCCCTTGGGTTTTTTGCAAAACAGAATCAGGTCGTTGCGACCACGGGATTGGATTTCAAGTATTCCAGACGGTTGAGTCCGTTTACATAGGCTTTGGCACTGGCAGTGATGATATCGGGGTCCGCTCCTCTGCCCAGTGCGGTTAATCCCTCTTCGGTCAAGCGGACCGTGACCTCGCCCTGGGCGTCCGTACCGCCGGTAAGGGCGCTGACCGAAAACCTCAATAGTTCGGATTGCGTGCCGGTGAGTTTGGCAATAGCGTTAAAAGCGGCATCAATAGGTCCGTTTCCGTAACCCGCATCCTGAACGGACCGTTCATTTATCGAAAGCTTGACGCTTGCCATTGGAAAGACAGTGGTTCCGCTGGTCACGTGCAGATACTCCAAACGGAAAATATCGGTGGTTCGCAGGATGCCTTCGGTAACAATAACTTCCAGATCTTCATCCACGATATATTTTTTCTTATCGCCCAGTTCCTTGAATTTTGTAAAAACAAGCTGTAACTCTTCGTCGGAAAGATCATACCCCATTTCCTTTAAATGTGAGCGAAGGGCGTGTCTTCCGGAGTGTTTTCCTAAAACCAGTTTGCTGGCGCTGAGACCGATGGTTTCCGGTTTCATAATCTCATAGGTCATGGGATTTTTAAGTACGCCGTCCTGATGAATTCCGGCCTCGTGGGCAAAGGCATTGGCACCGACAATCGCCTTATTCGGTTGCACGATGATACCGGTTATCATACTGACCAGTCTGCTTGTGGGGTGAATAAGCTCTGTTTTGATATTGGAGCGCAGCGGCAGGTAATTGGGTCTGGTGTGAATTGCCATGACCAGTTCTTCCAGGGATGTATTGCCGGCCCGTTCACCGATGCCGTTGATGGTTACTTCGGCCTGCCTTGCACCACTGGTTAAGGCTCCAAGGGTGTTGGCTGTGGCAAGACCCAGGTCGTTGTGACAGTGAACACTTACCACGGCTTTGTTTATATTGGGGGTATGGCTCATGACATATTTGACCAGATCGGAAAATTCCATGGGTATGGCATAGCCTACGGTGTCCGGAATGTTTATGGTTGTTGCGCCCGCGTCAATGGCGGCTTCAAAGACCTTGCACAAAAAATCCCGATCGCTTCGAGACGCATCTTCCGCTGAAAATTCCACATTGTTGGTAAAAGACGCAGCATATTTGACCGCTTCCACAGCGGTTTTGACAACCTGATCTTTTGTCATGTTTAACTTGTAGTGCATGTGGAGATCGGATGTGGCGATAAACGTATGGATTCTCGGTTTTGCGGCATGCTGTATGGCACCCCAGGCTTGGTCAATATCTGCTTTTGAGGTGCGCGCCAGAGCGGCAACCTCGGTTTTTTTGAGTTTTCCCGCGATGTTTGAAACCGCATCAAAGTCGCCTTTTGAGGCTGCAGGAAATCCGGCTTCCAGCACATCTACACCCAGTTTTTCCAACTGCGTGGCAAGCCGCAGCTTTTCTGCGGTATTCATGCTGGCGCCGGGGGATTGTTCGCCGTCTCTCAGTGTGGTATCGAATATAATGATTTGTTCTTCCATTATTTTACTCCTTTTTTTCAGGGTTCGGGTGATAGGTTTAAATCTGTCCCTGTGGGAACGAGTAAATTTACCCAAGCATAGGCCGCAGGACAGGATAAAAAAAATGTCCCGCGGCATTGATTCCATCTCTATTAATCAAAATTCTATTCCTTTTCATGGTTATTTGTTAGTTGTCATTGTTTTGCCATAGACAACTTATAGTGAACACTTTCTGCCAGGGCATGCCAGCTTGCTTCGATGATATCCTCGGAAACACCGATGGTGCTCCAGATATTATCTTGATCCCGTGACTCTATAAACACACGAACCCTTGCGGCGGTTCCTTTACGTCCATCGATAACCCGCACCTTGAAATCAATCAGCCGCATGGCCTCGAGTTCGGGATAAAATTTATTCAGGGCCTTGCGCAGGGCGTTATCTAAGGCACTGACCGGCCCGTCACCTTCAGCAGCGGTGATTTCTTCCTTGCCATCCACGGAAATCTTGATGGTGGCGTGGGCGGAACAGGGACGATCAGCGTCCTTTTCAATGTGCACCCTGAAAGATTTGAGCTCAAACAGGGGACGGTACTGGTCCGTAAACTTTTCCAGCAAGATCTTGAACGATGCGTCAGCGATATCAAACTGGTACCCTTCCTGTTCCATGCGTTTAACTTCCGTAGCGATTTTGCGACTGTCAAAACCGTTGGCACCCAGCTCGATGCCGAGCTCTTTTGCTTTGTATTCAATGTTTCTTTTACCCGAAAGATCCGATACCAGAACCCGGCGCTTGTTGCCCACCAGTTCCGGATCCATATGTTCATATGCCCGGGATACTTTCATGATCGCACTTACATGAATGCCCCCTTTGTGGGCAAACGCACTATTTCCCACAAAAGGTCTGCTGTTTAACGGAATCATATTGGCCATTTCGCTTACAAACCTTGAGAGAGATTTCAGTTTTACTATGTTTTCCGAAGAAACACACGGGCGGTTCATCTTGTAGTAGACAATGGGTATGATCGATGTGAGATCGGCATTGCCGCATCTTTCTCCGTATCCATTAATGGTCCCCTGGACCATCACCGCACCGGATTCCACGGCCTGGATGCTATTGGCCACGGCCAGTCCGCTGTCGTTATGGGTATGAATGCCGATTTTAACGGGCAATGCATCCGGTTTTGTATGGTATCTTTCGGCAAGGCGACGGCGAACCTCGTTGATTATGGATTGGATTTCAGAAGGTAGGCTGCCGCCGTTCGTGTCACAGGGTACAATAAATTCCGCGCCGGCGTCTATGGCGGCGAACAAGGTTTGCAGGGCATAGTCGCTGTTTTCCTTGAAGCCGTCAAAAAAATGTTCGGCATCGTAAATAACTTCGCGATCATTTTCTTTCAGAAAGGCAACGGATTCCCGAATCATGGCAAGGTTTTCTTTCAAGGTGTTGTTCATGACCTGTTTAATATGCAGATCCCACGTTTTTCCGAATATGGCGACCGCGGGAGTGTTCGCTTGAATCAACGCTTGCAAGTTCGGATCGTCGGCCGGGTCGATACCGGGTTTTCGTGTAGAGCCGAACGCCGTTATACGGGTATTTTTAAATTTTACTTTTTGCGCCAGATCGAAAAATTGCATATCTCTGGGATTGGAACCCGGCCAACCGCCCTCGATGTAATGTATACCGAAATCATCCAGACGTTTGGCGACTTGTATCTTTTCCATGGCGGAAAAATTTATATTTTCTCCCTGGGTTCCATCCCTTAAGGTGGTGTCATATAAGATGATCGGTTCCATAATGTTAAACTCCTATGATATTGTTTCTAATTACTTATTAAAGCCGTATAAAAAATTTATGCTTATCGATTTTCAGGCCGTAACGCTCGTACCGCAGCTCCGGCCCGCCACATTTCAGAATTTTTAATGACATCGAGTTCCTTTTGCAATTTTTCAAGGTAGTCAGGAGCGCTGTTTGCCTCAATCACCCTTTTGGTTTCTACGCCGGAAACCACTCTTTCATACAGTTCGTCAAACAGGGGTACCACTGCATCCCGGAACCTGGGTGCCCAGTCCAGCGCCCCGCGCTGGGCGGTTGTACTGCAGTTTGAAAACATCCAGTCCATGCCGTTTTCAGCCACCAGGCGGATAAGGCTTTGAGTGAGTTCCTCCACGGTCTCATTAAATGCTTCGCTTGGTGAGTGCCCGTGCTTTCGCAAAAGGTTATACTGGGCTTCCATCACGCCTGCGAGGCAGCCCATAAGAACCCCGCGTTCACCGGTCAGATCACTATGAACTTCTTTTTCAAAAGTGGTGGGGAAAAGATAGCCTGAACCGATGGCAATTCCCAATGCCAATGTTCTTTCCGTTGCTCTGCCGGTATAGTCCTGGTAGACCGCAAAACTGGAATTGATGCCGCTTCCGTCCAGAAAATTCCTGCGCACATTGGTTCCCGATCCTTTTGGTGCCACCATAATTACGTCAACATAATCAGGGGGTATGACACCGGTTTGGTCCTTATAAACAATTGAAAAACCGTGAGAAAAATAAAGCGCATCCCCTTGGTTAAGGCATTCTTTTATTTGAGGCCAGGTGGCTACCTGACCTGCATCGGAAAGGAGTTCTTTGATGATCGTTCCCTGCTTTGCTGCTTCTTTGAGGGGAAATAAGGTTTCACCCGGAACAAACCCGTCGGCAACAGCCTTATTCCAGTAAGCGTCTCCCTCAAGCTGTCCGATGATCACCTTAAATCCGTTATCTTTAAGATTAAGCGCCTGAGCCGGTCCCTGAACGCCGTAGCCGAGAATTACAATTGTTTCATCTTTAAGCACTTCTTTAGCTTTTTCCAATGAAAATTCTTCTGATGTAATTACTTCTTCTTCAATACCTCCAAAATTAATCTTAGCCATGTTATTCTCCTATAAAAATGTTAAAAATCAAAAATTGAACACCTAAAAATTGTCAAAACTTTTTTTATTGCCACTAAGATACGAAGAAAGATTATTAAGTTTATCCTTAGTGCCTTTGTGACAAATATATTTTTGGTTCTCTCCGAGCCGGAAGCCGGTTCTTACGGGTTAAGGGTTAACTATCATAAAACATGCGCAAGACCAAAGTCATACCCTGCGGGGATCTACTTGGCCTCCCGGATGAGTGCAATAATGCCCGTTTTCGCAATCTCCTTTATGCCGAGAGGTTTTAAAAGGTTTAATATGGCTTTCATTTTTCCTTCATCACCGGTCACTTCTATGGTGTAGTGATCCAGACTCACATCAACCACTTTGCACCTGAAGATATCCACAATCCGCAAAATTTCGGCACGGTGCTCGGCTTTAGCCATAACCTTGATCAGGGCCATCTCTCTATGCACAAATTCCTTACCGGTAAGATCGTGGACTTTGACCACATTAATGAGCTTGTTAAGCTGTTTTTCAATTTGTTCAATGATCGGCGGTTCTCCGGTGGTAACCAGGGTGATCCTCGATACCAGAGGATCGGTTGTTTCGGCAACGCAGAGGCTTTCAATGTTAAATCCCCGGCCGCTGAACAGTCCCGCAATTCTGGAGAGTACACCGGGTTCGTTGTCTACTAGAATCGAAAGTACATGTTTTTCTTGTGTCATGGGTAACATCCTTTTTTTTCTCGCCACTAAGGCGCCAAGGCACGAAGAAGGAAAAATAAATATGTCCTTTGTGCTTGCCCGCCATGGGCTTCGCATTCGGCGAGGCGGGTCTTAGTGTCTTTGTGGCAAATATTTTTGGTTCCGGCCCGTCCGCCTCACTCAGCTTGGCAGGAGGGCGGGTTTGTCCGGGTTGGGTTATACCAGAAGCATTTCCGTAACAGGAGCTCCTGCCGGAACCATGGGATAAACACATTCTTCTTTTTCTACCACAAAATCCATAATCACGGTTTTTTTGGAAAAAAGTCCTTTCTTCAAAACGGGTTCAACCTCTTCGGGTTTTGTTGCTCTTAGCCCTACAGCGCCGTATGCTTCGGCAAGCTTTACAAAATCCGGAGCACATTCAAGGCAGGTGGCGGCATAGCGTTTTTCGAAAAAAAGCTGCTGCCATTGGCGGACCATACCCAGATAGCCGTTATTTAAGATAACAATTTTTACCGGAAGACCGCATTGTATGGCCGTGGTCATTTCCTGGATGTTCATCTGAATACTGCCGTCACCGGCAACATCGATCACAAGCTTATCCGGACATGCGAGTTGCGCGCCGATAGCGGCTGGTAGTCCGAATCCCATACACCCGAGGCCTCCCGAGGTAATAAAGTGGTTGGGTTTATCAAAATGATAATACTGGGCGGCCCACATCTGATTCTGACCCACTTCGGTGGTGATAATGGCCTCACCTTTGGTGAGCTGATAGAGCTTGTCCACCACATACTGGGGCTTGATCACATCTTTCTGATTATAGGTTTGGGGGGATGTGCTTTTCCAATGCTGAATCTGATCGAACCATTTTTGTCGTTTTTTCTTGAGATCACCCAGGTCTTCTTTGTCCAGTAACTTGTTGAGTTGGGATAGAGTGATTTTGCAATCGCCCACAACCGGAACCGTAACCGGAATATTTTTTCGTATGGATGTGGGATCGATATCGATGTGCACAATCTTGGCATTGGGTGCAAATACATCTGTTTTGCCGGTAACACGATCGTCAAAACGCACACCGATGCCGATCATAAGATCGCATTCTCCGGTGGACATATTGGATCGATAGGTCCCATGCATGCCGATCATGCCGAGCCACAACGGATCCGTACCCGGAAATCCACCCAGGCCCATCAGAGAACATGTCACGGGAATTTGGGTTTTACGGGCAAGTTCCGTAAGCTCTTTGGCAGCTTTTGAAAGGATAACCCCACCGCCTGCAAAAATCATCGGTTTTGCGGAGTCTTTAATCATTTCTACCACCCGTTGCAGCTGTTTTACATTCGGGCTGTAAGTCGGCTTGTAAGACTTGAGCTTAATTTTTTTGGGAGCCTTGTAATCGATCGTATTGGCGCTTACATTTTTAGGAATATCTATCAATACAGGTCCCGGGCGGCCCGAACTGGCGATCATAAAGGCTTCCTTGATGATCCTGGCAAGATCTTCCGTATGTTTAACCAGGTAGTTGTGTTTAGTGCACGGTCGGGTGATGCCTACGGTATCGACTTCCTGAAAGGCATCATTTCCGATGAGATGGGTCGGGACCTGCCCGGTAAATATTACGACCGGAATTGAATCCATATAGGCGGATGCAATGCCGGTTACCGTGTTGGTTGCGCCGGGCCCGGAGGTTACCAGGCATACGCCCACCCGTCCGCCGGCACGGGCATACCCGTCAGCAGCATGAACTGCACACGCCTCCTGGCGGACCAGAATATGACGGATGTCCGTTCTCTCAAGTTCATCATAAATGTCGATGACGGCCCCTCCCGGATATCCAAAGATCGTGTCAACACCTTCTTCTTTTAGGGTCTTCATCATAATTTGTGCGCCTGTTAGTTTCATGATTGTGTTCCTTCCTTTTTAATTTCTACATTGGAAACTTAATTTGTGCCCGATAAAGATTTATGAATGGACACTAGTTAACACAGTAAAACTTAAAATTTGAAACGCTCATCTTTGTTTTATTTAACCACCGCCCCCTCACTGGCAGATGAAACCATGCGTGCATACCGGGCCATATACCCATGGGTGATCTTGGGTTGCGGCGGGGACCATTTTGATAACCGCTCGATGATTTTTTGATCCGAAACCTTGAGGGCTATTTTTTTCGCAGGAATATCAATGGCAATTCGATCTCCCTCCTGAACAATCGCAATGGGCCCTTTTTGCATGGCTTCCGGTGAAATGTGCCCGATGGCCGCGCCTTTGGTGCCTCCTGAAAATCGGCCGTCCGTAAGCAATGCTACATGAGCATCCAACTTCATGCCGACGATGGCCGAAGTGGGGGTCAGCATTTCCCGCATTCCGGGGCCTCCCATGGGCCCTTCATACCGAACCACGATAACGTCCCCTTTGTTGATATTGCCATCCATGATAGCCCGGGTTGCCTCTTCCTCTGAATCAAACACCCTGGCCGGTCCTTCATGGCATAACATTTCATCCAGAACCGCAGACTGTTTGACCACGCACCCTTGAGGCGCGAGATTGCCGAACAATATGGCAAGCCCCCCTTCAGTATGGTAC
>Ga0316577_10001038_pt1 | contig 12535 bp, 13 predicted proteins | sample S5NA_FD_203073 | JGI IMG/M metagenome (GOLD analysis project Ga0316577, IMG submission 203073) | Rhizosphere microbial communities from salt marsh grasses in Alabama, United States - S5-7_050615r2r1 | ecosystem: Host-associated > Plants > Roots > Rhizosphere | place: USA: Alabama | collected... | reverse complement strand
ACCAGCAGGGTGACGACGACAGCACAGTAAACGAGCGTGCGCCGGCTCATCTCGAACCGGCCGCGCTTGATTCCGTGTGTCACCCACTGCATGAAATTTGACATTGCTGCCCCCTACCCGATTCGCTCAGCGATCCTCAGCCGCGCCGAGCGTGCCCGCGGATTATCCGCAACCTCCGCCTCCGTCGGGCGGAGCGGTTTGCGCGAGATCACCCGCAGCACAGCACGATGATCACACGTGCATGCTGGCGCCTCTGGCGGACAGATGCAATCGCGGCTCTCTTGACGGAAAAAGCGCTTGACGATACGATCCTCCAGCGAATGAAAGCTGATCACGACCAGCCTGCCCCCAGGCGACAGGGTCTCTACAGCCTGGGGAAGCGTCGATTCCAACACAGCCAATTCGTCATTGACAGCGATCCGCAAGGCCTGAAACGTGCGCGTCGCCGGATGGATGCGCTCGCGCTTCTTGGTCGCTTGCTCGATGACATCGGCTAGTTCAGTTGTCGTGTAAAGCGGGCGTTCCGCCACAATTGCCTCCGCGATGCGCCGTGCCTGCTTCTCCTCGCCATACCTGCTCAACAGCGCCGCTAGATCCTCTGCCGAGAGGTCATTCACCAGATCGGCGGCGGTCGCCCCCCCTGACTGGGGGTCGAAGCGCATATCAAGCGGCCCATCCGCCATGAAAGCGAACCCGCGCTCCGCCCCGGCTAACTGGAGGGAAGAGAAGCCTAGGTCGAACAAGATGCCATCGACAGAAACAAAGTGGCGGGCATGCGCGACCTCCGCCAGGCGACCGAAGGAACTATGTACAAGTACGACGCGCTCACCAAAGGAAGCTAAACGCATACCCGCCGCTTTCACCGCCGCCGGGTCTCGATCCAGACCCAGGAGACGTCCATTTGGGGACGAGGCCTCTAGTATGCCTGCTGCATGTCCGCCGCCCCCCACTGTCGCATCGATGTATCGGCCGCCAGGTCTGACCTGCAAACCGTCAAGCACCATTTGGAAAAGAACAGGGATGTGGAGACCCTCCCCCTCCTCCCCTTGCCTTGCACCCGGCTCGCCAGCACGGCGGTCAAGTTGGGCCTGCGTCTCGGCTAGATGTTTAGCTCTTTCCATGCCTCGATGTTCACGTCACTTCCCTCGACGCGTTCGCGTTCCTCGCCCCAAGCATCGGGATTCCAGACTTCAACGTAGGTATTAAGCCCAGTGACAATAGCTTCGCCATTCAGATCGGCGTACTCTCTCAAACGGGGGGGGATCAGTATGCGGCCCTGCTTATCGGGGACAACATCAGAAGCGTTGGCAAAAACGAGGCGGCGGAAGGCGCGAGCAAGACGATCCGTCAACGGCAACGCGCTGACCTGCTCCGCCAACCGGTTCCACTCCTTCATCGGGTAAACCGCCAGACAGCGGTCGATGCCACGAGTGACGATGAGGCCCTCGGCTAACTCGTCACGGAACTTGGCGGGGATCGTCAACCGTCCCTTCTCGTCGATGGTGTGGCTGAACTCTCCCAAGAACATATGTTGAATCCCCCCAGCAAAGAAACAAAACGTGGCACCCTCGCAGGGTGATTCCCCACTTCACCCCACTTTGACCCACAATTGTCCATATTATACAATATTTTTGCTACTTTGACTAGTACTCGATGAAAATTTTAAGGTTCAATGAATCCCCGTCAGATCTTTGACGGAAATCATAGCACTCAAGCGTCAAAGAATCAGATTCTCTGACAAACAAATCAGCCCAGAGACAAATATCCTGCAGCGGCCCGCCAGACGCTGCGCCACAGACACACAATACCTAGAGCAACTTTAATTGCTTCGGTCGGGCTTCCAAGAACTGCTTGAGTGCGTAGCGCAGAACCCACGCAATCGAGACGCCGCTCTCCTGGGCTATCCGCTCTATTTCTTTGTAGTCCTCCTCCTCCATCCTGAAGGTAACGGACTTGTCGAATGCTTTTGCTTGATTTGTCATCATTCAACTTCAGTTGTGATCACAGCACTTAACACTGCTTACATTGTAAGCTAAGTGTACTCAAACTTACCTCCCTTGTCAAGAGGACGCCCCCCCTAAACCTTAAAACGTGTAAACTTTAAGGTTTGGAAATATAAAGGGACCCCAGGGCCTTATTCGGTGCCTGGGGTCCCTCTCATGCAGATTTTGCCGCTATGTCACATCGGCAAAGCTCAGGCCCAGCCTCTCCAACGTCGCCGGCGTAGGTCGGCCGGTATCAGGGTCCCATCCATACTCGGCGTATGCGCCGGCGAGGAGCAAATCGATGTCGGGGACACCCCCCTCGGTACCGCCGTCCTTCAGCGGCCGCAGCAACTGATTTGGCAGCCGATCATCGGCGCGCGCAAGTCCACGCCGCAAGTTGAGCAGCCGCTGGAGCGTGACGATGCGCTTGCCCAAAATCATCAGGTCGCCGGCCTCTAACCCCCACCCCGTCGCGGCGTTCAGCGCCGCAAGTATTCGCTCGACACCGGGGTTCTGAAACTGACACAGGGTCATAGCGTTGTACAGGCTGCGCCAGGCCTGCTGCCGCGCCGCGATGCGCCCCTTCTCCTCCGAGGAATCGAAGCGGTCGCCCGGCTCGATCCCCAACTCCAGCGCCGGCCCTTGACCGGTATCCACGCTGTACATATCGCCCTGCATGTGGCACGCTCCACGGGGAGAGAGGGCGTAACTCACCGCCATCCCGACGAACGCCCGCGGATCGTGCATCGGCACCTCCAACCGGTTGACCGTCACGGCCAGCTCTGGCACACCAAACCTCTCGGCCAGCGCCGCGCTTCCCTCAGCCAGCACATCGCCAAAGCCCTCACGGCGGGCCATCATCCCGACCAGGCGATGCACCATCTCCGCATCGCCAAAGCGCACTTCGATGCCGCCCGTATCGGCTGTGGTGAGAAAGCCGCGCGCGAACATCTCGCAGGCCAGCGCCAGGGTAGCGCCGGTGCTGATGGTGTCCAAGCCAAGGATGTTGCACAGGTGCCCGGCGTAGATGACGGCCTCCAGGTCATTCACCAGCAACAGCGTGCCCAGCGCGCCCAGAGTCTCGTACTCGGGGCCGTCCACCCGCTCCGCGCCGTACGAAGGCGCGCGTGTCTCGCGACCACAGGCGATGGGGCAGCGGTAGCAGGCGGTATTCTTGACACCGTACTGATCGTCCATCAGCACGCCGGAGAGATCGCTCGCCCCCTCCCACTCCCCCTGCTGGTAGTAGCGGATGGGCATGTCGCCGTACATCAGCGCCATGTCCACGTAGCAGGCGGTGCCAGCAAGCTGCAGCGACATGACCGCCATATCCTCACTCACGCTGTGAAGAATCTCCCGCACGACGGCTTTGAACCTCTCGGGGTCGGCCAGGTCTACTTGAGCCTTACCACGCACGGCGACGGCCTTGAGGTTCTTGGAGCCCATCACCGCCCCCATGCCGGTGCGCCCTGCAGCACGACCGTGATCGTTCATCACCGCCGCCATCTTGACCAGGTTCTCGCCCGCCGGGCCGATGCAAGCCACGCGTGCCTTGGGCTCGCCCAAATCCGCGCGCACGCGATCCTGCGCCTCGTACGAATCGCTGCCCCAGATACCATCCGCGTCGCGCAACTCAGCCTGCCCCTCGATCACTGCAAGCCACACCGGCTTCTCGGACCGCCCGGTGATAATGAGTCCATCGTAACCGGCAAAGCGCAACTCCGGGCCCAAGAAACCACCCGTGTTCGCCTCTCCCCAGATGCCGGTGAGCGGCGAGAGGGCGCACACGCTGCACCGCCCCGCCGAGGGCATCGCCGTGCCGACCAGCGGGCCGGTCATAAAGACGAGGGGATTATCCGGTCCCAGCGGGTCGGTGTCACCATCCACCATATCATAGAGGTAGCGCGCGGCCAGGCCGCTGCCGCCGACAAAGGCGCGGGCATACACCTCGTTAAGCGGCTCGTCCTGAACATCTCCTGTGCTGAGGTCAACGCGCAGAATTTTGCCGATGTAACCGTGCACTGTCAGCTCCTCAAAAATCGGCTGGATCGCCTTCGTACGCACAGACAAACAACCGCTCCATCTCCTCAAAGGAGGGCATACGGGCTGCGGCGACCACCTGAGTATCGTTGAAGGCATCGTCCACCAGCTTTTCCAACCGCGCCTCGTACGCCTCGCGCGTGATACCCATCTCGGAGATACAGGTGGGATTGCCGACCTCGCGGCTCAGATCGCGAATGCGCGCGGCAAGCGCCCGCGCCCCCTCCTCGCCCCCCGCCTGGGAGATCCCCAGAACGGCGGCTAGCTCGGCGAACCGCTCCGGCGCCGTGCGCGCGGCGAACTCGATAGTGTACGAAAGGCACAGCCCAACCGCGCGGCCGTGTGGCACGTGGAACATCGAGCCCAGCACGTGTCCCATCGAGTGAGCTATCGCGGCCATCGCATTGCCAAAGCCCAAGCCGGCGCAGGTGGCGGCATTGTGCATGCGCTCGCGGGCCTGCATATCAGCGCCATTGGCTACGGCAAGAGGCAGATTTTCAAAGACGAGGCGGGCAGCTTTGACGCACAGCCCATCGCTCAAGTCGGTGTGCCACGAGCAGGTGTATCCTTCGACGGCGTGGGTGAGGGCGTCCAAGCCGGTATCGGCCGTCAGTTGGGGCGGCATCCCCGCAGCCATCACCGGATCGACGATGGCGATGTCAGCGGCGTTCTCCCGGTTACCCAGCCCCATCTTGCGCTGCTCGTCGGTATCGGTCAGCACGATGGCCCAGGTGACCTCTGCGCCGGTGCCACTGGTGGTGGGGATGGTGACCAGGCGCGCCTTCTGGCGCAGTCCTAGGTCATCGAAGGGATTGATCGCCGCCGGCTCGATATCGGGCCGCTCGTAGAGCACCCAGATAGCCTTGGCGGCATCCATCGGCGAACCGCCGCCCAGGCCAAAGATCCAATCGGGCGACACATCGAGCGCCATCTCCGCGCCCCGGCGCACTGTCTGCACGCTGGGGTCAGGCTCCACCCCGTCAAAGATGTGCATCTCGATACCCGCCCGATCCAGATAAGTTTTTACCCGATCTGCCAGCCCTAGCTCGACCAGCGTGCTATCGGTGACGACGAGGGCGCGCTTGCCCCTCAACTCGTCGATGACATCCAGCGCCCCCTCGCCAAAGACGATTCGCGGAGAGACAAAGTTCCACATAGCCGCCTCCTTCAGCGCGTCGCAGCGTTAATCGCCAAAGTCCGTCGGGATGAGCGCACAGCAGGAGACAATCTCCTTGGCCGCGGCCACGTAGCGCAGGATCATCTTTATGTCACCCGTCAGCTTGAGCTTGCGCATCATCATGCCCTGGATAGGATCGAGCTTGCCCTCGATGACCTGCCGCCAGGCACCGAACGGGGCGCGGATAATGAACTGAGCCTCCCTCTCGTCCTCGCTGGCAAGCATCGCTGCGCCGGTGCTCTTGCCGTGATACAGCCCAAGGAACAGATAGGCCTCGCTGTCGCTGGTCGCATCGGGCTCGCTGATAAAGATAAAGTCTCCCTCCCAGTTCTTGGCCGAGCGCTCGTACGACGCGCTGTCATTGAGCTTCTGGCCTAACGCTTTGATCCATTCATCAGATGGGAATTTGAGCGCCATTGCTTCCTCCAAGTGATTTGTTCTCTTAAATTAAGGACACGGAACAACACAGAGGCACACGGATAAATTGAAAAAAATCCGTGTTTTCCCATGTCGAGCCGTGTCCAAAAGTGTTATCCAAAGTTAAAAGTGGAGGTCTACGGGGAAAAGCCAGAGAACGTCCAATCGCATTGCGATAGAGATGAATGCCAAAGCAGGGGATTTGGGGACAGCGACCCCTGTGCGAGCGAAGCTCGCTCGGGCTTTTCCCTTAGGAAGCCCCGGCGCTTTGCGCCGGAGAGCTTCACTTACCCATACCGGCGATCTGCCGGAGCAGGGTCATCACGCCCAATCCGAGAGTGAGGGCCTTCGCCGGTTGAACGGAAGGCAGCTGCTCGTTACCCTCTTCATCCACTTGAACACCAGCCGACTGAAGATAGAGATAAGCTGCGCCCACGCCAAGCAGCGCTCCGACGACGCCACCGACGATCATCACGCGCGTCTTTAGGTTCATTGATTATCTCCTCCCGTTTTCACATTAATGCCAAGCCATCGCTGAACCGTCGCCAGTACAGAATGAACGAACAGAAAAGGACGGACTACGACAGCCATCACCAGTTCCACGTAAGCCTGCCCAAGCGACGTGTACGCCTGGGCCAGCTTGAGCCAACTGGGCAGGTTCTCGTGCCGCTGCAGCCACCCCAGGCCATAGATCAGGGCCCCCATCAACAACAGGGGGGCCAAGGCCAGGAAGAAAGCCTCAACGGCAATTAGGATGATGGAAAGATCGCGCAAGACTGCCATAAACCAACTCCTCTAGCAAGCCGCCTTCCAGTATACTCCCTCCCGGCTTATCCGTCAAACGGTCAAACGCGCGATGTCTCTCAGCACCCCAGTAAGTTCGTTGCGCCAGCCGCGCTCCATCGGCATCCAGATGCCACGACGGCTGATGCTGGCACGTCCTCTGAGTGCATGTTGGAGATTCTCACGCTTGGGGTAATCCCTCTCCGAAAGCAATGCCAGGCGATCGTTCTCGATGCCAATGGTGGTCACGCCCGCATCGCGCGCCAACGCTTTCAACCGTAATTGGTATATCAGGTTCTGAGCGTCGGAGGGCAGCGGCCCGAAGCGGTCGGCCAGCTCCTGCTCCATTCCATCGATCTGCTCCATCGAACCCAGGTCCGCCATGCGGCGGTAGATTTGCAGCCGCAGACCGACGTCGGGGACGTACTCCTCCGGCAATCTGGCCGGGATGGGAAGGTCGATGCGGACGGACCCCAACGGCTCCGGTGGCGGCGGCAGGCCGTCGCGCCGCGCCCGCATTTCCTGCACCGCCCGCGCCAGCAGCCGGGTGTACAGGTCGAACCCGACGGCGGCGATCTGGCCCGACTGGCGGGTGCCCAGGATATCGCCTGCGCCGCGGATTTCTAGATCACGCATGGCGATGGTGTAGCCGGCTCCCAGCTCGGCCGTCTCGCGCATGGTCTCTAATCGCTGGCGCGCCTCGTGCGTCAGGCGCGTCACCCGGCCGTGGAAGAAATAGGCATAGGCGCGCTGCGCGCCGCGCCCCACGCGACCGCGCAATTGGTACAACTGCGCCAACCCAAAGCGGTCGGCCCGCTCGACGACGAGCGTGTTGGCGTTGGGGATATCGAGGCCGCTCTCGATGATGCTGGTGCACACCAAAACATCGACCTCTCCGGCGACAAAGCGCAGCATCACCTCCTCAAGATCGGACTCGCGCATCTGGCCGTGCCCCACGGCAAAGGTCACCTCCGGCACCAGCTTTTCCAAGCGGCGGCACACCGCCTGGATCGTCTGCACGCGGTTGTGGACGTAAAAGACCTGCCCACCCCGCTCCATCTCGCGCAGAATAGCCCGCCGCACCAACTGGGCATCGTACTCGCCCACGTAGGTGGAAACCGGCAGACGCTCCTCGGGCGGCGTCTCGATGGTGCTGATATCGCGCACGCCGGTCAGCGAAAAGTAGAGCGTGCGCGGAATAGGCGTGGCCGTCAGCGTCAGCACGTCCACCTCGGTACGCATGCGCTTGAGCTGCTCCTTGTGCGTGACGCCAAAGCGCTGCTCCTCGTCGATGATCAACAGGCCCAAATCCTTGAACTGCACGTCCTTTTGCAATAGACGATGCGTCCCGATGACGATATCGACCTCGCCGGTGGCCAGCCGCTCCAGAATCTTTTTCTGCGTGGCGCGGGAGCGAAAACGGGAGAGCATCTCCACCACGGCAGGGAAAGGGGCCAGTCGCTGGCGGAAGGTGGCGTAGTGCTGCTGTGCCAGGACGGTGGTCGGCACTAGAACGGCGACCTGCTTGCCGGCCATCACCGCCTTAAAGGCCGCCCGCAGCGCTACCTCTGTCTTGCCGTAGCCCACGTCGCCGCAGATCAGACGATCCATCGGCTTGGCCTTTTCCATATCGGCCTTGACGTCGGCGATGGCGTGCAACTGATCCTCGGTCTCATAGTAGGGAAAGGCAGCCTCCAGCTCCGCCTGCCATTCGGTATCCTGGCCGAAGGCATAGCCCTCGGCCAGCTCGCGGGCGGCGTAGAGATCGAGAAGCTCGCGAGCGACATCCTCGGCGGCTTCTTTGGCCCGCGCTTTGAGCGATTGCCACTCCGCCCTGCCCAACCGGTTGAGACGCGGCGGGCGGTCGTCGGCTCCGATGTAGCGGCTGAGCCGGTCCGCCTGATGAATGGGAACGTAGAGACGGTCGCCCTCATCGTACTCTACCATCAGGTACTCGCGCTCCATCTCCTCCAGCGACCGGATGACCAGGCTGCGAAAGATGCCGATGCCATACTCGACGTGGACGACGTAATCGCCAGGGGTGAGGTCGGCAAAGTAGGCCTCCGGGGCGACTTTGCGGCGGCGGACGGCGCGCCGGGGCTCTGGGCGGCGCCAGCCAAATATCTCTGCATCGGTCAGGAGATGCAGAGATGCAAAGGGCTGTCCCAGATCGATGCCGCGCATCACCCAGCCCTCATCGAGCGAGCCGTGGACGAAGGTCAGGCGCGATCCGGGCGGCTGGCGCAAATCCTCGACCGGCAGACCGTCGTCATAACCATACTCCGCCCCCCACAGCTCCGCCAACCGCTGCGCCTGCTGGCTGACGACGACCGCCTGCCCGCCCTCGGATTGTGCGGCATAGACGTGGCCCAACAGCGGCTTGAGCTCGCCACCAAAGTGAGTGCCAGGGACAAAGCAATCGGCCAGGCGGGAGCTGGCCTCGTTCTCGCCATACCCTAACGCAAGCGCTGTTCGATCGGCCAATTGCTCCGACCACTCGTCCCATGTGATGTAGGGCAGCGGATACTCCGGCGGCAGCGTTCCTGCCGCTTCGGCAGCATCCCGTAGATCGACGGCCTCCTCCTCCAGGCTGGCCCAGACAGCAGTCAGCTCCTGCGGATCGTCCACGACGATCAGAGTCTCTGGCGGGAGATAATCCAGCAGCGTGGCCGGCTGCGTGTAGAGATAGGGCAGGTAGAACTCGATGCCGGGGAACGGCATTGCAGACATCAGCCCTTCGTAATGTGCCTCCAACTCAGCCTGGTCATCAGCAAGATGGTGACCGGCCAGCTGTGCGGCGACGTGCTCGGCCACACGCGGGCCATGCCGCGGCAGGGCCTCGCAGGCAGGGGTGACGACGATGACCTCCACCCGCTCCTGCGAGCGCTGGGTCGCCGGATCAAAGCGGCGCAGCGAATCAACCTGATTGCCAAATAGCTCGATGCGCACGGGAAGCGCATCGGCGGGCGGAAAGATATCGAGGATGCCACCGCGATGGCTGAACTGCCCCGGCGCTTCGACGACGCTGACCGGCTCGTAGCCCATCCCGGCCCAGAGGCTCAACGTCCGTTCCAGATCGAGCACCTGATCCACGCGAAACTCGCGCACAGAAGTGGTATACTGCCGCAGCGGCAATGTGGGCTGCATCAGCGCGCGGGCCGAGGCGGTGATGATAAAGGGAGAATTGGATGAAGGCCAAAGGGAGGAAAGGACACGCAGCCGCCCGGAGACGACTTCGTCGGTCCAAGGGGCGCGCTCGTAGAAAAGCGTCAACGGCTCGGGAAACCGCTGAATGCGCTCCGGCGTTGGAGACCAGTCGCCGAGGGATTGGACCAACCCCTTGGCACGCTCCACCGTGCCGGCAACGACGAGCATCGGACGCTCCAGGTCGCGCGCAAGCGCCGCCAGGAGCGCAGGCCGGACGGCGCGCAGCAGTCCTAACGGCGGCAGCGCCACCCCACTTGCCAGATCCTCCCGCAGGCTCCGGTAGGCCTCGAGCGACCCAAACGATGAAAGTAGTCCCGAGACGTTCACACCCTGTTCCACACTTTTAAAGGCAATCCGGCCCTGAATTGTGACGGCTCATCGCCATCTCGGCCCCTTCGACCAACCACGTCTCGACAGCAGCCGCCGCCCGATCCAACGTCTCTGCAACCAGCAGGTTTTCGTCCGCCGAGAAATCCTGCAACACGTAGGCCGCCGGATCCATCTGTCCCGGCGGGCGCCCGATGCCGATACGCAGCCGGGCAAAGTTCTGATCGCTCACCTGATCGATAATCGAACGCATACCCTTGTGCCCGCCGCTGCCACCCTCGGGCCGTATGCGCACTGTCCCAGGAGGCAGATCGAGGTCATCGTAGACGATTAGCAAGCGTTCCGGCGGCACCCGGTAGAACTGCACCAGCGGCGCGACAGCTTGTCCGCTATCGTTCATAAACGTCTGTGGCTGGGCCAGCACAACACGCCGCCCACGAATTGCGCCCAAGGCGACGCGTGCCTTCTTCTGCTGCTTGTCGAAGGTCAAGCCGTGAATCGCAGCCAGCCGCTCCAGGCACATGAAACCAACGTTGTGCCGATTCGCCGCGTATTTGGGCCCAGGGTTGCCCAATCCGACGATGAGGTAAAATTCTGTGTCCATGTCCCTTCACACAACGCGCAACACGCAGAACCTGTACGTGTTGCGCGTCGCACACACTATCGCCTACTGGACCGGAAACGTTCTACTTTCGAGGGGAGCCCGGTCCACGCATATACCAACGTATACTCGCTTTGGCCATCATGTAAAGCCCCCACAACAAGAACAGCATCACCGTGATCAGTCCGCCGGTGCAAAAGGCGTCTTGCCACATCGAGGTATCTACTGCAAAGGCAGGTTCTTCCGGCTCGGGGGTGGGCGTAAAAGTGCCTATCTCCTCACCAGCCCCAGGCTCGGCAGAGGAGCGCGGCGTTGACGTGGGCGGCTGCACGATAGAGGGCAGCGTGGCCGTCGGCCCGGCCGGGACGGTAGCTGCCGGTTCGCTTTCGGCGGTGGGCTCGGGCGAGGGCACGAAACTAGAGTTATCCACGATGATGTGCTCGACAAAGTGAACGTGGGGATTTTCAGCATCCTCAAGACCCCAAACTGCCAGGGCCAACACGTACGGGCCATCCGAGACGGTGGTCGTATCCCACGTGCAGAGCACACCGTTATCGACCGGGTTTGGAACCAGCATGACGATGTCCACCCACGCCGAATCAGCCACGACGTTGCTCCCCGGCGCATAGCGCACCTGATAGGAATCAAATCTGGCATGAGTGGCGATACCCTTTATCTCGACAATCCCGCCAACCGTCATGCCCGGTTCGGGATACGTGATGACCGACCGCCACTGGTGCAGCGGCGCAGCCCGGCTCGGCAAGACAACGCCGAGGAGGACCACCGCCAACGCTATCCCTGCGGCCAGAACGCGCTTGTACATAAGTCTTCCTCACTTGATTTAGAATTGAGGTTACTGCTGCCTGAGTAACGCAGGTGAAAAGTGTAACATGAAAGGGCAAGAATGACAAGGACAAGAGACAAGAAGCAAGATGCGAGACCGGTTAAGGACGCTTTCTCGCTTGCCAACAGCCAGGAGCTAACAGCGGGCGCACTTCCCCCCTGGTGCCAAGGCTATCGTTTCAGCCAGCCTACTTGTAGTAGAGCACGAAGAATTTCTCTCTCAACAAATCCTAACAGCAGGTTGGTTGACCAGCCGTCGTTAGTCTGTTATACTGGCTCCACGCCACCAAAAAACGGCGTAACCGAGGAGGCAGCGTGGTGTTTTTATGGGCGAAACACAGCCGCTCTCCTCGATCGATATAGAGGAACAAGATGTCAGAAGAGAGCGACTCGGAGCTCATCGCTCGGGCCAAGGAGGACCCGGCAGCATTCAGCCTCCTATACGAGCGATACGTCAAAAACATCTATAGCTACATATACTACCGTACCGGCAACCACCACGACGCGGAAGATCTGGTTTCACGCACGTTCTACCGGGCGTTGAAGCACTTTGCGCGCTACGAGGATCGGGGAGCGCCGTTTTCGGCCTACCTGTACCGCATCGCGCACAACATGGTGGCAAACTGGCACCGTGATCGCAGCCGGCGACAGGTCGTTCCTCTAGACGAGATGATGCTATCGGCGCTCAAGCGGGAACAGCCTGCTGCCGTGGCAGAGGAAAAAGGCGAACAGGAAATCCTGCTCAAGGCAGTTCGCAGCTTACCTCCAGATCGCCAGCGATTGCTCATCCACAAGTTCGTCGACCAGATGAGCAACGCCGAAATCGCGCGGATCATGGGCCGCACAGAGGGGGCGATCAAGTCGCTTTACCACAGAACGTTGTTGGCACTGCGCCAAGATCTACTCGAAAAAGAAATGGAACAGGGCATAGATCAAGAGGAGAGCAGCGATGAACAAGAGGCGCTCAGATGACATATTGGCGACCCACGCCGAGAGGTTGTTCAGCCAGCCGGAGGCCATGCAGCAGATCGCTGTAGGTGATGAAGAACGCAGCGAGCTGGCCCCCCTATTCACTTTGGCCGAGCAGCTTTATCAGAGTATGCCTCCCGTGCAGCCATCGGCGGCTTTTGTGCGCAGCTTGGGGAAGGAACTGGC
>Ga0316577_10001037_pt1 | contig 12537 bp, 13 predicted proteins | sample S5NA_FD_203073 | JGI IMG/M metagenome (GOLD analysis project Ga0316577, IMG submission 203073) | Rhizosphere microbial communities from salt marsh grasses in Alabama, United States - S5-7_050615r2r1 | ecosystem: Host-associated > Plants > Roots > Rhizosphere | place: USA: Alabama | collected... | reverse complement strand
GTACGAGCGGATCACGGGGGAGAACCCGTACGAAGTTCCGATGCGGATCTACCCGGCGCCGCACTACACGATGGGCGGGTTGTGGGTGGACTACCACCTGATGACGACGATCCCGGGCCTGTACGCGATCGGCGAGGCGAACTTCTCCGATCACGGGGCGAACCGGCTGGGGGCCAGCGCCCTCATGCAGGGTCTCGCGGACGGCTACTTCATCTTCCCCTACACGCTCGGCGACTACATCGGCACCGAGCGGCCGACCCCCGTGGACCCGGAGCATCCGGACATCCGCCGCACCGTCGAGGAGGTCGAGGCCCGGATCGCTCGCCTCGTCGCCCTCGACGGGAAGCGGACGGTGGACGACTTCCACCGCGAGCTCGGCCGGATCGTGTGGGAGGAGTGCGGAATGAGCCGCGACGCGGAGGGACTGAAGAAGGCGATCGAGAGGATCCCCGAGCTGCGGGAGGAGTTCTGGGAGAACGCCGCGGTCGTCGGCTCCGGGGACACGCTGAACCAGGTCCTCGAGCGGGCGGGTCGGGTCGCCGACTTCCTCGAGCTCGGGGAGCTGATGTGTCGCGACGCGCTCGCCCGCGAGGAGTCGGCCGGCGGCCACTTCCGCGAGGAGCACCAGACGCCCGAGGGCGAGGCGAAGCGGGACGACGAGAACTTCCAGCACGTGACCGTCTGGGAGCACGCGGGCGAAAACGCGGCGCCGGTCGAGCACCGCGAGCCGCTCGAGTTCGCCTACGTGCCCCCGACCCAGCGGAGCTACAAGTAATGGCCACGACCACGATGAAGCTGAAGCTGCACGTGTGGCGGCAGCCGTCGCCCGGAGCGAAGGGCCGCTTCGTCACTTACGACGCGGACGCCAACGAGCACATGTCCTTCCTCGAGATGCTGGACGTCCTGAACGAGCGTCTCGAGTCGTCGGGCGAGGAGCCGATCGTCTTCGATCACGACTGCCGCGAGGGGATCTGCGGCACCTGCGGTATGGTGATCAACGGTCGACCGCACGGGCCGTGGGAGCGAACGACGGTCTGCCAGCTCCACATGCGGGAGTACGCGGACGGGGACGAGATCTGGGTGGAGCCCTGGCGGGCGAAGGCGTTCCCGGTCGTCAAGGACCTCTTCGTGGACCGGTCGTCCTTCGACCGGATCCTCCAGGCCGGCGGGTACATTTCCGTCAACTCGGGCGCCGCGCCGGACGCGAACGCGATCCTCGTGAAGAAGGAGGCGGCGGAGTCGGCGATGGACGCCGCGGCATGCATCGGCTGCGGGGCCTGCGTGGCCGCCTGCCCCAACGCGTCGGCCATGCTGTTCACGGGCGCGAAGATCGCGCACCTGAACCGACTCCCGCAGGGTCAGCCCGAGCGCTACCGGCGCGCCCTCGACATGGTGCTCCAGATGGAGGCCGAGAACTTCGGGAGCTGCACGAACCACGGCGCGTGCGAGCTCGCGTGTCCGAAGGCGATCTCGATCGACGTGATCGCGCTCCTCAACCGGGACTACCTCTCCGGGACCCGGAAGCGGAAGGCGGGCTGAGCACGTCGGGCTTCCGGCCGCGTTCCCGGATGCGAAGGGCGCGCCTGCCGACCGGTCGGCACGGACCGGCGACATGACGCTGGTCCTGTTCGTGGCCGTGGGCGGCGCTCTCGGCGCCGTGGCACGCTACGGCCTGTCGGGCTGGGTACAGTCCGTGGCGGGCGGCACGTTTCCCTGGGGCACGCTCGTCGTGAATCTGCTCGGCTGCTTCCTCCTGGGCTTCGCCTTCCGGGTCCTTCAGCTGTCTGCCGTCTCTCCCGCACTCCGGGGCGCCGTGACAGTCGGGTTTCTCGGGGCGTTCACGACCTTCAGCACGTTCGGGCTCGAGACGGTCGGCCTGCTGCAGGACGGCCGGTGGGCGCGCGCGGTCGCGTACGTCGGGGGCAGCGTGGCGGTCGGACTGGTCGCCGTGCTCGCCGGGCTGTGGCTCGCGACCGGTCTGCAGCGGCCGGGAGCGGGACCGTGAGGCCTTCGAAGGCGGAAGGCGGGCCCGGGAGGCGAACCGGAGTCGGGGGGACGCTATGACGATGGAGTTCGCGGGCGAGCGGACGCTGATGCGGGTGTTCATCGGGGAGAGCGACCGCTGTCCCTCGGGCAAGCACCGGGGAAAGCCCCTCTACGAAGCCCTGCTGCTCACGCTCCGCGAACGCGGCTTCGCCGGCGCGACCGTCGTGCGGGGGATCGCAGGTTTCGGGGCGAGCGCCCGGATCCACACGGAGAAGGTGCTTCGGCTTTCCCTCGACCTCCCCGTCATCATCGAGGTCGTGGAAGAGGAGGAGCGGATCCAGGCCGTGCTCCCGGATCTGGACGCCTTGATCGGTGGGGGGCTGATCACGCTGGAGCGCGCTCGCGTCGTTCTGTATCGGCCCGCGGGCCGCGGAGAGGGCTCCGCGACGTGAGCGGCGCCGGCGGAGGCCCGGGCGAAGGGCCGGTGCCACGACCGGCCGGGACCGGGCTCAGCGACGAGATGCTCGCCGTCGCGCGTCCGATCTGGGACGCCCAGCTCGCGCACCCGTTCGTGGCGGGGATCGCGGACGGGACGCTCCCCCCGGAGACCTTCGAGCGCTGGGTCCGTCAGGACTGGCTCTATCTCACGGAATTCGCGCGCGTCTTCGCCTGGGCGACGGCGAAAGCCGGGAGACTCGCGTCGATGGCGTGGTACGCCTCGGTGCTCGACCTCACCCTGAATACCGAGATGTCGCTGCACCGCGCCTACGCCGCCCGGTTCGGGATCTCGGAACGGGAGCTCGAGGCCGAGGAGATGTGGCCCACGACGCGGGCCTACACCGACTTCCTCGTCCGCACCGCGGCGGACGGCGACATGGCCGACCTGCTCTCGGTCGTGCTGCCGTGCGCGTGGGGCTACGCGTGGATCGGCGCGAGGCTCGCGGAGCGCGAGCGGCCGCCGGACCGGCGCTACGCCGACTGGATCGCGCAGTACGCCTCCCCCGAGTTCCAGGAGGCCGCCGAGTGGCTGCGGCAGGAGACGGAGCGGGTGGCGGGGGCGGTCGTCCCCGAAAAGCGGGCCCGCCTTCTCGACCTGTTCGAGCTCTCCAGCCGCTACGAGCTCCGCTTCTGGGAGATGTGCTGGACCGGCGAGAGCTGGTAGCGACGTTTCTCAGCCCGCTTCGTCCGCGACCGTCACATCCGACGGAGCGCGCTCGCCCGGGAGCGACACGCGATAGAGCACCACCCGCTGCACGTCCAGCTCGTCCCGGGTCGTCGCCAGGACGCGGTCGCGCGTGAAGATCGGGGACGGGTACGGGCTGAAGTCCTCCGGCGCCCGGACGGCCCCGAGATAGCGACCGTCCTCGTCGAACACGTCGAACACGATCGACTCGCTCCACTCTTCGCGAACGGCGTCCGGTTCGGTCGGATCGAAGTCGGGATCGTCACGACGGACTCCGGGCCGCGACACGCGGACCCACACGGTGCCGTCCTCGCCGGCGTACACCCTCCGATACGGCGGCTTCGTGTCGGGGATCGGGGGACCGTTCCAGTCCCAGCCGGGATCCGTCTGGCGCATGCTGCGGGTCGTCTGTTCCTCCTCCTCCCTCTTCTCTCCGGACGTGACGGGAACCGGGTCCCACGCCTTCTCGATCCGGACCGGCCGTTCGGGTCGCAGGAGGGTGAGCGAGTACTCCGTGCTGATCCCGTGGATGAAGTAGCCGTGTGGACTCAGGATGGCGAACTCGCCGGGGCCGAACGGCACCGAGTTGATCGACACGTTGACCCCTCCCTCGGTCTCGAGGCGCGCCTCCAGCCGTGGCGGTTCGAATCCGGTGTCGGGAAGCGCGAGCGTGTCGCCGGGGGTCCCATCCGGTCCGATTCGGACGAGACCGGACCTCCAGTCCCGCACCTCCGCCTCGGGGTCGAGCAGGAGGATCGTGTAGGCCCGGTCGAGCGTGTCGACGATCATCCGACTGGACGTGTTGAAGCCGCCCCGGATCCGCCAGGCCCCCGCCGGCGTCCCATCCGGCTCGAAGACCTGAATCCGGGCGTTCGCCGGGTCGCGAAGGAGGACGCGGCCGTCGGAGAGGACGTTGAGCCCGCCGTCCGGCTGCTCGTACTCCCCCGGCCCTCCGCCGCCGCGACCGAACGTGGCCCGGTAGGTTCCGTCGGGCTCGTAGACCCGGAGCGCCGGAACGTGACGATCCATCGCGTAGATCGTACCGTCCGGGCCGAGCGCGAGAGAGACCACCTGTCCGAACGTGTACTCGGGGGGGCCCTCCAGCATGCCGATCGACACGTCGGGGACGAGATCCGCCGTGTCCCCCCACACGCTCCCGGAGAGCGTACGGACCACCAGCGTGTCGCCGACGGTGTCCCGCACCGCCTCCCAACGCCTCCCGCTCTCCGGAGATTCCTCTCTCGAGCAGCCCGAGGATCCCCAACCGAGCGGAACGAGCAGGACGAGAGCGAACAGGCTCGACGCGCGCCGCATGCAGCCGACTCCTTCCGAGGTCCGCAACCGGTTCCAACTTCCACTCATCTCCCGTGTGACGTCCGGGCGGCGCCGAACGTTGACTCCCGCCGCCGGACCTTGGAGCGAGACCGGTCGTCCGGATAGATTCCGATTCGGGAGCGGACGACGGGCTGCGAACCATAACACGGCGGCGCGAGCGATGGCCAAGACCAGTTCCTTCGACGTGAGCACCGGCGTGGACCTCCAGGAGGTCGACAACGCCGTGAACCAGGCCCGGAAGGAGATCGCTCAGCGGTACGACTTCCGGGGGACGGACTGCCGGCTCGACTTCGATCGGGGGGCCGCGACCGTGACCCTCGAGGCGGACGACGCGTACCGGTTGCAGGCCTTGCGCCAGGTGTTCCGGGAGAAGCTGGCGGGACGGAAAGTGCCCCTCCAGAACCTCGACGAGGGGAAGGTCGACGAGGCTTCGCTCGGACGCGCCCGCCAGACGATCGGCCTCAAGCAGGGGATCGAAGCGGAGACGGCGAAGAGGATCTCGAAGGAGATCCGCGACCAGAACTTCAAGAAGGTCCAGGTTCAGATTCAGGGCGAGGAGCTGCGGGTGAGCGCCCCCGCACGCGACACCCTCCAGGAGGTGATCGCGTTCCTGCGGTCGCGCGACTACGGCGTCTCGCTGAACTTCGGCAACTATCGCTGACATCGGCGGCGAGGACGGGGGCCGGTTGCTCCTGCTGCGCAGGTACCTGAAAGCTCTGATCCGAACGGGGCGTCTCACGCTGGTGTCCCCCGACGGAAGCGAACAGGTGTTCGACGGCGGTCGTCAGGGCCCGGCCGTCACGGTTCGACTGCACGACCGCCGCCTGCCCCGGAGGATCGCGCTGCAGCCCGAGCTCGCGGCAGGCGAGGCCTACATGGATGGGACGCTCACGCTCGAGCAGGGAACGGTGCGCGACCTGTTCGACCTCGTGACAGGCAACCTCGGCTGGCAGCCCGGCAACCCCCTGAACGCCCGCAACGCGAGAATCCGCCGCATCCGGAACTTCCTCTCCCAGTCGGCTTCGCCGCGGATCGCGCGGCGCGGCGTGGCGCACCACTACGATCTCTCGAACGAGCTGTTCCGCTGCTTCCTCGACGACGAGATGCACTACTCCTGCGCCTTCTTCACGGAGGCGAATCCGGAGCACGACCTGGATCGGGCGCAGGAAGAGAAGACAGATCGGATCGCGGCGAAGCTCCTTCTCCGACCGGGGCAGCGCATCCTCGACATCGGGTGTGGCTGGGGAGCGCTGGCCCTCCAGCTCCGCCGCCGCTGCGACGTGGACGTCACCGGAATCACGCTCTCGGAGGAGCAGACGAGGTTCGCCGAGGAGCGGGCGGTGGCCGCCGGGGCGGAGCAACGGGTGCGCTTCCGCTGCCAGGACTACCGGGATGTCGAGGGGACGTTCGACCGGATCGTGTCGGTCGGGATGTTCGAGCACGTGGGCCTTCCCCGGTATCGGACCTTCTTCGAGACGCTCAGGCGTCGTCTCGCGCCGGACGGAGTTGCGCTCCTGCACACGATCGGAAGGGCCGACGGCCCGGGAATCACGGACGACTGGACGGCGAAGTACATCTTTCCGCGCGGGTACGTACCGGCGCTGTCCGAGATCGTGAAGTGGATCGAGCGGGCCGGACTCTACGTGACCGACATCGAGGTTCTGCGGCTCCACTATGCCTGGACGCTCGAGCAGTGGCAGCGGCGGTTCGCGGCGCATCGGAACGAGCTGCGCGACAGGTTCGACGAACGGTTCTGCCGAATGTTCGAGTGGTACCTCGCGGCCAGCGAGTCCGCGTTCCGCAACATGGGACATGTCGTGTTCCAGATTCAGCTCGCGCTCCGCCAGGACGCCGTGCCGCTCACGCGGGACTACCTGTTCACGGGGATTCCCGCCCACGGCCCGGGCGGCGACCGGTCGGATGACGAGGTTTCCCGCCCGTCTTCGCGTTCGTAGGATTCGGGAGGTGCCGCGAGGCCGTCAGCGGCCCCGAACGGAACTCACTCCGAGGAGAAGGCGCATGAACCGAAGCAGGCTCTTCGTGATGGCAGCGGCCGCCGTGGCCTTCCTTCCCGCGGCCTGCCTCGGGCAGAACGCCGAGCCGCTGAAGCCCGGGAACCAGGCCCCCGACTTCGCGATCCCGGGGGCGACGCGCCACGGGATCCTGCGGGACCCGGTGCGGCTCAGCGACTACCGGGGCGAGACGGTCGTGCTGGCCTTCTTCTACCGGGCCAGGACCCCCGGGTGAACGGTGCAAATGGAAGCGTACCGGGATCAGTACGCACGGCTCTTCCGCGGCGGCCGGGACATCGTCCTGATCGCCATCAGCACCGACGACGTCGAGGAGCTCGCCTCCTGGGCGCATGACGCCGACTTCCCGTTCCTGTTCGGGAGCGATCCGGACGCGGAGGTCGGCATGGCCTACGGCGCCTGGCGCTCGCTGCCGGGCGGCGGGGCCATCGACAACCGGACGCTGTTCGTCGTCGACCCGGAGGGAGTGATCCGCTACCTCGCGGCGCCCTTCCGGGAAGTGGACCCGACGGCGTACGAGGAACTGGCGGCGGCGATCGACCGGATCGCACCCCCGCTCGACGAAGACTGACCGCAGCAGGGCGTCGCCGCGTGCTCCCCCGGGGGGACGCGCGGCGACGCGACCCCTTGCCAAAATTTAGCCTTACCTAAAAATTGTCGGGACGGCCGACTCTCGCCGGGAGGCAGGGCGTGGCGGGAGCCGCCGGTCTCATCCGGCCAGACAGGAAGGGGAATCGCACCCGTGAGTCCAGGACTGGGTCTGTCGCTCTTCGTGGCGTCCGTGGCGCTGCTCGCGCTGCTCGCGTGGCCGCGCAAGGGCCTGCTCGCGCGCGTGCTGCGGCTGCGGCGCGTCGAGGAGCGCGTGCTCCTCGAGGACACCCTGAAGCACCTGTACAACTGCGAGTACTCCGGATCTCCGGCCACGGGGGAGAGCCTCGCGGGCGCGCTCGAGACGTCGCGCGCCACGGCGCTCCGCCTTCTCGACCGCCTGGAGGAGCTGCGCTTCGTCCGCATGCAGGAGCTCCGTCCGGTCCTCACGACGGAGGGCCGGGAGTACGCCCTGCGGGTCCTGCGTTCCCACCGTCTGTGGGAGCGCTACCTGGCCGACCGCACGGGCGTCGACCCGGCCGAATGGCACGCGGAAGCCGACCGGCTCGAGCACCGGACCTCTCGAGAGGACGCGGAAGGACTTGCCTCCCGCCTCGGTCACCCGCTCTACGACCCGCACGGCGATCCGATCCCGACGGCGGCAGGGCTGGTTCCGCCGCCGGCGGGGAAGCCGCTCACCGATCTCGAGGAGGGCGAGATCGCGCGAGTCACGCACGTGGAGGACGAGCCGCCGGAGCTGTTCCGGGAGATCGTGGGAGCCGGGATCGGTCCGGGAACGCGGCTCCGGCTCCTGAACTACGCCAGGAACGTCCTGCAGATCGAGGCCGACGGGCGGGAGCAGGTCCTGACGCCCGCCGTGGCGGGTCGGATCACGGTGGAGTCGGTTCGGGACACCCCGGAGCCGGATACGGAGTCCCTCGACGACCTCGCGCCCGGCGAGGCGGGACGGGTGACCGGCATCTCGCCGGCGGTCCAGGGGCCGCAGCGGCGACGGCTGCTCGACCTCGGCGTGGTGGAAGGCACCGTGATCGAGTCCGAGTTCGCGAGCGCCGCCGGAGATCCTGTCGCCTACCGGATCCGTGGCGCCCTCATCGCCCTCCGTCGCAGCGAGGCGGAACAGATCCGGATCGCGCGCGTCAGGAGGGAGAAGGGCGAGGAGCGCGAGTCGGCGGAGGCGGCGTCCTGATGGCGACCTCTACCCCGGCCCCGTGCCGCGGCTGCGCGGCGAACCGCGAGCAGGCCCTGGTCCAGCTCGGGATCGGCGGCGGTCGGTTCGACTACCTGGTGGCCCTGGCGGGCAATCCGAACACGGGGAAGAGCACGATCTTCAACGAGCTCACGGGCCTCCGCCAGCACACCGGAAACTGGCCCGGCAAGACCGTGGCACGGGCGGAGGGCAGCTACTCCTACGAGGACGACCGCTACAAGGTCATCGACCTGCCCGGGACCTACTCCCTGCAGGCGGGGAGCCCGGACGAGGAGGTCGCGCGGGACTTCCTGCTGTTCGGGCTCCCGGACGTCACGGTCGTGGTCGTCGATGCGACGCGGCTGGAGCGGAACCTGAACCTCGTCCTGCAGGTGCTCGAGATCACGGACCGCGCCGTGGTCTGTCTGAACCTGGTCGACGAGGCGCGGCGCCACGGGATCGCGATCGACGAGTCGAAGCTCGCCGCCCGGCTCGGCGTGCCCGTCGTTCCCGCCGTCGCCCGCACCGGCGAGGGGATTCCCGAGCTGCGCGAAGCGATCCGTCTCGTGGCGACGGGCCGGACGGCCACGTCGCCCTATCGCATGCGCGAGTACCCCGGGGAGGTGGAGCGGGCCGTCACCGGTCTCGTTCCGGCGCTCGAGCGGACCTTTCCGGATCTCGCCAACGCCCGTTGGGTCGCCCTGCGTCTCCTGAACAAGGACGAGCGGGTGGAACAGGCGGTCCGCGACGGGACGATCGGACGCCCGGACGCCGACCGCTTCACCGGCGACGTGCCCGGACGCGGACCCGTCGCGGTGGAGGGGGCCCTCGCCCTCGAGCCGGAGTCGGTCGAGAGCCCGGAGCCCGGCCGGGACGTGCTGCACAGGGCGGCCGAGCTCCGGTGGTTGCTGCGTCCCGACTTTCACGACGCGCTGACGGGGCGCTACTTCGACGCCGCGAGCGAGATCGCCGCCGCTTCGTCGGCGACGGGCGCCCGTCGGGCGAAGTTCGATCTCGACCGCACGCTGGACCGGGTCCTCACGAACCGGTGGCTCGGGTTCCCGCTGATGCTCGGACTGCTGGCGATCGTGTTCTGGATCACGATCGCGGGGGCGAACGTCCCGTCGCGCATGCTGTCGGTGCTGCTGGTCGACAAGGGTCTGCCGGCTCTGAAGGAACTCGGGGCAGCCGTCGCCATGCCCTCCTGGCTGAGCGGTCTCCTGTTCGATGGGGTCTACCTGAGCACGGCGTGGGTCGTGAGCGTGATGCTCCCGCCGATGGCGATCTTCTTCCCGCTGTTCACGCTCCTCGAGGACTTCGGATATCTGCCGCGTGTCGCGTTCAACCTCGACAGCACGTTCCGCAAGGTGGGAGCGCACGGCAAGCAGGCGCTCACCATGTGCATGGGGTTCGGCTGCAACGCCGCCGGCGTCGTGTCGACGCGGGTGATCGACAGCCCGCGGGAGCGCCTGATCGCGATCCTGACCAACAACTTCTCGCTCTGCAACGGCCGCTGGCCGACCCAGATCCTCCTCGCGACGATCTTCCTCGGGGCCCTCGTCCCGGCCCACGTCGCCGGTCTCGTCTCGGCGACCGCGGTGGTCGGCGTGGCCCTGCTGGGGATCGCGGCGATGCTGGGGGCCTCCTGGCTGCTCTCGCGGACGTTGCTCCGGGGCGAGGCGACGGCGTTCAGTCTCGAGCTGCCGCCATACCGGCCGCCGCGCATTCTCCAGACCCTCTACACGTCGCTGGTGGACCGCACGCTGATCGTCCTGTGGCGGGCCGTCGTGTTCGCCGCGCCGGCGGGCGCCGTGATCTGGCTCGTCGCGAACGTCTCCGTGGGGGGCGCGAGCCTGGCCGAGCACTTCATCGCCTGGTCGGACCCGTTCGGCCTCCTGATCGGCCTGAACGGCGTGATTCTGCTCGCCTACATCGTCGCGATCCCGGCGAACGAGATCGTCATCCCGACGATCCTCATGCTGACGGTGCTGACGCTCGGCGCGACGGGAATGGGCGCGGGACCGGGCGTCATGTTCGATCCGGGCTCCACCGGAGACGTGGGGGCCCTGCTGCGCGCCGCGGGGTGGACGACGCTGACGGGCGTCAGCGTCATGCTGTTCAGCCTCCTCCACAACCCCTGCTCGACGACGATCTACACGATCTACAGGGAGACGGGGAGCGCCCGCTGGACGGCGGTCGCCACGGCGCTTCCCCTGGTCATGGGGTTCTCGCTCTGCTTCCTCGTCGCGCAGGTCTGGCGGCTGCTCGCGGGGTGATCGCGGAACCCGCCCGGGAAATCAGAGCGCCGTGCGCACCGCGGCCCGTATGTCCTGGCCCGCGCCCGTTCCCGTGTACGTGACCCGCCCCTCCGCGTCGAGCACCACGATGTAGGACGTGTTGGGCGCCTCGAAGGCACGCGTGGCCGCGCCCCGCTCGTCCCAGAGCATCGGGAACGGAAGCGGGTGGTCGTCCAGGTGCCTCCGGATCCGGCGCGGCGACTGGTTGACCCCCACGGCCACCGCGTAGAAGCCCACCCGGTCCCCGAACTCGGCGTGGGCCTCCAGCATCCTCGGGTGCAACTCCTCGCAGTTCGTGCACCAGGTGGCCCAGAACTCGAGCAGCACCGGCTTCGTGCCGATCACGGCCTCGAGGTCCACCTCGCCGCCCGGGCCGTCGAGGCGCTCGAGCGTCACGCCGGCCGGGGTCGCTCCACGCGCCAGCCCGATCCGCGCCTCCTGGGCCTGGGCCGGGGAGGCGGCGGCGATCCAGACGGCACCCCCCACGAGCGCCGCGCACGTTGCCCGATACCGCATCCTCATATCTCTCTCCCGTTCCCTGTCAGTACCACGCGAGCCAGGCCTGGTACAGGTACCACCCCGCCATCGCGAGGAGCACGACGCCCGCCCCTCGCTTCACGAACAGCATCCAGCGCCCGCCCCTCGGAAGCAGCCGCAGCGAGCCGGAGAAGATCCCCACGATCACGAGCAGCGCCGTCATCCCGAGCGAGAAGGCGAAAAGATAGAAGAATCCGAGCCCACCGCTTCCCGTCGTCGCCACCCAGGTGAGCACGGCGGCGAAGGCGGGGGCCCCGCAGGGGGCCGCGACGAGGCCCGACGTCGCGCCGAGGAGGAAGACCGCGGGCCAGGAGCCGCCGCGCAGGCGCGCGGCCCGCTCGACCAGGCCGCGCGGCGCGGAGACCGGAATGACGTCGAGCATCGCGAGCCCGAACAGACCGAGCAGGATCGCGACCGACAGGCGAGCCCACGGACTGGAGGCGATCGTGCCGAACAGCGAGCCGCTGAGTCCCGCGAGGAGGCCGGCGAACGCGTAGAGCGTGGCGAGCCCGAGCACGTAGGCGAACGTCAGGCCCGCCACGCGGGCCCGGCTGGCTCCCTCGCCGGCCGTTCCCCCGATGATGCCGGCCGTGATCGGGATCATCGGGTAGATGCACGGGGTCAGGCTCGTCAGGACGCCGGCCCCGAACAGCAGCGCGGCCGCGAGAAGCGGGCTTTGCGCGAGCGAGTCGCCGAGGGCGACCTGGAGAGCGAGGGGCGCGGGTGGCACGTGTGCGTCTCCTGCAACCGGGTTCCCGTTTCCGTCGGCGTCGGTCTCCGCGGAACAAGAACCGCCCCGGGGCCCGTTGGTTCCCCGGGGCGGTCGAGTGCGGGCGCCGCCGCCCCCGCCCCGCGGCCTGCCGCGGCGTGGGGGCGTGTCGCCGACCCCCTACTTCAGGCGCAGCGTCGCCACGACGCCGGCGTGGTCGGAGGGGAGGAGCCCGTCGTCCGTCCAGTCGGAGCGGCTGCTCCCGACGATGAGGGTCTGGACCGCGCCGCTCAGAGGCCGGTCGAACCCGAAGTCGCCGTTCAGCATCACCAGGTCGACCCGGCGGTCCATCTCGGACGGCCACGCTTCGAGGCCCCCGTCCTGGCAGCAGGTCCAGCCGCCGCTCTGATTGTGCGCGTCGACGTAGCCGGCGTCGAGGAAATCGAAGTAGGTCTGCGTCGAGCTCCCGTAGGCATCGGAGTTGAGGTCGCCGACGACGATGACCGGACGCTCGCCGGCGACCACCCCCCGGAGCTCCGTGGCCTGCGCCCTCTGCAGCGCCTCGACATCGGGGTGCACCACGTTCCCCGGCAGGATGTCCGCGGGCTCGAGGTGGGTGACCACGAAGCGGAACGGCAGTCCCGCGACCTCCGTGTCCACGAACC
>Ga0316577_10001036_pt1 | contig 12540 bp, 10 predicted proteins | sample S5NA_FD_203073 | JGI IMG/M metagenome (GOLD analysis project Ga0316577, IMG submission 203073) | Rhizosphere microbial communities from salt marsh grasses in Alabama, United States - S5-7_050615r2r1 | ecosystem: Host-associated > Plants > Roots > Rhizosphere | place: USA: Alabama | collected... | reverse complement strand
TCCATGGTGCGGGCATCGATGTGGGGCTCCAGAGCATCGTAGTCGTATCCGAGCTCCGGGAGCTGGAACGGGTAAGGCATAGTTCAGGTCTCCTTTCCAAGGGATTCGCCTTCGGGCCCAGCGGCCAGGCGGACGTTCGGCACGTTGTACACCGCAGTCGGGAAAGGTTCATCTCACGTGCACCCCTCTTCCCGGATGCCGAGCCGGAAGCGCTGGAGGTCCCTGGACGTGGCTGAGAGACCAGGTGGGGCCGGCGGAGGGAAAGAGGGTCGCATCCTTCTGGTGGACTGCGACATGTTCTACGTGCAGGTGGCTCGCATGGAGGACCCGGAGGGAGCCGGGAAGCAAGAGCTCCTCATCGTCGGAGGCTCTCCCGCCGGCCGGGGAGTCGTGACGTCCGCCTCCTACCCCGTGCGGGCGTTCGGCGTGCAATCCGGCATGCCGACCTCTCAGGCCCTTCGCCTCTGCCCTGCGGCGGTGGTGGTCCCGGTATCGCGAAAGGCGTGCGCGGCCCGGAGCCGGGAGGTAAAGGAGGTACTCCACCGGTTGGCTCCCGTGGTGCAAGCCGCCTCTATCGACGAGTTCTACGTGGATCTGGCCGGAACGGAGCGTCTCCTCCGGGACGAGCCCCTGGTCCGGACGGCGAGGAGAATCCGGCAAACAGTCCTCCGGGAAACGGGGATCTCCGTCTCCATCGGGGGAGGAACCCGGAAGCTCATCGCCAAGCTCGCCGCCGGGCGGGCGAAGCCCGGCGGCGTTCGGGTGGTTCCTGCAGGCCAGGAAGAGACCTTTATGAAGGGTTTCCGGCTCCGGGAGATCCCCGGCGTGGGTCCGGCTCTGGCGGAGACGCTGGAGGAGAGAGGACTGCTGACGGTGGAGGACCTCCTTCCTGTCGAGCGCAGGTGGCTGGACCGATGGTTCGGGGAAGCCAGGGGACGATGGCTCTGGGAGCGTGCCAGGGGGATCGACGTCTCGAGGGTGGTCTCCGGGGAGCCCCGGAAATCCGTGAGCTCGGAGCGTACATTCGCATCGGACCTCCACGACGACCTCCTCCTGGAGAAGGAGGTCCTGAGGCTGGTGACGTCCGTGGGTGGAGCTCTCCGAAGGGCCGGGCTCCAGGGAAGAACCATCACGGTGAAGATCAGGGACGACGACTTCCGGACCCGAACCGCCAGTCGCACCATCCCAGGGACCCTGGAGGCGGATGCCACCCTGTGGCGGATCGCCCGAGAGCTCGTTCGGGAGCTGCGGAGGAGACGTCGAAGGGGAGTGAGGCTCCTGGGGGTGGGGGTCTCCTCGCTGGTGGAGGGAGCGGGCCCCCGCCAACTTGAGCTGTTCCGTGGAGACGTCTCCGCGGAGTCGGAGCGACAACGGACGCTTTCGAGGATCGTGGACGACTTGAAGGAACGGTTCGGGGAGGACGCGGTGTTACCCGGGGGGCTGTTGGAGGAAGGGGAGGATTGAGCCCCGTTGAGCCGGGTCTCTTTCGGGGACCCGCCGGGGGCTCGGCATGGGCAGGGCCATGCCCTGGAAGCCGAAACCGATTCAGGGGAAGAATGAATATGCGGCGTCACGACAAGCTTTGGCCCGGGAGGAAACCGGTGGTTGGGGTCATCCATCTCCTCCCCCTCCCTGGCTCTCCCCGTTGGCGGGGCTCCATGGTGGAGGTCCTGGACCGGGCTTCCATGGAGGCAGCGCTCCTCCTGGAGGAGGGGTTGGACGGAGTCCTGCTGGAGAACTTCCTGGACGCTCCCTTCTACCCGGGTGCGGTTCCTCCGGAGACAGTGGCGGCCATGGCGGTGGTGGCCCAGCTCGTGGTCCGACAGTCCGACGTCCCCGTGGGGGTGAACGTGCTCCGCAACGATGCGGCCGCCGCATTGGCCGTGGCAGCCTCCACCGGTGCGGCCTTCATTCGGGTAAACGTCCACACCGGATCCATGTTCACCGACCAGGGACTCATCCAGGGGGAGGCCCACCACACCCTCCGCCGGAGGCGGACGCTGGGAAGCGATGTGGCGGTCCTGGCGGACGTCATGGTGAAGCACGCCTCTCCCCCCCCGGAGTCCCGCCTGGAGCCCACGGTACGAGACACCTGGTATCGGGGGCTGGCCGACGGCCTCATCCTCACGGGAGCCGAGACGGGAGATCCGGTGCTCCCGGAGGAGATTGAAAAGACCAGGGCGGTCCTTCCCCGGGAGGGACGGATCTGGGTCGGCAGCGGGGCCACCCCGGAGACGGCGGCCACCCTCCTGGACGATGCGGACGGCATCATCGTGGGGAGCGCCCTTCAGGTGGGAGGGAGGGCCGGCGGCGGGGTGGACCGGGACCAGGTGAGGAGGTTCATGGACGGAGTGGGCCGGTAGCCGGGGGGGCATGCGGCTCGGCACCGCGAGAAGTCCGGGCCCCAGGTCCTCCTACGCCCTCGTAGTCGTGGGCTCTTCGGGCTCTTCGCGGGTGAGACAGGCGAGATACTCCCCCGCATGGCCTTCCCAAACCACCTCCACCTGCCATCCCCGCTCCCCGGCCACTCGGATGAGGGCGCCCGGATCCAGGAAAAGCTGAGGGAAGGGTGCTCCCCGCTCCCCATTGAACTCCATCTGATAGTGGAGCTCCCCTGGATAGGGATCCTCTAATCTCCACCCTGCCTGCCCTGTGTCTCCCCTGGACTCAGCCCATGTCTCCCCGTCCAGCAGATCCGTGGAGTCCATCAAGATCTGTCCCCCCGGCGCCAGGAGGCCGTCCAGCGTGTCAAGGAACGCGGAGAACCTCCCCAGGGTTCCGGCCAGGGCGGTGCCGTTCATGAGGAGGAGAATGGTGTCGAAGGCACCCCCGGGCTGAAGCGCCTCCAGGGGGGCACCGATCACCTCCCGGACCCCCCGCTCTTTCATGATGGCGACACCTTCGGGGACGACCTCCGCCGCTACCACGGGCACGCCTCGCTCCTGAAGGATCAGGGCCAGGGACCCCACTCCGGCGCCGCCGTCCAACACGCGACCCCGGACCCGGGCCAGAGCCTCCCTGTCGATGGGCCGTAAATCGTCCCCGGAACGAAAGAAGAGGGACACGGGCATGGGCTCCGGCGCGGCGGCGTCGGTTCGGATCCAGAGGACGGCATCCTCATGGCCCGCCCAGAAGGCCACCCACGCTGCCGCCAGGGGCCCCCAGGCGTCCGGACCGAAGAACCGGGAGATCAGATGCCCCCCCTTCGAGAGCCATTGGGGAAGCGAGGCGCCATGATATCTTTCCCTGATGCCAAAGACTCCTCCCTCCTCCGGTGATCCGCCCCAGCTGAGCCCTGGACGGGCGATGACCCTCATCTGGCGAGCCCTCCGGCTCCGCTGCCCCAACTGCGAAGGAGGGCCCCTTTTCTCTAGCTGGGTGAAGATGAGGGGGAGCTGCCCCTCCTGCCAACTCCTCCTGGACCGGGGGGAGGGGGACTACTTCCTGGGTGGGTATACCATCAACTTCCTGGCTTCGGAGCTATTCATCGTACTGGGAGCAGGCGTGGGTATCGTCCTCACTTGGCCCGATGTGCCCTGGCGCCTCCTCACCTGGAGCCTGGTTCTCCTCATGCTGGTGGCTCCCGTGATCTTCTACCCCTTCGCGAAGACCCTATGGTTGGCCACGGACCTGATCTTTCGACCCCTGACGCTGAAGGACCTGGAGGGGCACGGAGAGAACTCCTCGAGGGAGCCGGATGGAGACGAAAGGCCGGCCCGGGAAAGCCGGGCCGGCCCGTGAAGCTCGCTGTTCTTCCCTTCGCCTGGAGCCTTTGCTAGAGCTTCCTTCCCTCCCGCTTCCACTGCTGCCGCTTCTCGTAATTCGACATCCAGGGTTGCCGGCCGAAGTAGTCGTTGGTCATCTCGGCCACCCTGGGGGCCAGGAGGATCAGGGCGAAGAGGTTCGGGAAGATCACGATGGCCAGAAGGACGTCCCCCAGGTTCCAGGCTACGGCCAGGGGGAGAACCGCCCCGATGAAGTGGGCCAGGATGAAGGCAAGCTTGTACGGAAGCACGAACTTCGGCCCCAGGAGGTAGTGGGCGCTTCGATCCCCGTAGTAGCTCCAGGAGATGGCCGTGGAGATGGCGAACAGCATCACCGAGAAGAGGACGATGTAATGCCCCCAGTCACCCAGAGGGGAGAGCCCCTTCCTGAATCCCAGCATGGTGAGGGGGGCCCCGTTCTCGGGTGCCATGCCCCAAAGTGTCGGTAGGTCCCGACCATCCGCGGCAATGGCGTCGGCCGCGATGGGGTGGATGGACCCCGTGAAGGGCACGGTCATGTTGGCGTCCTCGAAGAGGCGGTCCACGGCGACCTCGTGCCACGCTACCCTCGGATCCTCCGGCCCGCTCACCACCTGGTAGCCGTCCACAACCTGGATTTCCTCCGGCATGTCCACTGGCGCAAAGCCCCGACCCTCATTGGGAACCACGTAGGAGAGGTCACCTCCGCTGAATGCGATCTCGGTGGGATAGCGTTCCGTGTTCACCCCCGTCATCACCAGCACCAGGCCGGTCATGGTGCAGATGATGATGGTGTCGATGAAGGGCTCCAGGAGGGCGACGACGCCCTCGGATACGGGCTCGTCGGTCTTTGCCGCTGCGTGGGCGATGGGAGCTGATCCCTGCCCCGCCTCGTTGGAGAAGAGGCCCCGGCGGACACCCCACATCATGGTAACGAGGATGGCCCCGATACCCGTTCCCGCAACCCCGGCGGTGGGGTTGAACGCCTCCCTCACGATGAGCGCCAGGGTCGGAAACACGTCCGCCGCGTTAAGGAGAAGGATCAACAGGGCACCGGCCACGTAGACCACCGCCATGAGCGGTGCCAGAACCCCCGTCACCTTCCCGATGCGGGAGATCCCCCCGAGGATCACCAGCGCGACGACGGACGCGGTGATCAGCCCGGTAATCCAGGTCGGCACGCCGAAGGTCGTTTGGACGGCGTCCGCCACGGTGTTGGCCTGGATGCCGTTCCCGGTGAGGAAGGCGACCGAGGCCAGCATGATGGCGAAGAAGACGGCCAGCGGTTTCCAGTGGGCGCCCAGGCCCCGCTCGATGTAGTACATGGGCCCCCCGGACACCGTCCCTTCCCATGCGTGGGCGTCCCGGTCCGGCGCCTCCACCGTCCGGTACTTCTGGGCGAGTGTGACCTCGGTGTACTTGGTGGCCATCCCGAGGAAGGCCGTGACCCACATCCAGAAAAGGGCACCGGGCCCCCCCAGGTGGATGGCCAGTGCCACTCCGGCGATGTTCCCGATACCCACGGTGGCGGAGAGGGCCGTAGTGAGGGCCTGGAAGTGGGAGACGTCACCCGGCTCCTCCGGATCATCATACTTGCCCGTGGTGACGGCGAATCCGTGCCCCAGGCGGCGGAGCTGGATGAACCCGAGGCGAAGGGTCAGATAGATCCCCGTGCCCAGAAGCATGATGACCATGATGGGGATCTTCTCCCCACCCACGGACGGGCCAATCTCAACGACATAGGTGTTGAGAAACTCAGTGATGCCCTGGACGAATCGCTCGAGGCCCTGTGTGAAACCCGGCATAGGCTTTTTCGCTTCCGACCGTTACAGGTTCAGGTGGAACCAGAGTTTGAGGACGTGCAAGAATGTCTCACCCGACGTTGAATGGCAACCCTACCGGCTCATCCCATCGGTCTCCCGTCTCCCCCCATACGGAGACCCGCAGCGGGATGAAACCGCTCCCGAGCGGCGCGCGTAGGGCGACTTGAAACGAGCCTCGGGAGGGGGGACGACGCCCCTCCGGTCCCTGAGCGGTCGATCCATGTCGAGCACGTGGGAGGATCCATGTTCCGTACGCGGCCGGTTCTGATCATCGCCCTTCTGGGGTGCGCCTGCACGACCACCCTTCGGGCCCAGGAATCTCGAACCGAGGGGAGAGGCAGGGGCCTGGACCTCACCATCCGTGGAACGGGTCTCGCCATCGGCAACATCCCCCGGGTGAACGGGATCCGCATCAACTTCCGGGATACCTACCTGGAAGAGGTGAACGGGCTGAATCTCACCCTCTGGGGGCCGAAGGACGGCGTAGGTGGAACCGTTCGGGGCCTGGCGGTGGGAGTTGCGGCGCCGGCGGCGGACCGAATTCAGGGCATCTCCCTGGGGGGGCTGGCGGTTGTGGCGAAGCGGCAGCTCTCGGGACTGAGCGTCGGAGGGTTCGCCGTCGTCAGCGACGGCTCGAGCCAGGGCTTCAACCTCGGCGGTCTCGCCACCGTCAGCCAGGGCACCTCCGTGGGGGTGAACCTGGCGGGCCTCGCCTCCGTTTCGGAGGGATCCAGCACCGGTGTCAACGTCGGTGGCCTGGCCGCCGTGTCCAACGGCGGTTCCACCGGCGTCACCATCGGCGGCCTGGCCACGGTGGCTGACAGGGGGTCTCTGAGGGGCCTGCAGTTGGGAGGCCTGGCTGTGGTGGGGAATGAGGGCATCGAGGGGATCTCCCTGGGCGGGTTGGCCGTGGTGGGAGCGGAGGGGAGCCTGAGGGGAATCCAGGCGGGAGGTCTGGCTGTGGTGGCGGGCGCCGGCGACATGACGGGAGTCAACGTGGGTGGGCTGGCGGTGGTGGCATCAGGAGGAGTGACCCGTGGGTTGAACGTCGGGGGTCTGGCCGTGGTAGGGTCGGAAGGGGTGGAGGGGCTGAACCTGGCCGGCTTGGCGGTGACGGGCGAGGATTTCGTGAACGGCGTGACCCTGGCCGGTTTCAAGATCCAGGCCCGTGAGGCCCGTTGGGTCACGGGGGCATTGTGGAAGGTGGAGGTGAGGGACTTCGAAGGGGTTTCGGTGGCCGGGTGGAACGAGCATGAGGGCTACAGCCGAGGGCTCTCCGTCGGCATCTTGAACCGTGCCCGGGAGTTGGAAGGCATCCAGATCGGGTTGCTGAATTTCGCGGGGAACAACGCCCGGTTCCGGTGGCTTCCCCTGGTCAACGCACACTTCTGAGGTCGGTTCGCCGACCTCACTCGGCCCGATGGAGGAGCACGGGGATATTCCCCCCCCGGATGACCTTGTCTGCCACGCTCCCCAGGATGAGGCGGGCCACCCCCCCCCGACCGTGGGTCGCCATGGCCACGACATCGACACGGTTCCTCTCGGCATACTCCAGGATTCCATCCGGAGCGTGCACCCCGGAGACGGTGGAGACCTGCACGGAGAATCCCTCGCCGCGAAGGCCGTCGGCCTCTCTCTCCAGAGCCGTCCTCGCCGCCGCCTCTTCCTGTTCCAGCCCCTGAAACTCGTGGGAGGTGTGGGACGTGAAGGGAGAGCTCAGGGGAAGATGGGGCGGGATCACCCGAAGGAGCGTGATCTGTGCGCCTGAAAGCTGGGCGAGGCCTCTTGCATACGGGAGGATCTCACGGCTCTCGGGGCTTCCGTCCAGCGTCAACAGGACATGGCTGAAGATCAGCTCCTCCAGCCTCAGCTCCTCTCCCTCGCGGGGTCTGACGGCGAGAATGGGACAGGGGGTCCGCCTCAGGAGCCCGTCGGCCACGCTCCCGAGCCAGGCACGCCTCAGGGGCCCCCACCCATGGGTGGTCATGACCAGGAGATCGGCGCCGGCCGCCCGGGTGTGATCATCCAGGGCACCCACTACTGGACCCGTTTCGACGTGACCGGAGACCGGCACGTCACAGCCGGAGAGAATGACCCGCTTCTGGAGGTCCGCCAGGTAGACTCCGGCCCGCTCCCGCGCCAGCTCCAGCCGCTCCGATTCCAGCGCGTGGTCTTCATGGGAGCCCTGGGAGCTGGGGAGGGGCGTGACGACGGTCACCAGGCGAACTTCGCCACCGCTCTTGCACGCGATCCCCAGGGCCCGTGGGAGTGCCAGCTCCCCAAAGGTGGAGCCGTCCACCGGAACGATGATCTCGCCGAACATGGGTTCCTCCAGGTCCCCCTCTGGATCGTTATGGCAGGCCGCCGGCAGGGCGCGGCGACACACTCCGGAACACGAGTCGCCGTGGACTCGGCAGAGCCCACGGCGAGGGCATGGTGAAGCGGCGGAGAGCCCGTCGGCAGGGCCCGTCTATTTGTATCTGTAGGTGATCCGTCCCCGGGTGAGGTCATAGGGGGACATCTCCACCTTCACCCGATCTCCCTCGAGGACGCGGATGTAGAACTTCCGCATCTTCCCGGAGAGATAGGCCAGGACCTCATGACCGTTCTCCAGCTCGACCTTGAAGGTGGCGTTCGGGAGGACCTCGCTGACGGTCCCCTCGACCTCTATGGCGTCTTTTCCCATGCCGGGCGGATACTCCTGGGTTACGATCACACTGCCCCGGATCCAACTTCTTGGATCGGGTTGCTCCAACACAAGAGATGCAAAAGAAGGGTTTTCGCCACGATTGGCAACGGGTACGCACAATGTCTCCCCTCCGGCGACCCCGTTGCCGCGACGGCAGCGCCCTGACCGGGCTCCCCGGAGATCCCGAGAAGAGGACCCCGCCGCCCGGGGTGGGCAGCGGGGTCCCCGCTCCACCGTCCGGAGGGGCTACCCCCCGGATCCCATCTCTCAGAAGCGCACCTCGAAGCCCAGGTTGATGGTCCGGGGCAGGCCCAGGTACACCTCTGCATCGTCGGCGTCGTGGTCGTAGTCAAAGCCGTTGTACGGGGAGTTGTCCACCGCGTCGGAGATATATACCTCGTCGAACACGTTGAATACGTTGACGAACAGGCGAACGTCGCCCCCCTTCCAAGCCTGAATCAGATCAGCCAGCCGGTAGGAGGCGTGAATATCGAATACGGAATACCCAGGGACCTTCCAGGACTGGATCCCGGCCTCCCCCGGATCGTCCCGATCCTCGGGGCTGAATTGGGCGTAATAATTCCAGTACGTTCGCCCCTGAAGCCTGGTGTAGAACCCGGGGATGGGAAAGAGGGAAACGGCGTACGCCAGTTGGGACTGGGGCGCGTCGGCGACCTTGAGATCCTCCAGGTATAGCGTCTTTGTCGCCAGGGACCCTCCCAGGTTGTACTCTCCGGTCACATCCCCCAGGTAGCTCCAGTTTCCGAAGGAGGCGGCGGCGTCGAACCGGAGCAAGTCATTCGGCTGGTACGCGGCCTGGGCTTCTATTCCCATATGGCGTTCATCCAGACCCAGGAGCGTCACCAAACCGTCCCTGTCCTCCGCCACCAGGTCGGTGACCAGGAGCGTCCACACCCTGTCCCTCCATGTCGTGTGATAGAAGCTGACATCGAAGGTCAGGGAACGATCCGGCGAACGATAGTTCATCCCACCTTCAAATGAGAGGAACTTCTCGTTCTGGGGATCCGGATTCGGAATGCCCTCCTGGTCATTCATGGTCCCGTCCAGAACCGGAACCTTGGAGATGAACCCCGCGTTGGCGAATAGCGAGACTTCCTCGGTGATGTTCCTGGACGCTCCTCCCTTGACCTGAAACCCATTCAGCCATCCGGTTCCCATGCGAAGAGGCTGGCCGAGGGCGTCGGCGATGAAGTGGTTCTCCGAGGAATAGGCGTTCATGGCCCAGCCGAACATCCCGTAGAGGGATCCGGCCTGGCTGGCCTTCTCCGCCTGCAGATAGGCACCGAACCAGTCGATGCTGTTGTCGAAGCTGTAGTCGATCCGGTCCCCGAGCCCGCGCTGGATCTCCGTCCCCGTCCAGAAATCCGATTGGCAGCCATACCGGCAATCCTCGTAGTACGTTCCGCCGAGGAGATCCCGGACCTCCCGGTAATGCTCCACCGTTGCGGTCCGCCAATCCACACCCACCTCCCCGGTGATCCCACCGTCAAACTCCTTCCGCAGCTTGGAGATCACTCCGAACTGATCCTGGTTGTTCATGGAATTCCGGAGGATGAACCCCGACGAGCCGTCGGTCCTGGCCCGGTTCTTGGCAATGGTCCCGTCGTAATCCAGGACCCGCTGTCCCAGGCCGTAGCCGTCGGCGCCGTACCCCGCATAGTCCCATGTGGCGCCGCTGCTGGAGCCATAGGTACCGGTACCTCCTCCCCTCCCACCGGAGTAGTACCCCACCGTGGATAGGGTCATGCCATTCCCGAAGTACGAATACCAGTTGAGGTTCACCTGGGGTTTGTGGAAGAAGTTCTCGGATTCGTTCAGGTAGTCCGGGGCGTGGCGGGAGTGGGTCCCGGACCCAGGGCCCGAGCTGGCGTATTGTTTCCCCTTGTAGGAGCTGCTCACCTCGTTGACGTTGGCGCTCCATCTCCTCCCGGGCTCGGCCTCGGGGAATGCAGCCAGGGCGGCAGGGTCATACCCGGCAAGGCTCCGGGCGTAGTCGGCGTCGTACTGCCCGATGTTGAGCATCCAGCGGTGCTGACCGTGAATCTGGGGAGCACCCATCGCATACAGCTCGACCCGGTTCTTGGGGTTGATCTGGTAGGCTCCGGCGAAATAGTAGGCCCAGGCATCGGTCCAGTTGGCCTCTCCCCTGCCCTGGAGTCCTTCGTACAGACCGTCTCCCGTCTTCCGCACCAGGGACGCCGTGAAACCGAAGTTGTTGGCCAGCTCTCCGGAGGAGACGACAACCGTCTCCTTGAGGAATCCCCCGGATCCGAACTCCTGTTTGTAGGAGGCACCTCGAGCCGTGGCCATGGGGTCCGTGATGATGTTCATGGTTCCACCGATGGACGGGGTAGCCAGGTTCACCGCGCTCAGCCCCCGCTGGAGCTGGATGCTGGTGGACGCGTCGCCGACTCCATCCCAGTTGGACCAGTAGACCCATCCGTTCTCCATGTCATTCACCGGCACGCCGTTGACCATGATGGATGTGTTCCGCTGGCTGAACCCTCGAACGTTCACCCTGGCATCACCGGCTCCACCTCCCTGGGCGCTGGCGTAGACCGACGGCGTGACGTTGAGGACCATGGGCAGGTCTCGAGAGCCAAGCTGGTTCTGGATCTGGACCTTCGGCACGTCGGTATACGCCACGGGCGTCTGTCGCTCGATGGCCCGTGTGGAGAAGACCTCCAGGGCGTCCATGGCGATGGCTTCGGTCCCCAGCGAGAAGTTCGCTTCGTAGGTCCCACCCGGCTGCAGAGTCACGTCGTCAACAGCCTCGAGGCCGTACCCGATCATCCTGGCCTCGATGCGGTAGGGGCCGCCGGGCTGGAGCCCCATGACCAGGAAGCGTCCGTTGGCCTGGCTCAGGGTCCCGCTCTGAAAGCCGGTCTGTTGGTTGACGATGACGATCTGAACCCCTGAGAGGGGGGCACCGTTCTGGTCGGTCACTTCTCCGGTGATACGGGCAGGCTCGGAGCCCTGGGCCGACAGTTCTGTTTTGGGAGAAAAGGCAAGAAGAACAAGCAGGGCAGCTGGGAGCCACCGCAACCGGAACAAGCTTCGCATCTCGTTACCTCCGAGGTTGGAGCCGGGAGGGTTCCTGGCCGGGTATGACAGGGCGAATCTACGGAGAAACAGGTGTTTTGAAAGGCATCGTTCGGTACCGGGCGGGAACCGTTTTCAGGGGGAATCCGGGGCGATTCTGCAACCTTTTCCTGCAACCTTCCGTAGGGAGAGAGCGTCTCACCCATGTGGGTGTCACCAGAACTGAGGACAAACGACCATGTCTCCCAAGAAAGCGATCCTGAAGACCCTCACTGATCACCACAAGAAGTCCGGCCCGGGCGTCCTCACCAGGCCTGCCACGATCCCCGGATTTCAATCGAAGCCAGAGCGGTTCCAGCAGGCCGTCAACAACCTCCTCCAGGAGCGCCTCATCGAGGGCACCAGGGACCCGGAGGGGCGAATGGCCATCTCGCTGAACGCCTATCGCCTGGCCGACGTTCGAAAGGAGCTACGCCCCTTCTGGTTCCACCCGGCATTCGTGGCTCTGATGGGCCTGCTGGCGGTGGCCGCCGGTGTGGGGCTCATGGGCTGAGGGAGTCCCCCGGCTCCCCGGCAGGGGGTCATCCACCCCCGAACAAGAGAAGGGCCCGACGGAAATCCCGTCGGGCCCTCTCCTTTTCTCATCACCATGCCCTTCCGGGGACGATACCCCACCCCCTCGCCCGTTGGGACGGGCACCAGCGCCTCATGCCCTACCTGCCGTTGTACGGCTGCCCTTTCGCCCACCACTCCGGGGCGGGCGCACCCTTGAGGTAGTGGTCGAAGAACTCCTTCATCCGGATGGAATAGTCCAGCTTGTTGCCATACTCCTGGGGATGGTGAGGCTCACCCCGATACTGAAGGAACACTGCCTCCTTCCCCAGTCGTCGGAGAGCGAGATAGAGCTCGATGCTCTGGTACCAGGGTACGGCGTCGTCCTCGTCTCCGTGCATCAGCACCAGGGGGGTTTCCACCTTGTCGGCAAAGAAGAGTGGGGAGTTCTGAATGTAATCCAGGGGGGCCTCCCAAAGGCTCCCGGAGAGCCGGCTCTGCGTCTGCTCGTACTGGAACTGTCGGGCCAGTCCGGAGCCCCAGCGGATGCCCCCGTACGCGCTGGTCATGTTAGAGACCGGTGCCCCCGCCACCGCCGCGGCGAAAATGTTGGTCTGGGTCACGATGAAGGCCGTCGTGTACCCGCTCCACGAATGTCCGTGGAGCCCCA
>Ga0316577_10001034_pt1 | contig 12549 bp, 13 predicted proteins | sample S5NA_FD_203073 | JGI IMG/M metagenome (GOLD analysis project Ga0316577, IMG submission 203073) | Rhizosphere microbial communities from salt marsh grasses in Alabama, United States - S5-7_050615r2r1 | ecosystem: Host-associated > Plants > Roots > Rhizosphere | place: USA: Alabama | collected... | reverse complement strand
GCTTCGCGCGCCCAACCCCACTTTTCTTCTCTCCCCCAAGATGCTCAGAACAAGCAACTTGGACCCCGAAGTGCAAAATGATAAGCCCCTGTGTTCCAATTGTGTTCAGGGATATTTGGGTATATACTTTCCCAGCGAAGCAGGGGGAGGAAAAAGCCAGCAAAAGGAGGCCCCAGAACGATGAACAACCTAAACAATTGGAGCAAGACGCCGATAAAAAAGCTAGCCACCTCACTGACCCTGGCAACCGTCGCCCTTGTGGCGTTGATCTTGATGGTTTCCTCTCGATCCGTTAGAGCTCAGTCCGGCGACATCTATGTAGAGAAACAGCTGGGCCGTCCAAGTCCAGTAGTGTACGTAGGCGAGTACCTCACCTTCACGATCTTTATCAGGAACGATTCCGCCTTTACCGTCACGACCTTGCCCCTGTCCGATACGTACAACACGGTAGTCCTGGGTTTTGTCGACGCCACCCCACCGCCCGATAGCGTGGATGAAGGGGCAGGGCGGCTCGACTGGGGAGACCTGACGACCTACTTTGGCAATCTGCCGCCGGGAGCTTCCATCCTCGTCGTCGTCGGTTTTATCGCCGAGCACCCAGAGACGGCAGTCGTCAACGCGGCAGAGGTCCACGACGCGCTGGGCGCCGGGGGAGCGTTAAGCGGAACCAACAGCACTCTCACCAATACCACGTCGGTGGGAGGCAGCAGCCCGGTGGAAAAAGATCTGCTGGAAGGATTGATCCCTCAGGTCGGCCTGCCACTGACCTTTACCATCACGATCACCAACAACGGCTATACCACTATGACGGTGATGCCGTTGATAGACACCTACAACCCGGCCTGGATGGCCTTTAGTTACGCAGTACCACCGCCCGATATCGTCGACGAGGTGAATGGAGAATTAACCTGGCTGGATCTCACCAATTGGGCCGGCGACGTACCGGCTCACGGCACGATCACAGTGACAGCCGTCTTTACCGCCCTGATCGCCGGTGACGCGGTAAACTCCGCCGAGGTTTCGGGAGCCGTCGATTGGTACGAAAACGAATTGGCAGGAGGGTCCGACCTGGTGCCCATCACCATCATCGAAGGTCCCACACCCATCCCGACGACAGCTCCTACATCGGTGCCCGCCACACAACAACCAGCCCCCACGTCGGCACCGGCTTCCACGGCGACTCCTGGTCCTATACCAACGAACACTATGATACCCCTCTTACCCCAATCAGGAGAACAGGGCACAAAAAGAGGAGCCGGCAACGCGTCCGCAGGCCTGCTCGTCCTAGGCGTGGGGGTGGTCATCCTGAGCGCGTGGATAGTGATCCTGGCCCGTATGCGAAGCAGACAGCGGTGAGCCAGGATTTTCTCCGCTAGATTTCTCCTACCACGCGACCGATTGCACCAGGCCGCGTCGCTGGCGCGGCGATACAGGCCGGTCAGCTTGACGCATCTAGACGCGATGTAGAGGCAGCAGCCCACTCAACTCCCCGTCGAGCCAAAGCCGCCCGTCCCACGTTCCGTCTCGTCCAGCGACGGTACCGGGCGCCACGCCACGCGCGTCACCGGCGCCACCACCATCTGCGCGATGCGGTCACCGCGCCGGATGGTGTAGGGGGCATCACTCAGGTTGACCAACCCCACCTTGACCTCGCCACGGTAGTCGCTATCGACCGTGCCCGGCGCATTGGCCACCGTGATCCCCTCTTTGATCGCCAAACCGCTGCGGGGTCGAATCTGCGCCTCGTACCCGGGCGGCAGCGCGATGCGCAACCCTGTAGGCACCATGTAGCGCTGCCCAGGTTCCAGCACTAGCGGTTCCTCCACCGCCGCCTGCAAATCCATTCCCGCCGAGCCGGGCGTGGCATAGGTGGGCAGGGATAGCCCCTCAGCATGAGACAATACCTGAACCTCCACACCCAGCTCGGTCACACCGCACCACCCAACAGATGCCGCAGTGCCGCCCTTTCATTTGCTCCAAGCCGCGCCAACGCCGCCTCGTCGCCGTTCAAAACCGCCTTCGCCAAACCCGATCGCCGGAAGGCCGCCAGATCCTCCTCGAACGGCGTCCCCACTTGATGCTCGTGCACGATGTTCCCATCGCGCATCACCAGGATGCGGTCTGTCTTGCGCGCCACGCTGGGGTCGTGAGTGACGGCGATGAAGGTGGTGCCCAACTCGTGGTTGAGCCGGTGCATCAGCGCGATTACCTCCTCGCCGCTGTGGGTGTCCAGGTCGCCGGTGGGCTCGTCAGCCAGCACCAACTTGGGCTCGTTGGACAGGGCCCGCGCGATGGCCACCCGCTGCCGCTGCCCGCCGGAAAGCTGGTTGGGTAGGTGATTCATCCGGTTAGCCAGGCCTACCAACTCTAGCAGCTCCTTGGCACGCCGCTTGCGCTTTCCCCGCCCGATCGGCTGCCCCATCATCGGCACCTCGACGTTCTCCAAGGCGGTGAGCGTCGGGATCAGGTTGTGCAACTGAAAGATAAAGCCGACGGTGCGCGCGCGGAAGGTATCAAGATCGCGCACCTTGGTCAGATCATCCCCGCCGATCAGGACCTGCCCGCTGGTCGGTCGGTCGAGAGCGCCCAGCATATTGAGCAGCGTCGACTTGCCCGAACCCGACGGCCCCATCACGGAGATGAACTCGCCCTTTTCGACCTGCATATCCACGCCATCAAGCGCCCGCACCTGCGCGCCGTCGCCGTATATCTTTACTAAATCTCTTGTCTCAACGATAATCCCTGTTGTCATATCTGTTCCTCCACCAACTCCGTGAAACGCGATACGTGAAACCCAAGTCACGCATCACGGATCATTCGTACCTCAGTGCCTCCACTGGACGCAGCAGCGACGCCCGCCACGAGGGATACGCCCCACCGAGCGCGCCCAGGATCAAGGCCGTGAAGAACACCTGCACGAAAAGCATGACGCCAAAACTAGCCTGGGCAAAGCTCTCTACGATAGACGATCGATTGAGCAGTAGAGTCACCCCGACGCCAAGAATCACGCCGACCAAGCCGCCCAACAAGCTCAAGATCACCGACTCGCGCAGGATCATCGACAGAATCCGGTGCCTGCGCCAGCCCAGGGCCCGCAGCACGCCAATCTCGCGCGTGCGCTCGAACACACTCATCACCATCGTGTTCATCATCCCTGCGCCGCCCACCACGAGAGCCATGAACGCAATACCCCACGTGCTCGACTCCATATACTTCAAATCGGCCACGTTCTCAGAGAACTCGCTCGCCTTCGAAATAGACACCTCAGGAAACCGCGTCTCAATCGCGTCGATCACTGCATCAGCCTGGCCCGGATTCTCCAGACGAACGCCAAAGAAGCTCACCTTGCGCGGCTGGCCAAAAAGGTTCTGTGCATCGCGCAGGCTCACTACCCCGCCCCCGTCCTGGAAGGGCACCCCGGTCTCGTAAATGCCGACGACGTGGAACGAGGCATCGAATAACCGCACCGACTCGCCAAGTTTTACTTTCAGGTTCTCAGAGGCCACGCGGCCGAGTATGATCTGTCGGTTGGTCGTCAGTGGGGCTCCCTCCACAATCTTAAACTCGTGAATCGCACGCCCCTGAGGCCGGTAGCCGAAAACAACAAAGAAAGGCAGATCGCCCACCGTCGTATAGCCTGTCAGAAAACCCTCGGCGCTCTCCACACCTGGGATGTCGGCGATGCGCCTCACGATCGCTTGATCCACAGCACTCAGGTCTGCCGAAGCGCCAGCCTCCATCCCAGCCAGGTGAATGCCACCGCCGGTCGCCATCGCCGTCATGCTCTCAACCATGCCCTTGGACAACCCGCCCAGGCTGACCATGGCCATGATGGCGATGCCGATGCCGGACAGGGTGAGCAGCGTGCGCGTGGGCTGTCGGAAGAGATTGCGCAGTGCCGTCCCGCCAATCTTGAGCCGTGAGGCGTGTGACCCGCTGCTCCCATCGTACCGCATGGCCTCCGCCGGCAGCAAGCGGGACGCCCGCCAGGACGGATACAGCCCGCCCACTAGCCCGAGAGCAAGCGCCGTACCAATACCCTGCGCAAAGAGGTCGAGGGAGAACGTCGTGGGAAAGAGCGATCCTGCAAACGGCACCTGCTTCACCAGACCGACCACGCCCACGCCCAAAGCTGTACCCACTATCCCGCCTAGGCCACACAGGACGACCGACTCGCCCAGCACCAACCCCAGCACCCGGATCGGCCTCCATCCGATGGCCCGCAGGGTGCCAAACTCGCGCGTGCGCTCAAAGATACTCATCAGCACCGTATTCATCACCCCCACGCCGCCGATGACGACCGCCAGGAAGGAGACAGCCCAGGTAAACCCCGTCACCATCGAGAGCATCTCCTGGCTCTCGGTAAAGTCAGCGGAAAGGGTCGCAGTGAGATCCGGGAAGCGCTGCTCGATACGATCTCGCATCCCCTCGGCATCCTGGCCATCCTTCAGTTTGAGCAGGAACGCGTTCGCCTGGTGAGGATGCTTCGAGATCACTTGCGCATCCTCCAGCAGAACCACGGCCGCGCCATCCTCGAAAGGCTTGCCCGTCTCATAGATGCCGACGATCCGAAAGGTCGTCTCGTAGAGCTTGAACGTATCACCGACGCCCTTTTCCAGGTCGTCCGCCGCCATCTTGCCGATGATGAGCGGGCTACCACCGTGTCCGGAGGATTGTGCCGAAAGCCGCTCTCCTTCAACGATCTTGAAATGCTCGATCGCGAACCCACCCGGATCATACCCATAGACGATGAAATACGGCATCCCCTCTGTGGCAGCAAAAGTATAGATCATACTATCCACCTGGTCGACCCCGGAGAGACCGGCCAGCGTCTCACCCACCTGCTCATCCACGGCGCTAAAGGCAACATCCACCGCGTCCGACTGCATCACCAGCAGGTCGGCTCCGCTGCCACCGCCGATGGCACCGTACCCCTCGGCAAACCCATCCGCCATCGCGCCCAACGCGACGATGGCCGCCACGCCGATGGCAACGCCGATCACGGTGAGCAAGGTGCGTGTTTTGCGACGTAATAAGCTTTTTAGAATCATCGATACCTCATTGCATGATACGTGATGCGTGAAACGTGATTTTCAGAAGTCACGCATCACGTATCACGAGTCATTCCTCCAGCTCAATATCCACGAACGCCGTCATCCCCCACTTTACCGCCGGGTCGACCTCGTCCAACACGACCACCACTGTATAGTTGACCCCGCCCGAACCCGGCGCAGCCATCGGGGAGATGCGCGTGATCTCGCCGACGAAAACCTGCTCCGGCAGCGCATCAAAGCTGACGTCCACCGACTGGCCAACATATACCCTCGTCACATCGATCTCGTCCAGATCGGTGGTCTCTATCCGCAGCGTATCCAGATCGCCCAGGGTGATCAACGGCTGACCCGCCACGATCAACTCGCCGGCACGTGTATCGACCATACCAACGGTTCCAGCAAACGGCGCTTTGACCTCGGCCCGCTCCAGCGCCAGCAGTGCCGCATCCAGCGCCACCTGCGCCTGAGAGATACCCGCCTGCGCCACGGCAATCTGCTCGGCTGTTGCCCCGGCCTGCACCAGATCCAACCGCGCCTGCGCGCCATCCCGTCCGGCCGTTGCACCATCGACCATCGCGTCTGCCTCCTGCAGTCGTGCCTCGACCGTCGCCCGTGTCAGTGCCAAGCGCATCTGCGCTGCCTTCACTCCTTGCTCTGCCGCCTGCAACCGCAGCGCCGCCTCCTGCTCTATCCAGTCATCAAGCTCATCGGCTCGCGCCCGAACGCTATCGTAATACAACTGAGCCTCTTTCCACAGCGCCTCGGCCTCGGCCAGCGCCGACTCGGCGGCAGCGATCTCGGCGCTGATCGCTCCAGCAGCCAGCCGGTTTCGCTCAGCGGTCGCCTGAGAAAGCGCCGCCTCAGCAGACCCCACCCCCGCCTGGGCCGCAGCAATCTCTTCCGGACGTGCCGGAGCCTCCAGGATCGCCAATTGAGCCTGAACAGCAGCCAACGCTGCCTCAGCCTGCTGTAACGCCAGTTCTGCATCGGCAGTGTCGAGCCGCACCAGCACAGCGTTTGCTGCCACCACATCACCCGGCTCGACCAACACCTCTACCACCGAGCCGCCGCTCTGCGCGCTGACGCTCGCCCACACCGCAGGAACGACCTCCCCAGTCACAGAGACGTCGGGAATCACCCTGGTTTCAGCCTCCGCTACTTCCTCACCACCCTGTTCCTCACACCCCACTAGGCCTACCGTCAGCAGACCCACTATGATCAAAAGTGTTATTTTCCGCATCGCTAGCCTCCTCACTGTCCCACCTCGATATCGACAAAGGCCGTCATCCCCCAGCGAATCGCCGGATCGAGATCGTCCACTGCGATCACCACCGTGTAATTGACCCCACCCGACCCCGACGCCGCCATTGGGGAGATGCGCGTCACGGTGCCAACGAACACCATCTCCGGCAACGCATCGAAGGTGACGTCTACCCGCTGCTCAAGCGATATCCGCGCCACGTCGATCTCGTCCAGGTCGGTGGTCTCTACCCGCAGCGTATCAAGATCACCCAAGGTGACCAGCGACTGGCCCGGCAAGACGGATTCACCGACCCGTGTCTCGACCAGGCCGACGGTTCCCGCAAGCGGAGCACGCACCTCGGTCCTCTCCAGCACCAACTGCGCCTCGTTCAGCGCCGCCTGGGCCTGCGCCACCGCTGCCTCCTGTGCGGCGATCTGCTCATCAGTGGCACCAGCAAGCAGCAGATCCAATTGCGCCTGAGCCGCGTCCCGTTGCGCCGTCGCCGCCTCGACCGCTGCATCGGCCGCGGCGATCCTCTCAGCCGCACCGCCTTGCAGAGCAGCCAATTGAGCTTGAGCCGCCCGCAAAGCCTCGGTCGCAGCCAGGAGGTTGTAACGCGCCGATTCCTCCGGCGCGCCCAGGCCAGGACAGACCGTCCGACCGCCCCACTCGACACACTCCATCGTCTTGTCGTGGGTCTCGCGCGCCACCAGCTCATCCGCCGTGGCCATCATCACCGCCGCCTGAGCCTCTGCAATCTCGACATTGATCTGCCCGGCGTCGAGTTGATCGCGTTGGGCAATTGCCCTGGCCAGCGCCGCCTCGGCAGCAGCGACATCCGCCTCTGCTATAGCGATCTCCTCATCGCGCGGCCCAGCCTGCAGAGCCATCAGCTCAGCCTGAGCCATCTCCAAGGCCGCCTCTGCCTGCCGTACGGCTAACTGCGCATCAGCAGGGTCGAGGCGTATCAGCAGATCGCCCGCCGCCACCGCGCTGCCGGGCTCCACCAGCACCTCCATAACCGTGCCGCCTGCCCGCGCGCTGACGTCGGTCCACACCGCCGGCACCACTTCGCCGGTGACGGAAACCACGGGCATGTAATCCGCCGACCAATCGACGGTGGGCACCACCTCGGCGCTCTGCCCACAACTGGCAAGAAGCACCAACAACACCATCAATCCTACCATCACTGTTTTCTTCATCATTGCCACCTCCATTAGAGGATTACGTCCATCGACGGATACGGCTTGCCCTCTGGGCCGCCATACCGGCGATACCGCTTCGTATTCCTTGTTTTCTCCGTCGCCTGGATCGCCTGAGCGGGGCAAAAGCTATAGCAGCGCATACACATCATACAGCGATCCAGAAACTCTACCCCATTATCGGTCATCTCGATATTATGCGCTGGGCAACGGTCCACGCACCAACCACAGCGCGTACAGGTCTCATCAATGGAGAGCCATTTGACCATCGCCGGCTCCAAGTACTTCATTCCCAAGCGCTGAGTGATTCCCATGAGCAGCCCCAGAGGGTCAGACCCTCTTACGTGGCGCTTGCGGTGGTGAATCAAGCCCGCCAGTTTGACGATCTTTTTCTCCGCCTGCGCCAGCCTGTGCGCCATCTTTTCAGGCGGCGTGACAGGCAGAACATCAACCGGCGGGATGTAAAGGTTGTTCGCCACGACCACATTATCGATCAAAAACGGCTCGTATCCCTTGGCCCGCAATGACCGCACCGCATACCAGCCTGTATCTCCAGCGGCATAGCCCGCCGTCGTCACCGCAAACAAGGGTTTTTTCGTAACGGAGGGCAACCGGGCCAAAAAGTCGCGAAATATGGGCGGGGCAAGCGATCCATAAACGGGAAAAGCCACGCCCATCACCTCGCACGTCGTCGGGTCAACGTCGGCCACTGTGAGATTCTCACACGACGCCGCTGTGACCTCGTCACCTAGCTCGGTCAGATGCTCAGCCAGCCGCCTTACGGCCCAGGCTGTATTCCCCGTGCCACTGAAATAATAGATGTCGATCTTCATTTCGCCTACTGGCATCTCTTTCTGAATACTATGCTCTGCAACTTGCCCCCTGGACACGTCTCCCTAATCGCGCAGGCCGGGCAGATCATCAACTGAAAGACCAGGTAATACACCAATTGCCACACGAAATATCCCATCGCAAGAGGCACGCTGAGCTTGGCAATCCACCAAAGTGGCAAAATAGCCATACCGATCAGTGCCGAATAGCCAATCATGACAAAAGTCTCAAACCGCGCCTTGGATTTGACGACCTCTCGACGCCCATAGATCAATTTGGCCAGCCAACTGGCAGGCATGATCCCCGCGACCGCCGGGCAGAACCGACCGACGTAGGGGCACTTCTGATAAGCACAGCAATAGGCTTGCAGGAAACATAACCCGATATAGCAAAGCACAAGGCTGGCTGTCAGCCACGGGCTGAACGCCCACAGATAAACAGCCGTCCAGATCAAGACGAGCAAAAATAGTACGGTCAAGACAGAGTAGAGCGTTTTCCTGCGATAAGGCACACAGGCCATATCCGGTTTCTTATCGTCAAACACCTGTGCCTCCATAAACAAAATGTGCTATCACCGCTTTGTGATCTGGAAAAGATGATACCTGTGACCGATCACCTCTTCCTCCGGCTCATAGCCAAGCTCCCCAAAGACCCCCCGATAGTCCTGTGGAAAATCGTCGTTCCAACTGGCCATCTTCATAAACAACCGCTCGCCAAACGTCTCCTTTTCCAGCGCGGGCCAATCGGCAATGACGACCTTTCCCCCGACCTTGCAGACCCGGATCATCTCCGAGAGCGCCTTCCTAGCATCTATCCCAACGCCGCTCATAGCGTTGGTCTCGACGACATAGTCAAACGTGTCATCAGGATAGGGAATTTCGTAATAGCTTCCTTGCCTGAACTCGGCTTCGGGTACCTTGGCCCGGGCTCGATCGAGCATTCCCCGCGAAAGGTCGACACCGTAACACGACAGCCCCTTCTCCCTCGCCATCGCCAGAAGCGTCCCGGTGCCACAGGCGACATCCAACACAGATCCTTCTACCAGCTCTGCGACCACGCGCTCCCGCCCTTTCTCGCCGGGTGGGAACGCAAAGCGCATAAACGCATCATACCAACCTGCGAACCCGTCATAGAACGACGTCGTCCACACTTTTATTTCCGAGCGGTACTTCATAACGCTCCCTATCAACTACCCGACGCTTCGGAGCTGGCCCACATAGCAATGCTTGTTCGGACATCCCTTGCACGCATAAAGCGGCCCGACCAGGAACGTGGCCAACGCCAACACCCAAAACAGCGCGAACAGGACTTTATCCTGCCAAAGCCAATACTGGGGAAGCAAATGCAAGCCCAGCAAATAGATCACTTGTCCCATCCAATCCCCTGTCGTGTATTTACCCGGCTTTCTCCGGGGCAGGAATTTGGTGATCTTTCCCACCCAGATATGCGTACACACCCCAGACCGGCAGGGGCACTTGGCGCACCACGCGTACGCCACCACGACGAAAGAAAGGCCTATCAGCACGATGTACAGAACTCCCCAAAAGATACTGGTACGCATGACGACCCAAACGCCTATCCCAAGGTAAGCGAGCATCAGGAAGTTGACCACGTATCCGGCCAATCTCTTCCTCATCGAACCCCTCCCGGCTTGGGGAAGAAAAAGCCCGTGCGTTGCCGATACGCCTCGTACGCCTCGCCGTAGCGAATGTGCAAGTCCCGCTCCTCCACCAGACACACCGCATAAAAGATAGGCACCCACACGAAGGAAAACAGCGCCAGGAATGGCGAGTGCAAGAACAAGGCCATCACCCACCAAATCACGAGTTCACCAGCCGCCTGCGGATGCCTGATCTTTTCATAGACGCCGCCGTAGAGCGTATGCTCCTTCTTTGGCACCATCGTTTCTTCCCCAGCATCCCTCACACCCCGATACCAGAGATAGCCGCTTGGAAGCGCGATCAAAGCTGCCGCCACTGCCGAAACCCACCACGGCCAAGGAAACATTCGCGGCAGTCCCACCGGTAGCGGGAAGAAGTAGTAAACCACGTAATTTGCGCTGGCGATGAATATCAGCGCGGCGGCAATGGATCGGTACCGTGCGCACCTGTGATAGGCCACCTCACCGATCTCTCTTTCCAGTGCCGCCGGCCGCGCGCTCCTTGCATAGAAGAGCAAGAAAAGCAAAGCCGAAACGACCAGCACGGCAAAGTTGACCCACGCAATAATTGCCGCAGTCATCGTTGCTCCCCCAGGCGATATCCACGCTCCTCCCACGCCTTCCGCATCACAGGGTTGCGCTCCAGATATGCGTCCACGACCTCCTTAGGGACGTCGTTCAACGGGCAGGAAAAGTTCACGCACCGCGAGCACGTGTACTCGCGCAGCGTCCAGAAGAATATCCCCAATCCCCACAAAGCAACGATCGCCCACAGATATTGCTCTCCCAAGATCATGAACGGGAAAGGATAACCGCCCAGAATCACAAACCCAATAATCAACTGCACCTTTTCCGAAGCGCTCATCGGTTCGGGATGGTATTTCCAGACTTTTGGACATCCGTAGTTGGCAATACAATGTAGCGTTGTCCCCTTCTCGGCATAGTACGGGCAGTGACTGCACAGGATGCGAATCTCCCACAAACCGAAAAAGACCAACCAGAACGCCACCCACCCCAACAGGTACCAACCATAACCACTCTGGATCACGCCGACGAAAGCCGGGATCGCAAAACCCCCAAACATCCCCAGAAAGTGGAGCAGATAGCGGCGGTCGAACCGGCACTTGAGATGACCTGTCAGAGAACATCCCTCACACGCGGCCTCTGGCCGCCAGGTGCAAATATCGTACGGGTTATTGGGGCTCGCCATCCGTCTCCAACCCCTTCAGCAGTGCCTCGATGAATGTCTCGCTGATCTTGTCCATATCTAGATTGGGTATCATCATATCGTAAGCAGCTAGACCGTCGTATGCGGTCATGATCATCCAGGCCAGCGCGTCTGCGTCCACCTTTCTGAACTCACCCGACTGGATGCCGCTCTCGAAAATGGCCGCGATCACCTGCTGGTATTGTGTCAGCATCTCGGCCCAGAACCCCATCACCTCGTCGCGGTTCTCGCTCTGCGCCCAGAACTCGACGATCAGAGCAAAGTACCCCTCGATATCGCGGGCCAGATCGACCATCGTCCGCGTCCCAAATCGCAGCTTTTCAGCTGCTGTCTCGCACGCCATGAAGGCAGTCATCGATTCGGCGCCGACAGCCTCAAACATCGAGGTGAAAGCCGCCTGAAACACGTCATCTTTGCTCTTAAAGTACCAATAGATAGCCCCTTTGCTCAGGCCGCTTTCGGCGACGATGTCATCAATCGTGGTATTGGCATACCCCTTGCGAGTAAAGCACGCTAGCGCGGCCTCGATGATCTGCCCTCGCCGTTCCTCAGATACGTCAGGTCGGGGTGGCATAAGGCACCTCCCTCATCTACTGATCAGATCGCGTGGCGGGTCGACGCTCGCCACGATACACCGTCCATAACCCTACTACCAACCACACAGCGATCCCTAATACACCCGTGAATCCACCGAGCAAAGGGTTGACAGTTGGGAACAAAAGCCGCCAGATCCCATATACCTGCCCATTGAACGCACCGTGAATCCATCCGGCCAGGATCGAGCTGCGATTTCGCAGCGCCAACTCGTTGATATAGATGCCGATGGCCGTCGTCATCGCCGCCATACCCACGACTCCCAGCAGTGGATAGCCGGGGTAGTTAAACCCCACCAACACCAACGGCGCGTGCCACAATCCCCAGATTACCCCCACGATGGCGTACGCCCTAAGCTTGCCCAGTCCCATCAGCTTGGGCAAAAGGTACCCTCGCCAGCCGAACTCCTCGCCAAAGCCGAATATGCCGTTTATTGTGGGACCCACGAACAGGCTGGATACAAACACGGCTCCCAATACTACTCCAGTGGGCGGCATGGTCGTCATATCTGCCCCAGTTGACGCCATGAGCGCGCGAAAATCCGCCAGCGCCCAATCCGGCCGCCCCAGGCCAAACAGCCAGGTCAGCCCGTAGGTGACGATAAAGCAGGCCGGTACCACCAGGGCCGAGGTCAAGTAGGGCTTTAGTGCACCAATGCGAAAGTTGGTCACACCGAACCCCTCTCGCGTGACGAACTTGACCGTAAACACGGTTGCCAACGTCGGCACCCACATCAC
>Ga0316577_10001033_pt1 | contig 12552 bp, 14 predicted proteins | sample S5NA_FD_203073 | JGI IMG/M metagenome (GOLD analysis project Ga0316577, IMG submission 203073) | Rhizosphere microbial communities from salt marsh grasses in Alabama, United States - S5-7_050615r2r1 | ecosystem: Host-associated > Plants > Roots > Rhizosphere | place: USA: Alabama | collected... | reverse complement strand
TGAACGATCGCGATCTCGAACTCGTCGCGGGCCGCGTTCGTCTTGCGGATCTCATCGTGCGGCGCTTCCCCGTAGCGGAGCGGCTCGATGTCGCCGCCGCCGGTGAAGACGATCCCGTCGAGGCGGTCGAGCACCGCCGGAACGTCGTCGTTCGGGACGGGTGGGAGGATCACCGGGAGGCCGCCGGCACGGAGCACCGAGTCCGTGTAGGTGTGGCCGATGACGTGCGATGCGAGCTCACCGGACGCGCTGATCGCCGTCTTCGGTTGGGACGTGACTCCGATGACCGGGCGCATCGGTGCAGTGTACCGCCGGCGCGAGACTCCCTCTCTGACCGTCCTCGAGTGACACCTGTTTGCGTAGGCTCCTATCCTCCGCGAACCTTGAGGGTCCCGGCCGTCGTCCAACGCCGCCGGACACGGCCATCACACAGTCGAGTAGAAGGTCTCCTGCATGGGTTCGCTGATCAAGAAGCGTCGCAAGAAGATGAGCAAGCACAAGTATCGCAAGCGTCTGAAGGCGAATCGCCACAAGACCAAGAAGTAACTGCTCATCACCGCCCACGACGATCGTGGGCGGTGTCGTTTGCGGATCAGTCTTCGGGCAGCTGGAACCGGGCTCTCGATCGCGGGGTACTCCGTGCCCCGCATCCGGGATGTGGGGGGCGGTGACGGACGGCCTCTGCCGCAGACGGGCTACCGGATACCAGGGCGTCGGTGTCTCGCTCAGACGTCCTTCAGGAACTGCTCGATCTCGTCGACGAGCTCGCCCGTGCGAGTCGGGTCCATGTTCCGCTCGTCCTCGTCGACCTCGCGCACGTACTCCGTGAGATCCTCGGACTCGGCGACGGCCTCATTGACCTGGATGATGAACGCCGCTTCGAGGCGCCGAAGCTCGTCGCTGTCGCCGTCGAAGCCGACGATCTGGCCGGCTTTGCGGAGGAGCGCGCGCATCGCCATCGGGTTCGGATTCGCCGACAGGTAGTGCGGCGTCGCCGCCCACACGCTCGTCGCGGGGATCCCGGCCTCCTTGCACGCTTCGCCGAGGACGGCGACGATCCCCGTTGGCCCCTGGTAGTCGGTCGGCGACAGTTCGTTGCCGATCAGGTGATCCGGGTTCGACGACACCCCCGAGAGCGGGACCGGCGTGGAGTGGGTGACCGCCCCGATGTAGGCGCCGAGCATGGTCGCCGACTCCACGTTGTAGTCGGAGAGGACGGCGGCGACCGTGCGTGCGAACGTCTTCCAACGGAACGAAGGCTCCTGGCCGATCACCACGACGAGGTCCGATTCGTGCTCAGGGCGCTCGATCGCGTAGAAGCGGGTGTCGGGCCACGTCATCTTGTCGACGAAACCGTCGAGGACCGAAACGAGGGGGCGATGCTCCTGGAAGTCGAAGAACTCCTCGGAGTCGATGACGGCGAAGGCGCGCTTGATTCCTCTGCGATTCAGAAGGTGACGGAGTGCTCCCGATGCGGCGTCGCAGGCGTCGTTCCACCCCTCGAAGGCCAGCACCGCGTGGGGCCGGCGAAGCAGGGGCTTGCCGAGATGACGTACCGGGTCCACGACCGGAAGGCTATGGGGGTCGATGGCGTAGCGACCGTCCCGATCATCGTTAGAGCCGAACGGCCCCACGACAGCGACCTCCGGCCCTAGAGCGGACCCGGCGCCGTTCGTAGCCTGAGTGGAGTCGCTCAGGATGGAGATGTGAACGATCCAATCGTCTTCGACAGGTCGGGCGTCGACGCGCTCATCGTCGAGCTCCGCGAACGTGGATACGAGGTGGTCGGGCCGACGATTCGCGGCCGGACGATCATGTACGACACGATCACGTCAACCGACGACCTCCCCGTCGGCATGCGTGACCGGCAAGAAGCCGGGACCTACCGCCTCGAACCGCGAGCCGACGACGCGCTCTTCGGCTACGTCGTCGGGCCGCAGTCCCTCAAGAAGTACCTGACGCCACCCGGGACCGCCTTCTGGAAGGGCGTGCGCACCGGCGACGGGTTCGTGACGATCGAGCCGGAGAAGCCCCCGCGGTACGCCTTCTTCGGGGCGCGACCCTGTGAGATCGCCGCGATGGAGATCCAGGACGACGTCTACCTGCCCATCAGGGACGCCGTCTACACGAACCGGCGTGCGCGGTCCTTCACCGTCGCCGTCAACTGCACGGAGCCGGCACCGACCTGCTTCTGTGCGTCGCTCGGCACCGGGCCCGACGTCTCCGAAGGGTTCGACATCGTCCTCACCGAGGTGCTCGATCGGGATCATCACTTCTTCGTTGCCGAGAGCGGCTCCGACGAAGGGGCCGAAGTGCTCGGATCCCTCGAAGCGCGCGGTGCCGCCGACGAGGAGCTCGTCGCGTCGCGCCGGCTCGTGGTCCGCGCTGCGGAGCAGATGCGCCGCCGGCTCGACACCGACGGGCTCAAGGACCTGTTCTACGCGAACGCCGCGAACCCGTACTGGCAGGAGATCGGGAAGCGCTGCCTCACGTGCACGAACTGCACGATGGTCTGCCCGACCTGCTTCTGCTCGACCGTTGAGGACCGCCAGGCGCTCGACGGATCGAGCGCAGAGCGGGTGCGGACGTGGGATTCCTGCTTCACCCTCGACTTCTCGTACATCCACGGCGGCCCCGTCCGTTCATCGCCGGGGGCTCGCTACCGCCAGTGGATCACCCACAAGCTCGCCTCGTGGCAGGACCAATTCGGATCGGTGGGCTGTGTCGGGTGCGGGCGGTGCATCACCTGGTGCCCCGTCGGGATCGACATCACCGCCGAAGCGGCGGCGATTCGGGAGCGAGACGTCCGCACGGTCGGTGTCGAGGTTGCCAGCGCAATGGAGGAAGTCGGATGAGTGAAGTGTTCGAATTGCTCGCAGGCCATCCGTTCTTCCGAGGGATGACCGACGAGCAGGTACGCGTCGTGGCGGAGACGGGAACTCCGGTCGCCTTCCCGGAAGGGACGACCATCTTCCGCGAGGGAGGCCACGCGGACAGCTGCTACCTGATCCTCGACGGCGACGTCGCCCTCGAGATGGACACGCCCGGCCACGGGGCGCAAGTGATGATGACCCTCCACCGGGGTGACCTGCTTGGTTGGTCGTGGCTCTACCCGCCGTTCCGGTGGTCGTACGACGCGCACGTCCACAGCGACACGAAGGCGGTTCGCTTCGACGCCCTCAAGCTCAAGTCGGTCTCCGAGGCCGACCCCGTTCTCGGCTACGCGTTGATGAAGCGTTTCACGCAGACGCTCGTCAACCGGATGCAAGCAATCAGGATCCAGTTGCTCGATGTCTACTCAACTCCTCGCTGAACCGGTCGCCTGCCTGATGGCCCCGATCCCCTGTCGGGTCCGCTCGGTGGCACGCGAACTGGATGACACCTTCACGCTCGAACTCGCCCCTCCCTTCGAGGGCTGGTCCTTCGACCCGGGGCAGTTCACGATGCTCTACGCCTTCGGGGTCGGAGAAGTGCCGATCTCGATCAGCGGCGATCCGGGGGACCGGAGTCGTCTCGTGCAGACGATCCGGGCCGTCGGCCCGGTGACGGACGCGTTGACGTCGGTTGCGCCCGGCGACATGATCGGCGTTCGCGGGCCGTACGGCACGACCTGGCCGGTGGACGTCGCAGAGGGACGAGACGTGGTGATCGTCACCGGCGGTATCGGGCTGGCACCGCTGCGGCCGGCCATCCTTCACATCCTCGAACACCGTGACCGGTACGGGAACGTGACGCTCCTCTATGGGGCGCGCTCGCCGAGCGAGCTGCTGTTCGCCGACGAGCTCCAGGAGTGGCGGGGCCGCTTCGACCTGGAAGTGCTCATCACGGTCGACCACGGCGACCGTGCGTGGCGCGGGCCGGTCGGCGTCGTGACGTCGCTCATCGGGCGCGCCGACTTCGATCCACAGTCCGCGATCGCCCTGATCTGCGGTCCGGAGATCATGATGCGGTTCACCCGCCAAGAGCTCGAGCGGACGGGAGTGACGCCCGACCGCCTCTACGTGTCGATGGAGCGGAACATGAAGTGTGGGATCGGGCTCTGCGGCCACTGTCAGCTCGGCCGGTTCTTCGTCTGCAAGGACGGGCCCGTCTTGAACTGTGCCGACATGGGCGAGTCCTGCTGGACGAGGGAGGTGTGACATGGCGCTCCCCAAGCTCGCCGTCCACAAGTTCGCATCGTGCGACGGGTGCCAGCTGAGCCTCCTCGACCTGGAAGATGAGCTCCTCGCCGTCGCCGGCGTGGTGCAGATCGCCAACTTCATGGAAGCCTCCCGGGAGGTGCTGCCACCGCCCTACGACATCACGCTCGTCGAGGGGTCGGTGACGACCCCGCACGACGCAGCTCGGATCAGGCAGGTACGCGCCGAGACGGACGTGCTCATCACGATCGGGGCGTGCGCGACGAGCGGCGGCATCCAAGCCTTGCGGAACTGGAAGGATGTCGGCGACTTCACGAGGTACGTCTATGCGCACCCGGAGTACATCGACACCCTCGAGACGTCGACCGCCATCGCGGACCACGTCCCGGTGGACTTCGAGCTTCGCGGGTGTCCCATCTCGAAGCACCAACTGCTCGAGGTGATCGTCGCGTTCCTCCAGGGGCGTCGGCCCAACATCCCGACCTACAGCGTGTGTGTCGAATGCAAGTTGAAGGGCAACCCGTGCGTGCTCGTGTCCCACGGGACACCGTGCCTCGGGCCCGTCACCCAGGCGGGGTGCAACGCCCTCTGCCCGACCTACGACCGCGGGTGCTTCGGGTGTTTCGGGCCGATGGAGTCGCCGAACACGATGTCGCTCGCCGAGCAATGGAAGGTACTGGGCAGTTCCGACCGTGAGATCGTCGACGCCCTACGCGGGTTCAACGCGTGGTCGGAAGCCTTCCGCACCGAGAGCGACCGTCGAGCGGCGAAGATCGAGATCGGAGGTGTGCGATGACGAACGCCCGCGAGATCTCCGTTGAGTACCTCGCTCGTGTCGAGGGCGAGGGATCGATGCACGTGAAGGTCGTCGACGACCGGATCGAGCACGTCGACTTCTCGATCTTCGAGCCACCGCGCTTCTTCGAGGCGTTCTTGCGGGGACGCCCGCACACGGACGCGCCGGACATCACAGCCCGCATCTGCGGCATCTGCCCGATCGCCTATCAGATGAGCTCCGTCCATGCGATGGAGGGCGCGTTCGGCGTGACGGTCGGCGGTGCACTCCGTGAGCTGCGTCGTCTCATCTACTGCGGCGAGTGGATCGAGAGCCACGCACTCCACGTCTACCTGCTCCATGCACCCGACTTCCTCGGCTACGAGAGCGGCATCCACATGGCCGCCGACCATCGCGACGTCGTCGAGCAGGGGCTGCGGCTCAAGAAGGCCGGCAACGCCGTCGTGACGCTGCTCGGCGGCCGCGAGATCCACCCGATCAACGTGCGCGTCGGCGGCTTCTACCGGGTCCCGACGAAGAAGGAGCTCGAGGCCTTGGTCCCAGAGCTCGAGTGGTCGCGCGACGCCGCAGTCGCGACCATCAAGTTCGTGAGCGGGTTCACGTTCCCGGAGGCCGAGATGGACTTCGAGTACGTGTCCGTGAGCCATCCTGATGAGTACCCGTTCAACGAGGGGCGGATCGTCTCGAGCAAGGGCCTCGACATCGACGTCTCCGAGTTCAACCGGTACTTCCTCGAGGAGCACGTGGAGCGCTCGAACGCGTTGCACTCCCGGGTTCGCGAACGCGGCGCGTACCACGTCGGCCCGCTTGCCCGGTACAACCTGAACTTCGAGAAGCTCACGCCGCTCGCACAGAAGACGGCGTGGGAGGTCGGGCTCGGCGAGACGTGCAACAACCCGTTCAAGAGCATCATCGTGCGGAGTGTCGAGACGCTCTACGCGGTCGAAGAGGCGCTCCGGATCATCGATGCCTACGACGAGCCGGCCGAGCCGTTCGTGGCGTACGACGTCCGCGAAGGGGAGGGGCACGGTGCCACCGAAGCCCCGCGCGGCATGCTCTATCACCGGTACCGGGTCAGCGAGGACGGGCGCATCGCCGACGCGCAGATCGTCCCGCCGACGGCGCAGAACCAGCTCACGATCGAGTCCGATCTCCGGTACGTGCTCGAACGGCACCTCGATCTCCCTGATGAGGAGCTGTCGTGGGTCCTCGAGCAGTCCATCCGCAACTACGACCCGTGCATCTCGTGCGCCACGCACTTCCTCGATCTCACGATTGAGCGCGCGTAGGTGGGTGGCGTCGTCGTCATCGGCGTCGGCAACCGGATGATGGGGGACGACGCCGCGGGCCCGGCCGTGATCGACCGGCTCGCGGGCCGGCTCGCGCCCGGTGTCCGCCTCGTCGAGTCGGTCGGCGACGCGACGCACCTGCTGGACTCCTGGGGCGGAGCGCAGCAGGCCATCGTCGTCGACGCCGTCGTCGCCGGGGGCGCACCGGGGACGGTTCACCGGGTCGATGGGACGGAGGGGTTCCCGAGCGCATGGAGATCAGCCTCGACGCACCTCATCGGCGTCGCAGAGGCCATCGACCTCGGGCGAGCCGTCGACATGCTCCCCGAGCAGCTCGTCGTCTACGGCATCGAGATCGAGAGCGTGGCGCCCGGAGTGGAGCTCAGGCCCGAAGTCGAAGGTGCCGTCGGCCTCGTGGCCGGCCGAATCGTCGAAGAGCTCTCGTGATCGTCTCCCCCACTCCCTGGGAGAGACGCGGGGAAGCCGGAAGGCGCCGACGCAGGAGTTGTCGCCGCAGGCACGGCGCGTCGTCGGGACGCACGCCCTCGCGACCGCCGCTCTCCTAGCGACCCCCGCCGCGGATGCCGGCCCGACGACCGCCAGCCGCGCCTCCCCCGGTCCCTGGGGGAGGCGTCCGTGAGAAGCGGCGAAGCCGGAGCGAGTTCGAAACCACCGAGACCGAGGAGAAGGCCATCGCGGCGGCGGCGATCATCGGGTTGAGGAGCCCGAGGGCCGCCAATGGGATTGCAGCGACGTTGTAGCCGAACGCCCAGAACAGGTTCTGCTTGATCGTCCTGAAGGTAGCCCGAGCGAGCGAGAGCGCCGTCGATGCGAGCATCGGATCGCCCGAGAGGAGGACGACGTCCCCGGCGTCGATGGCGACGTCCGTCCCGGACCCGACGGCCATGCCGAGGTCGGCCTGCGTGAGCGCAGGCGCGTCGTTGATGCCGTCGCCGACGAAGCCGACCGAGCTCCCCGAGCGCTGCAGAGTGGCGACTGTCTCGCTCTTCCCTGCGGGCAGCACGCCGGCGAACACGGTCGCGATGCCGACCTCATCGGCGATCCGGCCCGCTGCACGCTCGCCGTCGCCGGTGAGCATGGCAACATCGACCTCCATCGCCTGCAGATCGGCAACGGCCGTAGCCGCGGTCGCGCGCACGGTGTCGGAGACGCCGAGCGCGCCGCGTGCGCGGCCGGCCCATCCGGCCATGAAGGCGGTATCGCCCGAGGATGCGATGCGTTCGAATCCGTCGCGCTCGGCGGTGTCGATGACCATGCCTTCGGCGACGAGCAGCTCGGGGCTGCCGACGACCACCTGCACGCCGCCGACGACTCCCGCTGCACCGAGCCCCCGGTGGGCGATGAAGCCCTCGACCGGGAGGAGGTCGATGCCGCGTTCCTCGACGCCGAGGGTGAGGGCGCGGGCGATCGGGTGCTCGGATGCCGCCTCGACGGAGCCGACGAGCGAGAGGAAGCGGTCGACCGGCTCGCCGGTCTCGACGCTCGTGAGCGTCATCGCCCCCCTCGTCAGCGTCCCCGTCTTGTCGAAGACCACCGTGTCGACCGCTTTCGCCCGTTCGAACACCTCGGCATCCTTGAACAGGACCCCCAACTGCGCGCCGCGGCCGGAGCCGACCATGATCGCCGTCGGGGTGGCGAGCCCGAGCGCGCACGGGCAAGCGATGATGAGCACCGCCACCGCGGCGCGCAGCGCGGTCGACGCATCACCGTCGAGGACCATCCATGCGGCGAACGTCGCTACGGCGATGGCGATGACCGTCGGCACGAACACGGCGCTGACGCGATCGGCGAGCCGTTGCACCGGTGCCTTCGAGGCCTGCGCCTCCTGGACGAGCTTGACGATCTGTGCGAGCGCGGTGTTGCCGCCGAGCCGTGTTACCTCCACGTCGAGCCGACCCTGTTGGTTGATCGTCGCACCGAAGACGTCGCTGCCGGGATGCTTGTCGATGCCGACGGACTCCCCGGTGAGCATCGACTCGTCGACGGACGAGGCGCCGGAGACCACGACGCCGTCGGTGGGGATCTTCTCGCCCGGCTTGACGACGACGACGTCGCCGATGCGCAGCTCGTTGACGTCGACCATCACCGGATCGTCGTCTCGGAGGACCCGTGCCTGCTTCGCCCCGAGCTCGAGCAGGCTCGTGATCGACGATGCCGCACTGCCTTTGGCCCGCGCCTCGAAGTAACGGCCGAGCAAGATGAGCGTCACGATCATGGCGGCCGTCTCGAAGAACACCGGCTCGCCGTCGATTGCGGCCCACACGGAGTACGTCCATGCGGTGAGCGTGCCGACCGAGATGAGCGTGTCCATCGCAGGGCTCATCGACGTCACTTGCTTCCACGCGGCAGCGTGGAACTGCCGCCCGAACCAGAAGACCACGATCGTCGCAAGGACGGCCTGCACGGCAACCGACCATCCGCCCTCCGGGCCGATCATCGCCAAGGCCATCACGGGGACGGCGAGGGCCGCGGCACCGATGAGGTTCCGACGCTGCGCGGAGACCTCCTCCGCGTAGCGCTCGGTGAGCGGACGGCGGTCGGATCCTTCAGGGATCGGCGTGATCGCGTAGCCGATACGCTCGATGGCCTCCTGGAGATGCCCGATGTCCACGGCGTCTGGGTCGACGAGCGCACGCGCTTCCTGGCCGGCGAAGTTGACCGTGACCGACGCGACGCCGTCCTGCCGGCCGAGCACCCGCTCGATCCTCAAGGCACAGGACGCGCACGTCATGCCCTCGACGTCGAACGCGACCGTGTCGGGCCCGCGCACGCCCCGCTAGGCCTGCGCAGGGACGTCGTAGCCGGCGTCTTCGATGGCCGCCACGATCGCGTCGAACGTTGCCTGCTCACCGTCGTACTCGACCTCGACGCTGCGATCATCGACCTCGACCTCGACGTAGTCGACGCCGTCGACCCGCGAGACCGCCTGTTCGATGGAGGCTTTGCAGTGCCCGCACGAGATCTCGGGCACGGAGAGTGTTTTCGTCGCCATGGTTCCCTCCTCGATCGGCGAGCGTATTCGCCGCCCGGTGTCTATGGAACCGGTTTGTGGGCGCCCCTATTTCACCAGGGTGCCCTTATTTCAGGAGGAGCGCGCCGATGCGGCGTCCCGTGACCGCCGCGCCCACGGCGCCCATGGCCGTGAGATACACGACGTTGATGACCATGGTCCATTCGAGGATCCCGAGCGTGAGCCCGCGGATGAGGACCACGCCGTGATAGAGCGGGGAGATCCACGTCACGACCCTGACGAACTCCGGATAGACGTCGATCGGGTAGAACGTCGCCGAGAAGAGGAACAGGGGGAGCGTGACGAGCGTCACGAGGTCGAGGTCCTGCCAGGTTCGCATGTACGTCGTCGCGGCGGTCCCGACGGCTCCAAACGCGAATCCGATGAGGATCGCCGCGGGCAAGGCGAGGATGCCGTAGGGAGACTCGATGAGGCCCATGACGGCCATGACGGCAATGAAGGCCGCCGAGTAGAGCGTGCCGCGTGCCAGCGTCCACGAGATCTCCCCGGTGGCGACGTCGCGTGCCTCGAGGGGGGTCGCGAGCACACCGTCGTAGACCTTGCCGTACTTGAGTTTGAAGAAGATGTTCGTCGATTCGAAGACGGCGCCGTTCATCGCCGAGGCCGCCAGCATCGCCGGGGCGACGAACGCCGTGTACTCGACCGGGATCCCGGCGACCTCGACCTCGCCGGCGAGCTTCCCGATGCCGATCCCGATCGCGAAGAGGTAGAACACCGGTTCGAAGAACCCGGAGAGGAAGACCGGCCAGAACGACTTGGTCGACACGATGTTCCGCTCGACGAGGTAGCGGCCGCGCCACCGGCGGGGGAGCGGCGGAACGACGCGAGCGACGAGCGGCTGACCCGTCACGGTGTCAGCCTCTTGCGGAACGGGACCACGGTGAGCAGGGTGCCCACCGCGGCCCATGACGCGAGGTAGAGGACGCTGACCCACCAGGTTACGGCCGGGGTCGTGCCCACGACGATCGCACGGCTCAGCTCGACCCCGTGGTACACCGGCGTGAAGAGGGCGACCGGCTGGAGCCATCCCGGGAGCTGTGAGATCGGGAAGAAGACCCCCGAGAAGAGGAACATCGGGATGACGACGAACCGGAAGTAGAGCGGCAGCCCGGTTGGCTCTTCGAGCCGGGCGGTGAACGCCGTCGTCGCGGCCGCCATGGCGAGACCGACGAGGACTGCCGGCCCGACCGCCAGCAGCGACTCGAGCACCGGAGCCACGCGGAACGCCGTCATCACCGCAGCGAACACGACGGAGACCATGAGCACGCGGGCACCCGACCAGAGCATGTGCCCTCCGACGAGGCTCGGGATGCCGATCGGTGTTGCGAGCTTCGCGTGGTACGTCTTCGCCCACTTGATCCCGGCCATCACCTTCCACGCCCCTTCGCCGGCGCCGGTCTGCATCGCCGTCGCGACGAGGAGGCCGGGTGCGAGGAACGTGAGGTAGGAGATCCCGTCGATGCCGCCCGGGAGATTCGTGTCGACGAGCGCGCCGAGCCCCATGCCCATGGCGAGGAGGTAGAGGACGGGGTTGAGGAAGCTGGAGATCACGGACCCCCGCCAGGTCCGGCGGTAGACCCGAGCTTCGGCTTCGACCACTCGGAGGGAGAGCGGGGTTGCCATCAGTCGACGAGGGTGCGCCCGGTCAGGCGGAGGAAGACGTCCTCGAGCGTCGCTCGGCGCGCAAGGAGCGTCTCCGGCTCGAGGCCTGCGTCGGCGACGCTGCGGATCGTCGCGTCGGCGTCGTTCGTGTACAGCAGCGCCCGGTCGGCGAGGATCTCGGCTCGGGACGCGAAGCCCGCGAGGCGGTCGGCGACCGTGTCGAGGACCCCGGGAGGGAACCGCACCTCGACCACCTCGCGAGGAGCGTATCGCTCGATGAGCTCCCGGGGTGAGCCCTCTGCGACGATCTTGGCCTTGTCCATCACGACGAGGCGGTCGCAGAGCTGCTCGGCCTCGTCCATGTAGTGCGTCGTGATGATCAGCGTGACACCCTGCTGCTTGAGGCGGTAGAGGCGGTCCCAGAGGACGTGACGTGCTTGCGGGTCGAGGCCCGTCGTCGGCTCGTCGAGGATGAGCAGGTCGGGCTCGTTGATGAGGCCGCGGGCGATCGTGAGGCGTCGCTTCATACCCCCGGACAGTGCGTCGACCTTCGACTTCCGCTTCTCCGAGAGCTGGACGAAGTCGAGGAGCTCGTCGATGCGCTCACGGATCAGGCTGCGCGGCAGGTCGAAGTACCGGCCGTACATCATCAAGTTGTCGTAGACGGTGAGCTCCTCGTCGAGGTTGTCCTCCTGCGGGACGACTCCGAGCCGGGAGCGGAGCTGCGGGCCCTGGCGCCCCGGGTCGAGGCCGAGGACGGTGAGCAGACCTTCGGTGATGGGGCTGACCGCCCCGATCATGCGCATCGTGGACGTCTTTCCCGCCCCGTTCGGGCCGAGGAAGCCGAACGACTCGCCGGCGTTCACGGTGAAGTCGATGGCGTCGACTGCGGTGAACGCTCCGAAGCGCTTCGTCAATCCGGTGGCTTGGATGAGCGGGGGCATGGACGGTGCAGACTAGGAGCGCGGCGGCCGGTGAGCGGGCCGGCCGCAGTGAGCCCGGGCTGCTCGCGCGATGCGGCGTTCGCCGTGATGGGGAGTGCGCGATCAGTCGGCGAGAGCCGCAACGAGCGCGAGGATGAGGATGTTCGCCAGCGTCCACAGCAGCGCCGTGGTCACGTAGCGGCGGAACCACTTCCCCCACGTCTCCGAGCGCGCGGCAAGCGCCGTCCCGAGGAGGTACCACATCGGCAGGCTCGTGAGGATCCCGAAGAGCAGCACCGTCGAGCGGGACACGTCGATGAAGTCGAACGCCATGAACCAGGAGGTGGGGAGGGCGATCAGGATCATCACGGCTGCGACGAAGCTCAGCGCGAAGTCCTGGAGGTCGCCGCCGTGCCGCCAGCCGACGCCGACGGCGAGCACGACCATCACCACCGGGTAGGAGAGCGCCGCCAGGCCTGCACCGACACGCGGGACGAATCTCCGTCGGGGGGCGAACGAGACGTTACCGGCCGACACTCGGTGATCCTCTCTCCATCACTCGAAGCGTACCCCGCGAGGACGTGCATCCCGATGCCGGCACAGCGGTGCCAGCCCGCGAAAACCTGGCTCCGGCGGCGCGACCCGTTTGGCGAGTACCCGGGTTCCCCGTCTAGCCTCGTCGCGCGCATGCTTGTTCTGAAGCGGATCGCCCCGATCCTCCTCCTTCCCCTCCTCCTCGCCTTGCCGGCAC
>Ga0316577_10001032_pt1 | contig 12560 bp, 6 predicted proteins | sample S5NA_FD_203073 | JGI IMG/M metagenome (GOLD analysis project Ga0316577, IMG submission 203073) | Rhizosphere microbial communities from salt marsh grasses in Alabama, United States - S5-7_050615r2r1 | ecosystem: Host-associated > Plants > Roots > Rhizosphere | place: USA: Alabama | collected... | reverse complement strand
TGAAAATGTCTTTTAACGATCTTTTCCCGCCGGCGATGTTGGAAGAGCTCAGGAACGAACTGGCTTCCGATGATCACGGAGGAGAAAACCGGCTCCTTCTTTTTGAGACATATATGATCAATAAAACCGGCGATAAGATTCCCGTTCAGCTTTCCGCCACGGTTATGTTTGACCAAGGCGAAGAGATTGGCATGGTGGGATTTTTCAGGGATTTAAGAGAAATCAGGAGAATGGAACAGCAGTTTGCCGATCAAACCCGATTGCTTCACGAGCACAAAATGATTTCCCTGGGCAGGCTGTCCGCCAGCGTTGTCCATGAGCTTAACAACCCCCTTGCAGGCATATTAAACTATATTCGCCTGATGCTCAAGATTATCAAAAGGGGCGATTTGGACAGGAAAAATATAGAAAAGTTTCAACGGCACCTAACCCTTGTTGAGAGCGAGACCAGCCGCTGCTCTCAGATCGTTTCCAATCTGCTGGCCTTTTCACGCAAATCCGAATTAGAACTTAAGGCAATGAGTATCAACGAGCTTCTGGAAAAATGCATTCTGCTCAGCCAGCACAAACTCATGCTTCAGAATATCCAGATTAAAACCGATCTTGATGCGGGCATTCCAGAGGTTTTGGGGGATTTTAATCAAACCCAGCAATGCGTTATCAATCTCATTTTTAATGCGATTGACGCCATGCCGGATGGCGGCACCCTGACCCTGGCGAGTTCATTTGATCCGGAAACGCAGATGGTCGAGATAAAAATACAAGATACCGGATGCGGTATTGCTGACGAAGACCTTCACCAGATTTTTGATCCTTTCTATTCCACAAAAACAGAGGGCAAGGGGCTTGGACTTGGACTCTCCATGGTTTACGGCATCATCGACCGTCATAACGGATCTATCACCGTTGACAGCAAGCTGGACAAAGGGACCGTTTTTACTATTCGCCTACCCTCGCTGATGAAGGAGGATTACCGCAAAAGCAATACAGACTAAATCAAGGATGCAAGCAGACCCGGTGGTTAGAGCTTTAGCCAAGGAAACATTTAAGTTTTATTTAACAGTGTACGCTTATCATATTTTTTGAGTTAAATCGTTCCGATATCCAAGGAGGAACTATGTTTAAAAAAGTTCTTTTCGCCGCATTACCCACAGAAGCCAGTGAACGTGCTGCAGACATGGCTTTTGCCCTGGCCAAGCAAAGCAACGCCAAATTGTATATTTTCCACGCCTACGGTGTGGACTCAAATGGGTGGGGGGGGATAAGACATGTTGTGCCTTCCGGAAAGGTAGAAGAAATAGAAGGAAAAATAGCTCATTACTATCAGGAAAAGATCAAGAAATTCGGGGTTCAAAATTATAGCATCGAAGTTGTCGCAGGAATGCCCCATAGCGAAATCCTGCGTTTTGCCAGAAATAAAACCGTTGACTTGATTGTTATGGGTTCCCATGAAAAAGAAACCGATGTGGATCTGCCGACAAGATGGGGAATGGGCGGCAGTAGCCTGGAAAAAGTGAGTCAAAGGGCGCGCTGCCCCGTGATGGTGGTTTCTAAGCAAGTTCCTAAGATCTGGACCAAGGATGCCATTGGTGAGCGACGGGATTTCCGGATTTTGGTGGTGGACGATGAACTCATCGTTCGCGATTCCATCAAGGAGTGGCTTGAAGATGAAGGGTTTTCCGTGGATATGGCCGCATCAGGTCCGGAGGCTCTGGATAAACTGTCAACCAAATCGTATCACCTGATGCTTACGGATATCAAGATGCCGGGGATGGACGGTGTTGAACTCCTCAAAAAGGCCCATAAACGATTCCCGGATCTTACCGTAATCATGATGACCGCCTACGCAACCGTAGAGACCGCCATAGAAGCGTTGAAGATAGGAGCCCTTGACTATCTCCTCAAACCATTTGACCCTGAGATCCTTGTTGATAAGGTCTTTCAGGTATACCAGGATTTTGAGGCGACTCGATCGGTAAAGGTGACCTTCTCTAACATTGTTCTGGCTACGGATTTCTCTGAGCGGGGGCATCGTGCCTTCGATTTTGCCTTCAAGATGACGCGCCAATACCAAGCCAAACTCCACATCTTTCACGTGGTGCCCATTATCCATGATGAGAAAGTTTTAATATTAGATCAAGCGAAAATAGAAAAGCGAATTCATGATGCTAAGGAAAAAATGAAAAACAAATATGGCTCGGAATTGGAAGGCGTTGTAGAATATTCTTTTGAATCGTGGGAGGGAAGGCCATATGTGGAGATCCTCAAATTTGCCAGGTGGAGGAATGCCGACTTGATAATTATGGCTCATCATTCCAAAGAAATTGATCCGGAAAAGGCTTTGCTCGGTTCAAATGTGGTCCGGGTTGCCCTTTCTGCTGCATGTCCAACCATCAGTATAAACCGGCTTCCAATTTCCCTGCGAGCACCCGTATAGCGTTTTTTCTAAAGAGGGGGGTAAGGGAAATCTTCATACAAGATTAAGCCGGTGAGTTTATGACAGAAACTTGCTCCGGAACGCTGTGGTAATTGAAAGATTCATGTCCAATCGCAAATCCTGTTCCGAGAGGCCCATGGCCAGTCCCAGAAACTGAGGAAGATAAAGGATGGATATGCTCAGGTCCTCCTTGTGCATCCCTGATATTTTTTTCTGGTACGCCTCCAGATTCATCTGGCACATGGGACATACCGTGATGATGGCATCTGCTCCCCTGGCCGCCTTCAATATAGCGGCCACGAGTTCCAGAGCCACCTCTGGCTTGGTGGTCATATGAGATGCTCCGCAGCATCTGCCCCCCATGTTCCACTGATGGATCTTTGCCCCCGCGGCGTTAATAACCCCTTCCATGGAACGGGGGTCCTCAGGATCGTCAAAAATAGAGTACGGACGAAGGCACTGGCATCCATAATAGGGGGCGACGATAAGATCTGTAAATGGCTTTTTCACACGGACAAAGATCTTTTCAGGACCCACGTCATTTGCTACTACGTCAAGGAGATGCCGGACCCCCAGCCGACCGTGCAATGTAAGTTTTTCCTCAGCTAATATAATGTTGATTTTATCAAGAAGCTCCGGATCCTTTCGTATCTTTTCTTCAACTTTTTTCAGGTTCAGATAGCACGCGCTGCACGGAACTAGAATTTCCTTGAATCCGTCCATGTTTTCGGCCTTTGCGAGAACCAATGCCGGTAATGCCAGAGAAAGAAGTCGGCTCGTCGCCTCGGCAGCACTGGCGCCGCAACACGTCCAGTCTTCAAGTTCAATGAGTTCTGATCCCACTTCCTGCATAAAGGCTCTGGTGGAGGAGTTGTATTCTACAGCCGTTCCCTCAAGAGAACATCCCGGATAATATAGGTATTTCATATATACTCTCTTCAATCTTAAACTGAATAAAACAGAAAAGTCTAAAGTGATCTAAAGTTTGAAGTGACCTAAGGTTAAGGAGTCGTTACGCTCCGGCTTTTGTACAAAATGACAGTATTCCTTACCTTTAGGCACGTTAGCGCACTTTAGTCACTTCACACTTATTAATAGATTTTTTGTGGCAAAAAACACATAAATTACAATTAAAGAACTAATTTTCTATTTTTCTTCCTTCTTTTCTAACTCTTCCACCTTACGAAAGATCGCTTTTAACGCACCGTTCCCTTTTGAAGGAATCTCGAAAGAAATCTTTCCTTTGCCCATGAGTTTTATCCCCAAGGAAGCAAACTGAAGAGCCAGAAAGGGATTTCTCATGGAAATAAAATAGAGGGTCATCAATTCCATCTCCCTGACCCGACCATGACGGTATACGCTCTCCATAAAACTTTTATAAAAACGGATGCTCTTCTTATAGGGCGCCAGATTCTCCTTTGCAGCAATCTGCTTGAGTGTACTCATTGCCTCGGTGAGCGGAAGACCCCGTGGGCATCGTAGGGTACAGTAATAGCAGACAGAACATAGTGAGAAGGTCTTGGAGTGAAAAATTGTTTCTTTTTCTCCTCTAAGGACATTGTACCACAATTGACGGGGAGTAATATCCATGGCAAAAGCATTGGGACAAGAACCCGTACACGTGCCACACTGGATGCAGGCGCTTACCATATTCCGGACAGGTGCCAGTGAATCAATGACCGGTGCAGATGGGGTTTCAGATTCTCGCTCGCTTTCTATTTTTTCCAAACGGTTCATGCGACCCCCATTTTCAATTGAAGATTGTTTATTCACCAATAAATTGATCAAATTTTCAATTTTCAATCCAAAGCCGTTTATTCAAATGCAGAATCAATGACATCAAGCATTTGGCGGTCTGAATACCCAACAAGCACTGCCGCACTGTTGGGACAAACCGTGGCGCATGATCCGCACCCCTGACACATGGCCGGATTGACGATCACCTTTTCCAGGTCGAGATCTAAGGTCCTGGCGCCATAGGGGCAGGCGTCGATGCATTGCTCACATAAACTGCAAAGGCTATGATGGATCTCCGCCACTATTTTTCCGGAAGGCATCTGTTCGTGGCAAAGAATTCTTAAGGCACGCTGAGAGGCAGCCCTGGCAGTGGCTATGGATTCCGCAATATTACGGGGAGAATGAGCCAAGCCACAGGCGAAAACACCTTCCTTGATCGAGTCCACAGGTCTCCATTTCGGCTCCGCCTCCTGGAAGAAACCATCCTGATCAACGCTCACGCCAAATGCTTCTGCCAGGTCCTTGGGAAGTGTGGGAACAATTCCGGTGGCAAGGACAACAAGATCAGCATCCAACCGGATCTGTTGCCCGATAATCGGTTCAGGAGCGGTAACCTTAACAGATCCGTCGGTGACGGTCACCCTGGGTTTCTCAGCCACATCATACGGGATAAAGATCACGCCTGCCTTGCGGGCTTGAGTGTAATAGGACTCGACAAATCCATAGGCCATAATGTCCCGATAAAAAATGTAGATGTCAATATCAGGATTTTGCCCCTTTAGACATAATGCATCTTTTAATGATGTATCGCAGCAAATTCGACTGCAGTAATTCCTTGGCTCTTCTCTGGAATCCACACACTGAATCATGACCACTGATTTGAGTTGACCCGGATCGAGCTTGTTGTCATTTATTTTTTGCTCCAGCTCTTTTTGGGTGATAATTGCTTCGCTTTTGCCGTAGTTGTATGAGGTGGTTGTCGCTTCCTTTCCGCCGGTGGCAAGAATGGTTACGCCATGTTCTAAGGTGAACGTCTCTTTTGCGTTGTTCTCAATGGTGGTATAAAAACGCCCCACCTGTCCATATGAGCCGATCACCCGACATCGGGTGTGAACCCGGATCAGGGGATGTTTTTCCAGATTATGCCGTGTTTTCTCCAAAACAATTTCTGTTATGTTTCCTTCCAGATCTCTCTCCAACCAGTTAAGATTACCCCCCAAGGTCTCTTCTTTTTCCACCAGATCTACTTGAAAGCCATGGTCTGCGATAGCAAGGGCGGCGGTCATTCCGGCAATTCCTCCGCCTACCACCAGTGCCTGCTGAAAAATCTTCACTCTGGGCGCAGCGGTGGGGTCAGCCCATTTCAGTCTGGCAATGCCCATTCCCAAGATAGCCGATAATTCATTAATGATCGCTGCTATTTCATCTGCTGACGGAGTGTCATCCTTGAGTTTTGACAGTTGATCCATGAGCCTTAAATTGACCACATGAATGAGGCCGGGAACCAACCCCACACGTCGTCCCAGTTCCCTGGTTTTTCGAGAATATACATAGGGAATGCATGCCCCGATCAGAACACGATTGGGTTTGTATTTTTCCACCAATTCAACAAGGTTTTCCCACCCTGCAGCGGTACAGGTTTGTTCAAGAAACAAAACCCGGTCCACAGCCAGGTCCGTCTCAAGGCGCCGGGCAAGTTGCTGGGGATCGAAAAGCTTGGAAAGGGAATCACCGCAGGTACAGACAACTACCATGACTCTGGGTGGTTCCTGGGAAATGTCGAGAAAAGGCTCATGGGATGTTTGTTCAAGGGAAAGGCTGCCACCGGTGGTATGAATCACAAGGGATGCAGCCAGAGCAGCAGCAGAGGCCTGGATTACGGATTCATTGATGTCCTTAAGACCAGAAAAAGAACCCCCCAGCAGGATTCCTTGCTTACTTGTCAGCGTTTCTGAAAAAGGTTCGGCCTTACAAAAGCCCCACTGATTGAGAGAAATTCCAACCATTTCAGCCAGTTCATCCGTACCCGGTGCCGGCCTTTGGCCCACGGAGAGGACCACCATATCGAACCGCTCTTCCTTACGGACTCCGGTATAATCGACATGACTGACCATAAGATCGCCGCTGGATTCATCCTGGATTAAGGAATGGACACGCCCCCTTTCAAATCGAACCCCATGCTTGGTTTCCGCCTGGGTACGATAGCGCTGGAACGACTTTCCAAACGTACGCATATCCATGTAAAAAATGGCCGCTTCCAGTTCCTTTTCAGCCCTTTCCTTAGCCACCAGTGCTTCCTTAATGGCGTGCATGCAGCAGACGAATGAGCAAAAGTCGGCGTCAATCTTAATGTCTCTGGATCCTACACACTGAAACCAGGCTACTTTACGGAGCGGTTTGCCGTCGGAAGGTCTCACCAGGCGACCCTGTTGCATGGCGGCGCTGCTTAAAATTCTTTCAAAATCAAGACTCGTTACCACATTCGGATAAATCCCGTATCCGAAAGTATTCTCGCCATCTTTAGGATTGAAATAGGCTGTACCTCCACAAAGGACCAGAGCTCCGACTTCAATGGGGGGTTCACTGGCGGCTTCATGCTCCTGGTATTTCTGAAAAACCATTTGAATAAGATTATCAGGCTCAAATGGTTTTATGAGATAGTCGGATGCCCCTATCTTCATGGCTTCCACAGCAGTCTCTACCGTGGCATAGGCGGTCATCATAACCACGCAAAGATCGGGAAAATCTTCTTTGGCTTTTTGAAGGAGTTCCACACCGCCCATTCCCGGCATTTTAATATCCGTGAGCAGGAGTTGATAGGTTTGTTTTGACAGAATGTCCAGGGCTTCCTGGCCGGATGCAGCCATATTCACGGAAAACCCTTCATCTTCAAGCCACTCCTTGATTGAATCGCGGACGATCAATTCGTCGTCCACCACCAGGATACGAAAATCTTTGTGTATGTGCTCTGAAACCTTAATGGCGTCTGTAGGACAAACTGCTTCACAGTCCCCGCACCGGGTACAGGCGGTCGTATCTATAACATATGGATTGGGAATAGCATGGGGAACCGGAAGGTAGATCGCCTTTCTAGTGGTCATGCCGGCGTGGAAAGAATCCGGAACTTCCACCGGACACACTTTCACACACTCCCCGCATCCCACACACAGAACAGGATCAACAAGTCTCGGCTTCTGACGTAGGGTCACCTGAAAATGGCCCGGTTCACCTTCCACAGAGACAAGTTCTGTGGAAAGACGGATTTCGATGTTTTCGTGGAAAAGTCCTTTGCGAAGACAATACTGAGACGAGGTATCTCGATCCACCAGAGGAAGCATTTTGCACATGCCGCAGCGATCGGTTGGAAACTGATAATCGAGTTGGCTCAGAATTCCTCCAATGTGAGGTAACCGGTCGATGAGGATTACCCCATAGCCAAATTCCGCCAGATCCAGGGCAGCCCGGATACCGCTGATTCCGGATCCCACCACTAGTGCTTTACCGATTTTTTTCTTCATAAAAAACTATCCTTAACCTACTTTCCGATTCCGACAACATCGCTTAGCTCATCTTCCCGAAACACTGACAGAGGAGGTTCATCCTCAATACTTTTTCCGGGTTCGTACTCGAACCCTTTCTGTGTTCGAAATGAAACGGTTCGAAACAACTCCATCACCGGAATATTGTTGGGGCATGCATTGGAACACTGTCCGCACCCGACACATGCGGTACTCATGTGTGCAAGCCGGGTAATATGATAAAAAACGGTATCGGTGGGCATCTTAATGATACCTTTACGCTTGGCCCATCGCAGGTACTGGATCGGTTCATGGTTAAAGACATCTGTGACAAAAACACATTCCTTGCAATAGCAAACCGGACAGGCTACCCTGCAGTTGTAACAGTTTATGCAGTTGGCAAGATAGATGTTCAGCTTCTCCACACTGTTGGTGACCTCAGTCGTTTGTTCAAACATTTTATCACGATAGGCCGTTCTTTCAGCGATCAGCGATTCAACGGCTGCTCTACGTTCCGGTGGTTCCTCTGCATGAGAAAGATTAAGATTTCTGTAAAGATCCTCTCCTTTTGAAGTTCGGGCCTGAATCAAAAGCGTGTTGTTGGTATCCACCCCAAAAAGACCGATTAAAATATCCGCACCAATGGGAACAGGGTACTCGCATGCTTTGCAGGCCGGGTTCAGGTCAAATTCGTGTTCGGCTATTTCTTTTCCGGATAAGAAATTCCGGTAAAATTTTGAAGTGAATTCTATTTCTTGTTCTCCGACAATCCGGGTATAATCGACATTTTTGTATGTTCCCATGCAGTCGATTCCCACTATCACCACTTCTTCAATCCGGCCTTGCTTGAGTTTCACCAATTCGATAAATGCGCGTATCTCACAGGGGCGCAATACAACCGCCACTCTTTGTCCCATGGGCTTTCGAGTGAGCCGGGAAACAATTTTGGCTGCATTTATGGGAAAAACCGGCGCCAGAGGATCGGCGCCATTGAGTTGGTTAGGATCGGTCACAAGCGTCGGCATTATTACATTCTTCATGGGGAGGTGTTGTGGAACCAGAATTGCACTGATATTCTCCAACTGGAGGATGGATCGAAAAAAATTTTGCAGAGTTGCCAAAAGGTCTCCGTCTTTTACTTTGATTTTCGCCGTTTTCACCGTCGGTACTCTCCAAAATAGCTAATGGTTATTGGATACGGGTGACTGTATATTGAACATCCGAGGACTATAACCTGATATTTAAAATTATATTACCATCGTCCCCTTGGCCGCGTTGGGTCCCAGGCTCTTCATCTGTGTCACTATATCACGAATGGTCTCGGCGAACTGGATTCCGTCGCTGGCGCCAATCCAGGTCAACCGAAGCCTTTTATCTTCAAAGCCGAAATGGGGAAGGATCTCTTTGAGAAGCTTGATCCGCCTTCGCGCCTTGTAATTTCCGTTGATGTAATGGCAATCTCCGGGGTGACATCCACTGACAAGGACGGCATCTGCCCCCTCAAGGAAGGCCTTTATCACATATTTGGGGTCAACCATACCGGTGCACATAACCCGTATCAATCTCACGTTGGCAGGATATCCCAGTCTTGAGGTTCCGGCCAGATCTGCGGCGGTATATGTACACCAATTACATACAAAAGCGATGATTGTCGGTTCGAAGTTTGCCATGATCCTCCTCTTATTTTATATTCCTACTGAATGCAGTGAATCAATGATTCCTTCGAGTTCTGCAAAAATCTGTTTTTCATTGAAATGATTGACCTGTGCAGCACCGCTGGGACAAAATCCCGCACAACTTCCACACCCTTTGCAGAGTGCCTCATTGACCACCGATATGCCTTTGCGAACGTTATATTCTATGGCGGAATACGGACAAAGATCGATGCAGGTCCGGCACCCTGCGCATACATCCGGATCGATCCACGATATGATCGGAGCAATTTCCACCTTACCCCGGGTAGCTAATGCCAAGGCTTTGACAGCTGCGCCGGATGCCTGGCAAACCGAATCCGGAATATCTTTGGGACCCTGACAGACCCCAGCCAGAAAGACACCGTCCGTAGCAGTATCCAGAGGACCCAGTTTGGGGTGTTCCTCCAGAAAAAAACCGTCTGCACCCTGGTTGACTCCGAAAATCCTGCCAACCTCTTGAGCATCGCTGCGGGCCTGAATGGCATTACACAGGATCACCATATCCACGGGAATCCGTATACTCCGCCCCAAAAGGGTATCTTCCGCAATGGCAATGAGTTTGCCCTGCTCTTGGGGTTTGATCGCCTGATCGGTAATCTCCGCCACCTTGCCCCTGATGAAATGGGTTCCTTCTTTCTGACACCTTTCGTAAAACTCTTCATAACCTTTGCCGAAGCACCGCATGTCAATGTAAAAATTAAAGATTTGAACATCGTGACCCACTTTTTCATGGATGAGATGGGCATATTTGAGGGCGTACATACAGCAAACCCGGGAGCAGTATTCATGATAATTCACATCCCGGCTACCGATGCAGTGAAGAATGGCTGCGCTTTTCGGAATTCGGGTGAACGCCTTGTTGTGGTCTCTGATAAGGATCTCGCCGCCGGTGGGTCCCGTGGCATTACTGAGACGCTCGAACTCAAGGGCGGTAAAAACATTTGGGTATTTGCCGTACCCAAATTGCTTCATGGGCGTGGGATCCATGGTATCATATCCGGTGGCGATGATAATGCTCCCCACCTTTACCTCTAATTCTTCTTCCTTCATAGTGTGGTCTATGGCGTTTGCCTCACAAACCCGAACACATTCCATACATTCACAGCAGAGACCGCAATTCAGACAACGCCGGGCTTCTTGTTGTGCATCGCTCTCTGAAAAGCCAAGGTCCACTTCGTCAAAGCAAGTTTCACCGATCTTTGGGTTCAAATGCTGTGGATGTGCCCGGGATTTCCGGGAAAGCCCATCCGGAATTTCCTGCCAATCGCGGCCCGGTTGTTCCCGTGCCTCAACCTGTTTTGCATAAAGGTCCAGATCTTCGCCGTTGATATAGCGATGCATTGCCTCGACGGCCTTGTGACCGGCGGCCACGGCCTCTATTACCGTCGCCGGACCCATGACCGCATCGCCTCCGGCAAACACGTAAGGAATGCTGGTTTGCATTGTCCGGGGGTTCACCTTCAGAGTCTTTCGCACGGACCAGTTAAGCTCAGGCTCCCGGTTGGCCCAAGGTGCATGGATTTTTTGACCAATGGCCGGGATCACCGCATCACAGGGGATCACGAATTCAGAGCCTGCCACCGGTACCGGACGACGGCGTCCGCTGGCATCCGGCGGTCCCAGTTCGGTTCGGATGCATTCAATGCCGTGGACGTTGCCTTGTTTTTCAAGAATTTTCACCGGAGCGGTGAGAAAGAAAAAGCGAATCTCTTCCTTTTTAGCGCCTTCAACCTCTTCAGCATAGGCAGGCATCTCGTGTTTAGAACGACGATAGACTACAGAAATTTCCCGGGCGCCCAGGCGCTTTGCAACCCGTGCCGCATCGATGGCCACGTTTCCGCCGCCGATGACCACAACTTGTTTGCCGGGGCATGTTTTATCTCCCAAATTTACTTGCCTTAAAAAACGAACCGCATCCATGACGCCCTGGGTGTCCTGCTCACCGGGAATGTGCAAATCCAGAGAATCATGAGCGCCAATTCCGAGAAATACAGCGGAGAACCCCTGTTCTTTCAAATCGTTGAGTGTAAGATCAGACCCGAACCGGACTCCGGTTCGCGTCTTGACCCCCAGACGGAGAATATAGTTAATTTCCTGATCAAGAACGTCTTGAGGCAGCCGAAAATCCGGGATCCCCACCCGAAGCATTCCGCCCAGAACATTAAGGGCCTCAAAAATGGTTACCTGATAGCCCTTTAAGCGCAGGTAGTATGCTACGGTCAGTCCGGAAGGTCCTGATCCGACCACTGCTACTTTTTCCGAACGTTCCTGGATTTCCGGTGGTTCGAGTTCTTTCGGGTTTGCATGATCTGCGGCAAAGCGCTTTAAGTTCCTGATGGCAATGGCCTCATCCACCTCCAACCTTCGGCATTGAGATTCACAAGGATGCGGGCAGACTCGTCCAAGCACTCCCGGCAGCGGCAACCGTTCCATAATTAACCGGTAAGCTTCCCGGTACTTACCCTGGCCAATGAGCTGGATATAGCCCTGGACATTGATGCCCGCCGGACAAGCGATCATACAAGGGGCCCGATCTTTTTTATCTATACAGAAGGTAATGGGTACGGCCTGTGGAAATGCTCTGTAAATGGCCGCGCGATGACTCAGCCCCTCATCCCATTCACTCGGGACCGACACCGGACAGACATTCGCACATTCACCACATCCAGTACAAATCCCCTCCTTAACATAACGCGGGTTCCGACGGATTCTTACGGTGAAGTTACCGATGAATCCCGATACCTCCGTTACTTGGCTGTATGAGATCAACTCGATGTTCGGATTCTGGGCCACTTCAACCATCTTTGGGGTTCCGATACAGGCGGCACAGTCGAGCGTAGGAAAGGTCTTATCGAATTGAAGCATATGCCCGCCAATAGTGGTGGATCTTTCCACCAGATATACTTTATGACCGGCATTGCCTATATCTAAAGCGGCCTGCATGCCTGCAATTCCGGCACCCACGACCATGATATCAGGATGTACGACGGCCTCACGATCATCGAGGCTCTCATGGTAATTGACTCGGTTGATCGCCGCCGCCGCCAGTGTTTTCGCTTTTCGGGTGGCTTCATCTTCATCCTCGGTGACCCAGGAAACTTGTTCGCGAACAGAGGCCATCTGGAAAAAATAAGGATTGAGACCGGCCCGTCGGCAAGCTCCCTGAAAGGTCTT
>Ga0316577_10001030_pt1 | contig 12578 bp, 13 predicted proteins | sample S5NA_FD_203073 | JGI IMG/M metagenome (GOLD analysis project Ga0316577, IMG submission 203073) | Rhizosphere microbial communities from salt marsh grasses in Alabama, United States - S5-7_050615r2r1 | ecosystem: Host-associated > Plants > Roots > Rhizosphere | place: USA: Alabama | collected... | reverse complement strand
TATTCCTACTACTAAGTATAGTTCGGCAGCGCCCTCGGGCAAGCCGCCCGACGTTAATAAACGTTCATGAAAACAGCCTGATAGGCTCGTTTTGGACGCCCCGTCGGCGGCCGCCGCGCCGGAGGGTCAGTATTGCCTGTCCGGCGCGATCCGCCTATGGTTGCCGACGAGTCCGAGTCCTGCCGAGGAGTGCGCCGATGTCTTCAACCACCCCCGTACCGCGCGCCACAGTCGTGACCGCTGCGTTCTTGACGCTGATGTTGCTGATCACCGCTTGTGCGGCCAATCGCCCCGTCCTCTATCCGAACAGCCGCGGGGCTGAGCATGACACCGAGGACTGCATGCGCCTGGCCCGCCAGAGCGGCGCCAACGTCGGCAGGACCGCTAACGTCGCCCGCGATACCGCCGTGGGTGCCGCAATGGGCGGCGCGGCGACCGGTATCTACGGGGCCGTGCGCGGCTATGACGACGCCGGCGAGCGCGCCGCGGCTGGCGCGGCGGCCGGCGCCTCGGTCGGTCTGATCCGCGGCATGGTTCAGGCGGGCCAGCCTAAGCCCGCTTACAGGCGCTACGTGGAGCGCTGTCTGCGCGAGCGCGGATACGACGTGATTGGCTGGAACTGAGGCCTTCCGCGGCCTGAGTCCGTCGTGATCTGTAGCAGAAAGACGGCGCCTGGCGCTTCCGCATACGCGCCTGCCCCGATGGCGGACTCGAATGTGTTACGCCGTGTAACAGGCTGGTCGAAAAAGAAAAAAATTGTTTCAATCGGGTATTTTAGGGGTTTGGAAGCTTGCGTTTTATATTAGTACTTACTAATATTATATCCAACACTGTTGTATGGAGGATACGTAGATGCTTCCTTTCAAGATCGGATTGACGATGGCCCTCGGCTTCGCGCTACTGACGGGTTTCGTGTATGGCCCGCAAGCGCTGGTTGGCGACGCCTGGGTTTGGCTGACGCTGTTCGGACTCATCAGCGGCTCCGGCCTGATGGCCCTGAGCGGGCGTCGAGCCAGTCAGTTACAGCACGATTCCAACCGCATGGCGACATGATCTCGCGCCGACGGCGAGGGGCGATTGGCCATGCTCGGTGCTCAGCGGACTGCCGCGGTTCGGCCCCTCAGCTCCGTCGGGGCTGCCCGTGTCACATGGACATCCTGGTCGTCTGCCGTGGATAATGGACGAACACTCCCGTGGGGTTGAAAACCAGGGCCGCCAGGCAGGTACCATAGGGGTTGGTTGTCGTCGTCGTAATCGCAATCGTCCTCGCCCATTGGTAGGATAACGGCAACGATGACTGGCAGAATCGGGTTTTCAAGCTCTGCACTGATGCACTCGCTCGCAGCATCGTTGCGCCGGGCCTTTGGTGAATGAGCACATCGGATTCGAAGTCCACGAGCATCGGCCGCTGGGGCAGGCGCTTGAATCGCAGCCAACGTCCGCGAGCCGAGTCGGTAATGGTGTTCGTTGCGCTGCTGCTTCTTGGCTCCTGGTCCCCCGGGGAGGTCATCGACGGGCCCGCCAATGTCAGAGACAAGCCGAACGGCAGGAAGCTGTATTCCCTGGTCGACGACTCAGTGGTCTCGGCGGTAGCAAAGCGCGGACATTGGTACGAGATCGTCTTCCAGGTGCTGATCGACGATAGGGCAGCGGCGGGATCAGATCTGGTGCCGGCGCGGGCAACCTTGAAGAACAGCTATGGGATCACGATCGGTACCTCGTTCGTGGAAACCGCCGCGCAGCGTGTGCAAAGAACGGACAACGGACTGTTGCTGACGCTAAGGGGCTGGACCCATGAAGACAACATCCGATCAGACGCCGTTGTTAACGAAGCGCTCGAGCGTCTGCTGTCCCCGGCACCCGTCGAGCTGACGTTGGAACGGTTCTACCCGTTCCTGAGTCGCTACGATTTCGAAGAATGGATGTCGGCGGACCAGTTTCGAAACTATATCTTCTACAGCTCCGCCCTGGACGACCCTTCGCCTGGGCCCGAGCTGCTGCTCTTCTTCTACCGGGGCAGGCTGTCGTTTCTGCTGCACAGGAACCCGATCCATAGCCCGCGCATCAGCGAGCAGTGGCATGTCTCGGGTCTGTCGGTCAGCGCCGTGGACGAGCCCGCTCGCGAGGTACGCCGTGAGCTCGAAGCCCGTTACCTCGAGCTCATCAGACGGGCCGACTAGGGACTGTCGGTTGACCCGAGCCTCCCGAGCCGGACAGGCTGCCCTGCTGAGTTGAACGGCCGATACGCGGCTGAAGATGAAGCGATTCGGAAGCGCGACCTCGGGATCGCTCCATCAGGATTCATGAGCTGCCCCTCTTAGGGGTGCTGCCGTGACGCTGCTGCCGTTGTCATCCGGAGGCAAACATGTCTGAAATCGATGTCCGTTATGCGCTGTCGCCCAGTGAGATCGTCTACCTGAACGCGGAAAGGTTCGCAAAGACCTCGCGTCTGGGGTATCGGGCCCTGGCGGCTGAAGGCAAGGTCAACACCACGGATCTCGGCCGTACCGTAGTCGCTGCTGCGATCCTGGCGCTAGAAGCCGCTGGTGCGGTGATGCTGGAGCTGGAGGAGACACGTCGATTTCTGCTGAAGGTGCGGCATGTCCGGGTCGCGCCGGTTGCAGACGGGCCGAGCTTCCCCGCGCCTTCTCTGGAAGAGGCGTTGCGGGGCATGGCGCTGGATCTCGCGTCGTCGGCGAATACCGTCTTCGTCAAGGACATCCTCGACGCCTGGATTGGCGAGGATACCGAGCAGTCGTTCACCGACCTGCTCGATGCAGTGCCGGGTTTTCTGGCGGACCGAGGGTTGGCGATACGCAGGGAAGAAAAGAGGCTCAAGGTGTTCACGGTCACCGATTACGAGCTACCGGCCTCGACCCGGGAGCTCGCCGCGGACCGGGCGCCATTGGACGCAGTGCTGGCGTTACTGGCGGACTGCGAGCGTGATCGTCCCGATCTCGCGAAACAGTTGAAGCGCGAGGTCGGCCAGCCGTTCGCCAGCGGCAGCGGCGGCGATGGCGGCGATTTCGATTGAGCCTCGGTATCCGCGCAGGAGGCGCGGAGCGCCTGGTCGGTGCGCCGCGGCCTATCTCGTCGCCTCGATTGGCTTCGCGACCAGGGTAATGTGCCTGTTGGGTGGCTCGCGGCACGGTCTCAAATGGCTGACGGCGCGCAGGTGGTGTGCGATCTTCGTGATAGGCATGGCGCTGCTATCCGGCGCCATCCCATCCGTCCGCGTTTGACTTCAGCGGATGCTGCTGTCCGCGTCAGCTGGTGGCTGGGACGCCAATGATGGCCTCACCGTTCGGATCGATGCCCTCGAGTCGGATCTGAATGATCCGATTGGCGGCATCATCGACCAGATGCCCGGGGATACGGACCATCAGGTAGTTCGGCGTATAGCCACACCAGTCCCGGCCATCACCGCTGCTGCAGTGTCCTTCGACCAGCACCGGCATGACTTGGCCGATGAAGTGGCGCTGGGTCGCCGTTCGGCCCTGGGTGGCGATCTCGTGCAGGGCCTGGCTGCGCTCGCGCTTGATCGCGATGGGGATCTGGTCGGCCATGCCCGCGGCCCGGGTGCCGGTCCGCGGGGAGAAGGCGAAGATGTGGATGTGGCCGAAGCCGATCCGTTCGCAGAGCGTCAGCGTGGCCTGCCAGTCGGCCTCGGTCTCCCCGGGGAAGCCGACGATGATGTCCGTCGTGCAGTTGAAATCCGGGATGGCCGTGCGGGCCTCGCTTACGAGACGCTCGAACTCGGCGGATTTGCAGCGGCGGGCCATGCGGCGAAGGATTCGGTCGGAGCCGCTCTGGAGCGGCAGGTGCAGGTGGGGCAGAAGCCGCGGGTCTTCGAACAGGCGCCAGAAGCGATCCCCAAGGTCCCAGGGCTCGACCGAGCCGAGGCGGATGCGCGGGCAGTCGGTCTCGCGGAGCACCCGTTGCAGCAGGGCCACCAGGTCGTCGCCCAGATCTCTACCCCAACCGCCGGCCTGGACTCCCGTCAGAACGACCTCCTGAACGCCTTGAGCGACCAGATGGTTGATCTCGTCGCAGATGTCCGCCGCCGGCCGGCTGCGCTCCTCGCCACGGGCCTCGGTGACGATGCAGAAGGTGCATTGGTAGCGGCAGCCGTCTTGGATCTTGACGAAGGCCCGCTGCCGCCGGCGCGGGAACAGGGCGGTGGCGCCGGGCTCGGTGGCGCTGTCCGGCATCAGCGGCAGTGCAAGCGCTTCCGCGGCAATCTCCACGAGCCGGTCCTTATCGCGGTTGTCGACGAGCAGGTCGACCCCACTGGTGTCGAGGTTCGCCGCGCCGCCGACGGATACGGCACAGCCGCTGACAACGAGTCGGGCGCGTGGATTCTCGCGCTGGCTTCGTCGGAGGAGCTTGCGCGACTTGCGCACCGCCTCATTGGTGACGGCGCAGGTATTGACGACGACCAGGTCGGCGCTGTCTTCCGGTCCGGCGACTTTGAGGCCGCGGGCTTGGAGCTGCCGGGCCCAGGTCTCCAGCTCCGCCTCATTCAGCCGGCAGCCAAGCGTCTCTAAGCGTATGCGCATGCTCGATGACGGCAGTCGGCCCCGCGCACGCGCGGATCAACCCACACGCGGCGGGATCGACATCCCCGGCGGCATCGCCCCCGGTGGCGGCGGGGCTGGCGCGTTCTGGTGCAGGATCATGGTCCATCCGGATTCGCCGCGGCGTCGGTAGATGTTGACCGCGTAGAGCGGCGGCACGGCGCTGCCGGGCGGCCCCTCCGGCTGCTCCTCGACATAGTGGATGGCCAGCTCGCCGATCTCGACCCATTGGATGTGCTTGATCTGAAGCTCCAGCTCCATGTCCGAGCGCAGCAGGTCGCGCAGCAGATCACGGACCTTGCCGCCCGTGACTAGGGCCTGCATCGGCAGCAGCAGGGCGATGTCGGGGGAATCGTCCCAGACCGCCATCATCTTGGTCTGATCCCGCTCTTCAAGGGCATCGTAAAAGGCGTCCTCGGCCTCTTGGGCGGTCTGAAACCTTATCATCGGCTTCGTTCCTCGTCGCTGGTGGCCATCATCACTGGGCGTCGCCCCCTTGGACCTGACGCCGGGGAATGATGATGCGGATCTGCTTGTCGTCCTGCTCACGGCGCATCAGGCTCAGGTCGCCGTCGGGCGGCACCGGCAGCCGGCGGCTACTTCTGCCGCTGGACCAGCTCCAGCTCCGCGCATAGCCGCGTCCGTCGTCGAACTGTTCGCTCGAGCTGGTCTGGGCCGTTTCGCCACGCGCGACCAGCAGGGCATTGCCGCGTGCGCTGACGTCGATCTGGTCTGGGTCCTGGCCATCGAGGTCGATGACCAGGATATAGGCCTCATCGGTCATCTCCTGTCTCAGGCCGAGTCCGCCGGTCGGCGACATTTGCCCGAAACCCGGGGCCTCGGGATAGGTCGGGCCCTGGGCACCCTGGGGACCTTCCGGCATCGGCTGGACGCCAGGCGCACCGGGGAATCCGTACGGGTCCATCGGCGGCATCGGATAAGGTGGCGACTGTGCTGGTCCGTAGCCTTGCGTCCACGGCTGGCCCCGCGTTGCCGCGTCCGGTACGCCTTGCGGACCGTAGCCATAGGGCGGGGCTCCATCATAGGCTGTCCAGGCACCAGCGGCACCTGAAACGACCAGCAGGGCGGCGGCGAGGAGTTGGGTTGAGCAGATTCGCGTGGTCATGGCAGCAATAGTGCGGGGTGGCGTCGACGTAGATGGTGGTGGCGGCTCGATGGCGGTGCCGCGGTCACTGGCGCAGCGTCCAGGTCGGCGTGCCGTCGTCGGTGATCAGTCCATGGCGGTGAAGCCAGTCTCGGGCGTCGTCGGCATCCTGCTCGAGCCAGGCTCGGGCAGAGCCCAATCGGAAGCTGTAGCCCCAGCTGTCCATGTCAGCGAGCATCGCGTTGCGCCCGATGCCGGGCAGGTGGTCCGATAGTGCCACCTGAAGCCAGCAGACGGCGTCTTCCTCGGCCGTGGTGCCGCCGGCGTCCGTATGGAGGCCGCGGCGTCGTGCTGGGTCCATGCAGATGTAATGACAGGCCTCGTGCAGCGCCGAGTGGACCGGCGTGTCGTCGCGCAGATAGAGGGTGTCGCCGACCAGACCGGCTTCGGGCTCGCCCCAGTAGCTCCCCGGGATCGGCGTCGCGGGCGGCACCCGTTTTGGGGTCAGACCGAGTGGCCTAAGCAGCCGCTCGAGCACGTCGACGCCGATGTCTTCGATGAGGTGCACGCTTGGGAGATGCGCTGACGCGGCGAGTACGCTGGGCCGGGCAAGCCGCTCGGGGACCTTCTCACATGATAGCCGACCGTGAGCCTACGCAACAGCGGAGGAGGCTCTATTGTTGACTATTTTCATGGAGCTTCTTTGCCGCGCGGGTCAAGCTTTGCTCGTCTGAAGACGCTGACGTTCCAAATGCACCAATCATCCGATCGAGCAATGAGAGAAGCCGATGGACAACTTTACCCGCATCTATAGCATCATCATCGGCCTGGCGATCGTTGCCGGGCTGTTCTTTTGGGCCAGCAGCGGCCCCCAGCCCAGGGTGGGCGAGCTCGACAGCATCCTCGCGGCCGATCCGATCGTCTCCGACTTCCCCTACCGATTCCGTGTCTGGGGCTTCGATAACGGCGTCGTGACCCTGTCGTCGCCGCGCTCGCCAGCCTTCCCGGCGATCAAGTTCCTGCCCATCATCCATCCAGAGCTGGCGGACAAGGCCCAGGACGACCCGGCCATGATCGCGGCCCAACAGGAGCTAATCGATCACCAGAAACGCGCCCAGCAGCTGATGCTGGCGCAGCCTGACGTGGCCCGTGTCGACTGGGAGCTGGATACCGCCTGGCTGGCCCAGCAAGGAGCGAATCTGCAGGGACTCTGACCCGACCTTCGCGCCGCGATGGCTGCTGGTCGTCGGTCGTGTCCGAGCCCCCGCATTCACATCCCAATTACCCCGGACCGCCGTTGGCGACCTGCTCCAGCGTCGTGATGTAGATCTCCACCCGTCGATTGCGGCTGCGTCCGTCGGGCGTGGCGTTGCTGGCGATGGGGCGATCCGGACCCAGCCCTTCGGCGTTGAGCCGTGACGCCGCGACTCCTCGGTCGACCAGGGCGGCCATGACCGCCTCGGCACGCTGCTGGGACAGACGCTGATTGAGGGCCGCGCTGCCGACACTGTCGGTGTGGCCTTCGATCCGGGCGGCCAGCTCCGGGTAGTCGGACAAGAGCTTCGCCGTGCGATCCAGATCCGGTAGCTCGCCGGCAGGAAGCGCGGCGCTTCCGCTGGCAAAGCGCAACCGGTCACCGCCGAGCTCGACAATGATGCCGTCATCGGTTACTTCGGCCCCGATGGCCTCGGCGACCTCGGCCAAGGCGCGCTGGCGATCGGCTGCCGCCGTCGTCTCCGCCGGGACTTCGGTCAGGGCCTGCGCCTGTGTCGACGTGCTCGCCGGCGCTTCGGCCTCAGCGGTGACGTCCGCCTGGTCTTTGGGTGCAGCCGTCTCCGCAAGCTGCCGGTCCTGAGCCTGACGCGCGTCCTGGATGTCCTCGTCCTCTGGCGCGGCCGGGCGCTCCTCGGTTTGCGCGACGGCGTCGTCACGCTGGGCGCGCACCACCTGCAGCTGCTGCTCGAGGGCATGGCGGCTCTGGTCCAACCGCGCCTGCAAGGTGGTGATGCGTTGCTCGAGCGTGTCGATGGCGGCGCGATGCTCTTCCGGAGGGATACGGGCCATGAGCTCGGTCTTTGCCGCGTCCCGCTGCGCCCGGACGATATCGAGCTGCTGGTCGAGGGCGTGGGTCTGCTGCTCCAGGCGTGCACGCATCGCAACCAGCTCGTCGTTCTTTGCCTCGAGGGCGTCGTAGTAGACGTCGGGCGGAATGCTCGAAGCCAGCTCCTCGGCCACCGTATCGCGCTGGGCGCGGACCAGGGCCAACTGCTGGCCCAGCGCATGGGTCTGTTGCTCCAGGCGTGCGCGCATGGCCGTGAGCGCGTCCTCCACCGCCGCGAGGGCGGCGAAGTGCTCGTCCAGCGGGACGCGCCGGGCGGCCTCTGCATAGGCGGCATCGCGCTGGCCGCGTACCGCCTCGAGCTGTTGCTCCAGGGCAAGGGTTTGCTGGTTGAGGCGCGCCTCGATCGCCGCGATCCGGTGCTCGGCGGCGGCGATGAGCGCGGCATGCTCGCGTGCGGCGATGCGTGACGCGGCTTCGACGAGTGCCTCGTCGCGCTGGGCGCGGACGACGGCGAGCTGTTGCTCGAGGGCGGTGCGCTGCTGGTCGAGGCGGGCCTGCACGGCTTGCAGGCGGTCCTCCGCTGCGTCCAGCGCATCGGCATGAACGTCGCGCAGCTCGGCCCTCACGGCATTGGCGGCCTGGTCGCGCTGCTCACGCACGAGCCGAAGCTGCTGCTCCAGCGCCGTCGTCTCTTGATCGAGTCGAGCGTTCAGGGCGACGATCAGCGCCTCGGCTTCGTCGAGGGTTCTGACGGACGGCTCGCTGTCTCCGGACTCGGCGGTCTCGGAGGCGAGTGCGGCCCTGACCTGCTCCGCTTCGTCGGCGATGGACTGGGCGTTCGCCTCGATGGCGTCGGCCTTGTCGGTCACTTCGCTGACGGCGGACTGATCCGCCTCTGCCGTGGCAGCCTCCTCTGCGTCAAGGTCCGACTCGACGGCGGATGTGGTCTCAGCAGCCGCCGTCCCCGCTGTGGTCGTCGGCTCGGGCTCGGCGCTGACCTCGGTGCCCTCGGCCTCGGCGATGTCTTGCTCAACCTCCTCCGGCGCCGCGGAGACCTCGCCCTCGCCGGATTCCTCGACGCCCTCGGCTGTGGCTGGTGGCGTTGACTCGTCCGATGCGGCATCCCCGGCATCGCCCGCTTCGGAGGGTGCCGCGGAGGCCCCGTTATCGGCCTCGTCGCTCGGTTCCGGGGCCGGCTCTTCGGCCGCCGGCGCCGTCTTCGCCGCCTCAAGCTCCGCACGTGCCGCGCGAAGCTTCTCGAGAAGCTGGTCGATCGTTGCCTCGATCTCGGCGATGTCCATGTCTTCGACCGCGGCGGGCACCGTGGCTACGGCCTCGGGCGTTGTCGTTCCGGCTACGGCCTCCAGCGTCTTGGGCTCTTCGACGACGGCGCGTTGCGACCGACCCCAGAATTTCAGCGCGCCGAAGAGCGAGCGGCTCTCGGACGGTGGGGTGGCGACGGCCTTTTCGGCGGGAGCCGGCGCCTCTGGCTCGGCTGCTTCAGCCACGATGTCTTCGGAGACATCCTCGGCCTCCGCGGCCGGCTCGCCTCCGCTCAACGCCGTTTCTGGTGCGGCCGCTTCGTCAGCGGCCGACTCGGCCTGAGCCTCCGCCTCGGCGCTTGCCGCTTCCTCCGCGGCCTGGGCCGCGAGCAGCTCAGCCGCCTGCTGGCGCTCCTCCATGCTGGCCATGGTGGTACCCTCCGGCGCCCAGGCGACGGGGATCGTGCCGCCCTCGGTCGGGTCAGGACTCAACCGGCCTGGCAGCACGCCGCGCAGGGACGGGTAGTCGTCGAGCATGCTGAAGCCGAAGAGCGGCTTGTAGCTGCCCTTGTGACAGGTCGCGCAGGCGGCCTTCGGGGCGTCGCCCAGCGGGCCGAGGCGCTCCTTGGGATAAAGATCGAGCAGCGGCACCAGGTGATCCTGATTCATGTTCCGCACCATGCGGATGCCATGCCATGCGGTAACCCGCTGCGGGGTGCTCTCTTCCCACCGGCCCATCGCGCGTGTCTGATGGCAGTAGGTACAGTTCACACCGAGGGACTGCGAGATGTACATCATCAGCGAGTAGGTCCACTCGGTCTGCTTGATGGACTGGCGGTTGCCATAGGGCAGGACCTCGGTGCCCTGGACGCGGACATCGGTCTCGTCGAGCAGGAAAGGCGTCAATGGGTCATAGGGCAGCGACGAATAACCGCTGTTGGCCACACCCGCGAGATTCTGGCCGCCTTTCCAGCCCGTGAGCCCTGAGGATGGCGTCTTCGGCTTCGGGGTGGTGAACCAGATATCCGAGGGCACGGCCTTACCGCGGTGGCAGGTCCAGCAGGTCACACCGGTCTGGGCGACGTGGCTGCTCCAATTCGCGTTGATGTCACGCGTCATCTTGATCATCTGCCGCGCGACGAGCTTCGTGTATTTGCTGTCTTCGGCGAGATTTTCGGGGTTGTGACAGTAAGCGCAGCCTTCTTCCGGGGCGATCCAGGTGCTGAGCGCATTCATCAGCCTGGCGAACTCCAACGCGTTCAAGTCGGTGAGGACTTGCACGTTTTGGTGCACCTCCGTGGCCATCGGGAAGGTCGGATCGTAGGGGTCGCTCGGTTCTGGTGCCGGGATCTCGTTGAGCTTGACGAGCTCATTGAGGCGCCCGGGCGTGTAGAGCTGCGTCATCGAGTTGCCGCGGTAGCCCCATTGCACGCTTTCCGTCGGCTCGCAGCCGGAGAGGACAACCGTGCCTCCGGCCAGCAGCATTACGAGCAATCGTCGCCTGATATGGCTTCGCGTCCGGATTGTGCCGCCGCGCGGACCGCCGGCGGCATTGCAGCCGATGTGCGATCCGGCTTGATCCGCTATATTGGAATTAACAATAGATAGTTGTTGGACGGGCGAGCACGCAGGACCCCGCATACAGAACCTCCGATGGACGATTTGTGCCGCTGGAGGGCACATTGGGCGGGTTTATTCGAATGGACGATCGGGTGCCCACCTTCACCCACTCTGCGAGGTTAGTTCGATTGGTGTGCTTCGGCAATCTTGTTTGACGTAGCTATGACATACCGCAATCAAACTTCAAAATTTCCCCCGGCTTCCCGCTGCACCGCCGTATTCGGGTGTCACGGCAACGTGCGCGATTGCCGATGTCTGCGTCTAGCATACCTGCCAGCTAGGAGGCTTAGCGCCACCGCACGCGCCCCGCGACAGCTTCAGCGTGCGGCGGACACTGGGTGAGATTAGGCGGCGCCCTTTGGCTTGAAGTTGCGGCACCAGCCAGTCGACGGCACCTGGCGCCCGCCGAAGAAGGAGCAGGGCCCCTTCTCTGCGCCTTCTGCACCTTGGAACAGCTGGCACTTGGCGCACTGCTGATCCGTGCTGTGCTTTGGGAACTTGGCGGAGTCGGCATTCGCCGTATCGGTCACGAAGCCCATGGCCTTGGCGTATGCATCGTTGGGGTCGAGGTCCGGCTTGGCCTCTTCGGCGCCGGCAAGGCGAGCCAGGGGCAGGACAGCGGCGCCAGCGGCGACCTGGAACAAGAATTTGCGGCGGTTGAGATGATTCATCGGTATTACTCCTCGCTTTGGTTTATCGCTCTAGTGGCGGAGGGCCGCGGCGGAATCGCGCTTCGAGCTTGATTGCGCCGCCGCCGGTTGGCCGGGCACGCCGCCCGGGGCGGCGGTCCCAGGAACAGTGGTCTTCGTCGCGCTGCATCGATCGTCGACCCGGCTAAGCCAGCTCGGCCTCAGCCTGTTGCCGTTGGCCGAGGTTGTCGCGCCAACTGACGCCAATCCTAGCGCCGCTGGGGGCGGCGTCCAGCCTGAACTGCAGCAGCGGGTCCTTTGACACGGCGATGCCGAGCAGGGCTTCGATCACCGGTTCACCATCAAGCGTTACGACCGCGTCGATGATGAAGTGCGGCGGAATCCGTTCGCCGTCGGCGTCCTTGCGCAGTCCAGATTCCATCGGATGCGCCATCAGTATCATCACGTCGACGCCATCGTCGTGACGTCGGCTGCGGATGCGGATGGGTCCTGGCATGGGCGCTGAGCACCGCGCTCGATGGGCGCGTCAGCTGCAGCCGCCGACGGTCACGGCAGCGACTTTGGTGGTCCAATACAGCCCGTCGCCGGTGCGTACGGCACCGTAGACACGGCCGCTGTCGGCCAGCTTGATTCGGACCGAAATTCGTGGAGCCACGCCTGGACCGACGCGAAACTGTGCGGCGATGGGCGAGGGGTTCATATCGGTGAGTATGTAGATCTCACGCGCGTCGGGCAGTTCGGCGCTCACGCTGACGGGCACGACGGCTCCGTCTTCGATGAGTCTGGGTAGCGTTAAATGTACGAGTGGCGACGCTTCGGGTCGAGCCCCGGCCTTCGACCCCAGCGCCCTCAGCGCGGCCGCTATATGGTCAACCGGTGGAGGGCTGCCAGCCACCGCCGGCCGCACCAGACCCCAGCCGCCCAGCGCGAGCCCAAGCATGGATTGCGAAAAGGCGCGGCGCTGACGATTAGGCTGCGTGCTTTCCGCGGTTGAATGCCTCCGAGTCATTGGGCTGTGCGCACCAGGCGCAAATGGTGAGCTAGGGTCTTGGCGTGCGGCTCGACCCCCTCGGGTCCGAAGCTCAGCGCGTAGGCGCGGCTCTCGGGATCATCCTGCCGCTCTGTTCCGGTCCAGAAGAAGGCCGGTGCGGTGTTTGGGAAGACGGTCAGGTTGATGCGCGGGTCATGGCAGGCGCGCTCGACGATCATCGCAAGGTCCCGCAAGCCCGGCACGCGCCAATCACTGAAGAAGTGCTCGCCACTTTGGTTGATCTCGTCCGCGGCGGACTGGGCCGCCGTCCA
>Ga0316577_10001029_pt1 | contig 12578 bp, 8 predicted proteins | sample S5NA_FD_203073 | JGI IMG/M metagenome (GOLD analysis project Ga0316577, IMG submission 203073) | Rhizosphere microbial communities from salt marsh grasses in Alabama, United States - S5-7_050615r2r1 | ecosystem: Host-associated > Plants > Roots > Rhizosphere | place: USA: Alabama | collected... | reverse complement strand
ATAGAAATCCGGGTGTCGAAGGATCCCGGAGGTGGAGGCGAATCCCCCCCCGGAGTGACCCCAGATCCCCACCCGGTCGATGTCCATCCAGGGGTTACGCTGTGCGAGTTGCTGGATTCCGGTGATTTGATCGGGGAGGCCATTGTCCCCCATGTTCCCGTAGTAGAACTCGTGGAAGGATTTCGACCGGCCAGGGCTCCCCATGGCGTCCAACTCCACCACGACGAATCCCAGCTCTGCGATGGCCTGGTGGTCCCGGCGGGCCGGATTGAAGCTCCGGCTCCCCACGCTTCCCGATTGGGGGCCGGGGTAGAGGTAGTTGATGACAGGGTATCTCTTGCCGGGGTCGAAGGTGGTAGGACGGTACAGGAGACCGTAGAGGTCGGTGACCCCGTCCCGGGCCTTCACCACGAAGGGGCTGGGGGGTACCCAGCCGTAGGCTACCAATCTGGAGATGTCCCCGGTCTCCAGTGAGACGCGCTCCCGACCTCTCAGGTCCCGCACCACCGTGGCTCCGGGATCCACCGGCGTGGACCAGGAATCCACGAAGTAATCGTTGTTCGGAGAGAGCGTGATGGTGTGGTGCGCGCTGTCGGGGGTGAGGAGGCGGACGTCGCCCCCGTCCATGCTGACGCTGTAGAAATACTCGAAGTAGGGGTCTCCGGGCTCCCGGCCGGAGCCGGTGAAGTAGAGCATCCGGTCTTCACGGTCGATGTAGCGGAGCTGGCGCACAAGCCAATCTCCGTTGGTGATCTCGTGCTTCAGCTGCCCGGTGGTGAGGTCGTAGAGATAGAGGTGCCCCCAGTCCGTGCGCTCCGACCACCAGATGACCTCGTTCGTCTCAGGGAGGAAGTGCCAATTGATCATGTTCACGCCGGACTCGAAGAAGGTCTCGACCCGTTCCTCCAGGACGTCCCGCACGACACCGGTTTCCGGGTCCGCCACCCTGAGAATCGCTTCCTTGTGATCCCTGGAGGAGGATACGAAGGCCAGCTGAGAGCCGTCGGGAGCCCACTCCACGTCAGCGAAGGTCCCGCCGCAGAAGACGTGGTCGCAGATGGTGGATCGGTGCTGGTCCGGGGGCATCTGGAGGCGCACCACCCGGGGCTGCGGACCGTCCAGATGAATCACGACCCGCTCGATGCGGAAGATCACCGTGTCCTCCGGGAGTGGGCCCCGCCAGGCCTCCAGCTCGGCGTGCCCCACCTTGGTGGAGGTCAGGTACATCATTCCCACCCCCCGGGCGTCGTGCTGAAAAGTCGCGATCTTTCGGGAATCCGGGGACCAGAGAAGGACCGGGTTGTCGCCCTTTGTCCATCCGGCGTTGTTCGTGGCGTACCCGAAGTCCTCCACCCCGTCCGTGGTGAGCTGCGTCTCCAGGCCCGTGGCGAGCTCGCGCACCCAGAGGTTGTAGTCACGAATGAAGGCAGCCCTGGTGCCGTCGGGGGAGGTAACCTCCAGGGAGCGGGACCGCCCCATGGGGGTCGGTAGGGCCCCTACCTCCGCCTCCTCGCAGATGTATGCCCTGAGCTCGCAGGTCAGGCCCGTATCGCCGACCCTGAACTCGATGGCGCCGCCGTTCCGGACCACCTGGAAGGTGGTGAAGGGGAGATTCAGGGCATCCACGGTCTCTCCCGTGACGGCGGAGATCCCCCGGGCTAACCGCTCGTGGTTGAAGGCCCTCTCCCGGGTTCGCTCGTCAGGATCCACCATCACGAACTCCTGACCATCGGCGAGGGTGTTTCGGTACCAGAAGCGGCCGTCGTCGAGGAAGTTGGGCCGAATATTGACGCCGGAGACCAGGTCGCCGGTGGCCGCCCCGAGGAACGACTCCGCTCGTGCGTAGTCCTCTGCGGTGAGAGCCGTGGGCCGGTAGGGTTCGGGAACCTGGGCCGATAATTGAGTGAGCGGGAAGAGGACGAGGAAGGCCAGAATCGAAAGGGCGTGTCTCATGGGAAGCCTCGGGGACCGGACCTGGGTGTTGGGACCGTATGTCGGCGTTTTGCGAAGGTCATGATGGAGGAACCCGGCGCCCCGGGCAACCGCCCCAGGCCCTGCTGGCCTGCCGGGAGGGGTGCGGCCGGTGCAGACCGGAAAGGCCTCCCGTGCCGGCCGGATGGAGGCCATCTTCCAGGGGTAGGGGAGATCTGCGTACCGAACCCTGGTGAACCGAAGGAGAGGCCCCGGTGAGAATCCTCTGGATCGTCGGACTGGCGGTGGGCCTCTTCGTCCTGGACCGGATCCTCCTTTGGGTGGAATCCAGGGGATGGATCTACTATCGACGGACCAAGCCGGGGCGGGGAGCGGCGACCTACCATCTCCTGGAGTGGAATGCGGTGTTGGATCCCACCATGCGGCAGGTTCAGGAGGAGCGGATCCGGGAGAAGAGGGAGGAAGAGGAGTCAGGGGCTCCTCCCGCAGGGGACCACCCGGGTGAGGATGCGGAGCCGAAACCGGATCCCTCCACCGAAGGAGTCAGGGACGAAGAAGAGGGTGTTCTGTGAAGCGCTTCTTCGATGGGCTGAACATCCTCCTGATCTTGGCCATGCTGGGGTTCGCATTCTGGGCCTGGCCCCGGCTTCCGGGTCGGGTCCCGGTTCACTTCGGGATCGACGGCAGGCCCGATAGTTGGACAGAGAAGGGAACCTCTTCCTGGTTTGCCCTCCCTGGCGTCGCCGTCTTGCTTACCCTTCTGATGGGCGCATTCCGGGTCCTCATGCGCCGATACCCCCGTCTGGTCAACCTCCCGGACCAGAGCCGCCTCACCGACCTACCGGAGGCGGCCAGGGGGCCGGTGCTGGAGATGCTCTCGGGCTTCCTGGCGCTGGTGCAGACCGAGCTCCTGGTCATCTTCGGCCTCATCCAGATCGCCTCGTTCCGGTCGGCCATGGGGGAGCCGAGTCAGGGAATCATGATCACCGTCCTGATCCTTGCCGTTCTCACCTCGCCGATCCTCCTCGTGGTGTTCTTCCTTCGCCTCCAACCGGCTCTGGACCGGGGGAAAGAGCTGGCCAGGAGAAAGGAAGCAGGGGTGGCAGGCGTCTGCCTTCTCGCCATTCTCCCCCTCGTATCCCTTTCCTCGGCCTGCAAGCCGGGGGAGGGCGGAGGACCCGCCCGGGAAATGAGCCCGGGTTTGAGGGCCGCCGACAGCCTGGTGGCGGCAGCCACATCCGGAGGGGTGGTTCCGGGGGCGGTGCTCCGGGTGGCCCGGGGCGACAGCGTGCTCCTCGAGAGAGCCTATGGCTTCTCCCAGGTGATGGCACTCCCTCCGGGATTGGAGAGCATCGGAGGGGAGGCTGACCCTTACGCTGAACCTCCTCGACCTCTCGCCCACCCGTCGCCCATGACCCCGGGGACGGCCTTTGATCTGGCCTCCGTCACGAAGGTCATGGCCACGACCATGGCGGTCATGCTCCTGGTGGACCGGGGCGACCTGGAGTTGGAGGCGCCGGTCCGGGCATACCTCCCGGAGTTTCGTGGAGAGGGGAAAGACTCGGTGACCCTGCGGAATCTCCTGACCCACTCCGCCGGCCTGGCGCAGTGGCAGCCGGTCTACTACGCGGCGGAGACCGAGCAGGAAGCCTTTCGATACGTCCTGGCACTCCCTTTGCGCTGGGGAGTGGGGGAGGCCCGGCACTACAGCGACCTGGGGTTCATGGTCCTGGGGTACGTGGTGGAGCGCGTGACCGGTGAACCCCTCGACGTGTTCCTGGCACGGGAGCTATTCGAGCCATTGGGATTGACCCGGACCGGGTTCCGCCGGGTCGGATGTCCGGACTTCTGCCCGACCGGCCCCTTCGCCGCCACTTCCCACGGCAACCCCTACGAGTGGCGGATGGTCCACGACACCGCCTTCGGTTACCGATACTCCGGGGACCCGGACGCCTGGAGTGGATGGCGGCGTCACACCCTGGTGGGGGAGGTGAACGACGGAAACGCGTTCCACGCCCACCAGGGCGTGGCAGGGCACGCCGGGCTCTTTTCCACGGCCGCCGACCTCGGTCGCCTCCTGGATCTCCTCCTATCCGGGGGAACCCTTGACGGCCACCGGATCCTTCGGCAGGAGACAGTCTCCCTCTTCCTGAGGCCAACGGAGTTCGGACAAGCGCTGGGATGGCAGACCCCGTCCTGGGCACCGGAGGGGAGCTTCTCACACACGGGATTCACCGGGACCTTCGTCCTGGGGTTGCCCTCCGGGAATCTGGGGGTGGTCCTCCTCACCAACCGCCAGAATCTCGGAACCGGGCCGGACACCCGGTATCCGGAACTGGGGGATCTCCAGCGAGGGGTAGTGGAGGCGCTGGTGGGGAGTCGCGGAACAGGCCGCCGGGAGGGGTCGGGCCGGTGACGGGGGAAGCCCCGGGTCAGACACCCAGGATTACGTGAAGGAGCCCGGCCACGATCCCTCCCGCCACGATCCAGAGGGCCTTCAGTCTGAAACGGACCAGGATTGCCAGCGAGAGAAAGAGGATCCCTCCCCCCCAGACGTCCTCCAGCGCCGGTGGAATGAGGGAGATCCCCACTCCGAGAATGGCGCCTGCCACCACGGCGTTCACCCCTCTCAAGGCGGCGCCCATGCTCTCCAGGTGCCTCCACCGCTCCAGGGCGGGCGCCACCAGGAGGACGGCGCCGAAGGAGGGGAGGTATATCCCTGCAGTGGCCACGACCGACCCGGGGATCCCGGCCACCGCGAACCCCACGAAGGCCACCAGGGTGACGATGGGTCCCGGTATCGCCTGGGTCAGGGCCACGCCGTCCAGGAACTGCTGAGGAGTGAGCCATCCGTGGGCTCCCACCACGAAGGGCTCCAGGAGAGCCACCAGCATGTATCCGCCACCGAAGAGTACCGCGCCCAAGCCCAGAGTCAGCCCGAAGAGTTGGGCCAGCGGAGCGGCCACGGACGGGAGCGCCGGGAGGGAGGCGGAGACGGCGGCGGGGAGAAGGAGAAATCCCCCGGCGGAGCGGGGCCGTTCCATCTCCTGCTCTCGGGGTTCGTCCCTCACACCGGGATCCCGAAGCAGCGCCCAGCCCAACAGCCCTCCCACAGCCATGGCGCCCACTTCCCATCGATCCAGGAGAAGTGAAGTGGCCACGCCGGCCAGGGCGAGGAACGCCAGGAGAGGCCGCTGGATGGCGGACCGGCCGGTGTCCGGCCGCTCGAGAGCCGTCCTCGCCAGCTTCCAGCCGGCCGCCAGGATCACGGCGAGAACCGCCGGTTTGAGCCCCCAGAAGATCCCCTCCACCTGGGGGAGGGTCCCGAACCGGAAGTAGAGGTACGAGAAGAAGAGGACCAGGAGGAAGGTGGGTGTCAGGAAGGCGAGACCTGTGGCCAGGGCGCCCCTCCAGCCGCGCTGGGTGTAGCCGATGTGGATCGCAACCTCGGAGGAGTTTGGGCCTGGAAGGAGGTTGGTGATCCCCACGAGCTGAAGAAAATGTTCCCGGCTGATCCATCCCCTTCGGTCCACCACCTCGTCCAGCATGAGGGCCAGGTGGGCGTTAGGGCCCCCGAAGCCCAGGAGGGAGATCCGAAGGAAGACCCGAGCGAGCTCCCGAAGCGTTGGGGTGACGGCGGCGTTGGACGGGGCGGCGGCTGGAATCACGCAGGGATCCGAAGGTGGCGCGGTGCGGAGGTTGAAGCCAGCTTCCATGCGAACGGTGGTCCGTACCCCGATGGTCGGAGTGCGTTCGTTCCCAGGAGAAGAGGAGGGGAATGGGCGGATCCATGAGGGCGTTCTACGAGGAGCGACGGAACCGGTTCGGGACGGCGTCGGAGCTGGAGGCGTCCCGGAGTCGGAGACTCGGCTGGGCCCGCATCACCGTCTTCGGGGTCGGGTTCGCCGCCTACGTGATCTCCGACATCTCCAGTGGGGCCGTGGCCGGATGGGCCCTGGGGGCGCTGGGGCTGGCCCTGATCGCCTTCGTCTTCCTCGTGGTCTGGCACAGGAGGGTGAGAGGGCGGGAACGCTGGCTCCGGGCCCTGACCGAGGTCAACCGGGTGGTCTTGGCACGCCTGGACCGAGACTGGAAGGCCCTTCCCCGGACACCGGAAACGTCTACGGAGGCGGACCACCCGTATGCCCAGGACCTGGACGTATGTGGGGACGCCTCCCTCCTTCGCCTTCTCACGACGGTCACCGTGCCACCGGGGCAGGCTACTCTCAGAGAGTGGCTCCTGAAGCCGGCGCCATGGGAAGAGGTTCTCCTCCGCCAGGAGGCCGTCCGGGAGCTGGCACCGCAGGTGGACCTCCGGCAGCGCTTCGAGGTCACGGGGCGACTCCTGGATCCGCCGGATTCGCCCTCGCTGGAGGAGTTCCTCTCCTGGGCGGAAGAGGAGCCCTGGCTTCCTCGGCACCCCTGGATCCGGGTCGGCGCCCTGGTGCTGCCGGTCCTCTCCGCGGGCCTGATGGTGATGTATCTCCGGGGCCCCCTCCATGGCCCCTGGTGGCTCTTCTCCCTGGCCGCCGCATTTGCCCTGGCCAGCACGCACCGGAGACGGATCCACTCCCTCATGGACGCGGCCTCCGGCGGACAGGAGCGGTTCGGACGGTACGCTGCCCTCATGGCGCTCTTCCTGGAGACGGAAGCGGAGGCCCCCATCCTCAGGACCCTGAGGGGAAGGGTGAGCTCCGGGAACCTGGGTGCCCCCACAGAGCTCAGGCGACTGGGTAGGCTGGTGGGGTGGGCCGACGTCCGGCTCAGCGGAATGGCCCATGGGCCCCTCCAGGCCCTCCTTGCCTGGGATATCCACGTGCTCGGCGCTCTGGAGCGTTGGAAGCGGCGCGCGGGGCCCCACGTGAGGAATTGGCTCGGGGGTCTCGGAGAGCTGGAGGCCCTCCTGGCCCTGGCCGCCCTGAGCGCCGATCATCCCGACTGGTGTTTTCCCGTCATGACCTCCTCCGGCGACCCCACCGTTCGGGCGAGGGGGCTGGGACACCCCCTTCTTCCACCTTCCACGTGCGTCTGCAACGACGTGGAGGTGGGCCCCCCCGGGAGCTTCCTCTTCGTCACCGGATCCAACATGTCGGGGAAGAGCACGCTCCTGCGGGCCATCGGCATCAACTCCGTCCTGGCCCAGGCCGGGGCTCCGGTATGCGCCAGGGAAATGACGCTGACCCCTCTCGCCGTACAGACCTCCATGCGCACGGCCGACTCCCTCTCGGAGGGTGTCTCCCAGTACATGGCGGAGCTGAAGCGGATCCAGCGGGTCGTGAAGGGTGCAAGGGATGCGAACGGGGTGCTCTACCTCCTGGACGAGCCCCTCCAGGGGACGAACGAAGCGGAACGGCGGGTGGCCAATCGGACGATCCTCGGGCACCTCCTGCAGGCGGGGGCCATCGGAGCCGTGGCCACCCACGACCTCCAATTGGACGGGACCCCCAGGCTGGAGAAGGCGGCTCGAGCCGTCCACCTGGAGGGCCAGGTACGGGAGGGGGAAACGGGGCCTCTGTTGACCTTCGACTACCGGCTCCGGCCCGGGCGCGCCACGTCTACCAACGCCCTGGCGCTCCTGAGGGCCGTGGGGCTGGGGGAGGTGGAGGGATGAAGAGGACGGGACCGGACCACGGCACCGCCGCCGATCTCCCGGGGACAGAGCCCGGAACCTGGCTGGCGCCCCTCTATTTCCTCCTATACCTGGCCTACCTGTTCTGGAGACAGGAAAGTGAGCTCCTCCACTGGGCGTCCTTGGTTCTCCTCCCTTTCCTGCTGGTGTTCGCCCTCCATCGCCGGGATGGGGGGTCTCTCCGCAGCTCCCTTGGGAGCCTGGGGATTCGGCGGGGGAACCTGCGGGGAGGTTTCCGGATCACCCTGGTCCTGGGGATCGTCCTGGGGTGTGCACAGCTCCTCCTCTCCAGAAGCGGGCCGGTGGTCCTGGATGCCGTTCTCACCGGAAGAGCGCTCTATCTCTTTCCCCTCGCCTTCGTCCTGATGCTTCTGACTGCTGGCTTCACGGAGGAGTTCTTCTTCAGGGGGTTTCTTCAGACCCGCCTTGAATCCCTCACCCGCTCCAAGGGATGGGGTCTGGTCCTCGCCTCCATTGCCTTCGGGTTCTACCATTTGCCGTACGCGTATTTCAATCCCCACTGGCCTTCCGCCGGGGATTGGGGAGCCGCGCTGGGTGCCTCCCTGGGGCAGGGAGTCCCCGGGGGGTTGATCCTCGGGGGCCTCTTCATCTTCTCACGGCGAAACCTGGTGGCCTGTGTGCTCCTCCACGCCCTGGTGGACACCTTTCCGGCCATGGGGCTGATCAAGTTCGGCGGTTAGGACGCTCCCGGGCGGGGGCCCGGCAACTCCAAGATGTTCCGGAACCTACCGCCCCAGGACTCCCGCGAGCGCTCCGTCGATGAGCCGATACGCCGCCTGCCGGGAGAGCTCTCCTGGATCGGAATCGTAAGCCGGCGTCGAGGCGATGCCCAGACCCGCCACCTTCGGGTACCTGAACATCTCCGTGAGAGCCGCCGCCAGTTCCTGGCTCGAAGGCCCATCGGGCACGGTGAGACCGTGGCCCTGGACCTCCCTCGGGTCCAGGACGTCCATGTCCACGTGGACGTAGATGAGGTCGACGACATCGGAGAGGCGTTGCATCTCCCGGCGAAGGGCCGGGGAGATCTCCCGGACGTCCTGGGTGGATAGCCGGACCAGACCGTGGGCCTGGATGAGCTCCTCCTCCTCGGGATCGGTATCCCGGACCGCGACCATGAGGATGTGATCCGTGGAGATGGGCGGGTCGAGGTGGGATTCCTCCCGGAGCCGGTGAAGGGCCAACCCCGCGGACACGGCCACAGGCATGCCTCCGAGCATTCCGCTGAGGGTGGTTTCCGGGGTGTTGAAGTCCCCGTGGGCGTCGATCCAGACGAGGCCCACCGTCAAGGGACCCGCCGAGGGATCCGCGTGCTGGAATCCTCCCAGCATTCCCATGAGGGCGTTACAGTTCCCCAGGAGTCCGATGGTGAGGGCACCGTTCCTCTCGTTCTCGGAGACGAACTCCGCCAGGTGACCGTTCGCCAGACCCATCCGGTGCCATTCTCCATATTCCTCTTCCTCTGCCGGTGTGAGGCTCACCGTCTGGATGGCCCGAATCCGGTGCCCCGCCTGGGTGAGGATCCCGGCCAACCCACCTCTTTCCAGGTAGCCCGGATTTCGGGACAGCTCCGCCACGTTCCGGCCGCCGTGGTAGGGCTGCTTCACCAGGGCGAGCCGCAGGCCACCGTCCTCGGACCGGTACCGCTGGGGATCCACGGAGCTGGGTCTGCTCGAGGTGCAGGCCAGGAGGAGCATAATGGTCCCTGTGCAGAAGAGGGCTCTACGCATCTGTAGCCTCCGATATGCGCTCGGGCGTCCAAGGGGGGAGAAGGACGGGGGAGGAAGAGTGGACCAGGTAGCCGGATCCGGGCAGCCCCCCAACCCGGGCACCGGCACGCACACGTCCAAGGTTAGCCGGAGAGGAGCGAGTTTGAAAAGAAGGGGGGGGAATCCCGGAGCCGCTGCTGCCTGGAAGCCATGCCTGTGATGTCCTGCCGCCGGGCACGCGTGACGCCGGAAGTGACCCATGCTTGTCCGGTGGGGGAGCTGGAACTCGAGAGATTCGCCAGGGTTCCAGCCCCCCGATGATGGGATTCCCTGCTTCCCAGGATGAAAGGAATGTCATGGCCAGCAGCAACGCCAGAACCGTGGAAGAGTACCTCTCCGAGCTCCCGGCGGAGAAGCGAGAGGTGGTCTCGGCGGTCCGGGAGGTGATTCTCAGAAACCTCCCGGAGGGGTACGAGGAGACCATGAGCTGGGGGATGATCTCCTACGAAGTGCCGCTGGAGCGGTACCCGGACACCTACAACGGCAAGCCTCTGGGATATCTCGCCCTGGCTGCCCAGAAGAACCACTACGCGGTCTATGCCCACGGGATCTACATGGACCCGGAGGGTGAGGCCTGGGTGAGGACCGAGTTCGAGAAGGCGGGGAAGAAGCTGGACATGGGGAAGTCCTGCATCCGGTTCCGAAAGCTGGAGCACGTGTCCCTGGACGTCATCGGAAGGATTGCCGGGGCCCAGACGGTGGATCGGTTCCTGGAGGGCTACGAGAGGGTCGCCCGAAGGTAGTCACGGACCCCCGACGGGTCCCGGGAGAGAGGCCGTCTCGCCCGGCGGGGGACCCGAACCCCACACGAGGATGGCTGGACTCCCGGGAGAAAGAATTCGATATTTCAAGGAGTTACCGTAGCCATCGTGCCGGCCCGGAAGGGCGGACGGGAAATGCCTAGATACGACTACAAGTGCCAATATTGCAGCTTCCCTTTCGAGGTCCGGATGTCCATGTCCGAATACTCGGCAGGGAACAAGCCTCCATGTCCCCAATGCGGCTCCAGCGACGTGGAGCGGGCTTTCACCTCGGTAAGCGTGCTCACGGGTTCTCGGGGCGGATCGAGCGGGTCTTCCTCCAGCGCCGCCGGTTGCGGCCACAGCGGATTCACCTGAAGTCACTGACCTGAGCGCCCGGTTCGGGCGCATGGATGAAGCATCCGGGGGCATCTCCGGACCGGAGCCGGCCAGCGAGGCCGAGAACCGGTGCGGGGCCAGCCTTCTTTCGGGCCCCTCCCGGCCCCACAGACTCCCCAGTCGTCTTCTGAAAGACAGAATTCCCGGCTCTGTCGTCGGCGAGCATGCCCACCAGCCGTGAGGGGCCTGGCACGCGAGATGCGGGACCGGAACGGGGCAGGGATGGGATTCCTGCGTCTCGGAGCGTCCTTTGAACCTGCCGCCTCCTTTCCGGTATTCAACCTCCTGGGAAGGGTGTGGAAGGTGCCCAGAGGCGAGAGGTTGGAAAAGAGAAAGAAGGAGACCCATGACGACCAGGTCTGTTGTTGGCGGAAGCGGGTGTGGTTTCTCCCCGGGGTTGCGTGTCGCCCTTCTGGTGGGATTGGTGTTGGGAGTGCCCGGACAGGGCGCTGCGGCCCGGGTCCGCCTGCCCCTGGTACAGGTCGATTCCCTTGAGGAGCTCGCGGCACAGGCGACCCGGGCCGTCGTGCTCATCGATGCCGAGACCCCCTCCGGGAGCCGGCAGGGAAGCGGGTTCCTGGTGGACTCGTCCGGTCGGATCCTCACGAACCACCATGTCATCCGGGATGCCCGTTCCGTCCGACTCAAACTGGCCTCCGGGGACATCTACGACGGTGCGTCGGTCCTGGCGGTGGATGAACGCCGCGACATCGCCGTTCTCCAGATCCCAGGGTTCGAGCTCCCGGCGCTGCCTCTGGGGAACTCGGACTCGGTGCGAATCGGGACGCCGGTGGTCCTGATCGGGAGTCCTCTCGGGCTCGAGAATACGGTGACCACGGGAATCGTCAGCGGGCGACGCCAGGAGCCCGAGGGGTTTCAGCTCCTGCAGGTCAGCGCGCCGGCCTCCCAGGGGTCCAGCGGCGGTCCGGTCCTCTCCCTGGGTGGTGAAGTCGTGGGGATCGCGTCTTCCCAGATGCAGGCCGGGCAGAACCTGAACTTCGCCGTGCCCATCAACTACGCTCGGGGCCTGCTGACGAACATCGAGGGGGAACCGGTGGCCGTCCTCCGGCCCACGGCCAGCTCGAATCCCGAGTCCGAACCTCGCCCCATGACTTCCCGGATGGTGGTGAACCGAGGTCTGAGCTTCGATCTGGGGGACTTCGGTGGATACAGGACGGAGACGCTCGTCCAGCTGGGAGCAGATCAGTGGCGTCGGACACGAATCACCTACCAGGTCATTGAAACCCTGGGTGGGGAGGAGCCGAGGGTGGAGCGGTACATGGAGAGCCAGACCACGCGGCGCTCCGAGCCCTTCGGGACCGAGCAGACCATCCACCGGGAACGGAGCAGGAGCATCGCCACCCTCGACAGTCTGACACCGGTCTCCTCTCGGGGGGAGACCGCCTGGTGGACGGGGGAGAGCTGGAAAACCGCCACGTACGACCTGGAGTTCGCCGACGGACACGTCCGGGGCATCATCACGGATACCGTCGGTCCCGCCCAGGAGCTGGATCGGGAGCTGCCGGAGGGCATCGTCACGGGAGGTATGAGGGACCTGGCCTTCGCCACTCTCCTGGCGGACAGCCTCGTGGGGAGAAGCGTGGAGCTGGTCACCTTCGAACCCCGGACGGGGGATCTGGCACGGGATCGGTTCGACGTTCTCGGCCTCGAGGGAATCCAGGTGGCGGGCGAGAGCCAAAAGGCCCTTCGCGTCAACGTGGCCAGCGGCCTGACCAACACCGCGGCCTATTTCCGGGCGGCGCCCCCGAGGATACTGCTTCGCCAGACCCGGGAATCCGATGAGGGCGGAGTCGAGGAGGTGACCCACCTGGAGATCTTCCCTGCCAGGCGGAGGTGATGCACGCTGGCATGACGGTTGCACCTCTAAGGGGCGTCACCGGAACTCTCCGGTGAATGGAGTCTCTTTGTTCTTCCGGAGGTGCAACATGCGTAAGTCCTTTATCTATCACCTGTTCCCCGCTCTGGCGCTGGTCCTTCTCTTCTCCGGAACACCGCGGGTTCTCGCGGCCCAGGATCAGGCCGGGCCCCAGCAATGCTCGGCCACGGCCGTTCCCGCCGAGGTGGAAGCCG
>Ga0316577_10001028_pt1 | contig 12579 bp, 13 predicted proteins | sample S5NA_FD_203073 | JGI IMG/M metagenome (GOLD analysis project Ga0316577, IMG submission 203073) | Rhizosphere microbial communities from salt marsh grasses in Alabama, United States - S5-7_050615r2r1 | ecosystem: Host-associated > Plants > Roots > Rhizosphere | place: USA: Alabama | collected... | reverse complement strand
CTGGAGCGTTCGGCGCTCGGCGGCCACCCCGACTGCGGGCGCGTCAGCTTCGAAGTACAGCTGCGTCCTCGTCGGGGGCCCCGTCCGCCTGCGCGCCACCACGCCCACCTGAAGAACACGATTTCGGTGACGTACCAGCAGTCCACGTGTCCCCAGGGAAGGGACACGCGAGCGGTCCTGGGCCTGGCGGCCCACCGCACCTGTTCACAGGAGCCATCGTGACCGGGTAATCTTGACTAGAGGGACCCCAGGTCCAGGAGTGTGCTGATGTCGTCTCGGGCCATCGCGAACTTCATGCGGCAGCAGGGCTTCGCGGACGAGCCCTTCGAGGCCTGCCGCGTACACTTCTACGGGCTCTACTTCCAGCCCCGGATCGTCTTCCCGGCCGTCCTGCTCGCCATCGTGCTGCAGTCGGGGTGGCTGCACCTCGCGCTCTCCGCGGTCCTGTGGTGGAACACGATCCTGCCCGCCCTCAACCCGTTTGAGCTCGCCTACAACCGCTGGTTCGCCCGCCCCCGAGGCCAGGCCCCCCTTCCTCCGGCCCCCGGCCCGCGCCGCATGGCCCAGGGGATGGCCGCGACCTTCAACCTGGTGGCCGGCCTCGGCCTCCTCTACGGTCAGACGACGGTGGCCTGGGTGGCCGAGGCGTTCCTCGTGGTGGGTTTCTCGGCGCTTCTCTTCGGGAAGCTCTGCATCGGGGCGTACGTGTTCCACCTGCTCAAGGGACGCCTGGACTTCGCGAACTCGACGCTGCCCTGGGGGAAGGGCGAATAGAACGTCACCGGAGTCGGCTGCCGTGGCCAACGGCGCGGCGAAGGGGCTTGGCGGGCGGGGCCCCGACGAGGACCCCGCCGCACTTCGAAGCTGGTGGGCCCGCAGTCGGGGTGGCCGCCGAGCCCCCGCGGGGCTCCGCGCCGATGATGGGAACGACTTCGGTGACAGAGGGCTACGTGTCCCCTTCGCGGCGTCCGTCGGGGACGCCGCCGGCCCGGCCCGCCTCACGGTCGGGCCAGCGGGGGAGCGGCGGCGGTCCGTCGGGGAACTCGACCTTGCCGTGCAGCACGCAGCCCTTCATCCCGGGAACGCAGTACGCCCCGTTCACCCGCTGGCACCGCTCGTCGACCTCGTGTGGACAACCCCAGGAACCCATCGTCTTGCTGATCGTAGCGTATGCTAGCCTGAAGGTTCACGATGAAGCGTTCTCTGCTCCCTGCTCTTCTTCTGTTCGTGGGCTCGGTGGGCCTGACCCCGTCGGCCGCACGAAGCGAGGCCGGGCCGGACGGCTGGGAGACGCTGTCGAGCGCGGCGAAGGCCTTCGAGGTCGAAGACGTCCAGGGCCGGCCCCTGCGGTCGGAGGATCTCGCCGGCCGGATCGTGATCATCGACTTCTGGGCCACGTGGTGCGCGCCCTGCCTGCGCGAGCTTCCCGAGCTCGTCGAGTACCACCAGCGCCTCGAGGGCCGCGACGACGTGACCCTGCTGAGCTTCAACGTCACCGACGAGCGGGCGGACCTCGAGGAGTTCCTGGCCCGCAAGCGAATCCCCTTCCGCGTCTTCCTCGCCGACGACCTCATCGGTCCCTACGAGCTGGTGTCCTTCCCCACCAAGCTCATCATCGACATGCGGAAGACCGGCCCCGGGGAGGCGGGGGTCGTGCGCTTCCGCCGAGAGGGCTACACGCCGGCGTCGAGCATCGAGGCGCGGATCGAGGAGCTCCTCGGCCGGGCGCCCTGAACGACTAGTCCGAGCCGCCCTCAGGCTCCTCCTGCCGCTTGACGACCACGACGGTGGCGTCGTCATCCCACGGTCGACCGTCCCCGTGGGCCGTCACCGCCTCGAAGAGGCGGTCGAGGAGCTCTTGCGCGCCTTCGCCCTGGTGGGCGACGACCAGCTCCCGCAGGCGCTCGGTCCCGAAGAACTCCCCCGAGGCATCTGGTCGCTCCAGGATCCCGTCCGTGCACAGCACCAGCACCTCCCCCGGGTGCATCCGAGCGAACCCCCGGCGGAAGCGGACCTCGGGGAGCGGGCCTATGACGGTGCCTCCGACCGTCAGCTCCCGATCGACCGGCTGGCCGAGCCGACGCTCACGAAAGAACAGGATCGGGGGAGGATGGCCGGCGTTGACGTAGAAGAGGTTGCCGTCCTGCTCGAGCTCGGCGTAGAAGACGCTCACGAAGCGGCTGGAGAGGCGCGAGCGGTGGATCACGCGGTTCAGCCTCTCGAAGACGTGAGTGATCTTGAACTCCCTCTCGATCCCCATGCGCAGGCCGGTCACCACGTCGCGGACGAGAAGGGCGGCGGGCAAGCCGTGGCCGCTGGCGTCACCGATCGAGAAGCCATAGACATCGGTCCCCAGGTCGTGGAAGTCGTAGAAGTCTCCCCCCACCTCCTCGGTCGCGAGCGAGTGGCAGGCGATGTCGTAACCGGGGAAGACCGGGGGTGCCTCGACCAGGAGGCTGCGCTGGATCTCCGCCGCCTCGCGGAAGGAGCCCCTCACCCGGGCGTCCACGAGGCGCGCGTCGAGCGCCGCGCGGATCGTGTTGAGGGCGAAGTCCAGCTCGTCCATCTCCCAGCCCTCGTCCAGGAGGAAGAAGAGGCAGAAGCGCCGAGGACTTCGGCCGACCGCGAGACCAGCGGCGGCGGCGCGGGGAAGGAGCCCCAGATGGTGGGGCGCGTCGTCCGCGTCGGGGTTGCCGAAGATGTAGACGCGGTGGTCGATGACCTCCACGAGCGGCGCTCGCGAGGGGTCCAGCATCTCCGCCGGGGGGCCGTCGACGGCCCCCACCGCGCTCACGAGTGCGAACCCGTCCCGTCGCTCCGCGTAGAGCAGCCCCCCGAGCAACCGCAGGTCCACCCGCAGGCGGGCGAAACCCTCCTCGAGGAAGAGCTCCAGGTGCTTCGCCTGCTCACGTCTCGGCGGGAGCTCGCCGAAGAGCGCGTCGAGGCGACGGTAGAGACGTTTGGCGGTGTCCATTCGATCGAGAGTCTCCGGGGCGCGCACCGGCGCCCCTGCCGAATCAGTCATCCTAGCATCGGACGTGATTCAGCCCGTCGAGGTTCCGGTGATGCCGATCACAGAATCGAGGATCTCCAGGACCTCGTCGACCGCCCGGTTGGGGGGCAGGGCGGCCAGACGGTCGCGGACGCGCTCGCGCTCGGCCGGGTCACGGCGGAGCGCGGCCACCGCCTCCGGGATCTCGCGCCGGTGGCCCACCACCCGCCCGAGACCGTGGCGCGCCACGTAGTCGGTGTTGAAGCGCTCCTGGGGGATGGTGTGACGGTCTCGGATCACGACCACCGGGACCCGCTGGTGGAAGGCCTCGGTCAGCGAGCCCGGGCCGGGCTTGGTCACGAGGACGTCGCTCGCCGCCATCAGCTCCGCCACTCGATCGGTGAAGCCGAGGCGACGGAGACGGGCGCCGTGGCGGGCCTCGAGCGGGGCGAGGCGCTCCATCAGGCCGGGGTTGTCGCCGCAGATGGCGATCACCGTCCAGTCCGGGTCGGCCGCGAGGAGCTCCCGCGCGAGAGGGAGCATCTCGGGCGAGCCCTTGCCCCCGAAGAGGAGGGTGACGGTGAAGTTCCCCGGGTCGAGCCCCATCTCCGCGCGCACCGCCTCGCGCGCCTCCCTGCCCCCTCGCCGGTAGAAGCTCGGGTTCAGGATCATCCCCGAGACGCGCGTGACCCGCTCGGCGGGCAGCCCCAGGTCGAGCGCCTGCTGCCGGGCCTCGTCCGTGCCCACCACCACCCGGTCGATCCCGGGCTCGATCCAGAACCGCGGGGGGAAGTCGGCGAGATCGGTGAGGACGACGATCAGCGGGACGCCGGGCCGGACAGCGCGGATCGCGTCGCGCATGACGCCGTTGAAGTTCGGCATCACCGAGACGACCGCCGCCGGCGGGGGCTGCCCCTGCAGCCAGCTCGCGAGGTTCCGCACGATCGCGCCTCGGCGGATGAGGATCGCCGCGTGCATGAGGCGCAGCAGCGGCACCATGAGCACGTTCCAGTGCCGCCGCAGGATCAGGTTGTAGGCGTCTTCGAGCGAGATCCCGAGGAGGCGCTTCAGCAGGTCCAGGCGAAGGAGAACCTCCTGGAAGCTCTCGACGCGGAAGGCCCACGTCGTGCCCCTCTCCTCGGCCGCGGCGACGAGGGCCCGGGCGGCCGCGCGGTGACCGCCCCCGGCGTCGATCGTGAAGAGGAGCACGTGGCGCTTCTTCTGGTCCATTGCCGTCATTCTCCTGCGATCCCGATCGCCCATCGCCTCAGAGGTCGATCGGGTCGGGATTCAGGGACCGCAGGCCGACGGCGAGGGCGCGTGCCAGGTTACTGAAGAGGCCACCCTTCGCGCCCACCGCGTAGAGCCGGGGGCCGAGCGTCCAGAGCTCCCGACCCAGACGGCGGGCCCGGCCCTTCCGACCGGAGCGCCGCTCGAGATCGGCGACCAGCATCGGAACCACCTTGTCTCCCATCCGCAGGGCGGTGTCCACGACGAAGAGAGCGAGATCGGGCCGCAGGGCCGACACGCGGTCGAAGAACGCAGTGACCTCCGCCGCGTCCAGCTGACGGGGAGGAGACGACTTGAGCTCGAGGAGGACCAGCCGCCCCTCCGCCGCCGCCACCACGTCGAGGTCGCCGCCGACCCCCGGTGCTCCGAAGCGGACCCCGGCCGCGGTGTCGAAGCCGAGGCGCTCCCGCAGCTCGCGCGCCACGTACCACTCCAGGGTTCCGCCGAAGCTGCGGGTCGGGTGGCGCAGGCGGTACCGGTCGCGGCCGGCGCTCTCGGCCAGACCCAGGGCGCAGAGGTCGGCGCCCATGCGGCGGGCCTCGCCGGCCCCGACGTACCGGGTCGTCTCGGCGGGGCGGAACCCTTCTGGCCGCTGCATCGCGCCGCGCAGAAAGAGGCGGAAAGCATAGTGATCGAGGTGGCGGGCGAGGCGTCCGGCCTTCTCACACGGGAAATCCGCGGGGAAAGGAAGGTCGGGCCGCGAGGGCTTCACGTTGAAGCCGCGCCGCCGCAGCATGGCGAGGGCCTCGCCGGCCGGCGTCGGGGCCCGTGCCTCCTTCGCCGCCGCGCGGCCCCGCGAAGCCGGCCGCCGGGCGGCGGCACGCTCCTGCTCACGAGCGGTGAGTCGCCTCGGCATCAGCCCTTGATCGTCACCATCGGAACGAGCCGGGCAACCCTCCGGGCGAGGCCGGCCCGCTCGGTCGCATCCACGACCGCGGAGACGTCCTTGTAGGCGTCGGGCGCTTCCTCGGCCACGCCCCGCAGCGAGGGGCTCCGCACGAGGATGCCCCTCCTCTCGAGCTCCTGGACCACCTCGCGACCCTGCCACCGTTTGCGGGCCTGGTGGCGGCTCATGCCGCGGCCGGCACCGTGGCAGGCGGAGCCGAAGCTCACCTTCATGCCCCGCTCCGTTCCGACGAGGACGTAGCTGCAGGTGCCCATCGTGCCGCCGATGAGGACGGGCTGCCCGACGCCACGCAGCGCCCCGGGCAGCTCCGAGTGCCCCGGGCCCCACGCCCGGGTCGCTCCCTTGCGGTGGACGAAGAGCTCCCGGGCCCGCCCGTCCACCTCGTGGGTTTCCACCTTGCACGTGTTGTGCGAGACGTCGTAGAGGAGGGTCAGGTCGGCCTCCGGCAGCACCTCCGCGAAGACCTCCCGCGTGAGGTGGGTGAGGACCTGCCGGTTGGCCAGCGCCACGTTGATGGCGGCCCGCATGGCCCCGAGGTAGTGCCGGCCCTCCCGGGAGTGGATGGGCGCGCAGGCGAGCTCGCGATCCGGAAGCCGGATCGCGTGGCGCCGGCCGGCGGTGAGCATGTCCTTGAGGGCCTCGGTCCCGATCTGGTGCCCGAGCCCGCGCGACCCGCAGTGGATGCTGACGACCACGTCCCCCTCTTCGAGGCCGAACGCCCGGGCCGCAGGGGCATCGTGGACCTCGGCCACCGTCTGCACCTCGAGGTAGTGGTTGCCCGAGCCGAGCGTGCCCACCTCGTCGCGCATGCGGGTCTTCGCCCTCTCCGAGACGTGCTCCGGGCGGGCGTCGCGCATCCGGCCGCCCTCCTCGACCCGCTCGAGGTCGGAGCGCTCGCCCCACCCGCTCTCGACCGCCCACTGTGCGCCGCCACCGAGCATGCGGTCCATCTCGGCCGCCTTGAGCCGGATCCTCCCACGACTCCCGACGCCGGCCGGGATCGTTCGGAACAGCGCGTCCGCCAGCGTCTTCTTCTTCTCCTCGACGTGCTCCCGACGCAGGCGGGTGCGCAGGCAGCGGACGCCACAGGAGATGTCGAAGCCGACCCCGCCCGCGGAGACGACGCCTTCGTCGGGGTCGAACGCCGCGACGCCTCCGACCGCGAACCCGTAGCCCCAGTGCGCGTCCGGCATCGCGAGCGATGCGGCGACGATGCCGGGAAGCGTGGCCACGTTGGAGACCTGCTCGTGGACCTTGTGGTCCATGGCCCGAACGAGGTCCTCGTTCGCGAAGAGGACACCCGGCACCCGCATCGCGCCGTGCGGCTCGATCACCCACTCGTGCTCGGAGCGGCGCTTCAGGAGCGACAGGTCCATTCCGCCTCCTCGCGTCTCAGACGTCCACGACGCACTCCGCCACCCACGAGCCGTCCCGCTCCTGGGCCACGCGGAGGCCGGTCATGGTGGCGCCCTTCACCTCGACCGCCGGGCAGTGCCTCCCGACGTCCACCGGCTCGCCATGGGCCCGGGCGCTCAGCCGCCGTCCCTCGAGATCGACGTCGAAGCGCGCAAAGAGCAGGCCCCGGGTGGCCATCTCGAAGACGATCGCGTTCAGCCACTCGAAGAGCAGCGTCTCAGGGTCGTCTTCCTCGAGGCCGATCTCGACGGCCTGACGCGCGCGGACCGAAGCGGGGTCGGTCACGACCGCGGTCAGCGCCACCGCGGCCTGGGCAAAGGCCTCGGCCAGCGTCTCGCCCCGTCCCCGGACGCCGATGTCCGCCTCGTGAGGGAAGTGCTCGAAGCGCCGTCGACTGGAAGGTGCCATGCCGTCTCCCGCCGAAGCGAAGCTACACCGAATCGGCTGGCCGCGTCTCCCGGAGCGCCACTCGCGGGTGCTCGGGGCCGCGCTACCGGCGCTTCATGGGGGCCGGCGGGATGCCCGTCCCCTGCCGGTAGCGCTTCTCCCACGTCGGGCCGGTGAGGGCCTCATAGTCGCGGTCGAACTGCTCAAGCCCGGCGTGGTAGGCCGGATCGGCGAGGGCAGCCCCTGCGTCGTCGTCGAGGGGCCGCACGTCGGGGTGCCCCTCCATGATCTTCATGAACTCGGCGTGGTGATCCCGGATGAGACACGGCGCGATCCAGTTGCCACAGCGCCCGTTGCAGCTCTCCTGGGCCTCGCGGTAGCCATACTCCCGCTGCCACCGACGAATGTCGGCATAGAAGGGGTGGGTCCACACGTCGTCCAGCGTGCCCCCGCTCGCGAAGACCTCGTTGACGTTCTTCGGGGCGTAGGGGAGGAAGACGCAAGGGGCCACGTCCCCGTTCCAGTTGATGTGGAAGTACCCGCCGGCCCGACCCCCGGCCAGGCACCCGTTCGAGGCGGTGGCCGAGTTCCAGAAATCGGCGATGAAGATGTGGCGCTCCCGGATGAGGGACCAGACCCGTTCGAACAGCTCAAGCCGCTGCTCGGGCGTCATCATCAGCTCCAGCGTGAAGGCCCGCCCGATCGGCATGTAGTGGAAGACGAAGGCGTAGAGAACCCCCATCTGCTCGAAGAAGAGGTCTACGACCTCGTCGCTCAGGATCTCCTGTGCGTTCCTCCGCGTCGCGGTGAGCGAGATCCCGATGATGACCCCCTCGCGCCGCAGGCGCTCCATCGCCGCCAGAACCTTGTCGAAGACCCCGTCCCCGCGCCGGGCGTCCGTCGTCTCCTTCATCCCCTCGACGGAGAGGGCCGGGCTCAGGTTGCCGAGCTCGCCCATGCGCCGAGCGACCTTGTCGTCGATCAGGGTGCCGTTCGTGTACATGATGAAGAAGCAGTCGGGGAAGCGCTCGGCAAGGTCGAGAACGCCCTTGCCCTCGTCGCGGTAGGCGAGGGGCTCTCCGCCGGAGATGACGAAGAACCGTGTGCCCCACTCGCGGTGGGCCTCGCCCACGATACGCTCAAAGACGGGCCAGGAGAGCTTCTCCCTATGGGCGCCGGAGTTGGCGTAGCAGCCCTCGCAGCGGAGGTTGCAGGCCTTGCCGGGGCTGATGACGAGGAAGTCTCCCGGGGTCTGGCCGTGGCGCTTGCGGAAGCGGTCCTTGGCGCTCGTGCCCCCGCGGTGGACGAGGACGCCGCCGTAGAGGTTGCGGAGCAAGGCCCGGAGCGCCGGTGCCCCGAGATTGCCGGTCGCGAGACCACGCTCGGCTGCCCCCAAGAGCCCCAGGCCCAGCGCGATCTTGTCCTGCTCGACCGCCGCGGGGTGTCGGGTGGTCGGCCGATCCGCGCGCGCGCGGATCTTCCGCTCCATGTGATCTGCAAGCGCGCGGCGTACGGGCCCGACCCGACCCAGCGTCCGGGCGCCCCAGCTGAGGGCGGCAAAGGTCCGATTTGAAAAATGGTCGTTGCTTGGATGTGCGTTGTGCCCCGACATCTGTGGAGATCCTCCCTGATGAGCCGACAATGGTCGAGATTACATATCATTCAAATGCCTCAGACGCGGGACCTTCAATGAGCTAAATGATCCGCCGTGGTGCGTGCGGATCATGAGGCGAAGCCGCGAAACAGGCTAATCTGCTCTTTTCGCGACGCCCCTCATCTGGCGCCGCGGGTGACCCAGATTCCCCGTCCGCCGGGGCGGACGGCTTCCGAGGTGATCATGCGCCCACGCCTGCGCTTCCTCGACGACGCGCTCGTCGACCGCATACTGGACGAAGCCCGTGATCTTCTCGCGACCGTGGGCGTCGAGGTCCAAAACGACGAGGCGGTGGCGCTCCTCACCTCCCACGGCGCTCAGGTCGACGAGGAGCGTGGTCGAGTCCGGCTCCCGCCCGCCGTCGTCGACGGCGCCCTGCGGGCGGCGCCCTCCGTCGTGCGCCTCTTCGACTCGCTCGGGAACCCCACCCACGAGCTGACCGGTGACAACGTCTACTTCACCCCTGGCTCGGCGGCCATCCGCGTTCTCGACTCCGACTCGGGCCGCATTCGCCCGCCGACGACGGACGACTACGTGCGCTACGTCAAGGTCGTCTCCGGCCTGAAGCACGTTGCCGCCCAATCCACGGCCCTGATCCCGGCGGGGATCCCGGAGTCGGTGTCCGACGCCTATCGGCTGTACCTCAGCCTCCTGCTGGGAGAGAAGCCGGTGGTGACCGGCGCCTTCAGCGCGGAGGGCTTCGCGGTCATGCACGACCTACTCCTCGCGGTGCGCGGAACCGCCGACGCGCTGCGGGACAGACCGCTGGCGCTGTTCTCCTGCTGCCCCACCGCCCCCCTCAAGTGGAGCCGGGAGACGAGCCAGAACGTGATCGACTGCGCGCGGGCGGGCGTGCCGGTCGAGTTCATCTCCATGCCGCTCGCCGGCTTCGTGGCCCCGGTGACCCTCGTGGGCAGCGTCGTCCAGCACGCGGCGGAGACGCTGTCCGGCGTGGCCCTGAGCCAGCTCGCCGCCCGGGGTGCGCCCATGCTCTGGGGCGGCTCTCCGGCCATCTTCGACATCCGCTACGAGACGACGCCGATGGGCGCGATCGAGACGATGATGCTCGACTGTGCCAACGCCGAGGTCGGCAAGCGGCTCGGGATTCCGACCCAGGGCTACATCGCGCTCTCGGACTCCAAGCAGCTCGACGCCCAGGCTGGCCTCGAGACCGGCATGGGGGCGGTGCTGGCCGGGCTCTCGGGTATCAACAGCGTCTCCGGCCCCGGGATGCTCGACTTCGAGAGCTGCCAGTCCCTGGAGAAGCTGGTCCTCGACGACGAGATCTGCGCGATGGTGGCGCGGCTGCGCCGAGGGATCGAGCCCCGGGACGATTTCCCGTCACGACCGCTCTTCGAAGAGCTGCTGAGCGAGGGCCACCTTCTCATCGCCAACCACACGCGGCGGCACCTGCGGGAGCAGATCCGCCTCCCCGGGCCGGTGATCGAGCGGGCCTCGCTGGGGCGCTGGCGCGAGGAAGGAGAGACGGACCTCGGGACCCGTGCCGCTCGCGAGGTCGAGCGGCTGATCGCCGAGTGGGCACCCGCCCGGATCCCCGAGGAGGCCAAGCGGGCGCTTCGGGAGAGAATGGGCGGGGCGGGGCGCGCCGCGGGCCTGGACACGCTGCCGCCGGTCGAGGCATGAACGGAATCATCCACTTCGATCTCGATAGCGCCCGCCCCCCGCGCGAGGAGGTGCTGGCCGCGCAGGAGCTCCCCCCGGCCGGCGCGCTCTCCCCGCGCCTGCGAGACCTGCTCGAGGAGGCCTTCGCGGAGTTCGACGCCCGGGCCGAGCCGCGCGCGATTGCGGGGGAGCTGTCCCTCGCCGAGCTGGAAGAGGTCCTCGACGGCTTCGACGGCCCGGTCGAGGAGACGGTGATCGGCCAGATCTATCCGAAGGGGGAGGCCTTCGCCCTCTACGTGGCGACTCTCGGGACGCCGCTGGCGGAGCGCATCCGCGAGCTCTTCGCGAACAACGATCTCGGCCGCGGCTGGATGCTCGATGCCGTTGCTTCCTCCGGAGCCGACCGCCTCTCCGACCTCCTCGCCGCCCGCTTCGAGAGTGAGCTGAACGGGCGCGGACACCCCATGTCGCGGGTCCTCCCCTACAGCCCCGGCTACTGCGGCTGGACGGTGAGCGGTCAGAGGAAGCTCTTCGCTCGGCTCCGGCCCGCGGAGGTCGGGGTGACGCTCAACGACTCATGCCTCATGACGCCTATCAAGTCCGTCTCGGGCGTCCTCGTCGCGGGCCCGGGCGAGATCCACCGCTTCCGGCCGGACTTCGCGTTCTGCGACGAGTGCAAGACGCGCGCGTGCGGGGCGCGCATGGCCTCGGTGCTCAAGCGGTGAACGGCCCATCGTCGGAGGACGGCACATGGACATCCTGAAACAGATCGCGGACTCCCTGCAGAAGGGCGACGATCCCCGGGTCGGAGCCCTCGCCGCCGAGGCTCTCGAGAAAGGGATCCCGGCCGGCGACGTGCTTCAGGACGGCCTCATCGCCGGGATGAACGTCGTCGGCGAGCAGTTCCGCCTTCGCGAGATCTTCCTCCCCGACGTGCTGCTGGCCGCCCGCGCGATGTACGCGGGTCTCGAGATCCTGCGGCCCCACCTCGCGAAGGAGGGGGTGCCGCTCCGAGGCAAGGTCGTCCTCGGGACGATCAAGGGCGATCTCCACGACATCGGGAAGAACCTGGTGGGCATCATGCTCAAAGGGGCAGGATTCGAGGTGATCGACCTGGGCCACGACGTGGCCCCCGAGGCGTTCGTCGACGCCGCGGTCCGCGAGGAGGCGTCCCTCATCGGGATGTCGGCGCTCTTGACCACCACGATGACCCGGATGAGGGAGGTGGTGGACCTCGTCGAGAGCCGGGGGCTCTCGGGGCAGATCAAGACGATCGTGGGCGGGGCGCCGCTGAGCCCCGACTTCGCCCGCGAGATCGGCGCCGACGACTACGCCAGCGACGGGGCCACCGCGGTGGAGCGCGTGAAGGCGCTGCTGGGGGTGACCTGATGGAGGCCCTGCTGGACCGATTGCGACGGGGCGACCGTCTCGTCGGAGACGGCGCGTGGGGGACGCAGCTCATGCAGAGGGGCCTGCCGGAGGGGCAGCCTCCGGAGTGGATGGCCCTCGAACGCCCGGAGGTGATCGAAGAGATCGCACGCCTCTACGTCGAGGCCGGTGCCGATCTCGTGACCACGGACACCTTCGGCGGCACCTCGTTTCGCCTCGCGCTGCACGGCCTCGAAGCCGAGAAGGAGCGGATCAACCGCCAGGCCGTCGAGGCGGTGCGTCGCGCCACCGGCTCCGCCGAGGATCGGGCCCTGGTCTCGGCGTCGGTTGGCCCCAGCGGGCGGCTGCTCGAGCCCTACGGCGACACCTCACCGGAGGCGGTGCACGAGGCCTTCGCCGAGCAGGTGGCGACGCTGGCCGAGGCCGGGGCCGACCTGATCTGCATCGAGACCATGAGCGACCTCACGGAGGCCACACAGGCGGTCCGGGCGGCCAAGGAGCGCGCCCCGGGGCTCCCGGTGATGGCGACGATGACGTTCGAGCCGAACCCGCGCGGGTACTACACGGTCATGGGCGTGAGCGTGGAGCAGGCGGTGAGCGGCCTCGCCGACGCCGGGGCCGATCTCGTGGGATCGAACTGCGGGATCGGGATGGAGCACATGGTGGCCATCGCGCGGGAGCTGACCCGGACCGCTCGCGTCCCCGTCGCCGTGCAACCGAACGCGGGCCTGCCGGAGATTCAGGGGGACACCGTCGTGTACAAAGAGACGCCGGAGGCCATGGCGGCCCGCGTCCCGGAGCTCCTCGACCTCGGGGTGGCCCTCGTGGGGGGGTGCTGCGGCACGACGCCCGATCACGTCCGGGCGGTGCGCCGGGCCGTCGACGCCTGGTGCGCCCGAGCGTAGAAGCGTGCTCGGCGCG
>Ga0316577_10001027_pt1 | contig 12579 bp, 8 predicted proteins | sample S5NA_FD_203073 | JGI IMG/M metagenome (GOLD analysis project Ga0316577, IMG submission 203073) | Rhizosphere microbial communities from salt marsh grasses in Alabama, United States - S5-7_050615r2r1 | ecosystem: Host-associated > Plants > Roots > Rhizosphere | place: USA: Alabama | collected... | reverse complement strand
CTGCTGGTGAGCCGATCGTCAATTAATACATGGGCGCTCATGGCATTAATACCGGAGGTAATTGTCCATAAATGTATGTGATGTACCTCCTTTACTCCCTGGATTTTACGGAGTTCATCCAGCAGTTCTTTCATGTTTATATCTTTGGGGGTTGCTTCTAGAAAGATATCAATGGATTCCACTAGCAAAGCATAAGCGCCTCTGAGGATTAATAGACCAATAAAGATACTAAGTAAAGGATCTACTAAATACCAACCGGTGTATAAAATTATCATGCCGCCCAAAATTACCCCTGCGGAAGAAATTGTATCCCCCACGATATGGAAAAAAGCTGACTTAACATTCAGGCTTGTATGGGCGGATTTTCTTAAAAGCAGTATCCCAGCCCCGTTGGCTAAAAGCCCGATAAACGCAACGACCAGCATAACTAAGCCTTTGATTTCCTCGGGCTGAACCAGGCGATGATATGCTTCATAGAATATGTAAAAAGACATAAAAAACAGCAGCATGCCGTTAAACAAGGCAGCCAGAATTTCCAATCGATGGAACCCGAAGGTCTTGGAGGGTGTGGGTGGTTTTTGGGCTAACTTCATGGCGGCTAAACTTAAGCCCAAAGACAATATATCGGTTAACATATGTCCGGCATCGCTGAGCAAGGCGAGGCTGTTGGCCAGAAAGCCGCCGATTATTTCAGCGATCATGACAATGGCGGTGATTAATAAGGCGATAAACAGCTTGCGCTGATTCGCACCCTGTTCCCCATTGTCTGGTTCTATGGGCTGATGAATATGATGAACAGTCATTCTTTTATTCTTGAACAAGTACCATTCCCTCTCCGGGATAGACGATGCGATCCTCGTTCGGTGTTATCTGTTGAGGTTCAGGCCATTGGGCGCCTTGAGGTTCAGGTCCTTCTTTGGCAGTGATACAAGGATTTCTGTCCTTCATTTTAGGATGTTTCCTAATGTCCACACCCGGCACCGGTGCGCTGAACTCAATGGGAATGTTGTTAGGATCAAAGGTATAGATAGAGTGGATGAATCCGTGATTGATGACTTCAGATACCCAAATATCGGCTGCTTCAAACTTATTCTTTAGTTTCCAGAGGTCGTCATCACTTTCCACTCCGAATGAAATGTGGTCAAAAGCAAAAGGTCCCTTAACGGGAACTCCGTGATCCTTTTCCGGAATTTTTTCCACATCCTGCCACTCGAAAAAAGCAATCAAGTCGTGTTCGGATATTTCAAAAAAATAATGTCTGTATTTGCTGTCCCCCAAACCGGCTACAAGACGCATACCGAGCAAATCCCTCCAGAATCTGATGGTTTCGTCCATGTTTCCGGTGACCATTGCCAAATGATTGATACCGGTATAGGTTACCATGTTATGTATCCTGTAAAAGCTTAGTTTTTCGTTAGTGAAGTCAAAAACGGGACGCATATGATTTCATGCGTTTCGCTCAATTCGCTCAAACCTATTTTCCCTTGCAATTTTTTTACCCCTTATGGATGAACGGCAGCGAAACCCGGTTTGAGTTCAAGGGCCTGTTAGCCGATCTCATCTTTACGTTGCATTTTAAAGCAATTCGTACAGCCGAATAAAAAACTCATTTCGTATCTTTTCGATATGCAACGCTTCCTTGTAATCAAGTATTGCCGTGTCTTTACGCTTAAACCTCTCAGGTTCCACTTGCAATGCATAAGAATTGACCTGTCTTTTCCAAAACCAATCGGCACAACAGAATTGGACGTTTTCCGGATCCATAGTCGTGATTTTATTTAATGCATTAAACAGCTCTCTTCCCAACAGGCTGTTCTCTATGCAGAAGGCAATGTAAGCAATCCTGTATTCCACTTTGGCAATGGTATCTTTGACCGGCAACGGCTCAAGGTTATGAGAATCTTTCTGACCGTTGTAAACAAAATGTCCATAACAGCTTTGCAGCGTGAAACAATAAGGAAATTTATTAAACGCCTTGATGAGGTCTATTATGGGCCCGTCAATCATGTCATCGGTGAGATCGCACAGACTTTTCTGTCTTTGCACTTGATAATACGGATTTTCAACTAATTCTTTCAGTTCAGTGAAAGTTTCCAACTTTGCTATCCCTGCTAATACGATGAAACTTTATGTTTTTTCGGCTAACGTATTGCGCAACCGGCAACCAAAAGCTGCAAAGCCATGAATGAGCGGTGCGGCTTTTAGATGTCCGTGTTGACGCGATTGTCAGCGGTTTTTTTGGTTCTTCAACTGGAGAAATAAATGTAGTATTCCCATTCCACCATGGCCGAGAACATACACTTCAATTAATCCTGTTAATAATTTGTGAACTTCTTTTATGCTATCCGCCCATGGTGCCATATAAATCCAAGAAAGAAACCAGGTTAACCCTGATAAAATAACCAAAGTCAATGCGCCCAAACCCAGACCCTGAACCATCGCCGCGATACCATAAGCGCTTGGTTCTGGCAATTCGAATTGTTTTAGCTGCTGAAGATCTTTTTTTAGTTGGGAAAAATTGCCAAAGAAGTAAGGAAAAAAATACTTAATTCCATGACGTTTTAATTCGATATAAATAAAAACAAAAGCGATCGGCAATAGAGATAATCCGGTGCCCATGTGTACCCATGTTCCATAATATTCGACGGCTTTCTTACTGACTTCACCATTATCAGTAAATCCCATGAAGTTGCTGACAATTATCTGGATTAATACCAAACATAAAATTGTAATATGAAGAAACCGGACCACTGGCGGTTGTCGTTCACGTAAGTATTCCTGCGTTATATGTATTATGTGCATTTAATCTTCCTTTCTTCTTAACCAACGACTTTATCGGGAACGTGTACGCCGGAATTGAGTTGTGCCGAGAATACACCTATGATCATGCAAGGCCTGCTAAATACAAATGAAAATAAGAATGTCTAAAATCGCGAGATATCAGGCGTCAGTTCAAATGACTTGTTCTGCCTTATAGATCGAGTTGGGTGGTGATTGCTTTAAAGTTGACGTCAGCTTTTATTAGTCCCTCAAGTACTGCGCTTAGGCCCGGACCCGTCGTTTCTTTGCTGCTTGCAGGCATCTCTTAACTCCTGAATAGCTCGTGTCGCGTTATCATTGGCCTGTAAGCGTTCCTCCGGAGACATCTTGAGAAACATTGCCACCAAACTCTTGTTAACACCCAGTGAGTTTTTCGTGGTCTTTTTTTTAGGCATATCCGAACCCTTCTTTGGTAATTGTTTTTGTTTAAAAACCGAACAATTCTGTAGGTTGATTGAAAACAACACGAAAGATGTTTCACAAATAAATTTAAAACAATTTCGCATATTATTAATAGGTTGTCAATTATTTAAACCTAAACTGAGCGTTTCAAATTTTAAAAGGTGATCAAATATCTTTTATCTTTAATGAATTAATCGGAAAGATTGTGTGGATATCGATAAATGTGATATGGTCTGCTAACGGTTTTTGAAAAAACATTTAAAAGAAACAATATGACAAACCCCGCTCCAATGAAAATCATTCTGACGAACAATATCAGGCTGTTCAATATTCCTGCGGAAATCCGGGCCACGCTCATGGATACGCTGACATTTCCCAATCCCAAGTGGTTGGAAAATGAGAGAATGGGCCGCTGGAACCGGGGCACCCCGAAGCTGCTTAGATTTTATGATAAAACCCGGGGCGGCGGCCTTTGGATCCCCAGGGGGTATATGCGGCAGCTGGTGTTGCTCTGCAGACGTCGGAAGGTACGGGTTGAGATTGAAGATCGGAGGCGGGTGTTGGCGCCGGTGGATTTCAATTTTGCCGGGCACCTCAAACCCTTCCAGAACAAAGCGGTTACGGTCATGCTGTCAAGGGATTTCGGCACATTGAACGCGCCCACGGGCAGCGGAAAAACCGTGATGGCGCTGTATATGATTGCCCGGCGCCGGCAGCCCGCCCTGATTGTGGTGCATACCAAAGATCTGGCGTATCAATGGGTGGAAAGGGCAGGGCAGTTTCTCGGAATCCCTGAGGAGGACGTGGGGGTTATCGGCAGCGGGAAAAAAAATGTGGGGGAAAAACTTACCGTGGCCCTGGTTCAATCTTTGTATAAATGTGCTGAAGACATATCCCAATATGTGGGGTTTTTGCTGGTGGACGAATGCCACCGATGTCCCAGCCGAACCTTTACCCAGGCGGTGAGCGATTTTGATTCCAAATATATGCTGGGACTGTCGGCAACTCCGTGGCGTCGGGACCAGTTGTCAAAATTGATATTCTGGCACTTGGGAGATGTGCATCAAAAAATCGATCAAAGCCGTTTGGTTGAAAGCGGTGATGTACTGCCTGCCGAGATTATCATCCGGGAGACGGATTTTAAGCCCTATTACGATCCGGTGAATGAATACAGTAAAATGATATCCGAACTCACGTCGGACGATGACCGAAACCGCCTGATCGCATCGGATGTCGCACGGGAGGTGATTACAAACGATGGGGTCTGTCTGGTTCTTTCAGACAGAAAAAAACACTGTGAGAACCTGAAGGCGATTTTGCAATATGGATATAACATATCCTGTGAAGTATTGACCGGCGATGTTACCGGCAGTGAGCGACGGGAGGTCCTGGACCGCCTGAATCAGGGAGACGTCAAGGTGCTGCTGGCCACAGGTCAGCTCATAGGGGAGGGGTTTGATCGCAGGGATCTGTCTCCGTTGTTTCTGACGACGCCCATAAAATTCAGCGGCAGGGTGCTTCAATAGATTGGCCGGGTGCTCCGGCCCGCACCGGGCAAGAAAAAAGCCAGGGTTTATGATTATGTAGACGTTAAAGTGGAGGTTCTGAAAGCGGCGGCCAGGGCGCGACAAAGGGTTTACGCGCCGGAAAGCCATTTTTCTAACGACAGTGGCGGAGCAGCGCATCTTGAAACCGGTTCCCATTTGCATTGAGCATTCAGTTCGACCCCTTCCTGAATTATGGAAACGGGTCGGTCTGCAGATACCACGATGATAATCAGGTTGTTGTGTTCAGCGGTAAAGCGAAGCGCGGAATTAAAACGCGCTCCCCGTGCCCGATCTTCGGTCGGAGTGGCCCGGCCGTCCAGAAGGCAGGCAAACCCGTGAAGTCTCAAATCGGCTCCGATATGCAAGGCGCCGTCGACCTTTGAAAGAGATTCCGAAAATTCCAGAAAGCCGTTCTGGCGCAAATCAAGGGGCGGTTCAAGTTTTTGCCCGGAAATTTTGACAGGTTCCTCGTTAAAATCAATGACAAGCGTGCAGCCGTATTTTCCGTTCTCGGCAGTGTGAACGATTCTGGAGATAATTTGAAACAACTCATGTCCGGTTGAGGGATCGATCCTGGCTTCGAGCAAAATTTCTTCCACCTCCACCAACTTGGCCTGGTAGGTGGAGGAGTGAAAACTTCCATCGGAAAAACTGCACACAGGATTATCATTTAAGCTTAAAAAGCCGTGCCAGCTTTTAAAATCAGCAGCCACATGGAACGGTTCCACATGACCGGTTGCAATTCCCACGATGGTTTTTCCATCAGAGACCAGGGTGCGGTCTGAATTTTCCACCGCCAGCAAAAGCTTGCGTACATGCTTTAAATTATTCAGACTGGGCTGTTCTATAACCGGAAAACGGATAATAAAATCTATTTCCGGAAACATACGAGGCTCCGTAAAAATTAATTTTCCTTGAGGCCATTCCCCCTCTTCCCTTGTGTTTGAAATGCCGAGAACGGCATCCAGAACGGGAAAAATTCGAAGCGAGCTGTCCCATCCCAGCCGAATATTCATTTGATCCACGATATAATCGCGAACCGCATGCGTTGCATAGTTCCGCAAAACATATCCGGAATTACCTGCATACAAAGGGTCTTCAGTGGCAAAATCATGGGAAAGAAGCCAGGTTGCATGTTCAAGCCAACATTCTGTGGGGCCGATTGAACACATATCCGGATGATGCTCGGTAAACCACATCTGGTAAAAAATAGAGTGGGATCTGCCGCCAAAAGAGATGAGCCCTGCGAGTTGAAGATTCTTTTCCCGGTGAACATGACCCGAACGAATAATTCGGGATATGTCGGATGCCTTGTCCCGCCACTCGTTGGATTCAAGATAGAGTTTTTTGAACTTGGGTTCATGTCCGTGGAGAAGATGTTGGGGATCGTAAACGTAAACCGGATCATCAGGTTTTACCGCATAGATAATGGCGGCACGGCTCATTCCGGAAAAATGCGAAAGTCCGTCGCGAAGTCCGTCAAGGGTGTGAAAAAGACACAAATGTCTAAAAGAAGAGTTCTCCATTCCGCCTCCGGGATGTGTCGAAACATAAAACCTGATTTAAATCATTATCAAGTTTTCCGGTCAAGCACTACTTAATATAAAAAGAGGGCAAACGCATTTGAATCCCAATACAGGGATAACGCTACGCGACGGCGTATATCTCTTTCCAGCCGACTGAAACTTGTGCTTAAGCACCCATAAGCCCGAGCCGCGCCGGAGGTGTTAAGAACAATTCTTCGCTAAATCATCCCATTGATGTTTTAACTCATAATTTCATTCGGCTCGGACTAACGCGTGCTAACGCCCTTCAAACAGTCAGTCGGTTTCCAAGAGAAACACGCCATCGCTACGCTGCACAGAAATCAAATGTGTTTACCCCTTTTAAAGGCAAATCTATTGAGTCCTTATGCCAACACTTCTCTGATTTTATTAGCAAGTTCACTTCTGACCACCGGCTTCATGACATATCCGCGAATGCCCATGGCCTTTGCCTTATGCTCGCTTATTCTTTCAGAAAAGCCGGTACAAATTATAACCGGAATATCCGGTCTTATTTCAATAAGTTTTTGACTAAGGTGAACCCCCGTCATATTGGGCATGGTCATATCAGTAATAACCAGATCGAACTTGTCAGGAGCTGATCGAAACGCCTCCAGTGTTTCAATGCTGCTGGTTCTTGCGGTGACATGATAACCGAGTCGTTCCAGCATCTGTTGTATCATTCGCACAATCTGTTCTTCATCATCCACCACAAGGATTCGTTCTTTGCCCCTTTCCACAGGCGATATGACCCGGGTTTCACTGGTCTCAGCCTGGCTTTGGATTACCGGCAGGTATACATGGAATGTGGTTCCCTTACCCGGTTCGCTGTATACGCTTATGTTGCCTCCACAGCTTTTGACGATGCCGTGCACCATGGCAAGGCCCAGGCCGGTGCCTTTACCCTTTACTTTGGTGGAATAATAAGGTTCAAATATTCGATCCATTATAGACTCATCAATACCGGTGCCGGTATCCGCTACTGTCAAACAAACATATGTCCCGGGAATCATGGCCGGATCTTTTAAGTCATCCACAGCCAACTCGATCTCTTTTAAGGTTATATCCACTTTTCCGCCTCTATCCTCCAGGGCGTGATAGGCATTGGTCAAAAGGTTCATGGCGACCTGATGAATCTGTGTGGCATCGGCCAGAACAAAACCGCAGGTATTGCTGATATTCTGATTGATTTCTATGCTGCTCGGCAAAGAAGACCTGATGAGTTTCAATGCTTCTCTGACAACAAGCTGAATTTTTAATGGCTTTAGTTCCTGATCCGCCTGTCTGCTGAATGTGAGAATCTGTCTGACCAGGTCTTTGGCACGATTCCCGGCGGTAAGCACTTCCTTCAGATTATTATATAATTGGCTTCCTTTTTCTATATCATCGAGCGCCAGTTCGGTATATCCGATCATGGAATAAAGGATGTTGTTGAAATCATGGGCAATGCCGCCGGCCAACGTGCCGATGGATTCCATCTTCTGGGCTTGCTGGAGTTGGGCTTGAAGCTGTTTTTGTTCAGTCACGTCAAGAAAGATGGTTAGAATAAACGAATTGTCTGAAATCCGAATGACTCTGGAAAACATAATTCCATTGAGAATGGCGCCGTCTTTGGCCTTAAAATCCATTTCCAATCCATTGACTTCTCCGGATGTCTGTAATTCCTTTAAAAATCTGGCCCTGTCTTTATGAGAGTAAAAGCCGATTTCCGTTGTGGTCTTTCCAATGATCTCTTTTCGGGAGTATTTGGTCAGATCACAAAACATATTATTGACGTCAGCCAATTTGCCTGTTTCTAATTCGGTAAGCGCAATGGCTTGAGGAGATAAATCGAACAGGCTGCGAAATTTTGATTCACTCTCCCGCAGCGCCTTCTCTGACCGTACTCTTTCGCTAATATCAATAACAATTCCTCTCAAACCCATGGCTTGATCTCCATGGGTTATAGTGGCGGTATTCACCATAACGGGAAACGTGCTGCCGTCCTTTCTCAATGCGGTATACTCGACAAGACCCATCTGTTCTCCCTGCAACAACTTTTGCGCATTTTCCATGACTCTTTGGCGATCTTCCTGAATGAACATCTCAAACCCGTTTAATCCTTGGTCAACGTCTTGTTGCGTATACTTAAAATAGTCTAGTGCGCTTCGATTTACAAATGTGATATGACCACTTACATCTATTTCGAAGATGGTCTCCGGTAATAATTCGGCTAATTCTCTAAATCTTTCATTGCTCTCTCGCAAGGCCTCCTCGGCATGCTCACGTTCTATGATTTCCTGATTCAGCTGGGCATTGGTTGTCTTCAATTCTTTCTGACTGGCTTCCAGCTGTTCTTTTTTTACCGTGGTTAAAGACAATTGGGTCAGCATCTGGTTGAAATTTTCTATTAATTGCCTCACATCGCCGGACATGGCGGGCTTAATCCGTATATCGAAGTTGCCTTGATTGACTGCCTGAGTCGCTTCTCTAAGGTTGGTGATGGCACGAGAAAAATAGGTGCCCGTCCAAGTAGAAAAAGCGATAATAAACAACAGGCCAAAACCCATAGACAAAAATCCCATTTTTTTAAATGATTGTATGAGGCCGTTTAATACCATCATCAAGTAGCGGGTTGTGCCGTGAGAAACATCCTGTGCGGCCAGAATCGGACGGGTGAACTCGTCAATATAACTCGTTGCCGAAACGCCTAATCGAACACCGTCTGCGGTTTTTTCATTCATCGGGGCGATGTACATGAATTTATCACTCAGTTCTCCGTTAGGCTCTTTCCATTTGTAGTATCCATATGAATATCTACCCCCCAGACTGTTTTTCATGATCGTCCAAAACCCCGGCAGTTTGTCCGATAGCGAGTGTAAGTCCAGATTCTCTATTTTGGAATCTTTATGAAAGCGATTTATAGCGGTATCCACATCCTGAACGGCGGTGTATCCTCTTTTGCCCACGGGTTGAACAGCAATTTCTCTGAATTTTGAGTCAGTTTGCAGGTCTTGTACCGTCATATCAGGATGGGCCTGAAGGTATAATTCCAACTGAAGAACCACGTCCAGGACTTTCTGGCGAATAAAATCCTCTGACATTTTTTTCAATATGGTTCTACTGCGTTGCCACTGTTCTTCTTGCCCCTGGTAAACCGCATGATTGGCTTGGGCGAGAAATCGGTGGTCGAACATGCTGATTAAGCAGCCAAAAATTATAATAGGAATCAAACCGGAACTGATGGTAATGGCTATCAATCGGGTACTAAATTTTTTAGGTAACAGTCGTGAAAATTGCATAATAATCGTCTTTCAATCAATAATATTATCGGTTTTTAGAATAACCTGGCGTTTGATTTGAATGTTCAACTCCTTTGCCTTTTTCAAATTCAAGGACAATTTATTGATAATGGGTTTTTGAGAAGGGATTCTGCGAACATTAACTCCTGATAGTATCTGAACCATAGGATCCGCGGCTTGTCGGCCGATTTCATAAAAATCACAATGCACGGCCATCAAAACTCCATCTTCTACGTCTTTTTTTGTAACTGAGATAACGGGTATCTTGTGTTTATCCGAGACATGAATGATGGTTTGTAAATGCTCAGGTAAATTCATTATAGGATCCGTCGGAATATAAATGGCATCAACTTGTTTTGCCAGCGAATTTGCGATCTTCTCAAGTTCCGGCAAATCCCTTTTTGTAACTGAGACGGTTAGAGGGCTCCAGCCCAATTCACGAGCGGCGGTCGTAGCTTCTTTCCCGGTGACCACCGCTTGAGGCAGTTCCGTGCAATAAATAATACCCAGTGTTTTCATTCCAGGGAGGACCTCTTTTACCATATCAAACTGTTCTTTTACGTCGACCTTCATGCTGACACCGGTAATATTTCGTCCGGAATCCTCGTAAGTTCGGATAATTCCGGTGGCCTTTGGGTCACCTACAATAGAGAATACAATGGGAATCGGTTTTTCTTCGGTGGCCTCTAAGGCCGCTAACGTACTTCCCGTGCCCAGAGTCAAAATAAGGTCAACCTCTTTTTTTACAAAATCTCGGGCGGTTTTCAGCGCAAGATCTTTATCCTGCTCTACATTTTTATAAATTATTTCTAAGGTTATGCCTTGCTTATACCCTTTGTCCTCAAGGCCGTCGAGCACGCCTTTATACGTCTGGTTATATGCATGAATCTTTTCCGTCCACTGTAACACGCCAATGACAAACGTTTTATTTTTCGCCCTGCACCCCACACAGACCAAACAACACAGAATTAAAGTCGTTATTAATAAGATGTATTTACGATATTTTGTCATAATAAATTTCCATACAATATTTCCAGTCAAGTTATAATGAATAATAATTTTATCCTTGCTGAAGATCAAATGCCTTTCTAATTTTGATTTTTTTATTTCAACATATTTTATTCCAAAAGCCTTAAAATAAAAATCTATAAATAGTTATAAATAGTTATAATTGATTTTCTGCTTTTTTTAAAACAATATTTTTCCATGAATCTTTTTTTTAGAAATTTAAAAAGTGTTACAAATGCAGCTAATTATCATTACTTGATGGAAGGGTCAACAACAGAATACATATGTTGAATGGTGGCACAATGTGACATATCAGGCATTGTGCTAAAACCCTTCAAACTGTCAGTGGATTTCCGAGCGAACCCCGCCGTCGCTCCGCTGCACCCAAATCAAATGCGTTTACCCCGGGGAATTTTTCAAATGGCGTTGACACACGCTGTTGTGATTTATTAATGTTAAACGCATCCGATTATCTTTCAATTTGACCAGAAATGGCTGGAGAAAAACAGGAGGTAAGATACAATGGCCTACACAGAGAAGATTCTGGAAAAAAGTATAGATCCCAGTGTTCACAAAATGCTGGAACGCGCGGAGCAGCTAAACCTGGAGACGGTTTGGGACAGATATGAGGCGATGCTGCCGGAGTGCGGGTTCGGTGAGCTGGGCGTCTGCTGCCGTAACTGCAACATGGGTCCCTGCCGGATCAGCCCTTTTGACGACCAGGGAGCCAAAAAAGGGGTTTGCGGAGCCACAGCGGATATTATCGTAGCGCGAAACCTGATACGAATGATTGCCGGCGGGGCGGCCGCCCATTCCGACCATGGCCGTGACCTTGCTCACACCCTTTTGTTGACTGCGGAAGGGAAAGGCGGGGGATACGAGATCAAAGATGAGGAAAAGCTGAAAGCACTTGCCGGTGAATACGGGATAGAAACACAAGGTCGTTCAAAGGAGCAAGTCGCTCTGGACCTGGCCCGGGCGGTTTACGGAGAATTCGGCAAGCAGGAAGGATTTGTGCAGTTTACCCGGCGTGCGCCTGAAAAACGGGTGGCGTTGTGGAAACGTTTGGGAATAGATCCGAGGGGTATAGACCGTGAAATTGTGGAAATTATGCATCGCACCCACGTTGGCGTGGACAACGACCCGGTCAATTTGATCCTTCAGGGACTCAAGGCCTCCATTGCCGACGGATGGGGAGGATCCACCATTGCAACGGAACTGTCGGACGTGCTCTTCGGAACGCCCACTCCGGTACGCTCCCAGTCCAACCTGGGTGTTTTAAAGCAAGACCATGTGAACATCATCGTTCACGGTCATGAACCCGTGCTTTCGGAAATGATCGTGGCCGCTTCAAATGACCCGGAACTTATGGCTTTGGCGGAAAAGGTCGGCGCCAGGGGTATAAATGTCGGAGGCATCTGCTGTACCGGTAACGAGATCATCATGAGACACGGTATCCCTATTGTGGGAAATTTTTTGCAGCAGGAACTCGCCGTTATCACGGGGGCGGTTGAGGCAATGATTGTGGACGTTCAGTGTATCATGCCGTCACTCGGGCCCCTGAGCGAATGTTTCCATACGAAATTCATCTCCACCTCTCCCAAGGCCAAATTCCCTGGCGCAATCCATATGGAATTCAGTGAAGAAAAGGCATTTGATATTGCCAAGCAGATTGTTCAGGCCGCGGTGGAGAACTATGGGCTTCGCATTCCGGAAAAGGTATTTATCCCGGAAGACAAGACCGAATGCATGGTCGGGTTCAGCGCCGAAGCCATCGTCAAGGCTCTGGGTGGAACCCTGGACCCGCTGCTGAATGCGATCAAGTCCGGAGATATCAAGGGAATCGCCGGTGTGGTGGGATGCAACAATCCCAAAATCAAGCATGATTACGGCCACGTGGCCTTGGTCAGGGAGTTGATCAAAAATAACGTGCTGGTGACCACAACCGGCTGCAATGCCATCGCCTGTGCCAAGTTC
>Ga0316577_10001026_pt1 | contig 12580 bp, 10 predicted proteins | sample S5NA_FD_203073 | JGI IMG/M metagenome (GOLD analysis project Ga0316577, IMG submission 203073) | Rhizosphere microbial communities from salt marsh grasses in Alabama, United States - S5-7_050615r2r1 | ecosystem: Host-associated > Plants > Roots > Rhizosphere | place: USA: Alabama | collected... | reverse complement strand
ATTCATCGTTGGCGCTTCGGCGTCGGGCCGACGCGCCTGGCCGTGGAACCGGCCGCCAATCGCCGCCTGGACCTGATGACCCACGAAGCACCGGCCAGGGGCCGATGGGGTGATACGGTCGCAGCGGGCGGCACCGAGACACCGGTTTCATCCAACTGAACCGCATGTCCCAAGCAGAGAGTAGGAGCAAACGGATGGTATCCCTTCGATGGATGATTCCATGGACCCTGGTGGCCGGATTGCTAGCCGCCACCGCGGCCATGGGTGGTGAAACGTCATTAGCGGATCTATCAACGATCCAGGTGCTCGATCTGAAAAGTGCGGCCGCCATCGCCCTGGCCGACAACCCCGGTATTGCGGCGGCTCAAGCGCGCGTCCAGCGCGCCAAAGCACAGCTGGACCAGGCTGTTGCCGCCTATTGGCCGAGCCTGGACGCCAGTGCCGCGGCTACCCGGGTGGAGGTGGCCCCCAACGAATATGACTCGAATCTGGCCCAAGCTCGATTTTTTGACCCCGGCATACACATCGACAATCCCGATGAGCACTATTCGGCCGGCCTCACCGCAAGTTGGGTGCTGTTCAACGGGTTCCAACGCAAGTTCAACCATTTGGCGGCACGTCATGGTGTGGATCAGAACCGGGCCGCGCTCCGGGATGCGCAGCGGTTGCTGCTGTCGGCGGTGGTATCTGCCTTTTACGGCGCCCAATTGGCCCAGGAAAACCGTGCCATCGCCCAAGCCGATGTGGATTTCAACCAGCGTCAGTTAAAGGATGCCCAGGCCCGTCTGGAGGTGGGGACCGGCACCTTGAGCGATGTGCTGGGCTTCAAGGTGAGGGTCAATGATACCCGCGCGTCGCTGATCGTGGCCAAACGGGATTACGAGACCGCCCTGTTGAGCCTGGCCGCCCTGCTGGGCCTGCCCGAAGGCAGGCTGCCGGCAGGTCTTTCCTTGGCGCACCTGGAGACGGAGCCGTCCTGGGAGCTGGCGCCACCTGAAACCGAGCAGCTCGTCCATATCGCCAAAGAACGGCGCCCCGATCTGGAACAACGTCGCATGGCTCTGCAGCAGGCTCAGGCGCGCGCCAAGGCCGCCCAGGCGGACTATTATCCCACCTTGCGCTTGAACGGCACCCTGGACGGTGATCGCACCGGCGACAGCGATTTCGAGAAGGACGATTTCGGCAACAGCGTGGGCTTGAACCTGACTTACAACCTCTTTTCCGGCGGCGCCACCCGCGCCCGGGTGCGGGAGGCCAAGGCCGTCATCCGGGAGACATCGAAAGATCTTCAGGATCTTGAAAATTTGCTCGCATCAAAGGTCCGCAGCGCCGCCACCGTTGTCCTGGCGGCCCAGGAGCAACTGCGCCTGCAGCGGGGTAATACCCGATTGGTGAAGGAGAACCGTGACCTTGTGGAAAAGGAATACACCGCCGGCCAGGGATCTCTTGTGCGGCTCAACGAAGCCCAACGGGACCTGACCACGGCGCGCAGCCGGCTGGCGGTTGCCAGGGTCTCCCTACGTCAGTCATGGTACGATTTAAAGGCCCAGACCGGCCAATTGGTGGAGAACTTGACCGAATCGCCGAAAGGCCCGTAGGGCGTTGCGGGACGCCCTGCGCCGCATAACGTATGGATACGCGACCCCCATCGGCCTCAAGCGGACCACCGGCACATTTCTGGTCGTGAACCCGCAACGAATGTAAAGGAAATATAATATGGATGACCCCAACAACAATCCTCCGGCGGAGAAGAGCCGCATCACGCGATGGCGCCAACGGATCCTCAAGAGCCTGCCGATGCTCTTGGTGGTTCTGGCGGTGGCGCTGATCCTGATCCTGTTCAACCGCATCGAATTTCAGGCCCAGGCGATGAAAGAGGCCAAGGCGGCCCAGCTCAAACAGGAGCAGCCGCCGATTAATGTGGTGACCTTGACCCTGACCCCCGCCGAGCTCGCCGAACGGATCAGCCTTCCGGCGGTGGTGGAGCCGTGGGTGGACCTGCAGCTGCTCACCGAAGTGCGCGGCAAGGTGATGGAGATCCTGGTCCAGGAGGGCGACCGGGTCGCAAAGGGGGATGTCATCGCCCGCTTGGACGACCGCGACTACCGCAACGCCTTCCAGTCGGCCAAGGCGTCGTGGCGGGCCGCCAGGGCTTCCCACGAACGGATTAGCAAACTCCACGCCCAACAGCTGGCCACCCGCAGTCAACTGGATGACATCACGGCCCAGATGGAGAACTTCAAGGCTGCCATGGACACGGCGGCCTTGAACCTGGAACGCTGCACCATTACGGCACCGATGAACGGCGTCATCAACCATTGCTTCATCGACGTGGGTCAGTTTCTCAGCTCGGCCGACCCCGTAGTGCAGCTCCTTCAAATCGACCGGGTCAAGATCAATGTGGGCATTCCCGAATCGGACGTGGAGGCGGTTCGCCGCCTGACGAAATTCCAGGTAACCATCCAGGCCTTAGGAGACCGGCGTTTTGAAGCCACCAAACACCACCTTTCGCGCACGGCCGACGCCCGGGCGCGTCTCTACAACCTGGACCTCACCCTGAAGAATCCGCGCCATGAGATCCTGCCGGATATGTTCGCCCGGGTGGAGATCATCAAGCGACAGGTCTCCGACGGTCTAGCGGTTCCGCTTTACGCGGTGATTTCGCGTAACAACCGCCATTTCGTCTATGTGGTGCAGGACGACACGGTATTGGAGCGTGATGTGGTCTTGGGGATTCAAGAGGGCTGGCAGGTCCAGCTGGCCCAGGGGGTGAGCCCCGATGAGGCGGTGGTGGTGGTGGGCCAGCGCAGTGTGGCCGCCAATGAGAAGGTCAATGTGGTGCGACAGGTCAACGACCCGCGTGAGCTGGTGCGCTGAGCGACCCCTCGTCGGCAAGTAGTTCCCGAAAAAAGGATTCAGTTGATCCATACGAGTTAAACAAGGGCCTATCTTATGATTATCTCCGATACCGCCGTTAAAAACCGCATCAGCGTGATGGTCCTCTCGGTGATCATCCTCGTGGTGGGTATCTTCTGCTACGCCATGCTGCCCCGCGAAAACGCGCCTGACGTCACCATCCCCAATGTCTTTGTCTCCACCAGCTACAAAGGTGTCTCTTCGGAGGATATCGAGACCGCCATCACTATTCCCATCGAAAAGAAGCTCAAGGGTATCGACGGCGTTAAGAAAGTCGTATCGGTGAGCAGCGAGGGCCAATCCCAGATCAATATCGAATTTGTCACCGATGTCGACATCGACGAGGCTCTGCGCAAAGTCAAGGACAAGGTGGACGAGGCTAAGGGGGACCTGCCTTCCGACCTGGAGAACGATCCTTCGGTCTTTGAGGTCAATTTCAGCGAGTTTCCCATCGTAATCTTCTCGCTTTCGGGCAACAGCGGGGTCGCATCGCTCAAGTCCTTTGCCGACGATCTGGCCGACGACATCGAATCCATCACCGGCGTGCTGGAAGTAGAGGTCACCGGCGGTATGGAGCGGGAGATTCAGATCGAGATCTTGCCTGACAAGCTGGCTTATTACAACATTCCCATCACCGCCTTCGAGAGCGCCGTGCACAGTGAAAACCAGAACACCTCCGGGGGCACCATCACCTTGGGCGACGGCCGCTTTCAGTTACGCGTCCCGGGAGAGTTCGAGACCCCTGAGGAGATACTCGGGCTGGTGGTGACCACCTATGAGGGCCGGCCGGTCTACCTGAAAGATGTCGCCCGGGTCATCGACGGCTACAAGGAAGAGACCAGCCGCTCGCGACTCAACGGCCGTGAGGCGGTCAACATATCGGTTAAAAAGCGCACCGGAGAAAACATTCTGGCCATCACCAATCGCGTGGACGAGGTGGTCGCCCGCCACCAGGAGACATGGCCGCCCGGCACCCATATCACCAAATTGATGGATCAGGCCAAGGAGGTGCGCTTGATGGTAGCCGATCTGGAGAATAATATCCTTTCCGGGCTGGTGTTGGTGGTGGTGGTCCTTCTCTTTGTCATGGGACTGCGCAATGCGGTCCTGGTGGGCCTGGCGATCCCCTTTTCCATGCTGCTCTCCTTTGCCGTGCTATATGCCCTTGATATCACGCTGAACATGGTGGTGCTCTTCTCCCTGACGCTTGCCCTGGGGATGCTGGTGGACAACGCCATCGTCATCGTGGAAAACATTTACCGCTACATGGAGCAGGGCGTGCCGCGCATCCAGGCAGCCATGAAGGCCACCAGCGAAGTGGCCTATCCGGTGATCGGTTCCACCCTGACGACCCTGGCGGCCTTCTTTCCCATGATTTTCTGGGGCGGCATCATGGGCGGCTTCATGAAGTGGCTGCCGATTACCCTGATCGTGACGCTCACCTCGAGTCTCTTCGTGGCCATGGTGATCAACCCAGCCCTGTGCTCGTTTTTCATGCGTGTCAGACCCGGTACGAAACAGGCTTCAGGGCAGATGGCGGCTGCTGCAGTGGCGGCCGGGGGTGAGCAACCGGTCCAGATTCGGGGGGTGATCCTCAAGGTGTACGCCAGCCTGCTGCGGGGGGCCCTGGCCCATCGTCTTAGCGTCCTGTTGATCGCCTTTGCCTGCCTGGTGTTGATGATTCAGGTGTGGGTGCTGCGGGTGGGAATGGAAAAACCGGTGGAGTTTTTTCCCAAAATCGATCCCAACAACGTTTACGTCAATATCGATACGCCAGAAGGCGCCGATTTGGATTATATCGACCGCATCATTCGGAAGGCGGAAGTCGCTATTACCGGCTACCGGGACCCTCTGGCGGCGGCCACCCGATCGGTGGACAAGGATGACTACCTGGCCGCCTACCAGCGCCAGCGCCATGCCAAGGTCGGCGGCGAGACCTTCCAGGGTCCCGGTGACCTGGACAACATGGAGTATATCTACGCGCGGGCCGTGGAAAACGCCGGTGTCTCCTTTGATCAGAATTCACCCAATCACATCGGTGTCCAGTTCATCGATTTCGAAGATCGCCGACACCTTTCGGCCCAGGATGTGGAGGAGATCCGGCGGCGGGTCAAATCGATCCCCGGCGCCGAGATCACGGTGGCCGAGCAGGATGAGGGTCCCCCCACCGGAGCGCCCATCAACATCGAAATCGCCGGCGATGACTTCAACGTGCTGGGCAAGCTGGCCGCCCAGGTTCGCCAGGTGGTGGAAAAGGTTCCCTTTGTGGAAGATGTCCGTGACGACTACGTGCAGGGCATCCCGGCCATCAGCATCAAGGTTGACCGCCAGAAGTCAGCCCTCTTCGGCCTGAGTACCAATGCCATCGGATTTGCCCTCAAGACCGCTTACAACGGCCTGGATGTCTCCACCTACCACGAGGGCGATGAAGACTACGACATCACCGTGATTCTGCCCCCCGAGGACCGCTCGGTCACCGATGTTCTGCACAAGCTGATGATTCCCACGCCCTCCGGGCTGCTCGTGCCCCTGACCACCCTGGCGCGCATCGACTATACCGGCACCATGGGGGATATCTCACGGGTCAACAATGAACGGGTGGTGACGGTCAAGGCCAACGTAGACGAAACCAAAGTCCCCGGCCCGGTGGCTCGTCAGCAGGCCGAATCGCTTTTGAAGAGTTTTAACCTGCCGCCCGGCTATCGGCTTAAATTCACCGGCGAGTTCGAATTTCAAAAGGAGTCCGAGGAGTTCCTCACCCGGGCCTTTGTCATCGCCATCTTCTTGATCTTTCTGATCCTGGTGAGCCTCTTCAACTCAGTGGCCCAACCGCTGATCATTCTCACCTCGGTGGTGCTCTCCCTCGGTGGGGCTTTTCTGGGGCTCACCTGCATGGAGATGCCCTTTGGCATCATCATGTCCGGAGTGGGGATCATCTCCCTGGCTGGTGTGGTGGTCAATAATGCCATCGTGCTGATCGATTACACCAACAAGCTGTGCGAGCGCGGCCTGGGACTCAACGAGGCAGTGGTGGCGGCCGGCGCCACCCGTCTGCGGCCGGTGATGCTCACGGCCGTCACCACCGTGCTGGGGCTGCTGCCCATGGTCACCGGCGTTTCATTTGATTTTCACAAGATGGCCATCTCTTGGACCAGCTACAGCACCCAGTGGTGGCGTTCCATGGCCGTGGTGGTGATCTTCGGCTTATTGGTGGCCACCTTCCTCACCCTGGTGGTGGTGCCCATCCTTTACAGCCTCCTGGAAAGCGTGAAGCTATGGCTGAGCCTACGTCTGAGCAAGGGACGCAAGACAGCCCCGGCGCCTGGCTGATAATAGCTATACTCCCCAGTTTTAGCCCACTGGCGATCTTGAAGGAATTTTACGATTCCATCATGTTGGATTTTATGCTATAAGAGAAGTCTTGCCACATACAATCCAGTTCCTAAGCTGGCGCTGGGCAGTGGGTTGTACGGGCTATCAGCATCTTGAAGGTTCGTCGGAGCGCAGATCTGTTGCTCCTAAGAGCATTCCTCCCCCGGGAAGGAGGAAGGGGTCAGTCTTTCCACGTAAGATCTATTTGCGCAGTACGCAGCCGGGATACACGATCATGGGCGGCAAAATTACCATTGCGCTGGTTAAACGGGAAGCCGAGACCTACCGCACCCAGGGGTTGCACGAAGAGGCGCTGGCCTTGTATCAGCGACTCATGGCCGATTCCGCCAATATGGATCTCTCCCTGAAAGAGACCATCCAAAAACAGGTGGAAGGAATTTTCCTGGAAAAACAACGTTTTGATACCCCACCTGGCCAGGCGCTCTCCCCCGAGGATATTCTTCGCATCAAGAAGGGCTGGGGCCAGGAGGCCACCGTGACGGATGTCCTGATTTGCGCCCAGGCGCTATACCAGATGGGTTCTTATGGGGCGGCCCTGCAAGAGTATCGGAATCTGCTTAAAAACAGTGACGCGCCGGAACACTTGGTCGGGGTCGTAACAGACTGCCTGATCAAGGCCAATGAACCCGAACAGTTGCCCCGGGCTGCGGACGCATTGGTGAAGGGTCTGTTTGACGACAAGAAAAAAAGCTTGTCTTTTCAATTGAGTCTGGCCAAGACCCTGGCAGCCAAGACCGATAAAACCCATGCCATCGTCTACTGCAGCCACTTGCAGAACCACCCCGACCTGCCAGCCAAGGTGGCGGCCCGTCTTGCATCGGCTGTTGCCAAGTTCCGGGTTCTATCGAGTCAGCCACCACCGACAAGTGTAGCGCAAAATCCCCCACCACCGACAAGTGTAGCGCAAAATCCCCCACCCGGGACATCCCATCCCGGATTCTTTCGCCGTCTTTGGAGTTCATTTGGCGGCAACGGCAAATCCCCTCGCAAAGAATAAGTGCGGGCCGGGAATCGATCCTATTGGTCGCGGGAAATGCCTTTTTCCCACTTGTCTGAAAACCAATCCCCATGCGCTTCGCCTGCCAGTTGCGCCAGCGTGCCGACCCGCCGCCGACGCCACCCGGAATTGACAAGCAAGGCAACATGTCAATTGGGTGACACCCTGCTCTGCAAACGGACCATCGCTGCTGCAGAATTCCACGCTCGTACTGATGAGATTTTGGCTTGATATTTGCTTAATATTGCAGAAATTCAATGCGCAAACCCGCTCTCTGCAGGTGAGCGGGGCAGGATGCTAAGGAGTGTTCATATGATATGTGAAACGGTTCGCAAAGGAATGGCGTGCCCTTTTATGACGGCCAAGGGATGTGGTTACAGGAGCGGGATTTGCGGGGAGTTGGTGGACCAATGCCAGGGATGCAGCCGGAGCGTTCAATACGAGAGCGGTTGGTATTGTTCAGCGAGTCCCGATCCGACCGCCAAGTGGAAGGCCGGCCATTGCAATCTGGCTTCCCATGTAACCCTCCAGGAAACACGCAGTAGAAACAAGATCAATCCCCTGAAGGCTTCCAAGCGCGGCGAAAAATAGGTCAAAAACCACCATATGTTTAATTGTCATTTGGCTTGGATTTGTCGATAGGCGGACCTCCAGCGTTTGGGGTTGATGCCTTCGGCGCCTTTTCCAAAGGAACCAACCGCAGCACATGCTCCCGCTGAAGTCGCTGATGAAGGTATCTGAGAATCACGTAGGAAGCCTGCTGGGGGGTCATGCGCCGCACGCCCACCATCCGTTGACAGGAAGCCATGAGGGCATGGTTGCCGGGCAATCGGAATTCGCTGCGGATAAATATCCCGTATGACTTGTGGAATTGAACCAACCGCGATTCGTCCAGATTGGCCAGGCGGCTGCGATCATGAAATGAGAGATCGTCAAGCAGTTGGTCAACGGCTTGGTCGATGGTTTGTGGAATACGATCAATGAGAAGGTCCATCGCGTGAGGTCCTCCTGTTTGGATGAAGATGGTTGAGCCTGCACCAGACTGCAGACTGCATCTAAAATCTGGGTGGCGCTTGGATAGGCATCTAACACCGGCAGGTGTTGACTTTCCAGAGGTTCTTCCCTTTTGGTGCGTCGGGCAATGGTGCGTCTGAGGAGTTCCACAGCTGCACGATGTCCGATCTGCTGAATCTGATGGCGATCCATGCCCAGAATGACGGTGCGTTCACGCTCGGAAGCAACGACACACGCCTCCCACAGCGCTTCTATTGAATTGGCGTTGGACAGCCAGAGCCGGTGATGTGTTACAGTGGGCTGCTGTTGCCGGGTGGAAAATGCCAGAATCCACCCCTGATGGGCAATGCCCATTCTGGCGGCACTGTCCAGTGCAGCGCGTTCGGTTCCCCTCTGTCCACCGGTGATAACCTTCTGGATCATCATTCAACCCGGGTGCGCGTGTTATTTTCTGGTTCAGCCGTATTCTCCGGAACGCTTACAAAACGAGTGCACCCACTTATACGGAAAAATCATCGATACCCGCTGCTTGTACAAGCGGTAGCTCACTCCGAACTGGCGTTGCAGCTTTCCTTCCTCCAATCGGGCCCCTATCAACAGATAGGCCGTTAAGACAAGGTTGGTGATCAGTACAACGACAGTCACATCTCTTGCCCATATCAGCAGGATCGCGGCGGCATACCAAGGATGGCGCATGGCATTGAGAATGCCGCTGGTATGCAGACGGCAGTCACTGGTGAGCACGGCGCATTGATTCTCTTTCAAAAGTTGCCGAATACCCAGAAACTGCCGCAGATCGTAATGCCTGGCGCCTGCTGCGAAAAGCCCTCCCGCCGTTACCAGCAGCAGCATTTGTAACAGCCGCCATTGTCCCTGCCAAGAGACGATGGGTTTTGGCTGAAGGTGAAATGTGTAAACCAGTATGGGCGCCAGGGACAGCAATGCAAAAATGTTATACCCCAATCGGTAGAATCGCTTGGCTGTGCCAAGGCGTTGCTGCAAATTTGTCGCAATCCGCGGAGCCACCAGAAGGCTGTGCAGCACGCACCAAACCACCCACAGCATCAGAAGAACCAGGTAAGCCATGATGGATCCACTGGTATAGATATCATTTTCACACGACGAATCCTTAATAGTGAACGGCCAGCCAGACTGTCTGCTGCTGAGGATCAGTCCAGTGCACCCGGTGGCGCACCCCTGCCGGAATATTGATGTAGTCCCCTGCTGCCAAGGTAATGGGACAGGTGTCACCCTCTATCATTAGCTGGGCTCTGCCCTTGATCACCATGACCCACTCGGATGTTGCCTGATCGTACCAGAAATCTTCCGGTGAACGCTGGCCCCAGCTGACGATCCGTTGGACCATAACATGATCACTCTTGGCCAGATCGTCAAAAACCTCATTTTGCAAATCTTCCGGCAGGGAGGCGAAAATATTTCCCGATTCCATTAAAGACTCCTTTACATCCGGCCGTTGAGGTGCCTGGAAGGGGCCCAAACTACTGTTAATTTGTCAGATTTAGAGAATTGTAAACGCTCCAAGCGGGTGAAGATCATACCATTTTTCATAGAGCCTGCGGGTCAGCTTGCGAGGATTGCTCAGCAGGAGATACCATCTAAGTTTGGCAAATTCGCGCTTTACCTGTCGTATCACGGCAACGAGAGCGGCGGTCCGGCTGCAGAAGGTGGTCAGGCAGACTTCGGGTCGTGCATGCATTGGAAATACGCAGGGACCGATGCCATCTTCGAGGAAAATACAGTCCCTGGGAAAAATGGGATCGCTCTGTGCCACGGCTTTTTCCATGGCCGGAGCCATCTCACCGGCCACCATCAACAGGTAGACCCAATCCGCCACACCAATGATGTCGTTGAGGTGTACATTGCGGCAGCAAAGCCCTTGACAGGCATCAATGCAATGATCCAGATTTTTGGCAGCCGATTTGCGTAAAAGCGTTTCGGCCTGTTGGATCTGCGCGCACAGTTGGATTGCCTCTCGCTGGTCGGCTTTCTCAAAATCACCAATAATTCGCCGGGCCTTATGAAAAGCATAAGTTAACGCCATATGTCTATATTTATGCGTTAATCAGTCGCTTTGTCAAACCATACCCGTGGATATCGGCATTTCTTGGTGAATCGGCCGATGCGTGCGCGGTGGGCGTTAAAGGAAATCGATGCTTCGGGAAGGGCTGAGCGAGCCCAAAGGCTTTTTCCCACTTCAGTGTTCTATTCCAGCATCAAATAAGAATGTGAGCGATTTTGCTGGGCCGTCCCTGTGGCATCCCAGAAAAGGATAATGGTGTACTGATTGGAAAAAAACCGCTTCTCTCTTGGCCAGCAAAATCGCTCGGAGGCGGGTATGGAACGTGGATTATGCTTGCTACTTCTTTCAAAAATTTTAGCGAAAGTCAACCCCTAGTGACGGTGTTTGGCAATTTTTTAATGAATCGACCTCTGAGAATGGGTATTCCGTGCCTACTGAAGCACAAAACAGGCCCGACGGTTTTTAGCCCAGGCTTTTTCGGTGCCGCTGGTGTCCATGGGTTTCTCTTCGCCATAGCTGATGGTGGTCAACTTGGCGGGATCGACACCCAGGTCCACCAGAAAACTTTTGGCGCTTTCAGCTCGTCGCTCTCCAAGGGCCAAGTTATAGGCATCGGTACCGCGTTCATCGCAGTGTCCTTCGATGATCACGACAGCATTGGGATGCTCCTGCAGCCAGGCTGCCTTTTCGCGCAGTTTGTCTTGGGCGGCGGTTTCCAGGGTGTAACTGTCGAAGTCAAAGTAGATGTTCTCGTTGACAAACGCCTCGCGGGCGGTCATTGACGCCTGGCGAGAAGCCTCTTCGGTGCGCTGTTGCTCATCAAGCTGTTGCTGCCTGAGTATCTCTTCCTGACGGGCCTGCTCGGCCTCCAATTCAGCCTGGCGCCTGGCCTCTAGTTCCTCTTCACTGATTGTGTCGGCAGCGCTCTCTTCCATGACCTCGGGTGCGGCCTCAACGCTTTTCTTGGCGCAAGCCGTCAGCCAGAGCATAGCGACAGCGGCTATCAGGATGATAATAACGCTCCCCATTTTATTCATCTTTAGCCCTCCTATGGGTGTGTTCAAGCCTAATCTATTTCAGCAAAAGATGTGCCACGGAAGCAATATATGCAAATTCAATTAGATACAGCAATAACCATTAAATCCGTCGGTAGACTGGTTGCATTTGTTGCACCAGCAAGTACCAAATTTGCGCGCTTCGGCGGTGAAGACCATCACCCTGCCTTTGATACCGGTACTATCGCCGACCCACCGGGTTTGTGCTTACTGCCAGAACCCGTCGTTTGAGCATGGCGCTGGGACACGCTCCGGCTTGACAGGTTCCTTGAGGCTATATTAAATCTAAAATAGTGTCCATCCAACCGTCACGCAGCAGGAGCCCCAATGAAAATCGAGGGAGGTCTCCCCTTCATGCGACATGCAGCCATCTGTCTGGTTATGATACTCTGCATCATCTTTTCCCCAACCCCCGCACCGGCTGCCGATGGTGTACTGGATCCTATTTTTCATCCCAACGACGGGTTTCTCCTCTGGGATGGAGGCAACGGCTGGGACAGGGGCCGGGCCATTGCCCTGCAAGCCGATGAGAAGCTGCTGGTCACCGGATATCAGAGCAACAGCGTGGACAACGATGTGCCAGTGGTGCGCTTTACCGCCGACGGTGGCATCGACACCAACTTCGGCAACAACGGCGTATTTGTCTTTGATGGCCAGCATGGCAGCGACATCGGCTATGCCGTGGCCGTTGATGGCAGGGGAAGAATCTGGGTCGCCGGTGTCAGCAACAACGGCAGTGATGATGACCTCTTTGTCCTGCGCCTGACCGGCGACGGTACACTGGATGACGATTTCGCAGACGGGGGCATTTTCCGTTACGACAAGGACGGCGGCAACGAAGGTGCAGTGGACCTGGTTCTGCAGCCTGATGGAAAGGCGCTGGTCACCGGCCAGCGCCACAACGGTCATGACTACGATCTGCTGCTGTTGCGCTTAACCGCCGATGGAATGCTGGACGATGGTTTTGCAGGCGGTGGTGTGGCGGTCTACGATCACGGCAATGGCAACGACGGTGGTCTGCGCCTGGCTCTGCAAGCTGATCTCAAGATCGTTGTCGCCGGTCATGCCGAAGGCAATGCCAACTACGATCTGCTCATTGCCCGCTTTAACAGCGACGGCACCCTGGATGACGATTTTGGCACAGGTGGGGTGGGTATCTACGAT
>Ga0316577_10001025_pt1 | contig 12580 bp, 9 predicted proteins | sample S5NA_FD_203073 | JGI IMG/M metagenome (GOLD analysis project Ga0316577, IMG submission 203073) | Rhizosphere microbial communities from salt marsh grasses in Alabama, United States - S5-7_050615r2r1 | ecosystem: Host-associated > Plants > Roots > Rhizosphere | place: USA: Alabama | collected... | reverse complement strand
CGGGTAGATATCCTGGCGGGCCAGGTTGTGATTCAGCACGATCTGCCCCTCGGTGATGTAGCCGGTCAGATCGGGTACCGGATGGGTGATGTCGTCGTTGGGCATGGTCAGGATCGGGATTTGCGTGATCGATCCGTCGCTGGACTTGATGCGGCCCGTGCGCTCGTACAGCGAGGCCAGGTCGCTGTAGAGATAGCCTGGGTACCCCTTGCGGCTGGGCACCTCACCGCGGATGTTCGAGATCTGGCGCAGCGCCTCGCAGTAGTTGGTCATGTCGGTGAGCACCACCAACACGTGCATCCCGCGCTCGAATGCCAGGTATTCGGCCAGAGTCAGCGCCACGCGCGGCGTGACCAGCCGCTCCACGGGCGGATCGTCGGCCAGGTTCAGGAACATCGCCACCCGGTTCAGAGCGCCGCTATCGGCAAACGCGTTGCGAAAATGCCTGGCCACGTCGTGCTTGACCCCCATCGCTGCAAAGATGATGGCAAACTCCTCGGACTGCGCCGGTTCCTCGCCTGCCGGCGCCCCCAGCGTGGCCTGTCGCACGATCTGAGTGGCGAGCTGATCGTGGGCCAGACCGCTACCCGAAAAGATCGGCAGCTTTTGGCCCATCACCAGCGTGTTCATTCCGTCGATGGCCGAGATGCCGGTCTGGATGTAATCCCGCGGGTAGACGCGCGCCGTGGGATTGACCGGTTTCCCGTTGACGTCGGCGTAGCGGTTAGTCAGCGGCTGCGGGCCATTATCGATGGGCACGCCCATGCCGTCAAAGACACGCCCCAGCATCTCCTCGGTGACCGGAATGTGCAGCGGTTGGCCCAGGAAACGGACACGCGTGCTATCGATGGAGAGGCCAGTGGTGCCAGCGAAAACCTCCACCACGGCAGCCTCCTCACCCACCTCCAGCACCCGCCCTCGGCGCAACCGCCCCTGTGCATCACGGATCTCGACCACCTCGTCGTAGCGCACGCCGGCGACGCTCTGCACCACGACGATGGGGCCTTCGATGCGCGCCACGCCAACGGCCCACTGTCCTCCGCGATCTTGAAGTTCACTCATCGGTAATCCTTCTCCAATTTGTCCATCTGTTCGTCCAATTGCTTGCGAATGTCATCCAGCTTTTCCAATTGGTCGTTGGCGACCTGGGTTTTCATGCGTATCAAGTCATCCATCACCGGCAGATCGTGAATGACCACGATAGGTGCCCCATGCTGGATGATGGGCCGCGCGCGCTCGTGAAAGTGCAGAATCAGCTCCAACATGCGAACCTGCTTCTGGATAGGAGAGTACGTATCGACCTCATCCAGAGCGCTCTGCTGCAAGAACCCATCCCGCAGCAGACGAGCCGTCTCCAGCGTCAGCCGCTGCTCGTCGGGCAGGGCGTCCGGTCCTACCAGCTTGACGATTTGCTCCAGATGGCTTTCCTCGTTCAGGATCTCCATCGCCTGTACGCGTAATCCGCGCCAATCCTGACCGGCCTGCCTAGCCCACCAGTCCGCTACGTCATCCACATACTCGCTGTAGCTGTTCAACCAGTTGACGGATGGAAAGTGGCGCGCCGAGGCCAACGCCTTGTCCAGCGCCCAGAAGCAGCGGATGAAGCGTTTGGTGTGCTGCGTCACCGGCTCGGAGAAATCCCCGCCAGGCGGAGACACAGCGCCGATCACGCTGACCGACCCGTGCTGCCCATTCAACGTCTCGGCGTAGCCGGCGCGCTCGTAGAACTCGGCCAGGCGCGCCGCCAGGTAGGCCGGGTACCCCTCCTCAGCCGGCATCTCCTCCAGCCGCCCAGAAATCTCGCGCAGCGCCTCGGCCCAGCGCGAGGTGGAATCGGCCATCAGCGCTACGTGGTAGCCCATGTCGCGGTAGTACTCGGCGATGGTGATGCCGGTATAGATGCTGGCCTCGCGGGCAGCCACCGGCATATTCGACGTGTTGGCGATGAGCACCGTGCGCTCCATCAGCGGGCGACCGCTGCGAGGATCGATCAGCTCGGGGAACTCTTGCAACACCTCCGTCATCTCGTTGCCTCGCTCGCCGCATCCGATGAATACGACAACGTCGGCGTCCGACCACCTGGCAATCTGGTGCTGGGTGATCGTCTTGCCGGCGCCAAACCCACCGGGGATCGCCGCCGCCCCTCCCTTGGCCAGAGGGAAGAGGGTATCCAGCACCCGCTGCCCAGTGATCAAGGGCTCTGATTGCTCTATCAGTTGCCGGTACGGACGCGGACGGCGGACTGGCCAGCGTTGCAACATCATCAGATCCTGCTCCTGGCCTCCATCTCGATCAAAAGAATCACCCTTGATCTGAAGACGAGCAATCGGCTCGACGATGGTGTACTCCCCCTCCGGCGCAACCCACGTTAACGTCCCCTCAACGTCAGGAGGCACCATCACTCGGTGTTCGATGGCCTCTGTCTCTGGAACGACGCCCAGCACCTCCCCGCCGGAGACCTCTTTTCCGGCCTCGAGACGCGGCGTAAAATGCCAGCGGTCGCCACGATAAAGGGGGGTCAGGCGTACCCCGCGTTCGATGAACGAACCCTGGTGCGTCTCCATGACCGGCAGAGGGCGTTGGACGCCGTCAAAGATGGAACGTAACAGGCCCGGTCCCAATTCAACCGAAAGCGGCAGGCCAGTCCCGTATATCGGTGCGCCAGGCTCCATGCCGGACGTCTCCTCGTACACCTGAAGCGTGATGATGTTACCCTGCAGGCCGATGACTTCTCCTACCAGTCGGTCATCGCCGACCTCCACCAGTTCCAGCATGTTCACCTCACGCGAACCACGTGCGCGCACCACCGGACCGTTGATCCACGTCACCACCCCTATTTGTTCACTCATAGCGATTCCCCCATCAACAGATGGTACACGGAGAAACGAAGCTCCTCTTGCCAGCGGTTCAGGCGAGCCCCCAATGTGTTATCGTATTCCCGGTGTCCATCCGGCGTCTTGGCAATCACGCCCACTCCTTTTTGCAGAGGCTCTCCCAACTGAAGCTGTACGCCCAACTCTTCGGAGAGACCGGCCAGCGCCTCCTCCGACAAGATCTCCCGTGCGCGCTCGTCAGCCCAGATACGCTCGTCCTTTGCCTTCAGCTGAGCAACCGCCTGGCGGACCAGTAAAAACACGACTTGATCGTAATCGGTCCATTGCCGCACCGCTGGCAATCGCTGTCGCACCGTGTCGAAAACGTCGTCCAGCAGTTTCTCGCGCTGCTCCAACTTGAGCGTACGCGCCTTGAGCTGGGCAGCCGCAATTCCTTGGCTGCGGATGCGTTCGGCCTTTTGCCGAGCACGCTCCAGAATCTCCTCACGCTCCTTCTTCGCTTGCTGTTGGGCCTGCTCGTGTATCGCATCCGCCTTGGCTTTGGCATCGGCCAGAATCTGGTCGGCATCTGCGTGGGCTTTTTTCATGACGGCGCGAGAAAGCGCCTTGATGTTTTTTTCTATTGATTCCATACTCGTTTCTCTCTCATATCTTGACACCGACCGCACGCCGGATGACTTCGCTCAAAGAGGGATAATCCGAGCGCATCCCCTCCGGTCCCGGTATTTCGACGACCAAAGGAACCGTGCTGCGCAGCATGAGGTGATCCATGCGCCCCTCAATCAGCCGGGCCACATCCTCCGTTACCAGCACGATGCCCACGTCGGGCGCGGCCAATGCGTCGTCGAGTGCCTGGTTAACCTCTTGGGCAGTCCTGGCAACTCGACCATCGACACCCGCCAGCAAGAACCCCAGTACAGCGTCGGGATGGCCGACGGTCAACACCTTCATGACGACCTCCTAGCGGTTCAACACCATGAACGAGATAATCAACCCATAGATGGCGATACCTTCGGCCAAACCCACAAAGATGAGCGCGCGGCCAAAAGACTCGGGCTTCTCAGTGATCGATCCCACCGCCGCGGCCCCGGTGCCGCTGACGGCGATGCCAGCTCCAACGGCAGCCAGCCCGGTCGATAGCGCTGCTGCCAGAGATACATAGGGATCAGCTGCTGCACTCTGTGCCCCAGGCCCGGCGGCCATCACCGTCGTAGGTGAGATCAGCCATACCAGCCCGACCCCAGCGGCCATCAGGCCCAATATCACGTTGAAGCCGGTCATCCCCATAACCAAGCCGCGCGTCGCGTTCTCCGGCGCCCCCTTGCGCTGGCGCAGGAAATAGATGACGGCCGGAAGCATCGGCACTAACCCTACCACAACTGCAATAACTAACTTGTCCATTATCTTCACCTTTCTTATGGATTTGAACATGCCCTTCGGAGGAGAGCAGGCCTACCGCTCGCCTGTATCGGGCAGTTTGACGAGCGGCACATACGGCGCGCCCCCCCCTGTAAAGAACTTGCTAAAGAACTCGTAATACTCCAGACGCAGCGTCTGGATGCCAACGATCATCCCCTCAAAGCCGACGATGAACAGGCTGCCCAAGGCGACGACTACCCAGTAACCAACTCCCTGTGCCGAACCGACCATCGCGGCCAGGATAAAGATCACTGCGCTCAAGCCACCGTGAGCCACGGCAAAAGCCCCTACACGGACGTAGGAGAGGGTATTGCTCAAGAAACTGATCAACGTCTCGAACAATTCGACGACCACTTGGATCGCGTATGTGGCCAGCCCGCCTTCTATCAGCGGGCGCTGCCCCTCGGTCAAGCGGCTGAGGAGGTCGGAGAACATAACCACCAAGCCCGAGATAGCCGCCGACACAACAAACACCATGTAAGGAATGGGAAAACTGGGCAGGAACAGTGTTGCCGCCAACCCCAAAAGAGACCAATAGAGCAAGAATCCGGCAAGTCCATTGTGGTCGAAGAACAAGCGGCTCCAGTCACGTGACACCCAGGCATTGATCATTCCTGCGATAAACCCGATGGTGAGCAACACGATCCCAGCAGCGATGGTGACGATCAATATCTGCATGATATTCTCCATCGGTCGCATCCACAGTGCCGGCAACACATCCTCAATCCCAAAGATGCTGCCATAGAGAAAGCCAAATACGATAGACATTAGACCGCAAACTGCTATAACCGTCCCCAAATCGGCCAGCCCGCGCAGGCGACGCACCTTGCGGCTGGCCAGCAGGCCACCCAGCAACGCCAACACCAGCCCGTGCCCCACGTCGCCAAACATGGTGCCAAAGAGAAGTGGAAAGGTCAGGGCCAGAAGCAGCGTGGGGTCAATCTCACCATAACGGGGTCGTCCATAGGCAGTGACCAGTTGCTGGAACGCACTCAAGATGCCGGGGTTCTTGAGAGCCACCGGCACGTCGGAATTGGCTCTCCCTCGCTCTGACGGATAGGTTTCAACGAGTATCTCGTCTGATATGCGCTTGAACCGCTCCGAGAGTGCAGCCAAACTGGAGGTGGGCACCCATCCCACAATCAAGTAGGTATAGCGAAGCTTGCCATAACGCGCAAGAGCTTCCGTCAATACGCGTCCAGCGCGCACGCGCCATAACAGGGTCTGAAGCTGCTCCTGGCGCGTGTCGCGCAGTTTAGTTATGACTTGCTCTTGCTCATTAATCTGTTTTTGTACCCTCTCAACATCGGCCCGCAGCGCGTCGATGATTTCGCGTGGGGAGCCCAGGTAACCCTCCGGCAGCGATAGCGGGTTTAGGTAGGCACTGCGAGCTGCCCTTTGCACGACATCTGCATGCTGCTGGGGTCCTGATAGGATCACTATAGCCCGCCGATTATCCTGGCGCAGTGGCAGGAGGACAAAGGGAATACGAGCCAGGCTCGTCTGCAATCGTTTCATGTTATCTATGGGCATGGTGCCCAACAAGGAAAAAACATAATCGGATTGGCAAAGAGCTGTCACTTCCACGTCAATATCGGCGATTGGCTCCAACTGCTGCACATAGCTCTGAAGCTGTTCCAGTCGCTGCTGCTCGTCGGCTTTGTCCTCAATCACATCCTGTACCTGCTGCTCCAATCCCCCGGCGGCAGAACGGGCCAAGTCCACGTCGGTTATAGATTCCAGGTCAACTGGCGGGACTCCCTCCTCGACTTTCAGGTTCTTCATGACGTTCAACAGCTGGCGTTCCAGGGCAGCGAGAGTGGTCGATCTCTGTCGCCAGTCGTCGCCAGCACCCAAGCCAACTTCTGCGCTCAGGTAGCTGGCGTCGGTCTGATGGAACGTCCCTGCTCCAGCCAGCGCGCGGGTCACCGCCAGCACGTGTTGCTCGGGAACTACAAGTTCTATTTGGGTCATTTGTTCAGGATAAAGCATTTGCTCTCCATCCGTTTTGTTTTGCACGCTATCGACACGCGATCACTCCGGCATATACCCCATCAGCAAGTATGGGCGGAATCGCTTGGCCGGCATCTGCGATGTCTTGGCCTCGACCAGTACCGTTAAATCCTGGATTTCAAACTCGGTCAGTATCAGATAAGCCGCTGGAACGCCGATGTGGAAAGGATACCCAACGAAAGCTGTCCTGCACTCGTTCACTACATGCCGCTGCAATTGCGACTCCAACTGGGGAAGTCCATCTTGCGGCTCTTTGAGCAGCTCGCTCACGCCTTCCAAGCCTGGATAGACGCGCGTCACCACCTGCACGACGTCCGCCCCGGCGGCGATGGCGCGCACGTCTTCATCGTGCACCCGGTATCCAAAGGGCAGCGTGTAATTGATGATCTCTTCCTCAGACAAGCCGTGATTGATGCGATAGCGAATAGCCCACATCAGGTTAGTCGCATCCAGCAGTGAACCAACGATACGCCGTGCCTGCGCCCGATCCGTGCCCTTCAGTCGGTCAACGTCACGCCACAGTTCGCGCCAATAGCCCAAGTCCAATGCCACCTCCAAAGGGAACAAGCTCCCCTCGGCTGTGTAGCGCTTCATCGCATGGGACAAGGTGTCATAATACGACGTGTCGCGTAACCTCTCGACAGCTGCTCCGACTCCCTCTGCTTCCATCAACCTCTCGGCATCCAAAGTGGTGAACGAGCCAAGTGGAAACAGGACGTATCTCACCTGCTCCCACGGCGTGCCTCTCTCTATGCCACGCATCAATGCCTTCAAGTTGTCTACCTCGTAGCGATGATAGAGCTGGATCATAAGGAAACGCGCGAGCCTTGGCACCAAGGGCGCAAGCACGTCGAAAGCATCGGCCAAGTGTTTCTTGATCTGGTAAACGGCGCGCCGCGGTGTAAGATTCTCGTCCGCTACCTCGCCTAGGTGCGAACCATAGGCAGTCTCTTTCAGGATTTCGATCAGAGCGGCGTAACTGGCAGCTTCACGCAATGCGATCCAGGTCTCAGGAGTGAGCATGTCCGCATACATCCCTCGCACACGCGCATGCACGGCCGCGTATTCCGAAACTCTGCCCCCAGCCATCTTTCTACTCTCGCTCCGTCAGTCGATTCAGGACAAAGCTCACCGCTCGGTCAAAGCGGCCCATTGCCTGGGCCTTCATGCGCTCGACTTCCTGCCTAGCTTGTTGGAGGAGATGCTCACCTTCCTCCTCTGCCTGAGCCTCGGCGATCAATTTTTCGGCCTGAGCCTTGGCATCGGCGCGAGCCTGCTCCACAAGGTCCCTGGCCTCCTTCTCGGCCTGCGCCGGCAACTGCTCCGCCTGGCACGCGGCTTTTTCACGGACAGCCTGAGCCTGCTTCTCCAGTTCCACGATCTGTCGCACACGTTCCTCGTTCAAAGCTGCCTCCTCAGTCTTTGCTCTGCACGGACAAGGATTTTCCCTCTCACAGTCCTATCTCCACACCTATTGCAGGGCCTGCTGTGCACCTTCAGCACGCGCGCCCAAAATCTGGGTCAGTACTTCTTGGTCGACGGACTCCTCTTTCAGCAGCCTCTGGGTTAGCTGGTCCAATTGCTCTCGCTTGTCGGCCAACAGGTGACTCACGGCCTCATGGCGCTCGGCCAGCAGCTGCTGCACGTCCTGGTCGATGCGAGCAGCCGTGGCCTCACTGTAATCACGCCCTTGGGAAATCTCGTACCCCAGAAAGGGATGTTCCTCGTCTGCCTGAAAAGCCACCGGCCCCAGACTGCCCATACCCCAACGAGCGACCATGCGCCGGGCCAACTTGGTAGCCTCGACCAGGTCGTTCTCGGCCCCAGTGGTCATCGTATCCAGCGCGATCTCCTCAGCCGTGCGCCCACCAAGCATCCCGTCCAGGCGGGCCAATAGATACTGGCGGTCATAGTTATAGTGGTCCTCGCCCGGCATTTGCTCGGTGACTCCCAGCGCCTGTCCATGGGGAACGATCGTCACTTTGTATACCGGGTCGGCATGCGGCGTCAGCCAGGCCACCAACGCGTGCCCCGACTCGTGATAGGCCACCACGCGCCGCTCGTCGGGATCAAGCAACTTGGGCCGGGCCTGGCCCAGCAGCACCTTATCTAGCGCCTCATCAAAGTCGCTGGGGAAAATCTGCTCGTGACCGTGCCTGGCGGCTACCAATGCAGCCTCATTGCACAGATTCGCCAGGTCAGCGCCGCTAAAGCCCGTCGTGGTGCGGGCGACAACCCCCAGGTTCACCTCTGGCGAGAGGCGCAGCTCACGGGTGTGGATGCGCAGAATCCCCTCGCGTCCCTGCCGGTCGGGGAATCCCACAGTGACCTGGCGGTCGAAACGCCCGGGACGCAGCAGCGCCGGATCAAGCACATCCGGCCGGTTGGTCGCCGCCAGCACAATCACCTCGTGGCGCTCGTCGAAGCCATCCATCTCGACCAACAACTGGTTGAGCGTCTGCTCGCGCTCGTCATTGATCGAGCCCAACCCGGCGCCTCGCCGCCTTCCCACAGCATCCAGCTCGTCGATAAAGACGATGGCCGGCGCCGCAGCTTTGGATTGCTCGAACAGATCGCGCACGCGGCTGGCCCCCACGCCGACGAACATCTCGACGAACTCGGAGGCGCTGAGATGGAAGAAAGGCACATCCGCTTCGCCAGCTACCGCACGGGCCATCAGGGTCTTGCCCGTACCGGGCGGCCCGATCAGCAAAACCCCACGCGGAATACGTGCGCCCAGCTCGTGATACTTTCCCGGATGGCGCAAAAAGTCAACAACCTCTTCCAGCTCGGCCTTGGCCTGATCTTCACCGGCCACATCGTCAAATGTGACGTTGGGCCGGGTTCCCCCAGCCAGGCTACTGCGCGCCCGGCTGCGTCCAAAATTAAAGATGCCACCCTGGTTGCGAACCGCCTGGCGCCCGATCCAGAACAAAACCAAGAGCATCAGCAGCACAGGCAGGCCATCTGTCAGCAATATCGTGAACCACGGCGTCTGCGGCGGTTTTACGTTGACGACGACCTTGTGGGTCTCCAGAAGGGACAGTAAATTAGGATCGCCCACCGCCTCCGGGAAGGTGGTCAAGAAGGCCGTGTACGTCACCGGGGTGGTCGCCGTCAGCACAGACGTACTGACGGGCGTGGGGCCAGGCGTCGGTTGCGGCCAAGTTATGGAGTTCACAAACTCGCCGCTGATCTGATCCCCCTGGATATCCACGCTGGCCACGTTGTCCCCATGCACATAGTCCAAGAAGGCGCTGTATGGGATATCAGCCTGCGGTTCGCCCGTACGCAAGAACAACACCGCGTTCCAGATAATGGTCGCCAGCAGCAGGATCAACCACACCCAAGGCATACGCAGTTTGCCGGGTTTCTGCGGTTTGAGCTCCAAGGTATACCTCCTGAAAGATCAAGTGCAGCAGCAGCATCATCGTAGCATGAAACAACAATCCCAACCGATGGGGTAAGTTGGGATGCAGACGGATCAGGGCAAAAAGGTTGGGAATCAGGCTAAAAGGGTTGGAAAAGGGTTGGCGCGATATCGCTAAAGCAGGCAGGCAAGATTGTTCATCAACTAGTACTGCCCGATTTGCCACAAACGCGGGGACTGGGAAAAGGAACGTGGCGAGATCGTGAAAGCGGTCAGAGATTCCGCCTACCACATCATCGACTACACGGGGGAGGCCTACTTTGCCATCGGTCAGGCGATGGTATGGATTGTGGGGGCTGTCCTACTCAACCAGAAGAGCATGCTCAACTATCATGGCCGAATAATGCGTCCATTCACACTCGTAGCAGGAGACATCCGCGGATGGAATTAGTAGCCAACAAAGTGGACTAGGCTCAGTCTTTGGTCGGCAGGGTGAACGAGAAGGTGCTTCCTCGGCCTACTTCGCTCTCCACTCCCACCTGTCCGCCCAGCTTTCTCACGATGCGCTGCACGATGGATAACCCCAGCCCGTGCCCCTTGGCGCGCACTTGATCGAGCCGAGTGAAGGGAGTGAATAGACGGCTCTGTTCTTCTGGTTTGAGGCCCGGCCCGTTATCGTGTATCCAGAAACGTATCATTCCAGACTCTTGCGAGTCAGCGCCCAACTCGATGCGGAGTGGCTGGCCGCCGTACTTGATGGCATTGCTGATATAGTTAGCCCATACTTCTTCAATCCACGGTCCATATCCCAGTGCTACTGGCCAGGTCCTGGGTAGGATGATCTCGGCTTTATGTTCCTCGATCATATAGTCCAGGCGCTGCTGGGCTTCCGCTACAATGTCCGTCATGTCTTCCAGTGGCGTGATCTCTATTTCCGCTTTACGCACGCTGGCCAGCAGCAGCAACTCGCGAATGATGTTGCGCATCCTATGCGCGGCTCGCGAGATTAGATCTAGGCGTTCTTGTACATCGTCATCCAGTGTTTTGGATGGATCGTCCAGCAATATCGCGATACCGAGAATGATGAGGCTGAGTGGCTCCCTAAGGTCGTGGGCCACGGTATGGGCAAAGGCATCCAGTTCCTCGTTACTTGCCTCGAGTTCGGCGGCGTGTTGGCGCAGTGCCTCTTCCGCTCGTTTGCGCTCGATGATCTCTCGTTGAGCATGGCGGTACAGACGGGCAGTTGTAATGGCATTGGTCAACTGATCAACCATGGTCTGGAGCGCGGTGATGTCTTCGTCGGAGAAGGCAGCTTCTTTGGCGGATTGGATGGTCATTGCACCAATGGCCTCGCCACGGCTGATGAGGGGCAGCGCCAGCTCGGAGCGCGTTTTTGGTAAGAAGGGATTATCGAAACGCACAGCATCCTCGTCGACGTCTGATGCGACGCGGGCTTGTTTGTGTGCGATGCACCAGCCGATCATGGACGTGTCGCCAACCTCCAGCTTGTGCCTCTTTTCCAGCATCTTGTATCCCTCTTCACCTGTGCCAGCCCTCAGCACCGCCCACCGACCTGGCTCTGGTTGACCGTTTTGATCGCATCCCCACTCGCCAGTCTGGTCCACGAGAAATAGCCCAGCGTAGTATAGGCCGAACCGATCGTGAACCAAGTCCACCACCCGCCGGATCAACTCATCTGGGTCGAGGAGCCCACTCGTCGCACGCGAGACCTCTGCAGCGGTCTGGAGCTGGGTGTTGCGACGCTCAAGAGCGGCTAGCAGCTGTTCGATCTCTGTTCGTTCGTCTGTGCTTTCTTTTTCCATGGCGATCCCTGCAGGGCCCTTTCATTACCCGTAGAACCAACTTACGACACAATGTGATTTGTTTGGGTTACAATTCTGTTACATTGGAGTTTCACAATTAGGCTTGCCTCTTGCACGTGTCATGGCCGAATAACACATCTGTTCGATAGTTGGAACCAACACATCACGGCTACTACTGACAAGCGACGCAGCCCATCGCAAAAATCTGAAGCGCTCTTGCAAGTTCCAAAAAAGGTGCAATGGTTGATATCCAGCTACGCTCAACTCGAGTCATTCATCGCCTCCGATAGCGCGACTGTCTTGCCCGAAGTGAATTCAGATTTGCTGTCGCGTCAGAATAGAATAGACGGATTATTCGGCTATGACAAGGAGAAACGCAAAGAGCCATCCCCTAATGCTGGTAGGCACACTGGGATGGCTCTCCACAAGTTTCCGCGCGCGAGGCTATAGGCCTCTCTGTGTCGCGCAGAATTACTTGGTACGGGAGCGACGGGAGTAAATCACACAGGCGACAGCATAGACAACGCTCCTCTGCCGGATAAGGTTTTTGACCATGACAGGGCCGATTATACCCACTTTGGCAACGATGGCAAAAAGGAACATGCAGGTTGGATTGAGACGAAAAAGACAAAGCTGCAATCCGCACCATTCCAAAAACAAAGACCGCTGGGACAATACCCAGCGGTCTTTACTTATGTAAATGGGAGCGACGGGGGTTGAGTTGACAAGTGGAGTATAGATCGGTCTGGAGGTTATCTTCAGGCCGGTTTCTACTTCTCGTCAAGATAAAGCGGATGCAGTATTTTCCCCCATCCCTTTTATCCCTTGTCCACACTAACCGATTGGCGGTAGGCAGCCACAGCGTGACGGGTGGTGTACCAAATCCGCCCGCGCTTGATCGCCTCCAGCCGCCCCTTGCGTGCCAGCAGTGTGTTGGCCGAATAATACATCCGTTCTAGCTTCAGCCGCGCTGGAAGCGGAATCCATTGTTGCCGGCCAAAAGCTGCTCCCGCAAAAAAGCAGCAACCCTCGACTAACTCACCAGAGGCGTATGCCCTTTTTCTTTTTTCGACCGCCTTTTTTCCTTGATGGTTTGCTGCGGCTTCTTCTTATCATTTTTT
>Ga0316577_10001024_pt1 | contig 12582 bp, 7 predicted proteins | sample S5NA_FD_203073 | JGI IMG/M metagenome (GOLD analysis project Ga0316577, IMG submission 203073) | Rhizosphere microbial communities from salt marsh grasses in Alabama, United States - S5-7_050615r2r1 | ecosystem: Host-associated > Plants > Roots > Rhizosphere | place: USA: Alabama | collected... | reverse complement strand
GACCCGGGCGAGCGCGAAATCGGGATCGGCCTCGAGCGCTCGGGCGAAGGCCTCCGCCGCCTCCTTGTGGTTGTACTGCTCGAGGAAGGCCACGCCCAGGTTGTTCTCGCGGTAGGCCGCCTCCCGGGCCGCGTCGGTCTCGGGAGCAGCGACAACGACCGCCCACCCCAGCCCCACGGCGAGAAGGAGCAGCAGGACGGCCGTCGTAGAGTGTCGGATCATCATCTCCCCTCGCCTGTCAGCGGCCGCAGCCGACCCCGCGCCCAGGCCGCGAGGCCCACCGGACCCTCGTTCTGCCCGAGCGCGTTCCACCGAACGGTCCCGGCCACACCCGGCCGGGGCGCGAGCGCCCGGACCGCGTCGCGGATCCGCACGCGGTTCAGGCCCGCGCGGCGCACCGCGTCGGCCGCGAGATGCACCGCGTCGTACGACCAGGCCGCAGCGTGGTCCGGTGGTTCTCTCCAACGATTCTCGTACACTCGAGCGAAAGAATCCCACTCGGCCGAGGGCTCCCAGAGAAGGGGCACCACGACCCCCTCGGCCGATTCCCCGGCCCGCCGGGCGAAGGCGTTGAGGGCCAGGGTTGGTCCCCCGATCAACGCGCCCGCGAATCCTCGCCCACGCAGTGCGACCACGAGGCGGGCCGCCGCCTCCGCCGGGGCCAACACGACGATGGCCTCGGGCCGGCTCGTGAGCAGCCGAGCGGCCAGGGGGCCGAGGTCACCCCCGCGGGGATCGAACTCCAGCAGCGTGGCCGGGGTGAGCCGCCGGGCAGAGAGGGCCCGACGGAGCTCGACGAGGGCCGCGTGGGCATCGTGCTCCGCCGCCGCGGCGATCGCGAACGGCCCACCGGCCGCCGCCGTGGTCAGGACCCCGGCCAGCACCGGAGCCTGGGCTCGGTCCGACGGCAGGCAGGAGAACATCCAGGGGACACTCGCCATGTGCGCGGTCTCGTCGGTGCTGCCGCTGCTCACCAACGTGACGCGGGCCTTGAGTGCGACCTGCTCGGCGAGGTGGGCGGCGGCGCCGTCGATGGCGCCGAGGATGGCCCAGGCGCCGCGATCGAAGACCATCCGCGTGACCTGGACGACCCCCGTTCCCCACGGGTTGCTCGACCAGCCGGAGACCAGGCGAAAGGGGCGCCCCTGGTGGCCTCCCTTCTCGTTCAGCTCCTCCAGCGCAAGAATGGCCCCTCGCCAGAAGTCGCCACCGGTGGGGTCGTCGGGATCGCCGGGGCCAAACCACCCGAGCACGACCTCTTCGACCTCCGGCTCCGGGATCTCGCGGCCGGGTCCAAGGTACTCGAGGGGAGCCTCCCCCGTCTCCTTGTAGGGCAGAACCTGCGGCAACGTGACGGTGTCCGGCTCCGCGCACCGCGCTGCGGCCGGTCCGAGACTCGCGGCGACGAACACGCCAAACGCAAGAACCACCCCGACGTGGATCACGGCTCTGGTGCTCACGGTATCGCCGGGACTCGCGGCCTCACCGGACGGTCGCAGCCGTCGCCTGCTCGCGGCTCAGCCGATCTCGCGGGGGGATGTCGCCACGCGGGATCCCCAGATCCTTCCGGGAGTAGTAGACCCATCGCCCGTCCTCGTATCTGGCCAGATAGGTCTCGGCCACGTCGTCGAGGGCGGCGGAGAGCTGGATGTCACCGGTGACGCCCGGCCAGGGATAGGGCATGTGGGCGATGACGTCGCGGATCTTGGCCCGGTTGAGCCCGACGGCCTGTATGGCCCACAGCAGGAGGTTCATGCCGTCGTAGGCGTGGGCGGCGTAGGTCTCGGGCTCCATCCCGAACCGCTCGCGGTAGGCCCTCCGGAAGCGCTCGAGCCGGGGGCTCTTGCGCTCGGGGTTCCAGGGGAAGCCGGCGATGACCCCCTCTGCATTGTGGCCCGCGATCTCGGCGAACTCCTCGGAGACCGTGCGGTCGCAACCGAAGAAGGGCTGCTCCATCCCCATCTCACGCATCTGGTTCAGGATGCGAGCCCCTTCCACCGCGTCGCCCCAGTGGACGACGGCGTCCGGGTTCACCGCCTTCACCCTCTCGAGCTCCAGCGAGAAGTCGGTCTGCCCCACCATGTAGGCCATCTCGATGGGGTTCGGGTGGCCCATGCGCCGGCTGCTGTCGCGCACCTCGCGGACCCCGAACCGGCCGTAGCGGTTGCTGGCCCGGATGATGGCCACCTTCTGGAGGCCCAGCTTTCGGTACCAGTAGTCGGCGAGCAGGTAGGCCTGCTGGCGATCGTCGCTGATGACCCGCACCACCCAGGGGATGTTGGTCTCGATGAAGGTGGGGTCGGTGTCCCCGGAGTTGATGATCACGATCTCGGCCTTGAGGGCCACGCGGATCGCGATGTGGCTGTTGGCCCCGTCGATGGTGCCGAGGATCCCCCAGACCCTGTCCTTGTAGGCCATCTTCACGATCTCGTTGCCGGAGGCCCCCCACAGCCCGTTGTCGTTGCTCACCACCAGCTCGAAGGGGATCTTGCGCTTGAGATAGCCCCCCCGCTCGTTCCACTGCTCGACGGCCAGCCGTGCCCCCTGAAGCATGGGAATGCCCAGAGACTCCTCGTGGCTCTTGCCGCCGGTGGCCACCGAGACGGTCTGCATGATGGGCCCGATGAAGCCCACCTTGACGGTGTCGAGGTCCTCGGGCTCGGGGATCGCCCGGCCGGCCCCGTAGTACTGCATCTGGAGGAGGAAGTTCTCCTTCCAGGGCTGCACCCCCCCGAATGGCTCCACGTCGACGGATGTCAGGGCGTAGTTCTCGTCCTTCTGCAGCTCCAGGTCGGGGGCCCGGTGGGCCCCGGCCGCGTCGATCTTCGCCACGAGCGCCAGGAGCTTGGGGTCGTCCAGGGGGATCCAGTCCGGTCCCTCGCCCCCCGCTCCCGTCTCCCTCTCGGCCGGGGTGACGGTCAAGGCCGATGCGAGCAGTCCGACCGAGATCGCGAGGATGAGCTGGCGTCGCATCTCTACCTCCCTTCGTCCTCGGCGGCGCCGTCGCCACCCTCGGCGTGGCCGGCTGCCGCCTCGGCCCCCGGGGCCCCGGGGGCCGGAGGCCCGTACGCGTAGAGCCGTCGCTCCCGCAGACCCGGGTAGTATCCCTCACCGATCGCCAGGGCGAGCCCCTCGCCGGTTCCCACCCACAGGTCGTTCCCGTCGATGTCGGCGGCGATGGTGAAGCTGTGGGTGAGGGAGATCGGCATGTCCACCAGCTCCACGACCTCGCCGCTCTTGGTGACCCTCGCCCGGCCCCGCCCGGTGTCGGGGTCACGGGTGTAGACGACCCAGGTGTCCCCGGGCCCGTCGGTGATGATCCCGAGGCCTTTGTCCGTGCAGTAGAGGGCCTCCTGGGCGCTGCGGCCCTTCACGAAGTTGACGAAGTCCGACGGCATCCCGCCGTCCTGCTCGGCGTAGCCCTTCCAATGCCGCCCGTCGTACCGGGTGCCGCCGAAGTACGTCGAGACCCAGAGGACCCCGTCGACGAAGTCGGCTCCGGTAGTGATCACGTGGTTGATGCCGTCGTCGCGGTAGAGATCGATCTCCATCTCTCCGTCCGGGTCGACGTACTCCTTCCAGCGCTCGGTCGCGACGTCGAACTCGAGGACGCCGCTCCCCCACACCGCCAGGTGGATCTTGCCGTCGGCGTAGTCGACGCCGTAGTTCCAGATCTCCTCCATGGGCGCGTTCTTCTCGGTGAAGATCGCCCACTCGCCCGTGCGGGTGTTGTAGCGCGAGGCCCCGGCGGTCGTGGCCGCCCAGACGTTGTCGTGCTCGACGGCCACGCCGTAGACGACGTCGTTCACCAGCCCGCTGTTGAGCTGGTGCCAGTGGTCGAAGCGCCCCCCGGAGAGCCGGGCCAGCCCCCCGCCGAACAGACCAAGCCAGACGTCACCGGTGTTGGGGTCGACGTCGATGGCGGTGACCGCCCGCCAGGGCAGCCCGTCCTCCTCCTTCCAGGTCTTCACCACCTTCCCGGAAGGCGTGTCGATGAGGGCGAGCCCGTCCTCGGTGCCCACCCAGACCCGGGGGCCGTCGACCTTGACCGAGTAGATGTGGTCGTTGGGCAGGCCGTCCTCGGTCGTGAAGTGCTTCCACTTCGTGTAGACGTACGGCAGCTCCTCCGCACCTGCGGCGGGGACAAGAACGAGGACCGCCAGTGCCGCCATCAGCAGTGCGATCCGTGGCTTCATCTCGAATCCTCTCCCATGGAAATGCGCTAGAGGGTCTTCAGGTACTCGATCAGGTCGTTGAGCTGGTCCTTTGTCATGTCGTTCGTGACCCCGTGCCGGTCGTAGGGGTTGTGGCGCGTCCAGATCTCCTCGAGGGTCGGGGCGATCCCGTTGTGCAGGTAGGGGGCGGAGTCGTAGATGTTGTTCAGGTGGGGAACGTCGAAGACCCCTTCACGATCGAGGGGATGCTGTGTCCCCACATTGTGCTGGGTCCGGTCGGTGTAGTAGGGCGCGAAGTGGCAGTGGACGCACCGCTCGGTCGGCGCGAGCTCCCGTCCGTCGTTGGCGTACGCCCGCTCGAAGATCCTCTTGCCCCGCCGCTGGGCCTCGGTCAGCTCCGCTCCGAGGGGCCGGTAGCGGTTCGGGGGCCGAGGCACGGTCACGGTGTAGTCGTTCAGGGCCTGAAGCTCTCCCGGCGTGAAGGGGTCGATGCGCGTGAAGAAGACCGCGAGCCGAGCCCCGCACTGCCGGGCCAGGCTCACGTTCGTCCCCTCCCACTTGAAGGGGTCGGTGTCGTAGATGCCGCGCAGCGTCCGGTTGTCGACCGGGCTCACGCCGATGCCGTCCGGCTCGATGTCGTAGGTGAGCCCGTCGACGTGACCGTCGGGGTGGCAGGTGTGGCACGAGAACTGACGCTGGAACGCGATGTTCGCGCTGTGAAAGAGCTGCTCCCCCCAGCGGATGTGGGTGGCCACCCTCGGTCCTCCGAGATCCACCCGCGCTACCGGCTCCCACGCTTCGGCGTCGATGACGGTGAGCGAGTCGTCGAGCGCGTTCGCGACCCAGGCCGTGTGCCCGTCCGGCGCGAAGGTGACTCCCCGTGGGCTGTTCTTCGTGGGCACGTGGGCGCTCACGAATGCCAGTGACTGGCCGAGGTGGTTGGGGAGCACCTCGCGTCGCTCCTCGTCACCGGCCCCGCGGACCAGGGCCACCAGCTTCTCGAGGTCGATGACCGCCACGCTATCGGTGCCCGAGCTCGTCACCAGCGCCGTGCGCCCGTCCGGCGAGAAGGCAACGTCGGCCACGTCAGCGAAGTAGTGATTGGGCTCGTCGAGCAGAAGTTGATCGACGCGCCCGTCCGCCCACAGAAGCCCGATGCCGTTCGTGATCGTCCAGCCCTGGAGGATCCGGGTCATCGGCACCAGGTTCTTGGTTCGGTTGAGGGTGACGAGCGCGTAGTCACCGCTCGGATGCCAATCCACCCCCATGAGCAGGTTGGCCCCCGGGACCACCCAGCGGTCGTCGATCCGGCCGTCGGCCCCCACCACCGTGACCTCCGACATCGAGGGCCTGCGGAACCCGACGAAACGGGAGAGCGCGTTGGTGACGAGGACGCGCTCGCCCCCGGGCGAGAGGGAGACCGACCAGGGATCGCGGCTGGCGGGCAACCGCCGTTTCTCCTCGCCGCTCTCGATGTCGATCACCGACACGCTGTCGCCGGCGGTGTTGGCGACGAAGAGCGTCCGGCCGGTCCGATCGGTCAGCAGCCCGTGGGGTTCATCGCCCACCGGGATCGTCCGGACCACCCGGCGTGCCGCGACGTCGATGACCGACACCGAATCGTCCAGACGGTTGCTCACGTACGCCCGGCGACCCTCGGGGCCGAAGGCCACGTCGTGGGCGTGTCCGCCGACCTTGATCTCGGCGACCTTCTGCCGTCTCTTGGCGTCGACCACCACGACCGTGCCCGAGGATTCGCAGGCCACGTACACCTCGCCCCCGTCCGGGGTGAAGGCGAGGTTGACGGGCGTCTTGTACTCGACCTCCAGCGAGGCCCGCACCTTCGCTCGGCGCTCCTCTCCGGAGAGGGCCTCGGGGCTGTAGCGAGCCGCCTCGAGGACGCTCTCGGGAACGTCGTGCGCGGCGGAAACCAACGACCCGCCGTTCGCCCGTGGTCCTCCCCCGTTGTTCCGTCCCGCGTCGGCCGATCCGGACGACGCCAGCGGATGGGCGATGGCCGCGCTCGCGGCTTCAAAGTCGAAGCCCTTCCCGTGGGCATCCTCGTGGCAGCGGGCACAGGTCTCCTCGGTCAGCGGGAGAAGACCTGCCTTCCGCGCGGCCACGGGGTCCCGCATGACACCCTCGGGGCTGTACTCGCTCCCCGCCCCGTGGCACGACTCGCAGCCCACACCCTCCATGGGGCTGAACGACTCGAGGGCGGCCACGCTTCTCCCCCCTCCCGTCACGTGACACCTCAGACAGGCCGGGGACGTCTGTGGGGCCTCGTCGACGCCCATCTCCTTCGCCCGCTGTCGGGCCGCGGGGGTCGACAGCGACGCGTAGGCTCGAGCGTGGGGGCTCAGGCGCCAGAGGCTGTACTGGTAGCCCATCATCGGCCCGCGATGACATTCCCCGCATGTGTGTGTTCCGGTGAAGTGGGGGCCGGCGTCGGAGAGTCCCTCGGTCGAGCCCGCCCTCAGCGGGCTCCCCGGGGTCTCGGCTCCCCCCTCCGGGATCGGGTGGGACAGCCTCTCCCAGGCCTCGTCGACGTCGACCTTCGGCGTGTTGTGGACGGCCACGTGCGAGCCCTTGACGTAGTGGCAGACCTCGCAGTCCCGCTTCGTGAACTTGCGCAGCCCCGCCCGCATGGCCGCCTGCGGGTCACCCATCACCAACATGTACTCGCTGCCGGGTCCGTGGCACTTCTCGCACTGCACGCCGTCCTCGAGGCGGAACCCCTCCACCCGCTCCCACTCCTCGGCGTCGGCGGCGGTGGCGTGACAACCGAGGCAGATGGGCGACTCCTCCGGGACGTCGGTGATCCCCGAGAGGCGGGCCATCTCCTTGGCCTCGGGCAGGGCCAGGGACGCCCAGGCCTTCGCGTGAGAGCTCAGGAGCCAGTGGCTGTACTGGTTGCCGGTACCGTGGCCCTCGTGGCATTCGGCGCACGCCAGGGCTCCAACGTAGACCGGCTGCTTCTCCGCCTGAGCGTGGGCGATGGCGCCGGCGACGGCGAACGCCGCTCCCACGGCGACTCCGAGGCGAAGCCAGCGGACTGTGGTCATCCTCCCCCCCGTGTCAGCTCGCGCCCTGCACGACCTTGAGGACCTGGTCGGCGGGCACGTCCGTCAACCTCGTCGTTGTCCCGTCCGGCCAGCGGACCTCGATCCGGTCGGCCTTCGTCGCCGCACCGAGACCGAAGTGCACCCGTGGGTCGCCCTGGGCCAGGTACCCGTTCACCGGGATGACGTCCTGGAACTGCGTCCGCTCTCCCGACACCACCGTGACCCGGGCCCCGACGGCCGTCCGCTTTCCGTCGGCCAGCCGCCCGTCGACCTTGATCCAGTGGTTGCCGCTGCCGCCCTCGTTGCGCAGGAGGTGCGGGGGGCCCGACGTGTCCAGCGCCACCAGGTCGACGTTGCCGTCGTCGTCGAAGTCGCCCCAGGAGGCCCCGCGCCCCACCCATTTCTTCTCGAAGAACTCCCCCGATCCCCGGGCCACGTCGATGAAGCGCCCGCTGCCGTCGTTGCGGGCCAGGACCGCGTCCTCCGTGTACTCGTGGTGGGCGTTTCCGTTCGCGACGAACACATCGGGATACCCGTCGTTGTCGTAGTCGAAGAGAACCGAGCCCCAGCCGGTGTACTGCCCGAAGATGACGGCAAGGCCGGACCGATCGATCATGTCGACGTAGAAGGCCCCCTCCTTCACCATGAGGCTCCCGTAGTCCATGTCCGGGATGAGGATGTCCAGCTGCCCGTCGGCGTTCACGTCGGCCACCGTCGGTCCCATCGAGGACACGCCCTGGCCGTGCTGTCCGAGGGCGAGCCCGAGAAAGAGGCTCTTCTCCTCGAACGTCCCGTCTCCCTTGTTCTCGTAGTAGTAGTTCTCCATGGAGTCGTTGGCGACGTAGATGTCCAGGAGACCGTCGTTGTTCAGGTCGGTGGCCACCGAGCTCATGGCCCGCCCGCCGGGGTTCCACAGCCCGGCCTCCTTCGTGACATCGGTGAAGGTGCCGTCCCCGTTGTTGCGGTAGAGGATGCAGGGTACGCCGCTGTAGCTCAGGGGACCGGGGTAGCCGGCGGCGGCGTAGTAGGAGCGGAACTTGCCCTCGTCATACTCCAGGTAGTTCGTTACGAAGACGTCGAGGTCGCCGTCTCCGTCGTAGTCGAACCATGGGGCGTTGAGGCTCCAGAGGGGATCGGCGAGACCCGAGGCCTCCGAAACGTCGGTAAACGTCCCGTCGCCTTCGTTCCGGTAGAGCTCATTGGGGCCGTAGCTGAGGACGTAGAGGTCGAGGTCGCCGTCGGCGTCGTAGTCCGCCGCGGAGCAGCCGAAGGCGAAACCCTTGCCCGGCACCCCCGCCTCCGCGGTGACGTCGGTGAACCTCCAGCCCCCCTCGTTGCGGTAGAGGGCGTTGTGCAGCTTGCCGACGAGGTCGCGGCCGCGGTTGTCGCTGACGGTGTGCTCCCATCGTCCGTTGGGGAAGTAGAGGTCGAGCCGTCCGTCGCCGTCGTAGTCGAAGACACAGACCCCCGAGCCCGTCCCCTCGACGATGTTGCTCAGGTGGTGGTCGCCGAAGCTGCGCGAGAAGGTGATGCCCGCCTCCGCGGTCTTCTCGGTGAAGGTGGGCAGGGACGCCGGCGGGGCCGCGCCCAGGATGAACAGCACGGGGGCCAACAGCCCAAGAGCACGCCTCATCGATCCCCTCCACTGGCCTTCCGCGCCGTCGCGCGCTCGGTCGTCATCGGTCGGTCCCAGAGCGCCCCGAGGTCGATCCACTGGATGAAGGTCATGATCTCTTCTTTCGTGGGGGTTCGGCCTTCCGGAGGTATGGGCTTCGCCGTGGCCGCAGCGTCGACGCGGTTGGGCTCGTCCCAGGGCCGGATGGTGCGGCGTCCCAGGAGGTGCCAGATGAAGGGGCTCGTCCGCGCCTTTCCCGGGGTCACGGGGCCGTCGAGGAGCGTGCGGTATGAGCGGGCCGGGTCGGTGTCGAGCTGCGGCGAGGTTCCCTCGCTACCGTGGCAGCCGAGGCAGCGGCGCTCGACAATTGGCCAGACGTCGCGATGGAAGACGACGAACCGTCGCCGATCCGGGGGCAGGGTCAGGCGCGCCGCCGGGCGCTGCACTGCCTCCACGAAGCGGTTGGGGGGAGTCCTCTCCGGATCCTCGTGGCACCCGATGCAGCCGCGCGCCTCCCTCCACCGTGTCCAGATCCACGCGCAGGAGCGCAGGGCCAGACCGTCTTCGTCCAGGAGCTGAAGCTCCACCGGGGTGTCCGCCGGCACCTCCACCTGAAAGGACCCGTCCCCGGCGAGGTCGATCTCGCCGAGCAGGCGTCGCGGGGCGAGGCCGGTCGAGCCCTCCGCGTCCCCGGCCTGTCGGGGAAGACCTTCGATGAGCCGGACCCGTTTGGCCGTTCCGGGAGGCCAGACGGAGCGGTCGAGATCGCTGATGCCCACGTCGAGCCCGTAGAACCACCCGATGGCCTCGCTTCCGCGAACGCTGCTCGAGCGACCGTCGGGCACGGGCCTCGGAGCGAGCACCGCGGCCTGCACGTCGTGCCGGTTCGGGTCGTCGAACACCTCCGTCCGGCGTCCGGTGGCCGGGTCGAAGCGAGAGATGCCGTAGCTGCCCTCTCCGGCGGCGGGACGCCACCCGACGAGAACCCCACCACCGGGGTGGGTCGCGGGTGAGCGGAAGAAGCCGTCGGCCGGCCGGGTCAGGGACCGGTAGGAGTGGAGGTTGCGCCGCAGGCTCACCGATCCCAGGGAGCCGCCGCCGTCGGCCCCGACGGTGTCGCCCTCGACAAAGACCACGAGGCGGTCGCCCGCGTAGGCGGGCATGTGCTTCACCCGTCGACCCTCGTCGCCGGCAAAGAGCATGAGGTCGGTGCCGTCGATGTTCACCCCGAAGAGAGCCACGCGACCGGCGGGGCCGCGATCGAGCGAACGCCGCTGCCAGGACGCGAAGACCATCCGCCCGTCCGGGAGGACGACCGGGTCGAAGTCGCTCGAAAGGTTGAACGTGATCTGGCGCTCACGGGTGCCGTCGAGCCGGCACGCGAACAGCGCCGTCCGCGGGCCCACCCCGGCCTCGTTCGTCTCGCCCGGGAGCGTCCCGACGAACGCGACCTGCTCCCAGGGTTCGGTGGAGGTGGGCGTCAGCGTGTACATCATGGGCAGGTAGACCGGCCGTCGCGCCCCGCCGGGGCCACACGTGACCTTCCGGGCCCCGGTCCCGTCAGCCCCCATCTCCCAGACGCACCAGGGATCGCCGGCATCCTTGCGGGCCGCGAACACGATCCTGCGTCCGTCGAAGGAGACGTCGGGATCGGCCGCGCTGTCGAAGTCGGCGGTCAGGACGCGGGTTCCCCCTCCCGGAGACACCAGGACGATCCTCCCCCCGTCGCTCGACTCCGTGCGCAGGGTCCCCCCGGCCAGGGGCTCGGATCCGGGTGCCGGTTCCATCGGAAGCTGGGCGACCACGAGGGGCGCCCTCATGCCAGCCGCCTCCGCACGCCCGCCGGCCACCGCCAGCCCGAACCCGACCAGGAACGCCAGGGCCGAGCGGCCGGCCCGCCGCGTCATCGCCCCGCCCCGCGCCGCCTCAGCGGGACGACGGCGGTGGCGTCGATCTCGAAGAGCAGCTCCTCGCGGCAGACGTCGGCCACGGCCGTGACCATCGGGACCCCGGAGAGCCCCGCCCGATCGGCGATGCGCTCGAAGGAGCTCTGGTCGCCCGGGTTCTTCAAGAACGCGGTCGCCTGCCGCACATCGGGAAGAGCGGCGCCCGCGCTCTCGAGGAGCGCGGACACGGCGGCGAGCGTGTGCTCGGCCTGCGCGACGAAGTCGCCCACGTGGACGGTCTGTCCGTGATCGTCGATCGACGCCGTCCCGGAAACGAAGTAGTACCGGCAGTCACCGAGGGTGAGGGCGGTGCCGCGCGCAAAGGCGGAGCCATACTCCGTCGCCTCGCTCTGCTTCCGGTTGTGGAGGCGCTCCATCTCGAACCGTCGACCGGGCCGGGCGCGGGCCGCGATCAGGTCGAGCGTGCACCACGCCCCGCGGGCGTTGCGGCCCTCGATGCCGGTGCTGGCCGGGATCTCGCCATGCCCGTTGCGTCCCAGTAGCCCCAACCGCTGGAAGGCCGCATTCCGCACCGCGTTGAACGGCCCGTACCAGTCGAGAATGTCCCGCAGGTAGAACCAGGTCCTGGCCACGTTGCGGAAGGAGTAGCCCTCGCCCTCGAGCAGTGCCACCGCGGCATCGATGGTGGCTCCCGCCTCCTCCGCCGGCCCCGCGGCGAGGCGGCCCGCCGCCCGCCGTCCGACGTCGGCGAGCCCCAGAAGGCACGCCGACGGCGCATCGACGATTCGGCCGAGGACGCGATCGCCCTCGGTCACCAGATGCGACCTCTCCGGCCGCGCCGCGACCACGTGGATGCCGGCGAGGCCGTCGTGCCCGACCGGCCCCCCCTCGACATACGTGGGAGGGACGGCCCACGACTCGTCCTCGGTCCCCAGCGCCCGGGCGCGTCCCCTGGCCACCTCCGGCGCTGAGCGGAGGGAGCCGAACACGCGCTCCTGGATGGGGAGCAGGCCGCGCCCGCGCAGCTCGGCGTCGAGGCTCGTGTACGCCTTCTCCGCCTCGTCGACCACCGCGCGCCCTCCGCCCACGCCCGCCCACGTGAGCAGCGCGAGATCGCTGCCGTTCTCCGTCACACTCCGCATGAGAACCGTGCTCCCTGGAACGCGCGTGCGCGACGACATCCCCTCGACGCGCGTGTGATGAGCGACGATGACAACCAAGATTGCCCGAGTGTCGTGCTCATCGTCAATGGGATCTTTGACTCAGCGGAGACACGTTTCGGCCAATATCGACGGGGCTTAACGCCACATCGACGCGTACGAGATATTACGCGCGGTCGTACAATCCTTTCGTTGACGCCGTCTCGCAAGTACGCCTAGGATGCCTGTCGTGGCGAGCAGCCCGCCACGCGTTTCTCACCGGGTATGCGGATGAACGACAACGTGCGACGCGTCACCATACGGGACTGCTCGATCGGCGGGCCGGACCTGACGGTGATGGGCGGACCGTGCGCGATCGAGTCGCGGGAGCAGATCTTCGCAATCGCGGAGGTGGTCGCGGCGAGCGGCGGGCGGTTTCTGCGGGGCGGGGCGTTCAAGGTCCGCACCGCGCCCACGACCTTCCAGGGCCTCGGCTGGGACGGGTGGCGGTTGCTTCGCGAGGCCGCGGATGCCCACGGGCTCCTCACCGTCAGTGAGATCCTGGAGGACGCGCAGATCGAGCAGGCGCGTCGGTACATCGACCTCGCCCAGATCGGCAGCCGCAACATGCAGAACACGTCTCTGCTGAAGGCGCTGGGCCGCTCCGGCATGCCAGTGATG